>Ga0316577_10001731_pt1 | contig 10482 bp, 7 predicted proteins | sample S5NA_FD_203073 | JGI IMG/M metagenome (GOLD analysis project Ga0316577, IMG submission 203073) | Rhizosphere microbial communities from salt marsh grasses in Alabama, United States - S5-7_050615r2r1 | ecosystem: Host-associated > Plants > Roots > Rhizosphere | place: USA: Alabama | collected... | reverse complement strand
TCTGCCACTGCCCCAGTGCATGCCGAGCGCGTGCAGCTCCCCGCCAGCGCGAGCGAGCGCAATCGCCGGACCGCACGCCAAGGCTGGTCGTCTGGGGCGAAGACGGATAGGGCCGATGGCCCCTACTCCCTCCGACGCGTGTGTCTCCGACCACGTGTCGTGTGGTCGGAGACACAAACGACGGTTCAGAGGGTCAGCTGCAGCCGGTGGTGTCGCCGCACGTCAAGCAGACGTAGCACGAACCGCTCCGGACGGTCATATGCCCGCACGACGAGCACGCCGGCGCGTCGCCCATGAGGTCCCCGAGCGACGACTCGGCCGCCGTCGTCGCAGCAGCGGCTGCGGTGCCCGGCCCATCGGAGACCCCGACCGTCGCCCCGACCGGCTGGCGCGTCGGCAGGTAGTCGTCCTCGTCGTCGACGAACTTCGCCGCCGCGATCTCGGCGTCGATGTCCACCTCCATCGCCGCATCCGTGAGATCGAGCTGCGTGCCCGCCTCGACGGCGATCCCCTTCGGCGGCTCCGGCAGCTCGCCGGAGCGATCCGGCGGCACCTGGACGAGCTCATCACGCTGCAAGTACTCGACGCCGAGCGCCCGGAACACGTAGTCGATGATCGAGTTCGCGAGCTTGATGTTCGGATGCCCCTCGACGAAGCCGCGCGGCTCGAACGTCTGGAACGTGAACGTGTCGACGAACTCCTCGAGCGGCACGCCGTACTGCAGGCCCTTCGATACGGCGATGGCGAAGCAGCTCAGGACGCCGCGCAGCGTCGCGCCCTCCTTCGCCAGGTCGATGAAGACCTCGCCGAGCGTCCCGTCGTCGTACTCGCCGGTCCGGAGGAACACCTTGTGGCCGCCCACGCGGGCCTCCTGCGTGAACCCGCGCCGGCGTGCCGGCAGCAGGAACCGGGGCCGCGACATGTTCTCGTACGCCTCGGTCGGCGACATGCCCGGCTGGAACATCCCACCGTGGATCATCACCTCGCGGGTGATCGCCTCGGTGACCTCCTCCGGCTCGTCCTCGCCGGCCACGTCGTCGGTCTTCGCCGACAGCGGCTGTGACGCCTTCGACCCGTCGCGATACAGGGCGATCGCCTTCAGCCCGGACTCCCACGACGTGCGGTAGGCCTCGTCGATGTCGTCGGGGTTCACCTCGTTCGGCATGTTGACCGTCTTCGAGATGGCGCCAGAGATGAACGGCTGCGCCGCCGCCATCATCTTGATGTGGCCCGTGTAGTGGATGAACCGCTTGCCGTAGCGGCCGTTGCGGTTCGCCGTGTCGAACACCGGGAGGTGCTCGTCGAGGAGGCCCGGCGCCCCTTCGATCGTCTGGCGCCCGCACACGTAGTCGTTCGCTTCCCGGATCTGCTCGATCGAGAAGCCGAGCTCGCGCAGCATCGAGAAGCCGGGGGCGTTGTACTGCTCGTGCGTGAAGCCGAGGCGCTGCATCGTCGGCTCGCCGAGCGTCCACTGGTTGAACGCGAAGCCGATCTCGAAGACCGACGGCAGGGTCGCCTCGATCTTCGCGACGTCCTCGATGGTGAAGCCCTTCGCCATGAGCGTCGCCGCGTTGATGTGGGGCGCCCGCTCGATGCTCATCGTCCCGACGACGTAGTCGATGATCCGGTCGGTCTGGCCCGGGCTGTAGCCGAGCCGCTTCAGCGCCGGCGCGATCGACCCGTTGGCGATCTTGAAGTAGCCGCCGCCGGCGAGCTTCTTGAACTTCACGAGCGCGAAGTCGGGCTCGATGCCGGTCGTGTCGCAATCCATGAGCAGCCCGATCGTCCCGGTCGGGGCGAGGACCGTCGCCTGGGCGTTGCGGTACCCGTGTTGCTCACCGAGCTCGACGGCGCGGTCCCACGCCTCCCGGGCCTCGGCGACCATCTCCGGCGGCCCGTACTCCGGGTCGATGCCGGAGACGAAGTGGCTCACGCCGTCGTACTCGCTCTGGTCGACGTTGTACGCCGCCCGTCGGTGGTTGCGCATCACGCGCAGCATCGACTCGCGGTTCTCCTCGTACTTCGGGAACGGGCCGAGGACGGCGGCCATCTCGGCCGAGGTCGCGTAGGCGTCGCCGGTGAGGATCGCCGTGAGGGCTCCTGCGATCGCCCGACCCTCCTCGGAGTCGTAGGGGACGCCGATGCGCATGAGGAGCGAGCCGATGTTGGCGTACCCGAGGCCGAGCGTCCGGTAGTCGAAGGAGCCCTGGGAGATCTCCTTCGAGGGGAAGTGGGCCATCGTCACCGAGATCTCGAGCACGATCGTCCAGATGCGGATGGCATGCCGGTAGCCGTCGAGGTCGAAGATGCCCTTCTCGTCGTCGTAGAACTGCCCGAGGTTGAGCGATGCGAGGTTGCACGCCGTGTTGTCGAGGAACATGTATTCGGAGCACGGGTTCGACGCGCGGATCTGGCCCTCGGCCGGTGACGTGTGCCACTCGTTGATCGTCGTGTGGAACTGGAGGCCTGGGTCGGCGCTTGCCCATGCCGCTTCGGCGATCTTGCGCCAGAGCTCGCGGGCCTTGACGGTGCGGACGGGGCTGCCGTCGGTGCGGCTCGTCAGGTTCCAGTCCCGATCGGCGCGGACGGCCTCGAGGAAGTCGTTCGTCACGCGCACGGAGTTGTTCGAGTTCTGACCGGACACCGTCGCGTAGGCGTCGCCGTTGAAGTCGGACGGGTAGCCGGCGGCGACGAGGGCGCGGACTTTCTCCTCCTCGATCGCCTTCCACGCGATGAACTTCTCGACGTCGGGGTGGTCGACGTCGACGATCACCATCTTCGCCGCCCTGCGGGTCGTGCCGCCGGACTTGATGGCGCCGGCCGCGCGGTCCCCGACCTTGAGGAAGCTCATGAGCCCGGACGACTTGCCCCCGCCGGAGAGGGGCTCGCCTTCGGCGCGGATGCGGGAGAAGTTGGCGCCGGCGCCGGCGCCCATCTTGAACAGCCGCGCCTCGCGCACCCAGAGGTCCATGATGCCGCCCGGGTTCACGAGGTCGTCGTCGACGCTCATGATGAAGCAGGCGTGTGGTGCGGGGCGGCTGTAGGCGTCGGGGGACTCGACGTTCTCGCCCGTCTCGGGATCGACGTACCAGAAGCCTTGCGGCACGCCGGTGATGCCGTACCGATGGTGGAGGCCCGTGTTGAACCACTGCGGCGAGTTCGGTGCCGCCATCTGGTGAAGGAGCATGTAGACGAGCTCGTCCTCGAAGGCCTGCGCGTCCTCGGCGGTGGCGAAGTACCCGTTCTCCTCGCCCCACCAGCGCCACGTGGCGGCGAGGCGGTCGACGACCTGGCGGGCAGAGCGCTCGGGGCCGAGCACCGGCGCGCCGTCGTCGTCGAGGATCGGGTTGCCGGCCGCGTCGAACTGCGGGACGCCGGCTTTGCGGAAGTACTTCGACACCATGATGTCGGCGGCGACCTGGGACCACGTTGCGGGGACCTCGGCATTCTCCATCTCGAAGACGATCGACCCGTCGGGGTTGGTGATCCGCGAATCCCTGCGGATCCACGCAACGGACTGGTACGGATCGGTCCCGGCGGTCGTGAACCGCCGTTCGATGCGGAGCCCCTCGGTCATTCTTCCTCCTCAGCCGGCAGCAGCGCCGAACATCGTTATCCACAAAGTCGTACACACCCACAAGATGTTGGGGTGGGGAAGCGGCACACCCCCCACATCTAGCACGGTTTCACGAGTGTAATTACACGCGTGCGAGCAGTCAAACCTTCGGCGATCGGGCACCCGAAAGGGCGCGAACAGGCCTCAGATGGGTCGATTCGACGGCCGTCGGTAGTTCTAGAGGCCCCGGCGACTCACGGCAAGACCGTGGCGGGAGAGGTTTTCGCGGTGCGGGATTCGTTTTCGCGAGACGACGCTCAGGCATCGCCGGGCACCGTCGTGGCGCGCGCCGAGAGCGTCTCGGCGACGTGCCGGATGTCCCCGGGGGCGGAGTGGGAGGCCTTCCAATAGCACCAGCCGGTGGGGAGGAAGAACGCCTGGAAGATCGTCAGGGACACGGCCCAGTTCACCGGCGGCGGCAGGGACCGCTCGAGCGCCGACGCGGTCGCCGCAGAGAGTGCGACGCCTGGGGAGCGCCCGATGCCGTTCACGAAGTTGCCGAGTCCGAAGACCGTCCCGCGATGCTCGGGGAGGTTCACGTCCGAGATGAGGGCGAACCAGTTCGGCGAGTCGGCCGAAGTGAGGGCGATCGCCGCGAGCGCCGACAGGAACGACAAGGCCGCCCACGGGTTGGTGACGACGGCGCTCAGGACCTCGCCGGCGAGCGTCATCGTGCCGGCCCCCTCGGTCACGTCGAGTCCCCGCAGCGGCACCCAGAAGAACACGAGGAAGATCGGGATGGCCGAGAGGATCCCCGCCGCGCTGAGTAGCGCCCGCCCCCGCAGCGACCGGCGTTGGAGCCGATCACCGATGTACCCGAAGAGGATCGAGAAGAGCGCGCCGACGGTGAACAGTGCCGCGAAGAGGCCGCCGACCTTCGTGCCGGTCGCCTCGCTGTAACCCTCGGCGATCACCTTGTGCTGGTACAGGAGCGGAACCCAGACGAGTGACCCGTAGGCCACCTGGGCGGTGAGGCCCTGGAGGATGAGCCAGAGGTTCGTGCGCCGGCGGAGCAGCGTCGGGAGCTGCGACCGGTCGATGCGGTACTCGTAGTCACCCCCGGTCGCGTAGAAGTCGGCGAGCTCAGGCTCGCGATACCCGCGCGGAGCTTCGAAGGTCGCGAGATAGAGGAGGGCGAACAGGAACCCGGCGGCCGCGATGACGAGGAGGGGGACCCGGAAGTCGTCGGCACCGAGCTGCGACGCGAGGAGACCCCCGGCGAGGGTCCCGATGCCCTGTGACAGGCCCCAGAAGCTCATGGCCAGGCCGCGCCGGCGCGGCCCGATGAAGTCGGAGATCACCGAGAATCCCACCGACGCGATGGATCCGAGGCCGACTGCGACCAGGATCTGCCAGAGCAGGAGCCACCAGAAGCTCGTGGCGGTCGCCGACAACGCCGTCGCGCCCGCCCAGATGATCGTGCCCCAGAACAGCAGTGGCTTCCGTGTGCGGGAATCGCCGGCGTATCCCCATCCGACCGCGGTGAGCGCTGCGATGAGGATGTTCGCCCCGGTCAGGAACCCGAGCGCGCCCGAGGTTGTGCCGAGCGCATCGGAGACCGGCAGCACCATCGACGGGATCATCGCCATGGCGGCGTTGTCGAGCGAGGCGAGCACGATGAACACGACGATCGTCGCAAGGATGTGGGCTCGGTTTCCCCACCAGGCGGGGCGGGCACGTGGCATCAGTCCCATTGTGCTCGCCCCCGGGTCCGTGTCTGCTACTCGGCCGCCGCTTCGCCTTCCGACTCGTCGTCATCCGCCGCTGTGCCCGGTGCGTCTTCCGGTGCCGGCTCGGGCTCCGGCTCGGGGTGGGCGGCAGGGGGCGCCGGTGCGACTGCGCCCTTTCCGAACGGCGCCCATGCAGCGAGGACCAGGCCGACGAGGATGCCGAGCAGTGGGATGATCCAGAGCCAGTCGCTCGCCAGCGGCACCACGCCGTAGAGGAACAGCGTCAGCGAGAGGAACAGGCCGAAGAGGAAGCCGCTGACGACTCCGAGGATCGGTCGGCCCTTCATGCCCTTCCTCCCTTCTTCACACCGGCGGAGAGCATCGCAGCGCCGAAGACGGCCGTCCCGGCGGCCGCAACGAGCGCCACGGGCCCCGGCTCGCCATCGAGCTGGACCGTCACCGTGACGACGCAGTCGGCGTCACCCTGGGTGTGGAACGCAGTGACCTCGATCTCGCCGGTCCCTGCCGGGACGAACCCCGGCACCGAGTAGGTGTAGGTGCCGTCGGCCGACACCTGCTCCGACGTCCCGCCCCACGTCGCGACGTTCCAGGTGAATCCCGGCAGCTGCACCCGTACGCCGCCCTCGTAGGCGACCGGAGCGGGGAACGGCTGGGCTCCCTCGCCGAGCGCACCCTGGTACGAGATCGTCTCTTCTTTCGGGATGAGGAACACGTCGGAGATCGCCCGATCGGCGGTCAAGACCTGGTCGCTCGCCTTCGACGGGAACGTCGCCGACCCGATGCACTCGCCCCGGACGACCTCTGCGCGTGCCGGCCCGGCGAGGACCAGCAGGAGCAGGGTCGTGAGCATCGCCGCCGTGAGTGTGGACGCCGTGATTCTTCGAGCACGCTGTGTCATGCTCCCCCTCTCCTTCGGCTCCAATGCCGTTCCAACTCTAGGTGGGCGGGCAGGGCGCCGAACGGTATTGTCCCCGCCGTGACCACGCTCCTCGTGCCGACCTGGCGTCCCGATCCGGAGACGGTGCGGCGGGCCAATCTGACCGCCGCCATCCGGGAGCTCGGGCTCGCGAGCTACGACGAGCTGTACCGATGGTCGATCGCCGACCGCCCCGGGTTCTGGGCTCACGTGATCGAACGGCTCGGCATCGTCTTCGTCGATCCGCCATCCGACATCCTCTCCGGGCCCTCGAGAGACCCGGAGTGGCTCCCCGGCGCCCGCTACAACATCGTCGACTCCTGCTTCACGGCCCCGCCCGACCGGGTCGCGATCGTGCATCGACGGGGCGGGGCGAATCAGACGATCACGTACGGCGACCTTCGATCCCTCGTCGACCGCTTCGCCCACGGGCTGCGCGCTGCGGGGATCGGCCGGGGCGCGCGGGTCGCGATCGTGATGCCGATGACGGTCGAGGCCGTCGTCGCCTACCTCGGCACCGTCGCCGCGGGAGCCGCGGTCGTCTCGATCGCCGATTCCTTCGCACCGCACGAGATCGAGGTCCGTCTGCGACTCACCGAGCCCGCTCTCGTCGTCACGCAGGACCGTCTGGACCGGATGGGGCGGCACCTCGCGATGTACGAGAAGGTCGTCGCGGCCGGTGCCGGGCGCTGCGTCGTCGTGGACAGCGGAGCCGGCGTTCCGGTGCGGGACGTCGACGTCGCGTGGGATGCGTTCCTCGTCGGCGGTGGGGACTTCGCACCCGTGCCCCTCGAACCGGATGCGCCCATGAACATCCTCTTCTCGTCGGGCACGACCGGAGATCCCAAGGCCATCCCGTGGACCCATCTCACGCCGATCAAGGCGGCGATGGACGGGCACTACCACCACGACGTGCACGACGACGACGTGGTCGCCTGGCCGACGAACCTCGGGTGGATGCTCGGTCCATGGCTCATCTATGTGGCCCTCATCAACGATGCGGCCATGGCGCTCTACGACGACGCCCCGACCGGGCGCGGCTTCGTGGAGTTCGTCCGCGACGCGGGCGTCACGATCCTCGGCCTCGTGCCGTCGATCGTCGCCGCATGGCGGTCCACCGGTGCGCTGGGACGCGGCGACTGGACCGAGGTGCGTGTGCTCTCGTCGTCGGGAGAGGCATCCGTGCCCGACGACTACGCCTGGCTGATGGACGCGGCCGGCGGCGTCCCGGTGATCGAGTACATCGGAGGCACCGAGATCGGGGGCGGCTACCTGATCGGGAGCGTGCTCCACGACGCGGTGCCCTCGATGTTCACGACACCGACGCTCGGCCAGGAGATCCGCATCCTCGACGAGGACGGCCGAGACACCGACAGCGGTGAGCTGTTCATCGTCCCGCCGTCGATCGGCCTGTCGCAGAGCCTGCTCAACCGTGACCACGACGCCGTGTACTACGCGGGCGTGCCCGACATCGGCGTCCCGTTGCGCCGTCACGGCGACCACATCGCCCGGCTCCCCGGGGGCTACTACCGGGCCATGGGGCGCGTCGACGACACGATGAACCTCGGGGGCATCAAGGTCTCGTCGGCCGAGCTCGAGCGCGCCGTCGCCGGCGTCGCCGGCGTGGCGGAGGTGGCGGCGGTCGCCGTCCCGCCGCCGGGCGGCGGTCCCGACCATCTCGTGATCTACGCCGTCCCGAGCGACGGCGTTGAGCCGGACACTGCGGCGTGGAGGGGGGAGATGCAGCAGATGATCCGCGCCCGGCTCAACCCGCTCTTCCGGATCGAGGACGTGGTGGCGATCCCCGCGCTGCCGCGCACGGCATCGGCGAAGGTCATGCGGCGCGAGCTGAGGGCGGCATACCGATGAAGCCGGTGGTCGTGCTCCAGAACGAGCCCGAGGCACCCGCCGGCTACCTCGGCGACGCCCTCGACCGACGAGGCGTCCCGTGGACGGTCGTGCACATGGCCGCGGGCGACGTCCCGCCGGCGATCGACGAGGTGTCTGCGGTCGTCTCGCTCGGCGGTGCGATGGGCGCCTACGAGGAAGCGGCGTTCCCGTTTCTCGCCGCTCAGAAGCGCTACCTGGCAGCATGCACCGAGGCCGGGATCCCGGTGCTCGGCATCTGCCTCGGGTGCCAGCTCCTCGCCGACGCCCTCGGCGGCCGCACCTACCGGGCTGAGGAAGCCGAGGTCGTCCTCGCGGCCTCCGACGCCACCCCCGCCGGCGCAGCCGACCCGGTCGTCGCGGCGCTCGACGGGAAGCGCCTCATCCGCTTCCACCAGGACACCTTCGACGTCCCGCCGGGCACCGAGGTCCTCGCTTACGGGGGCGGGTTCCCGCAGGCCTTCCGCGTCGGCGCTTCGCTCGGCATCCAGCCGCATCCCGAGGTGACGCCGGCGATCTTCGCCGACTGGGTCGGCGAAGGATCCGGGAGGGACGTCGCGCTGCGAAGCGGCGCGGACCCGGACGCGCTCGTCGACGAGGTCGTCGCGGCAGAGCCTGAAGTGGCGGAGACCGCTGCGGCGGTCTTCGACGCGTGGATCGACGAGATCGTCGGCGCTCGGTAGCCGGTTCCCGCTCGGACCGTCGGCCCATTCATTGCCTGCCTCCTAGACTGGGGGCACGGCGACATGGAGGTGTGCTGTGCCGGAGCGGGCCTACTCGGCACTGCGCGATCGCATCGCCGATGTGAGCGGCGTCGTGATGCTTCTCGGCGCTGCGGAGACCGGCAAGACCTCCCTCGCCAAGCTGCTCGCGATCGACGGCGTCGACGCCGGCCGTTCGGTCGCATTCGTCGACGGGGACGTCGCATCGACCGTCGCCGGCCCCCCGGGGTGCGTCGGCGTGAAGTACCTCACCGAGCCGGCCGACCTCGACGCACACGTTCCCGCCGCCGAGATGAAGTTCGTCGGTTCGACGTCTCCGCAGGGCGTGGTGCTCCCCCATGTCGTCGCCGTGGCATCGCTCGTGGAGACCGCTCGTGCCCGGGCGGAGCTCGTCATCGTGGACACGAGCAGCGTCGTCGGCGGCGTGGTCGGCCAGACGCTGAAATACCACCTCTGGGAGCTGACGCAGCCGGCCCTCGGGGTGGCGCTCCAGCGGGGGGAGGAGCTCGAGCCGACGATCGGGATGCTGCGCCGGTTCCTCTCGGCCAAGATCGCCACGGCCGAGCCCCCGTCGGATTCACCGCCGCCGTCGCCCACGGAGCGTCGCGAGCGCCAGGCCGTCGCCTTCGCCGCCGCGCTCGCCCCGCCGCTGCAGCGGTGGAGGGTGCAGACGACCGTCTTCGCCCCGACGCTGCCCGAGGAGTTCGAGCTGGACCGACTCGACGGGATGCTCGTCGGCGTGCAGGATGACGAGGGCCGGTGCCTGGGGCTGGGTGTGATCGAGACGGTCGACGGCGTCCTTCGCGTCGCGACGCACCACGGCGAGGTGATGCGGGGGCTTCGGCTCGGGTCGATGCGCGTCGACCTCGAGACGTTCGAGACGCAGCGGGTACGGCTCCGGCAGCTGATCTTCGGCATCTAGGCACACTGCGAACCCAGGGCTCGCATGCACGTAGAGGCGCGTTTCGGGCCCCCAGTTCGGCCGCACTCCCGCTCGGAAGGGCGAACGCAGGCCCGACCCCCAACGAGCGGATGGCCCGAGGAACCCTCACAGGCGTTCCCCGCACTTCCCCGAACGAGGTCTGACTGCTCCGGCACCTTGGGCCATCCGTCAGAGCCGACCCTACGAGCCGCGCGCCCCCGCATCAACCCTTCCGATTCGCCGCGCCAACGAGGTTTTGCGCGCTCTCGGGTCGCGCTGTTCGTGCCAACTCCGGCCACCTGAAACCCGACGTGTGGGTTGCCCACATATCCACAGTGATCCACAGCCGGTTGTGCACAAGGACGTGTCGACAAGTCCGCGTGGCCGTTGTTTCGCGGTCTCCCCGATGCTCAGGATCGGGTGACCGCCCCGACGGGCCGACCGGCCCCGAGGACGGGCGGCGCCGCCTCGCCGGCGAGGGCGTCACGCATCACGTCCGACACGAGCCCGAGGTGATCGGCGACGGCGATGGCTGCGGCGACGGCGACGTTGCTCCCGCCGTCGTCGGCCTTCGCCGCGATGCCGATGCCGTGCCGCCCCAACCCGATCTGCCCCTCGGCACCGACCTTGACCGGGCCACCCCACCAGCGCGCCAGCTTGCCGTCCGGGCGGGAGTTGTCGGCGACGAGCGCCGGGAAACGGGAGATCGCTTCGGTGGCGCGAGCGCA
>Ga0316577_10001730_pt1 | contig 10484 bp, 9 predicted proteins | sample S5NA_FD_203073 | JGI IMG/M metagenome (GOLD analysis project Ga0316577, IMG submission 203073) | Rhizosphere microbial communities from salt marsh grasses in Alabama, United States - S5-7_050615r2r1 | ecosystem: Host-associated > Plants > Roots > Rhizosphere | place: USA: Alabama | collected... | reverse complement strand
AGAGACGGTGAGGGACAGGGAATGAGGGGTGAGGACTGAGAGGGACGAGATAGGAGCTCGAAACAGGAGGGCGAAGACACTATGCACATTCCAGATGGATTTATCAGCACAGGCACTGCGGCCGCGACATGGCTCGCATCGGCGGGTAGCGTGGGCTATGCGGTGCGCCGCGTCAATCGGGAGCTCAGCGAGAAGCAAATCCCATTAATGGGGGTCACGGCGGCATTCGTTTTTGCCGCGCAGATGATGAACTTTACCGTGGCCGGGGGCACTTCGGGGCACCTGTTGGGTGGGGCGCTGGTGGCCATCTTGTTGGGACCGTGGGCCGGGATGCTGGTCCTGACCAGCGTGTTGGCTGTCCAGGCGCTGATCTTCCAGGATGGCGGTCTGCTGGCCCTGGGCGCCAATGTGTTCAACATGGCTGTCGTCGGCGTGCTGGTCGGTTGGGGGGTCTATACGACACTGAGACGGCTCCTGGCTGACAGGACATGGGCGATGATGGTCAGCGGCTTTGTCGCGGCCTGGCTGTCCGTGTTCGTGGCCTCGCTGGTGGCTGCAGCGGAACTGGCCATATCCGGCACATCACCATGGCTGGTGGCGTTGCCAGCGATGGGTTTGGTGCATGTACTGATTGGCATCGGCGAGGGGCTGATTACGGTCGGAGTGTTGGCCCTGTTGCAGGTGGCCCGGCCCGACTTGCTGGCCCTACGCCAGCCATCCAACGTGTGAGGTGGATTGTGGACAAGCTGCGAAAGTATTGGTGGCTGATCGGTCTGCTGCTCGCATTGGGGGTGGCCGTCCTCTCTCCCTTGGCATCTCCCCACCCGGACGGGTTGGAACGGGTAGCCGAGGATGAGGGGTTCCTGAATCAAGCCCAAGATGCACCCTACCAGATTATCCCTGACTACTCCTTCCCCGGTATCGAGAACGAGGCGCTGGCGACCGTCGTCGCCGGCTTGGTGGGCACTGCCTTCCTCTTCGGTCTTGGGTACGCACTGGCCTGGCTCTTGCGCCGCCGGTCGGAGCGCGCTACGGGTAGTCCACAACACGGAACCGATGCGCCATAGCTTTCTGGACCGCTACCGGCAGGGGACGAGCCTGATCCACCATCTGGATCCGCGGCTCAAATTGCTGGCCACGCTGGCCTTTGTGCTGGCTGTGACGACGACGCCGCCCGGCAACTGGATTGCCTTCGCCTTGCTGGCCGTGCTGGCCATCGGTGCCGTACTTGTCGCTGACGTCCCTCTCGTTGAGGGCCTGAAGCGCTCGGCCGTCGCACTGCCATTCGCCGGGATGGTGGCCATCTCCTTGCCTTTCACCCAGGCCGGTGAAGTGGTGTGGTTGTGGCAACCCTTCTCTGCTCATAGCGGCGTTTTGGGTTTCACGCTGACCATCACCGACGCAGGCCTCGTGCTCTTTGCCACCGTGGTGGTCAAAGCTTGGTTGTCGGTCATGGTCAGCGGCTTGCTGGTGGTCACCACACCCTTCCCGGATCTGCTGAAGGCGATGCGTTCTCTGCGCATCCCGTCGGTGCTGACGGCGACGATTTCATTCATGTACCGCTACCTGTTCGTGCTCGTAGACGAGGCCATGCGGCTGCAAACGGCCCGTGTGGCACGGTCAGTAGGCACGGGCCGCACGGTCTGGTGGCGGGCGCGGGTTCTCGGTGGGATGATCGGCAGTCTCTTCATCCGCAGCTACGAGCGCAGTGAGCGCATCTATGCCGCGATGCTATCCCGGGGCTTTGCCGGCGAGGTCCGTACGTTCACACGCCTCACGTGGCAAGCTCGCGACACCTGGGCGGGACTTGTCTGGGTCGCCCTGCTTGCTGCTATCGCTGTCCTGGGTCGGACGGCGCCTCTGTTTTTCGCCCGGGGGTACTGATGTCCAGCCACGCGATCCGAGTCGAGCACCTATCGTTTTCCTACCCCGATGGGCGTCAGGCACTGCACGATATCAGCCTAGCTGTCCAGTCTGGCGAAAAACTGGCCATCGTTGGACCCAATGGAGCGGGCAAGTCGACCCTCTTTCTCCATCTCAATGGCACGCTCCGTACGGGGGCACAGGATGGGCAACGGGTACAGGTGGCCGGTCTGACTGTGGGCGACAAGACCGTGCAGGCGGTGCGAGCCAAAGTGGGTCTCATCTTCCAGGACCCGGACGATCAGCTCTTCTCACCGACGGTCTTTGAGGACGTGGCCTTTGGCCCATTGTATATGGACCTGCCGGAGAACGAGGTCCACGGCCGGGTGGCTAGGGCGTTGGCAGCCGTAGGTATGACCGGCTATGAGAAACTGATGCCCCACCACCTGAGCCTGGGCGAGCGCAAGCGGATTGCCATCGCCACCGTACTGGCCATGGAGCCCGAGATTCTGGTCCTCGATGAACCGTCGGCCGGCCTGGATCCGCGAGCGCGGCGCAATCTCATTGCCTTGTTGCACGAACTGCCGCAGACGATGTTGATCGCCAGCCACGATATGCGCCTAGTGTGGGATCTGTGCTCACGGACTGTGATCCTCGACAATGGCCGGCTGGTGGCAGATGGGCCGACGGCCGAGCTCTTGCAAGATCAGGCCCTGATGGAGTGCCACGGCTTGGAGGTTCCCTAGCTACACCTTCCTTTCCCTTGCCGACCTGCTCACAAACAAGGGTCGTGACTGCATCGAAGGCCCTTGGATCGAACAGCCGTCCTTGCCTCTTTTTCGACTGCTTTGCCCAGCGCACCTTCAGCCAGTGCTCACTGGTGTCATTTCCTTCAAGAGGTCTGCACGACTCCTTCACGGCATTTTCACAATTCTCAGCTAGAATAGCCACAGACGAGTCGGAAGACTCTAATCGTACACAACAAACGACCTTGAGAATAGAAGGAGATATGAACGATGATTAGAAAAGCTGCATTGGGCACACTACTGGCTGGATTGATCGGTGTCCTGGTAGCAGGCGCCATCATCTTTGCGGTGGACAGAACGGAGAACGTGGAAGCCCGTGGTATGGGACAGGGCCGTGCTGCTGGTGATCGGTCAGGATATGAGCCACAGCAGACGGCTCGGAACACAGTGGCGGATGTGCAGGCAAGTGAGCAGGCAGGGGCAGTGACTTCTGATACCCAGGTGGCTCAAGGAGCTCAGAGTCAGAGCTTTGGAAAAGGCCGTGGCAGGGGCCAGCAGGGCTCGGGTCAGGGCGGCTACGGCGGGAGCGAGTTGGGCGCTCCCCTGATCGGCGGCGATCTGAGCGAGTCGGAAGTGGAAGCGCTGCAGATGGCTCTGGAAGATGAGTACAAGGCGTGGTCGGTCTATGAGCAGGTCATCGCTGATTTTGGTGCCGTGCGTCCCTTTACCAGCATCCAGAGAGCTGAGGAAAACCATATTGCCGCCCTGGTGAACCTCTTTGAGGGCTACGGACTGGAGGTGCCGGCGAACGAATGGCCGGGTACCGTACCCACCTTTGACAGCCTTGCCGAGGCATGTGAAGCCGGTGTCCAGGCCGAGATCGACAACGCAGCCCTCTACGACCAGCTCTTCAGTATGGTGGACAACCCTGACCTAGTTCGAGTGTTCACTGCTCTGCAACGAGCGTCGCAGGATCAACATCTACCAGCATTCGAGCTCTGCGCACCCTAGCACATAAGCATGCGATCCAGCCCCCGGTTCCGCAGGAATCGGGGGCACTTTATGCTTCTCGACCTAGAATCAGACACTGTCCGGTGCTGAAAAGTCACGGAGCGATCCGCCGAGCTTGGGTTATGGCTTCCTCAATCCACTGGCGGCTTGTTTTCAGCCGTTCGCCGCTTAGCACGGCGCCGATGACGCTGTCTGCTCCGGTGTGCGCCACAGCACAGGCCAGTCTGCACGTGTGACAGTCGACATAGCGCTCCGGGTCAACCAGAATGGACGGACCTTCTATCGGCATAGGTTCGACCTCCTTTTTGGTGTGGGCGCCGGGCAGTGTCCCACAATGGCTGTTTGTATGGAACTCGAGTCAGGGAAGATACCTGCTGCTTGCACTGGGCCCTGGGGGTGCCCAGTTATGCCAGAGACTGGCCTCGAGCGCAAGGGCCTACTGCTGTGGATGGCGTACATACGGTGGATTACCGGACGGTCGGCTACGGCCGCGAATCCGTGGAAGTGCTGTTCAAGCAGAGGGTCGTCTGTATCTACTGCTCTTGCGAATCCCTGCATCGCGTTTTCCCGCTGCGGGGCGCGGTTGCGTTCTGCCTGGCCAAGTCCGTGGGTGAGGCTATCCTGCAGAGATGCCCACAGTGGGCACAGTTCCCCAACGAGGCATTTGCCTCAAGTTCCAAATGCGGGTACAATCAACAAGGCAGTCGACCTGCTGTCTGGGGCGCCGGGCGGCGGTCTTGTAGGGAGCGGTCCTTTCTGGGATCAAGGGATGAGAGGGGAAAGCATGAAGATCGCGGTCATCGGTGGCGGATCTACCTACACGCCTGAATTGATCAGCGGTTTCCTGGCATGGATGAACTCCTTCCCCGTCACCGAACTGTGGCTGATGGACATCGACGCCGAGCGGCTGGCCATCGTGGGTGGCTTTGCCCGGCGGATGGTGGCAGCTCACGGCACGCCGTTTCGGGTTGTGCTCGCGCAGGACCGGCGCGCCGCCATTGAGGGCGCGGCCTATGTCATCACCCAGTTGCGGGTGGGCGGGATGGCTGCCCGGCGCGCTGACGAGTATCTGGGGCAACGCCATGGGTTGATCGGGCAGGAGACGACGGGTGTGGGGGGCATGGCCAAGGCCCTGCGGACCATCCCGGTGATCCTCGGGATCGCGGCCGATGTGCGCGATCTGGCACCCGGCGCACTCCTGGTGAACTTTACCAATCCTGCCGGCCTGGTGACCGAGGCTCTGAGCCGCTACGCGCCCAAAGTGCTGAGCGTGGGTCTGTGCAACGCGCCGATCACGGTCAAGATGCAGATCGTACAGACTCTCCAGGAATCTCTCGGAGAAGAGATCGCGCCCGAGCGCGCGCAGCTCGACACACTGGGGCTGAACCACCTCTCCTGGCACCGCGGCTTTTCCCTGGACGGGCAGGATGTGTGGGCGCAGGTGATGGCATCTCTGCTCGCTGAATGGAAGAGGGAGCCGGAGCCAGAGTGGGATCTGCGGACCATCGAGGCGCTGGGCCTGATCCCGAACTACTACCTGCAGTACTACTACTATACCAGGCGCAAGCTAGCAGCCCAACAACATTGGCCGCCATCCCGTGCGGAGGAGGTGATGGCGGTAGAGAGGGACCTGTTGGCGCAGTATGCTGACCCGGCCCTGGTCGAGCCTCCTGCTGACCTGATGAAGAGGGGCGGGGCCTATTATTCCACGGCCGCTGCACAATTGCTGCATGCTCACTACAGCGACAGCGGCGAGACGCACGTGGCCAACGTCCGCCACGGCGGGGCGGTGCCGGGCTGGCCAGCGGACTGGGTCCTGGAATTGCCCTGCCGGATCGACCGCGGCGGCATCCATCCCCTGCCGGCGGAACCACTCCCGCCGGTCTGTTTCGGCCTCCTGGCCCAGGTCAAGGCCTACGAGTTGTTGGTTGTGCAGGCGGCAGTCAGCGGCGACCGGACTGCCGCCTATCAGGCCCTGCTGGCGCACCCTCTCGGCCCAGCCGCCGACAGGGTGCAGGAGGTGCTCGACGATCTGCTGGACACACACCGGACCTATTTGCCACAGTTCTGGACAACTGCCGCTGGAGGGTCAGGATGATGCGCTATTTCCTCGGTGCGGACATCGGCGCCACCAAGACCCATGCGCTGCTCGCGGATGAGGCGGGTCTGGTCGTGGGCTTTGGCAGCGCGGGGCCGGGCAATCACGAGGCTGTGGGCTATGACGGCCTGGTTGCCGCACTCGACAGCGCTGTCAGAGAGGCCCTTGCGGCGGCTGGCCTGACGAAAGAGTTGGTGGCTGGCGCCGGGTTCGGCGTGGCGGGCTATGACTGGCCCTCCGAACGGGAGCCAACCCTGCGGGCCATTGGCTCGCTGGGGCTCCAGGCCGCCGTCGAGGCGGTGAACGATACGCTCCCGGGTTTGCTGGCGGGCGCGGCTGAAGGGTGGGGAGTGGCCGTGGTCTCAGGCACCGGCTGCAATTGCCGTGGCTGGGACCGATCGCGACAAAGAGAGGGGAAGGTAACGGGTCACGGAACATGGATGGGCGAGGCCTCGGGCGCCAGCGAGTTGGTCCTAAAGGCGCTCCAGGTCATTGCCCAGGCATGGACACGACGCGGCCCGCCCACTGAGCTGACATCGGCCTTTGTGGAGCACACCGGATCGCACAGCGTCGACGAGATGCTGGAGAGCCTGACCACAGGCAGGATCGAAGTGCAAGCGGATGCGGCGCCCCTGGTGTTCCAGGTGGCCGCTGGCGGGGATCCTGTGGCCATGGACCTTATCCGCTGGGCTGGTTGTGAACTGGGGGAGCTGGCCTGTGCCGTGATCCGTCAGCTAGAGTTCGAGGGGCTCGCTTTCGATGTGGTGCTGGTCGGTAGCATGTTCGATGGGGGCCGGATGCTCGTCGAGCCGATGCGCGAGACGATTCACGCCCTAGCGCCGGGGGCGCGCCTTTTGCGCCTGACGGTGCCGCCGGTCATCGGGGCCGTCCTGCTGGGCATGGAGCAGGTTGGCCTGGCTGCGCTCGAGCGGCGAGAGACACTGATCGATTCCGCACGCTCCCGCCTGGCAAGGTAGGATTTTTCCGTGAACCAAGTGACACACCGCAGGTGAATCCAGAAGCAACGGGGGATTGGAGATGCACAGGAGACGGCTGGGCCGAACAGGACTGATGGTCAGCGAGATCGGGCTGGGTGCGTTGGAGATTGGACGCGACTGGGGCATTGTGTCTGGTGATCTGGACAAGCCGGACGAGGAGCACGCGATCCGGATCCTGGAGCTGGCTGCCGATCTCGGTATCAACCTGATCGACACGGCAAGAGCGTACGTCTTGAGCGAGGAGCGCATCGGCAAAGCCCTGGATTTGGGTAGGCTCAGGCGCGACGAGATCATAGTAGCGACGAAGGCGGGCGAGCACTTCGATGAGGAGACTGGATCGGTGTATGACTATTCGTACGAAGCGATCCTACGTTCCCTCGAGGAGAGCCTGGAGCTGCTGCATACCCGCTACGTGGATCTGATGCAGATCCACAGTGCCCCGCTGGAGGTTGTGCGGTCAGGGGAGGCCATGCGGGCCCTCAAGGACGCGCGAGGATCAGGAAAATGCCGCTTCGTGGGGGCAAGCTTTGACGACGAACGGGCCTGCCTGGAGGCGATCGAGAGCGAGGAGTACGATACCATCCAGATCAGCTACAACCTGCTGGAGCGCGAGCACGCTGAGCGACTGATCAGCGCTGCCGCCAAAGCGGACATCGGTGTTCTGGTCAAGCAGCCGCTGGCGCTGGGCTTGCTGACAAGCAAACATGCTCAGGCATCTCCCCAGGACCAGGACAAGGTCGCACCCTATCTCTTCCTGGAGAAGGAGGGGCAGAGCCTGGCCCAAGGTGCGTTGCGCTTCGTGTTAAGCCATCCTGGGGTGCACAGTGTCCTGTGCGGCAGCAAGCGCCCAGAGCATCTCCAATCCAACGCCGAGATTGGCGATGGACAGGGGCTGAGTGTTGCCGAGCTAGAGCGCATCGCTGCCATCGAGGTTTCATAGTGGGGTGGCAGATGCTCGGGATGCTGACCTCCTGTGAGTGGATGCAGGGCCTGGGCCTTTGCGGAAAGGCCCACCTCCTGGTATAATGCCTGGGACGCGGCCGGGATTCCACACGTTCGACCCCGGTTGTTCCAGACCGCATGTGTGCTCACTGGCACGCAAACGGTCATGTTGAATGGAATGCCAGGGGGCCGGATGCGGCAGCTTTACTCGCGGAAGTGAAGGTCATGCAGAACGCTGTATGGATTGCAGGTGATGCACGCCTGAGTGAGGCGATCATGTTCTCCAGCTATGACCGGAGACTGTGGCATGGAAAAGGCTGACACGCTCATCCGCACAAAGCTACGCCCGCCCTTCACCCGGCCAGTGCTCGTCCCCCGGCTGCGGCTCCAGGAACAGGTCGCGGAGGGACTGCGCGGTCCGCTGACACTGATCACTGCCCCCCCGGGTTTTGGCAAGACCACCCTCATGACATCCTGCGTCGCCAGCCTGGGAATGCCTGTGGCCTGGCTGGCTCTGGATAGGGATGACAATCAGGCGGAGCGTTTCCTGAACTACCTGGTCGCCGCGTTGCGGCAGGCTGACCCGACCATTGGCATTGAGGCCGTGCAGTTCCTGGCGGCGCGCCACGTACTGCCTGAAGCCATCTTGACCAGCCTCATCAATGATCTGGATACCGCCGGCAGGGAGATCGTCCTGGTACTGGATGACTATCAATCTATTAGCAGCCAGGCTGTCCATGAGGGAGTAGCTTTTCTGCTCGAGCATTGCCCCAAGACCTTCCATCTGGTGATTGCCACCCGTTCGGACCCCCCGCTTCCATTAACCCGCCTACGGGCGCGCGGCCAGATGGTCGATCTCCGCGTCGCCGATCTCAGCTTCACCGAACCCGAGGCAGCCCAGTTTCTGAACGGCGTCATGGGCCTTGACCTGGATGCCGGATCGGTCGTGGCACTCGCAGAACGCACCGAGGGATGGATCGCCGGTTTGCAGATGGCTGCCCTCGCTCTGCAAGGGGCACTGTCCGTGCGCGATCGTGAAGAGGTGTCCGGCTTCATCGAGGGGTTTTCAGGCACGAACCGCTACGTCATGGACTACCTGCTGGAAGAAGTCCTCGCCAGCCAGTCGCCGGAAATCCAGCGCTTTCTTCTGTATACGTCTATTCTGGAGCGCCTGACTGCGCCACTCTGTGATGCCCTCCTGGCTGATGGCGAGGGATACTGGGGGGAGGACGTGGGGCTAGCCACCGGATTGAAATCGCCCTTTGACGGCCAATCAGCTTCCATCCTGGAATACCTGGAGCGGGTGAATCTCTTCCTTGTGCCTCTGGATGATGAGCGGATCTGGTATCGATACCATCATCTGTTTGCCGACCTGCTACGTACCCAGCTCCAGAGGTTGCTCGGTTCCCAGGGCGTTGTCCAGTTGCACATCCGCGCCGCGGACTGGCACGGCCAGCACGGTTCGTTGCTGGAGGCGATTCATCATGCCTCTGCAGCCTCCGACGAGGAGCGGGTTGAGCGCTTTATCGAACAGCACTATATGGAACTGGTAAGCAGCGGCGAACAGTCCTGGCTGCGTTTGTGGGCAGGCAAGTTAGGCAGGGAGCTGGTGTATCGACGGCCCTGGTTGTGCATCTATGAGGCGTACAGCCACTCCTGGTTCGGGGAACTGGACGAAGCCGATCGGTTGCTGGAAGAGGCCGAAAAGCGCATTCAACCGGGGGTTTCGTCCCCTGACGCCCCTTCGATGCTGGGGCTGCTGGCCTACGTAAAAAGCCGGGTCACTGCCATGCGTGGGGACCTCCAGCGCGCTATTGAGTTCTGTCTCGAGGCTCGCGAAACTGTCTCTGCCAGCAACGTGCCTCTGCAACTGGATACCTCTATCACACTTGGATATGAGTACTTTCTGGCTGGCGACTATGCCCATGCCAGCCAGGTCTTGGGCGAGACCATTCGATCGGGCATAGCCGCCGGTGCCGTCATTAACACCGTGGCCGCATCTTGCCTTCTGGCGAGACTGGTTGCTGTGCAGGGTCAGTTGCACGCATCGTATGGCGTGTACCAGAAAGCGGCGCAATCTATTCCTGGGGCAAGCGGGCAACATCTCGGCGCCAGGGCCCTGGTGGAAGTTGGCATGGCAGATCTATTGTGTGAGTGGAATGATCTACAGGTTGCTCTGGCTCACATGAAGCAAGGCCTGGCCTGGCTTCCAATGTGGGACAAGGCAGACGATTGGGCCCTGGCTCATGTCGTCCTGACGCGAATCCATCTTGCCCTGGGAAACGGCAGGGAAGCACGAGAAGCTGCAGAAAGAGCGGTCCAACTCGTTCAGACACGGGGCGTGTTCTCCGAAGCTCGCCATGCAGCCGAGATGGCCCAGGTGAAACTGTGGCTGGATCAGGGGGATTTCCAGGCAGCAAGCCGTTGGGCTGCATCCCAGGAAGAGCGCTTGGGCTCGGACGATCGATTTGGCTTTGAGAACGAGCTGGCGCATATCTCCCAGGCACGAGTATTGCTCGCTCTGAATAGGTCCCGTGAAGCGATTGACCTGGTATCGCATCTGGAAGACACGGCCCGGTCAGCCGGAAGGATGGGTCGGGTCATCGAGATCTTGCTCCTCAAGGCATTGGCGCTGCGGGAGATGGGCAATTCAGAGCAGGCCATTCTGGCATTGGCAGAAGGCCTGGCATTGGCCGAGCCCGAGGGCTATGTGCGTGTGTTCCTCGACGAAGGCCGGCTGATGCAAATGCTGCTCGCTCAATGGTTGGTCCAAGCCAGCGCTGGTCCCTTGCGGGACTATGTTATTCGTTTGCTTTCCCAATTCGA
>Ga0316577_10001728_pt1 | contig 10489 bp, 7 predicted proteins | sample S5NA_FD_203073 | JGI IMG/M metagenome (GOLD analysis project Ga0316577, IMG submission 203073) | Rhizosphere microbial communities from salt marsh grasses in Alabama, United States - S5-7_050615r2r1 | ecosystem: Host-associated > Plants > Roots > Rhizosphere | place: USA: Alabama | collected... | reverse complement strand
TGTCGTGTCCCGGCCTGTGGGTCACGCTCCGGTGGGGGGCGGTCTTCACCAGCTCCGGGTTCTCATAGGCTTCCTTGGAGACCTGCTGGAGGACTGCGACGTACTCGTCGAGCTCGGCCTTCGAATAGGATTCGGTCGGCTCCAGCGTCATGGGCTCGGGGACGATGAAGGGGTGGTGGCTGGACCACATGTGCATCCCGAAATCGGCCAGGCGGCAGGTGATGTCCCAGGTGCCGACGCCCGTTTCGTTGAAGAGCGTTTCCCAGCTGTAACGCACTTGCTCGATGCGGTGATGGCCTTCGGCGTAGGGAGCGGTGGCTCCCCGGATCCCCAGGACCTTCCGGAAGAGATAGTTGTTGTTGAGAACGGCGACCCGGGCGGCTTCTTCGAGGCCTTCGGCCCCCAGGGCCATGATCCAGGAATAGGCCTTGAGCACGGCCGGCATGACTCCGTAGAAGCTCCGGATCTTCCCGATGGTGTTGGGCAGGTCGTAGTCCAGGAAGTACCGGCCCCCATCGACCTCTACCAGCGGCACAGGAAGAAACTCCCGCAGGGCTTCGGTGGCGCCCAGGGCGCCGCTTCCCGGGCCCCCGCATCCGTGAGGGGAGGAGAAGGTCTTGTGGAGATTGAAGAAGCAGAGGTCGAAGCCGGCCTCTCTGGCTCTGGTGATTCCTAGAATCCCGTTGGCATTTGCCTGATCGTAACCGCACAGGCCTCCTGCCTCGTGGACGGTCCGGGTGAACTCGGCGATGCGCGCGTTATAGATCCCCGTGTCCTCGGGGTTCGTGATGAAGAGCGCTGCGGTGCGGGGGGACACCGCCGCCTGTAGCGCTTCCAGATCCGGCATCCCGTCGTTGTCCGGGTACAGGTTGATGACCTTGTACCCCAGAACAGAGGCAGCCGAATAGTCCGACGGGTGTGAGAAGATGGTAGTGATGATCTCGTCCCTCTGGTCCGCCTCTTTCCTGGCTTCGTGATAGGCCCTGACCATGGATGCCATGCCCAGGATGGCGTGCGAGCCTCCCCCGGGCTGGAAGCTGAATCGGTCCAGGCCGGAGATCTCCCTGAGGAACAGGTCCAGCTCATGGATGATCTGGAGGATGCCCTGGACCGACTCCTCTGGTTGAAGGGGGTGCACTTCCGTGAACTTCGGGGATCGGGCGAACTGCTCGTTGATCTTGGGGCTGTACTTCATGGTGCAGGTGCCCTGGCCGACATCCACGTTCAGGTCCGCACCCAGGTTTTCCTGCGACAGCCTCAAGAAATGCTTCAGCACCTGCATCTGACCCAGCTCGGGCAGGGCCGGCGGTTCGCGCCGAAGGATGTCGGGAGGGAGAGCGGACAGGCCATCTCCCACTTCTTCTTCGATCAGGGAATCCGCCGTTGGCATGAGGACGCCCCGCTCCCCGGGCTGGCTGAGCTCGAAGATGATCGGTTCGTCCCACTTCGCCTGGTGGAATTTCCTGAGTCTTGTATTCGGATCCATGCCCATGGTTCGCCTTCCTCGGTAGGCCGTACCAGGTTGCGCTACGCTTCGAGGGCCTTGCCCACAGCTCCCACCAGCGCGTCGATGTCTTCCTTCTTGTGGATCTCGGTGACGCAGAACAAAGCTGCGCTTCCCAGCGCCGGGAAGGAGCCGGAGAGGTCGAGGCCGCCGAAGATCCCCTCACGCATCAGGTGTTCGTTGATGGTCCCGACTGGCTTTCCCGACGGGCCGAAATCGGCAACGAACTCCTTGAAGCAGTGGGCTTTGGGGAATCGGATCTGTACACCCTGGAGCTCGGAGATCTTCTTCCTTGCGTAGAGGGAGTTCTGCAGGATGGTCTGACCCACCTCCTTCATGCCCTGGGGCCCTGCCAGGGCCAGGTACACCCCGGCTGTGATCCCCCAGAGAGCCGTGGCAGTGCCGATGAACTCCTTGGCCTTTTCCCGGTGGGCAAAGGAGGTCCGATCGTAGGTGACGTCCCCGAATCCGTATTCGCCGGGCTCGCTGGTGGTCTCGATACCGAAGAGGCGGGAGGGGTACTCCATGACGAACCGTTCCTCGTCCCGGGTCGCGATGAACCCGGCCTGTCCTCCCCCGAACTGCATGTGCATGCCCAGGGGTTGGATATCGCCACATACGATGTCGGCCCCATACTGGCTCGGGGGCTTCAAGACGCCCAGCGAGATGGGATCCGCTCCAACCACGCTCAGCGCCCCGATGTCGTGGGCAAGATCAGAGATCGCCTGTCCCTGATCGTCGATACATCCGAAGTAGGAGGGGTTCTCGAAGTAGACGCAGGCGACGTCTTCGCTCAGCAGGCCCCGGAGGTGCTCCAGGTCCAGCCGTCCCGTGTCGGGGCAGTGTGACACGAGCGTGATCTTCACGATCCCCCGGCAGTAGTTTCGAATCGCCGAGAGTCGGTCCGGGGCGATGGTGTCGGAGACGAGGGCCTCGCTTCGACCCGTGATCCGCGCAGCCATTCGGATGGACGTGGAGGCTGCCTGGAGCCAATCGTAGGTGGGAACGTTCACCACATCCATGTCCAGGAGCTCGGCCATCAGGCTCTCGTATTCGAAGAGGGCCTGGAAGCGGCCATGGTCTTCGAAGGGCTCGCCGGCGTAGCCTGTGAGGAATTCCGACCTCCCCTGGATCTCGTCACAAACGGCGGGAACGAAGTGTTGCCAACAGCCTCCGCCCAGGAAGCTCACCTTCTCCTCGCACGTCGAGTTCCTGGCCAGAACCTTGAGGACGTGACGCTTCAGATCGTTTTCGGCTACCAGGGGCTCGGGGAGGTTCATGGTGCCCCTGAACCGGAGGTGTTCCGGGATGTCCTGGTAGAGCTCGTCGATGGAGGCCGCCCCGATCTCGGCCAGCATCTCTCTCTGGACCTCCGGGACGGAGTTCGGGATGTAGGGGTGCACCCTCGTCTTGTTCCTGCTCATCGCCGGTCCTTTTCTTCTCGAGGTCGATTTCTGTCCGGTTCGGTCAAGCGATTCCGCCGCCATCCACCACGAGGGAGGCTCCCGTCACCCAGGTAGACATGTCGCTGGCGAAGAACAGAACCGCATTGGCCACGTCCGTGGGGGTTCCGATCCTGTTCAGGGGACGATCCGCTGCTTCTCTGAAGAACTCGTCGGGGTCCTGGCCCAACTGCTCGCACTCGCTCCTCAGGAGCGGGGTGTCCACATCTCCGGGGCAAACGCAGTTCACCCGGATGTTGTGCCGGCCGTGATCGATGGCCATGGCCCGGGTGATGTTCAGGACGCCGCCTTTGGCGGCGCAGTAAGACACCGCGTCGGCCCCTCCTTTGAAAGACCACCCGGATCCGGTATTGATGATGCTGCCGCCACCGCCCGCCATCATGTGGGGAATGACCCGACGGGAGAGGAGATAGATGCCTTTGAGGAGGACATTCAGGGCCAGGTCCCACTCCTCCTCCGCCAGGTCCACCGTGTTCTTCCTGATGGCCACGCCGGCGTTGTTGAAGAGGATGTCGATCTTGCCGAGATCCGAGATGACCTTCTCCGTCACCAGGCTACAATCGGCGTCGGAGGTCACGTCGCAGTGATAGTAGGAGGCCCCGAATCCCCTCTCCTCCAGACCTCGGGCCGCCTCTACCCCCCGCTCGTCGTCGATGTCCAGGAGGGCGACCTTCGCGCCGGCTTCCGCCAGTCGGCCGGCGACCCCAAGGCCGATCCCGGAGGCGGCGCCGGTGATCACCGCGACCCTCCCCTCCAGGGAGATGAGATCCTTCACGGTGGCATGTCTTTCCATTGCTGTTCTCGCCTTCAGGAGAAAAGAGGCGGGGGATGTCCTTCGGTGGCTTCGCGGCTGTCCCTGGTGATCCTATCTCCTGCCGGGATCGTTTTCAAACACCGGGGACGTGAGAGATGTCCCGGTGCAGAGAGCGCGGAGCCACAAGCGCGAAGGCAGAGAGAAGGTTTCGGCCATCCAGGCCCCCGGCATTCCTCCGGGTTTCCTTCCTGGAATCGGACTGGTTCTGGCCGGAACGAGGAGACGCACCCTACCTCAGTCCCTCGATGAATGCTTCTCCCCTGGCGATGAGCTCGTCGTGATCGTCCAGGGGCCTCTGGCCCTGGAGGAGGTCGCGGGTGTGGTCCCGAAGCAGATCCTCGAACCTCGGCCGGCCTCTCTTCTCCCACGCCTCGAGTCCGATTCGGGGCATGAGTTCACTTTCATAGTAGGCCTCCCGGAAGGAGCCCATGGTGAGCCGGGACGTCAGGAAGCTCCCACCAGGACCCTGGTCCACCACGGTCTCCAGGTCCAGATCTCCATCTCGGACGCTGAACCCGGCGGCCAACCGTACCGCCTGGCCAATGACATCGTTGGAATACACAACCAGGGGGGGCGAGAAGGCTTTGGATCCCAGGGTTCCTCCGACCGCAGACGCCATACCGGACTTCCCAATGAGGCTCAGGAGCTGGCTCGTCCAGACCTGGCCAGCGGCAGCCAGATCGGCGCTCCAACCGATCCCGCACCCGGAGATCCCTGCGTGCGGTATCCGGTAGTGGGCCATGATTTCGGCGCAGGCCAGGTTCAACAGCATGGAGTGGGGGTCGAAGAAGTCCTGCAGACTCTTCATGTCGAAAAAGGACGGCAGGCTGCCCAGGATCACCGGGGTCCCGGGTCGGATCAGCTGGGCCAGGACCAGCCCTGCCAGTAGCTCGGCATTCAACAGGGTCAGGGTCCCCGCCGCCGTGATGGGCGTGGACATTCCGGCCATACTGTAATTCTGATAGACGACAGGAAGGCCCCGCCGCACCGCCACCATCAACTTCTCTGCCGTACTCTTGTTGATGACGAGCGGGGTGACGGGATTGAGATAAGGGATCAGGAAAGGCTTCTCGGAAAGGCCGGGATGGAGGCTCTCCAAGAGGTCCAGGGCGGGTTCGAACAGATCATCGGCAGAAATGAGGAGGATGAGGGGTTTCGTCGTATTGGCCACCAACTCCAGGGATGCATAGAGGTCCGCCGTTTCCGGTGGGTAGTCCTGCACCACCCCAATGGTGGAGACCATATCGAAGTTGGGAAGATCATGGGCCAGTCGAGTCGAGACCGCCATGTGCTCTCGAGAGAACGGGGCCAGCTCATCCGTCGCGGGGTCCTGATAGTAGAGGTTCGTGGTTCCTACCCCGAAGCGGGTCCGGTCCTCGCCCAGTCGGAAAGCTGGCTCCCCCCTTCGGTCATATACGGGAACCACGGGCGGGGCTGCCTTCAGCGCCCATTCCACCACCGATGCGTCGAAAACGACTCGGGTCCCTCCATCCGGAGATCCGGGTGCCACCCGCACCCCCTCCGCCTTCAGGAGTAGCTCCAGGGCCTCGGGGGAATCGACCCTGAGACCCACGCCGCTGAGGATGGTCAGGGATCGATCATGGATGAACCCTATCTGCTCCTCCGAAAGAAGGTTCAGTCGAGGCTTCGCCGTATCGTCCATCCGAATCCTCCTGGCTGGATCTACATCTGGGATGCCCGCTCGGCCTGCCGGAGCCCGGTTTCCTCCACCAACCTCGGGACGATGGATTCCCAGTGAACGGCCATGATGTGGGTCCCGGAGATTCCCGGCGTCCTCTTGAGCTTCTCCAGGAGCTCCACCGCGATCCCGAACCCCGTTTCCTGTTGACCGTCTTTGTCCTCGGCGGCGGTCATCCGTTTGACGATCTCGGCGGGAATCACGACGCCGGGAACATCATTCGCCATGAACTGGGCGGCCCGGGCGCTCTTGAGGGGAATGAGCCCCGCCAGGACATGGACCTTTCCCAGGAGATTCCGTTTGTCCAGCGCCTCGAGCCAGTCCACGAACCGGTCGTGGTCGAACACGGGCTGCGTCTGGATGAACTGGGCTCCGGCGTTGATCTTCTTCTCCGCCCGGATCGCCTCGTACTCCGGGAGCGCGCCGAAGGGCGAGGCCGCCGCCCCCAGGAAGAACCTGGGCGGGGACTTGATCTCCCGCCCGTCCAGGTAACGACCCTCGTCCCTCATTCGGCGCAGCATCCAGAGGAGCTGGATGGAGTCCATGTCGAACTGGTCCGGCTTGGCCACCGGTCCCGGGCCGAAGCGGTGGTGATCACCGGACAGGCAGAGGATGTTGGGGATCCCCAATCCGGCGGCGCCGATGGCGTCCGACTCCAGAGCCACTCTGCTTCGATCCCTCGCCTGGAGCTGCATTATGGGCTCCAACCCGGCGTCCAGACAGATCTTGCTCGACGCCAGGCTGCTCATCCGAGCCGACGCCGAAGCGTTGTCGGTGAAGTTCGCCGCCACCACCGCTCCACGAATCAGATCGGCCTTCTTCCGGATCACGTCCGGAGAGGCGCCGAGAGGGGGGGCGATCTCACCCGTGATCACGAACCCGCCGCCACGGAGCTCTTCTTCCAGGTGGGAGACCGGATTCTCGTAGGCCGGCGGATGATAGCGGGAATCCCCCTGCCACCAGTCCGGCTGTCGGGCGTCGAAGAAGAGGGAGTCCCATTCCTTCTTGAAGCGGCGACGGTGGAAGAGGGCGTCTCTCAGGCGAGGCCCCTTCCCCCTCGATCTCCAGAGGCCGAAGAGGTTGAGCCAGGTCTCCCGCCCAACCCGGTCCCCATCCAGGGGAGCGTTGATCTCCAGGAGCCGATCCTCGTGGCCCGTCTTCCTGGACTTCTCGTAGATCTGGACCCAGGTGCAGGGCCTGGACGGATCCACTTCGCACGCTTCTGGTGTGGCACCTCCGCAGAGACCGTTCCGGAGCCCCTTCGGACAGGTCATGGGGCAGATGTTGGCGGTCTGCTTCAGGAGGCAATTCCCGCACATCCTGCAACCGAACAGCCCTCCCTTGATCCAGCACTCCACCCGGGTGAGAGCCCGAACCAGGAGGGAGTCCCGGTCGCGGCGGTACGGCCGAAAGGCGGCCTGATAACGTCGGGGTGAGAAGAGGGACATCAGGAGGCAGGCTTCCGGTGGGCCATGATCCAGTTCATGCAGTGCTCGTCCTTCCCCATCATGACATTCGCCGCCAGAATCCCCAGGCGACTGCTCTCGTCCAGGGGGTTGGCGATGACAGCGGTGATCCCGTAGGCCGCGGTCATGGAGAGGAAGGCGGCGTTCAGGCCGGGTCGGTTGGGCAGTCCGAAGGAGACATTGCTGGCGCCACACACGGTGTTCATGCCCAGCTCCCCCGTCACCATGCGCAGCGTGTCCAGGACCAACCTGCCGGCGTCGGGAGAAGCCCCCACCGGCAGGACCAACGGGTCGATGAGCACGTCGCTGGGATCGATTCCGTGATCCTGGGCACGGGCCAGGATCTTCTTGGCCACCTGGAATCGGTGTTCCGGGGTCTGGGGAATCCCCGAATCGTCCATGGTGAGTCCGATCACGGCGGCCCCGTGCTTCTTCACGAGGGGGAGGACGGCCTCCAGCCGATCTTCCTCCCCATTCACCGAGTTCACCAGAGCTTTCCCCTCATAGGTCTCCAGACCCCGGGCCAGCGCCTCCACCACGCTGGAGTCGAGACAGAGGGGCACGTCGGTGAGTGACTGAACCAACTCCACCACCTCCGCCAGGAGGGCCGGCTCATCCACCATGGGGACACCCGCGTTGACGTCCAGGATCGCGGCACCGGCGGCCACCTGGGCCAACGCATCATCGGCGACCCGTTGGAGGTTCCCCTCTGCCATCTCGGCGGCCAGGGCCTTCCTTCCCGTGGGGTTGATCCGCTCGCCGATGATCCTCACGGGATGGCCAGGGCCGATGACAACCGTCGTCGTTGCGGAGCTCACGGTCGTTTCCAAGACATGCCTCCGTTCGGTGGCCTTGTGTACGGACTGGGCTGAACCTAGACTGTTTCACAGGTTGAAAGCTGGTTCCATAGAATGTACGATAATGCTCTATCCCCGGCCAAAACAGGGGACACATTCGGTCCACCGTGTCCTTTCCCTCCTGAGCTCGTTCTCCCATGGCGGCACCGGTCATTGACGGGGAGGGAGTGACCTCTCCCGTCGACCTGCCGATGGAAAACCGAGAGGAAAACCTTCATGAGACCGACTCTGCGCTTTCTGGATGACGAGCTGATCGTCCGCATCATCGACGAAGCCAGGGGTTTGCTCAAAACCCTCGGGGTCACGATCCACAATCCGGAGCTCCTGTCGGTCCTGGGGGACCACGGAGCCGAGGTCGACCTCTCCGCCCAGCATGCGAAGCTCACCGACGAGATGATGGACCAGTCATTGAAGACTGCCCCCCCCTCTTTCCGATTGTACGATGTCCTGGGGAACCAGACCCATGATCTTTCGGGGGACAATGTCCATTTCACGCCGGGCTCGGCAGCCGTCAACATCCAGGACACGGACACGGGCGAGATCCGGCGGCCCCTCACGGCGGACTATGTCCGGTACGCCAAGCTCATGGGCAGCATGGACCACATCGCCGCCCAGAGCACCGCGTTCATCCCCTCGGACGTAGCCGCCGGCATCTCCGACAGCTACCGCCTCTTTCTGAGCCTCCTCTTCTGCGAAAAGCCGGTGGTGACCGGTGCCTTCTCTGCCGGGGCATTCGGCGTGATGCGGGATCTACAGGTCATCGTTCGGGGCGGTGCCGAGGAGCTGAAGGGAAAGCCGTTGACTGTCTTCTCGGCGTGTCCCACTCCGCCCCTCCAATGGAGCAAAGCCGCCAGCCAGAATCTGGTGGACTGCGCCCGAGCATCCATTCCGGTGGAGTACATCTCCATGCCCCTCTCCGGGTTCGTGGCTCCGGTGACTCAGGTGGGCTCGCTGATCCAGCACACCGCCGAGACCCTCAGCGGCCTCGTCATCAGCCAGCTCTCCAACCCGGGAGCCCCGGTCCTGTACGGAGGGGCTCCGGCGATCTTCGATGTCCGATACGAGACGACCCCCTTCGGCGCGGTGGAAACCATGATGATCGACTGCGCCTATACGGAGATCGGGAAGTTCCTCGGCCTCCCAACCCAGACCTATACGGCCATGAGTGACGCCAAGCGCCTCGACGCTCAGGCCGGCCTCGAGACCGCCATGGGAGCCACGCTGGCGGCCCTGGCGGGCACCAACAACATCTCCGGCCCCGGCATCCTGGATTTCATCAACTGCCAGAGCCTCGAGAAGCTCGTGGTGGACAACGAGATCTGCGGGATGACCTTCCGGATGCTCGACGGTCCGAAGCCCAGGGAGGACTTTCCTTCGCTGCCCCTCTTTGAGGAGTTTCTGAGGGACAAGCACCTCATCATCGCCGACCACACCCGGCGGCACCTGAGGGACGAAATCCGCTTTCCTGGCCCGGTCATCGACCGCGCCAATCGGGCCCGCTGGGAGGATGACGGCAAGACCACCCTCCGGGAGCGGGCTTGCGCCGAAGTGAACCGGTTGATCCGGGAAGCGGAACCGTCCCGGTTGGACGATGGGGTGAAGGGGCAGCTCATCGAACGCATGGAAGGGGAGGCCAGGGGGGCCGGGATGGATGCCTTGCCCGAGAGGGATGGATGAGGAGGATCTCGTCTCTCGAGTCGGTGGGGCGTGTCCCCCACCGGGGGGGCGTCCTCCGCCGGCAAGGGATCCCTCCAGGCCATACTGTCTCCGAGCAGTTGGCGGGCTTCGTGGAGCGAGCCATCGCTCTGTACGAGTCACTCAGCCGCCCCCAGGGAATCACGGCGGAGATCTCCCTTGCCGACTTCCAGGTGGTCTTCAGCGGGGAGGGAGACAACACCCTGCCGGCGCCCCTTCCCGGGATCGTGGAGAGGGCGGACGGCCTGGCCCTCTTCGCTGCCACCGTCGGGGACCCTGTCAGTGCCAGGGTCCAGGAGCTGTTCCGGGAGAATGATCCCGCCACGGCCTGCATCCTGGATGGCATCGCGTCGGAGCGGGCGGAGACCGCCGCGACACTCCTGGCCGCCGAGTTCGGGGACTTCCTGCGAGATGCCGGGAGATTGAATCCGGATGGGGTGGTGTTGCCATACAGCCCCGGGTACTGTGGATGGCATATCACGGGCCAGCGGAAGTTGTTTGCCTTCCTGGCTCCCGAGGACATAGGCATCCGTTTGAGCCAGAGCTGCCTGATGTCGCCCGTCAAGTCCGTGTCCGGGGTCCTGGTGGCTGGCGCACCGGTGATCCACGACTTCGACAACGACTTCGAATTCTGCCTGGACTGCGCCTCCTGGGAGTGCCGCACCAGGATCGCGTCCCTTGCACAACTCTCGCCAACGAAGGACCAACGGAGCCACCATGGAAATCTTGGAGAATATCGCGAAGAGCCTCATCGCCGGTGACGACAAGAAGATCACCGAAGAGGTCGCCCAGGCCATCCAGGATGGGATCCCCACGACCCGGATCCTGGATGAGGGGCTCATCGGAGGCATGAACGTGGTGGGCGCGAGGTTCAGGAGCCACGAGATGTTCCTCCCGGAGGTCCTCCTTTCGGCCCGGGCCATGACGGCAGGGGTGGCTCTCCTGAAGCCGCTGCTCATCGCCGAGGACGTGCCCAGCCGGGGCAAGGTGG
>Ga0316577_10001727_pt1 | contig 10493 bp, 4 predicted proteins | sample S5NA_FD_203073 | JGI IMG/M metagenome (GOLD analysis project Ga0316577, IMG submission 203073) | Rhizosphere microbial communities from salt marsh grasses in Alabama, United States - S5-7_050615r2r1 | ecosystem: Host-associated > Plants > Roots > Rhizosphere | place: USA: Alabama | collected... | reverse complement strand
GTTCGAATTTCTAGGGCGCAAAACAACCGATGACCAGGACTATGAATGGGCCGAGTTTTTCTTTGGGATCAGTCTCAAACGGCTTGGATTTTCCCATGCGGCCGTGGACAGCCTGACCCATGTGGTCACCCGCAAACCCAACCCCAGAATCGTCAGCTACACCCTGGAGGTGCTGGAGGCCATCAGCCGCGACCTGCCCTTTGACCGAGACATGTTGATCAACCGGGGGCTGTGCGATCAAAGCTACGGATTCGTTGAAACGCGTATCAACAATTTCGTACATTACTACCAGGGCGAGTATGACTGGGAGCACGGCCTGTTTGACTGGGGGGATGAACACTTCGCCCAGATCGAAGATAATTCCTATTATCACAACAAATACCTGTTCAAACAGGCCTTGCGGGAGATTGCCACTGATCAAATCGATACAGCGGTGGCAACGTTGAAGGAGGTTCTGCGCAAGTCGCCTAATGGGGATCGGCTCACGGATGATGCGCGCAAGACCCTGGCCCGGCTATACTATGAACAAAGCAAGTTCTCACAGGCGGATTTCCTTTACCAGCAGATTGAAATGAATATCGTGGAGCAGGCCCAGAACCTGTTGGAGCGGGCCTGGGCGCATTACCGCTTGGGCAACCTGGAACGCGCCATGGGGCTCTTGTACTCTTTTGAGGCGCCCAGCTACCGCAACGCCTTCACCCCAGAGTTCTACATCCTCAAATCGTTTATCTACAAGGATGTGTGTCATTACAAAAAAGCCATGAACGTCCTGGGTGAATTTAAAGCACGCTATGGACTAGCCCTGGACAACATTTACAGCCGCGGTGCACTACAGAACAATCAGGCCATGCTGCTGGTGATTCTCAACAAGCCCTGGATCCAGCGCGTCTGGAAGTTCCTGGAACTGCTAGAGAATGAACAAAACCGGCTCGCCCGGATCCATCACCCTGAACTGGCCGCCTATTTGAACAATCTCTACACGCTCAAGAGAAAGCAATATGAACAGCGCTTTCGGCTGCTCGTCAGGGACGAATATGAAAAAATGGCCAATGAAATGCTGCGTTTTGAGGAAGAAGCGAATTTAATGGAATATGAAATCGGAACCGATATGTACCAGCGCGTCTCAGCCATCTCCTTTAAGGAGGGAACAAGCCATCAGACCGAATCCGACGGTGATGCGGCGTCCCTTAAGGCGGTCTACAATTTTCAAGGTGAATTCTGGAATGATGAACTTGATGACTATGAAGTCGTGCTACCCAATAAATGCGACAATGCGGAAGAATGGGACATTTTTTTCAAATGAGAGCTAAAATCCTAAATCAATGCTTGTTCGCGGTTGTCGCCCTTATTTTGCTGGGCGTGGGCAATCTTCTATCTGCTCAGACTACTTTTGTATATGAAGAAAAAAATGCGGCCGAAGAGAAAAAACATTATTTGGTCAAACTTGAACAGGATAAACGCAAATGCGATTTGGCCATCATCAACACCAAAACCCTGATTGCCAGATCCAAAAACCGCCCCTACCTGCCCGAGCTGCAGATCCGTCTGGCCGAACTGTTTATCGAGAAATCCAGGGTCGTTTACTTCCTGCGCGTGAACCAGCAAGATGCTGACCAGCAGCGGGCCCTGGATCAGTACGAAGCCAATATGCTCAAACAGCAGGCCATTGAAATCTACCAACGCATTCTAAACGACTTTCCAGATTTCAAAGATCGCGACAAGGTCCACTTTTTCCTGGCCCACGAATACCACGAACTGGGACAGATCAGAGAGATGATCGATCAATACGCGTTTCTGATCAAAACCTACCCCCAGAGTCCTTACTCGCCTGAAGCCCATTTGCTGCTAGGTGATTACTATTTCAACCAGAAGCAGGATATTGAAAAGTCAAAGGATCATTACGAGGCAGTACTGAACTACCCGAACAGTCCGGCATCGGCCGCGGCCCGTTATAAACTGGCCTGGTGCCGCATCAACCTGGTCGATTATGCAGGGGCGTTGAAGTTGTTGGAAGCGTCCGTACTCAGCCCTCTGGCGGCCAAGGAGATGGATATCGATACTTACCGCCGCGTGGATGTGCGCTTGGAGTCCCTCACCGATATGGCGTTTTGCTACCCTGAGGTGTATAAAAAGACCACCCCTGAGGAGGACCTCGCCTATTTTAGACGCTTTGCCTGGTCGCGGCCGGTCTATACGGCTGTCCTGGAGAAGTTGGCTCACCGTTATTATGTGAAAAAAAACTGGGCTAAAACCGCGGCCCTGTATCGTGAATTGGCCGACCTGCGCCAGGATCCGGAAAAGCGCATCGAATACGCCAAATACATATTTGAAAGCGTCCAGGCGCTGGGAACCTACCAGCACGCTGAAAAAGATGTCCAGCTCATCGTGGGCGCGCTGGAAACCCAGAAGTACTCGGCTCATATCGGTGCCCAGGCCAAGGAAAATTTGATCAACGATTTTGAAATCTTCACCCGCGACATCATCACCCATCTGCACGCCAAGGCCAACCGGACCAATTCCAAAAGGGATTTCAAAATCGCCGCCGAAGCCTACAAGCATTACCTGGATTTTTTCACGGAGAGCCCTGCGGCGAAGGAGATGGCACTGAACTACGCCGAAGCGCTGTTTTCCAGCGATCAATACCTGGACGCCGGCAAACAATATGAAAAAATCACCCCGGCTGCCACGGAAAACGCCAAACAGCGCCAGGAGATGCTCTACAGCGCTGTGATTTCCTACTACCAGGCCCTGAAGCAGAAGGATGATTTAAACTATTACCAGGCCGCCTTTGCCCGTGAGGGATTACGCTCGGCCGGTAACCTGTATGTGAACGAATACGCCCATTCTTCCCATGCGCCCGAGGTACAGTTCAATGTCGCCTGGGCGGCTTATGACGCCGGGCAGTATGAAGCCGCCATCAACGATTTTTCAAATTTTACCAGCAGCTACCCCACTCACAAGGCCACCAAGGCGGCCGTACACCTGGCTCTGGATGCGTACCACCGGATGGAGAATTACGAAGGCCTGATCCGCTACGGCAAATCTCTGCTGCGCGGTGGAAAGCTCAGGGATAAGGCCCTGGTTCAGGAAGTTGCCCAGATTGTGCGCAGTGCGGAGTCCAAGGTGGTGTCCACCATGACCATGGCCGCCCTGGATGACTGGGAAAGCGCCCGCCAGGAGCTCATGCAGGTGGCGGATCAGAGCAATGGGGGTGATATGGGGGAACAGGCCCTCAATGCCCTGGTGATCTCAAGCCGGGACAACAAGGATCTGGCCACGCTGTTCGATGCCGTGAACAAGCTGGCCCAAAGCTACCCCCGATCTTCCCATGTCAAGGATGGGCTGGGAATCGCCATCGGCACCGCCTTGAAAATCGGACAGTATCGGATCCTGGCAGACTACCTGGAAAATTTTTCCGGCAAATTCCAAGCTGATCCGCAGGCGCCCGATCTTCTCCTTCAAGCCGCCCGCATCCGCGAGGGGCTGGGCCAGTCGGCTGCATCCAATCGCGACTACCGCAAGTTCTTGGCCATGGGCACGGCCACCCAACACCAGCTGGACGATGTCGTTTTCGCCATGCTTGAAAATGCCCGCAACTTAAACAACTCGGACGCAGCGGAAAAAATCCTTAACGGGTATGCCGGAAAACTGTCCGCCCTGCCCGGCCTGCGGGCCAAGGCCGAACTGGCCGTCTTGAACTATCAGGCCGACCGCCACAGCCAGGCCAGCCGGCTCAGCAAAAGGGTCAAAAAGGCCTATCAACCTAAAATGGGGGAAAAAGCGCCCGAGCTGCGCGACCGGGTGGCGGAACTTTACTACTACGAGGTCTATCTTTCCAGCGGCCCCTATTTTAAACTGCGTCTGAAAAATAAAATCGACAACGCCATGGTAACCCGCAAAACCCAACTACTGCAACAACTCGAGCAGGGTTATCAAAAGGTCATGGCCGCCAAATCACCAGACTGGGCGCTCAAGGCCTGCTTCCGTGCCAGCGAACTCAACCGTGAATTTGCCGAGTTTCTGATCCAGTCTCCCCTGCCCGAGGGGCTGAATGCCCAGCAGAGCCAGCAATACAGACAGCTGATCCAGCAAAAAGCCCAAGCCTATCAAGACAAGGCCGATCAGTATGTGAAAACCTGCATCGAGCTGGCCCGGAAATGGGAAATCTGCGATCCACGTCTGGCATCCTACTTCACGCCGTCCGGGCAACCTCAGGGCCGCGACGGACGCTATGACAACCTGGCGCCCGGCAAGCCCAGCGCCGAATTATCCCAGCCGACGCTTAAAGACCCAGTGCTATTGCCCATCTATCAAAAAATGATCAGTGAACCTGAAGATCCGGTTAACCATCTGGCCCTGGCCAGGGCTTATCTGAAACAAGGTGATTACCGTCAGGCCTTTCTGGCAGCCCAAAACGGCCTGACCAAGCTGAAAGGCGGCCAGGACAACCTGAAAGCCGATCTGTTCAACCTGATCGGTGTGACCCATTTATACTGTGGCCAGGACCGTGAAGCCAAGGAAGCATTTAAAAGAGCCCTGGCAAGCAATCCCTCGTCCGGCGCCGCACGCGTCAATCTGGCCGGTCTCTACCACCACTACGGTCATCACGACCAAGCCCAAGAGCTGGTCAGGGAAGTGTCGACCGTCCAGGTGAATCGCGAAGATGTCCATCCGCGTACAGGAGCACTTTACAATGAGTACGCCATGCAGACCCATTAGCCGAAATCACCTATTCGTTCTGCTGACCTGGGTGCTTTTCGGTCTTTTCGCCTGCGGTGGCGGAAGTCTTGAAGATGACAGCAATCCCTATCCGCCTTCGCAAGAACCGACCAATTTTGAATTGACCCATGAACGGACGTTGAGCGGGGACGAATATAACGGCTTGCTGGAACCTCAGATTCAAACCGCGGTGGACAGTCACGGCATGGTGCACATCGTTTTCTACAGCGCCGCGCCGAGTTATCCGGTGGCGCAGCTGCCGGCGGGTCACGACTTGATCGCCAATCCCTTCCGCTATCAGATCCGGCATATCCAGTTCAACCCCGACCAGGACGAATCTGATCTGTCCAGCAATGAAGATATCGTCTCGGTCACACCACCCCATGACGGTGATGATCCGCTTCTGGTGGACGATGCCGGTATTGACAACTGCTTTGTGCTCGGTCTGGGGATCGAAAACGGCAACACGCCAGTGGTGGTCTATCAGGGTGGCAACCGGCCCGGTTCGGCCGGGGGGCTTGCGTGCAACGGCTATTATCAAGGCGATTTGATGGTCAATGTGCGCAGCGGCAATGTCTGGGAGGAGTATTTGGGGATTCAAGGCGATGCCAGCATCAAGAATCCGCTGTTCACCGACGGCATGGTGGGCATGGCAGGCGATGTGGCCGTGGACAGCGCGGGAGATATTCATTTGGTGGTGCAGCATTACTATGAATGGTGCGACCTGCATAGCACCAGTTTCCCGGACCTGCTGTATGTGCGCCAGTCCCCTTCGGATCTGGGCCACTACAGCACCAGCATGGAGACGTGGGTGGACGAACACAATGTGTACGGGGCCGGCGGCGGCATTCAAAACGCCACCGGCTACCACGCCAAAATTGTGCTGGATCAGGACGAGCAGCCGGCTGTTTTCTACTTTGCGACCATGGCCAACGGAAGCCGCCAAATCCGTGTATCGCGTCTGACCGAAACCGGGTGGGTCGCGGCCACGGTGTATCGCGTGCCCGATGAATACACCGTCACGGCCGTCAGTCCGGCCGTGGCCCCGGATGGAACCCTGGGGGTGGCCTACAACCAGCAGAAAATCTCGGACGACGCCTATTTCGGCGATCATCTGTGCTACGCCCAGCTGCAGGAAGACGGCACCTGGCTCAACATCATGGTCGACTACCACTCTTATTGTGGACAGGCCTGCGTCCTGGCTTATGACAATAATTCACGCCCGGCCATCGTCTACTACGATGAAAAACCTTACACCGAGTACCGTGAACGCAAAGATGTGAAATTCGCCTATTTTGATGGCGAACAGTGGCGGACGGAAACCGCGGCCAACGAAGGCGATATCGGGCTTTACAACGCACTCTGGTTTGACGGGGACAATCTGGCGCATATCTGCACCTATATGCTGGAGTTGCACAAAATCATGGTGTTCCGGCGCATGGTACCGAATTAAGGATGTGCACCGGAAGTAATTACACAGCGTTTACAGGTCTTCGGACAGCGTTCGCTGAGGCTGACTAGGGGACCCGCAACAGAAGCGAAAAGCGGCGGAGGTGAATCATGAAGAGATGGAAAGCGTGGCTTTCGGCACTGGCCGGGGTCGCTGTTCTGACAGTCCTCCCGGCCACTGCCATCGCGGTGGATTCCAACGCTTTGTGGGATGAGTGCGGCGAATTCGACTGCGGCGCCCCGCCTTCGGGCGGCCAGGGCGGCGGCGGTGGCGGCGGCGGTCCCGTGATCGTGGCCTATGACTTGGGACCCTATTACTACCTTAAAGACGACAAGGATCTCGACGGCGCCCAGGACACACTGGATAATTGCGTCGGGACGGCCAACATCCAGAGCGAAAACACGGATGGCGACGACTATGGCGACGCTTGTGACAATTGCCCCACAATGGCCAACAACGACCAGGCCGACCTGGATGGTGACGGCCTGGGTGATCTTTGTGACCTAGACGATGATGACGACACAGTTCTCGATGGCGCCGACAACTGCCCGGAAGTGACCAATACCCTGCAAAGTGATCACGACGGGGACGGCATCGGCGACGCCTGCGATGAAGACGACGACAACGACGGCATTCCCGACCCCCTGGACAACTGCGACCTGGTCGCCAATGCAGACCAGAGCAACAGCGATGACTACACCACGGGCGATCTGGCCGGCGACGTCTGCGATGAAGACCTGGACAACGACGGGTTCCTGGAAGACGGCGGCCCTAACCGCGATCTGTGCCCGCGCTGCCGCAGCTATTCCAACCAGGACATGGACGGCGACGGTGTCGGCGACGCCTGCGACAACTGCCCCTCGATGGCGAATTCGGACCAACTGGACAGCGATCAGGACGGCAGAGGAGATGTTTGCGATGGTTAGAAAACATATACTGATCCTGGCGGCGGTGCTGGGTCTAGAATTACTGCTGGCGGCCTGCAACAACGGCCCGGATCTGGAACCGGTCACCCGTAGCGATGCAGCCACTTTGTCAGGGATCTTTTACACCGAGAGCCCGGATGAGCTGATCTTTCCCATCAAGGTGCTTTTTGCCCTGGACTGCTCGGGCAGCATGGGCGCCGCGGGTGTGGGCTCGGATCCCGAGAACCTGCGATTCACGGCAGCATTGGACTTCATCAATCGCTACAACGATTACGTTAATGTCTCCTTCGAAGTCATGCTTTGGAACTCAACAGTTTTCCGCAGAACCATGGTGGGCGGCGAAGGGGGGTTCACCAAGGACATTGATGAGATCCAGGCCGTGTTCCAGGGGGTCAACAACACCAGCCTGACCGACTATGTGGGGACCATCGACGAGATCTACAGCGATATTCGCCGGGACATCATGAACACCAGCGACCAGGAGAACCTGGTGCGCACCAAGTATATCGTGGTTTTTTTCAGCGACGGCCTGGACAATGTGGTCGGCGCTTCGGGGCCCCGCATCAACGAGATCAACCAGGGGGTCAGCGAACTTTATGAAATGGTCAATGAGGCCGGGGTGGGAAGCTTCAATTTCCATACCTTCCTGTTACCCGGACTCAACATGACCACCCAGGACCGCCAGGACTGCATCGATTTGATGGAAGGCATGGCCTATCGCGGCAACGGCCAGTTCCGCGTGTTCGAAACCGCCGACAGCATTGACTTCATCAACATCGTGGACATGCGTCTGACCGCCGAGTACCTGGTCAAATACATCGTAACCTACAATCTCAATGTGCGCCCGGGCACCGATACCCTCTTGGTCGACAGCGACGGCGACGGCCTGAGCGATGAAGCAGAGCTCAACCCGGTGGACACCTGGTGGCAGGCCAACATCACCGATCCGTACAATCCGGATTCGGATGGGGACGGGCTCAGCGATTACTTCGAGTACAAAGTCAGTACACCGGGCAGCCCCATGGATCCCAATCTGCCTGACAGTCCCTGCCAGGCCCTGGCGGACGGCAGTTATCCGGATACGGACTGGGACGGCCTGAACGACTGTGAAGAGTATGTCAAAGGCACCAACCGCTTCCATCCCGATACCGATCACGACGGCATCCCGGACCACGTGGAGTTCCTGGCCGGCACCAACCCGCTGGAAGATCTGACGCACAACGACAGTGATTTTGACGGCGCGGTGGACTGGCTCGAAGTGCAGACCCACACCAATGTGCTGGCCAACGACAGCAAGGTGCGCGACCGCTTTTCCTACTTTTACGATTTAGTGGACCGCGGCATCCAGCAGTTCGATCAGGGCGACGGCATTGTCTCCAATGTGCGGCGTTTTGACTTCAGTATCTCCAACATCAGGATCATGGATACCGATGGATGCAACGTTAATGGCGAGCCTGATCTGGCACCCGGAGAAAACCGCATCCGCATGTTCGTGGCCCAGGTCCCCGAAGATATGCCTGACGCCATGCCTATCTTCAGGGTGACCGAAGTGGTTTTTAACTATAACGATGACACGCGGGAGATCCGGTTGGTCCCGGCTGATTTTCAACTTCTTGAATAGATAAAAGAGAATAGGTGACGACCATGAAGAAGTTAGCCTTCCTTCTTTTTGTTCTGGTCAGTCTGACGGCTTGCGGTGGCGGCACGGGTTTCGACGACTCCAGCGACAGATCTCAATACCGGGAGCTCTCCCTGGACAGGGAAAGCAGTGACGCCATTACCACCGTCGGCGAAGTGGATTGGTACCATTTCCGGGCCGTGGAAACCAACAATGTCCTGCAGGTGCGCTTAAGCGGTGAAACCGACACCCCGCAGGTGGAGTTTCTGGTCACGGTATATGAAAAGAACGCCAATGGCGACCTGGTGCGGCTGTGGGCCGACCACGCCCCCGAAGACGCCGCCCTTCCGGCCAACCTCGTTTTAAACATCCCCATTCCCGAACCCAAGGATCTCTACATCGCGGTGCGCGACCTGCTGGACGATGAAGCGGCGCCCCAAACCCGCTACCGCCTGCAACTGGCCTACACCAATCCCACCACCGACAACGCCACCTTCGGGCAGGCCACGGACCTGGGCAGCGTGGAGAGCGAGGGCATTTGCCACACCGACGCCATTGAAACCGTGGCTGATGTGGACTGCTTCAGCTTCAGCGTGGCGGCCGACGGCGTTTACAGTGTCGCAGCCACCTTCAATGATGCGGACATCAGCACGCCGGTGCGCCTGGAGATGAAGCTTTACGAGGCCGACGGCACGTCCATTTATCCCGCGGCAGGGGAAACCGTCCTGAACACCCGTTACCGGGTCTACCTCGAAGCCGGACAACATTTTGTCGTCCTCCAGGACCGGGGCAAAAATGATGCGGATGCCTTTGCCCAGTATACCGTCTGCATCCATCCCCTGACCGTGGCTGAGGTGATGCAAAACGACAACGAACTGACTGCCGATGCCATGACCCAGGACACCGGTGCGGCCCATCCCAAATATGATGTTCAGGCGGCGATAGCCTACCAGCAGGATCAGGACTGGTATTTCGTGCCGGTGGATCTGCCTTCCGGAACCGAATTTCAAACCCTCAAACTGACCTTCGGTGATACCGTCCCGGCCGGGAACAACTTCCCCTTCCAAATCCTGATAAAGGAAGATGGCGGCAGCGACATTATGGACCATGAATATCCCGCCGGGGAAGATCAATACACGGTCCAGGTGCGGGTGACCCCCGGCGATCACCTGATTGCCGTGCGGCCCAGTGCCGACGCCACCGTGACCGAAGGGTTGAATTACACCATGCGTGTTGAGGTGATCGGCGTCGAGGATGCCGCTGAATCTGCTCCCAACGATAATGACACGCTTGCCACCGCCGATGCGCTGGTAACGCCGGCGGACACGGTCACCGGTAAGATCAGCTTCCGCGGTGACAACGACTGGTACCAAGTGGATGTCCCCAACGACGTCACCGATCAAATCCTGGGGATTGCCTTCCAGGCCCAGTCCACCTCGGATGTGGCGTACTGCGTTGAAATCATGCGCGGCGGCGACCTTTGGACCCTGTCCGATACAAATCACCTGGATACGGCCACCCAATTGAAGACCTCGTTTTATGCGGCGGCCGGCACCGAGTCCACTTACTTTATCAAAGTTTGTGACTGCCAGGGGGACAACGGTGATGACATAGCCTATGATCTTTCGATCACCACCTCAGAGATTGCCCCGGCCGGTGACGTGGGGGCAATGAATGATGCGACGCTGAATCCCGAAGGCAAACCCACCATCTACGTCAGCGAGACTGCCGAGCGCAGCCTGATCTCGGGCATCTTCGAAACCGGAGAGGCCGTGGACGT
>Ga0316577_10001726_pt1 | contig 10493 bp, 7 predicted proteins | sample S5NA_FD_203073 | JGI IMG/M metagenome (GOLD analysis project Ga0316577, IMG submission 203073) | Rhizosphere microbial communities from salt marsh grasses in Alabama, United States - S5-7_050615r2r1 | ecosystem: Host-associated > Plants > Roots > Rhizosphere | place: USA: Alabama | collected... | reverse complement strand
CCCGTGATGAACGAGGAGCGCCCGGCCGTGCAGGACTGCTCGCCGTAGTAGTCGGTGAACGCCATGCCCTCGTTCGCGATCCGATCGATGTTGGGCGTCTTGTAGCCCATCAGACCACGGGTGAAGTAGGAGATGTTCGACTGGCCGATGTCGTCGCCCCACACGACGAGGATGTTGGGCTTCTGCTGGGCGTGTGCGGGACCGACGGCCAGCAGAACCGCGGCCAGGGCTCCCGCAATGCGTGCTCCGGGATGCATGGGCGAATTTCCTCCTCGCGGGATGAGCGGATTCCTTTCAACTTCGGCCAAACTCGCGGGGGGAATGATCCCCCGATATGGGACCAGTGTCGTATACGCCTGTGCGATTGTATGCCCATGTCTTATAACATCCATGCATGCAACTCGATCTGCGTCTGCTCCGGTACGCCGTCGCGCTGGCCGACCACGAGAGTTTCAGCGTGGCCGCCCGCTTCCTCGGGATCTCCCAGCCCGCGCTCTCGCGCGCGATCCGGCGGCTGGAGAAGAGCGCCGGGTCACGGCTGTTCGACCGGACGGCGAGGGGCGTGTTCCCGACCGACGCCGGTCAGCTCCTGCTGGCGGGCGCGGAGGAGCTGCTGGCGGGCGCGGAGAGCCTCGAGCGCGAGTTGAGCCGGGTCCGGGCCGCCGAGCGTCCGTCCCTGGCGGTGGGGGCGGGACCGTTCACGGCCCAGTTGATGGCCGGGGATGCGATCGCGCGGTTGCTGGGAGCCGTGCCCGGCCTCTCCGTCCGGCTCCGGATCGAGCAATTCCCGGATCTCGCCCGTCTGGTCCGCTCCCGCGAAATCGATCTCGCGGTCGCCGAGGCGAGCACGGTCGCCGATCGACCCGACCTGGAGACGATCCCGCTGGAGCCGGTGCAGGGGTGGTTCGCGGTTCGCTCGGGTCACCCGCTCGCCGGGCGACGCGGCCTCTCGCTGCAGGAGGTCCTCCGCTATCCCCTCGTGTTCAGCGGACGAGTTCCTCCCCGCATCCTCGAACCGCTCGTCGCGGCCGTCCCGTCGACCGGAGAGGCGGAGGAGATCCCGCGGCACGCCGTGCCGGCCGTCGACGCGCCTTCCCTCTCGGTCATCGTGGACGTGGTGGCGGGCTCCGACGCGGTGGGGCCGGTCACGCCGACCATGGCCAGGCCGGGCGTGGAAGCAGGTCGCCTCGTGCTGCTCGACACCGAGCTGCCGTGGCTCCGGACGGCCTTCGCCATCCTCCTGTCGAGAGAGCGCCGGCCATCCGCGGTCGTCGACCGCGCGGTCGAAGCGGTCCGGGACGCGGGAGCCGCCTGGGCGACCCGGGAGCGGGAGGCGGAGCGCGCGCTCATCGGACGCTGAGCCGCCGCGGAATCCGAGCCGCCGTGAAGAGCTCCGCCCGCCCTAGTCCGCGGTCGTCTCCTCGGTCTCCGTCGTCTGCCTCGACTCCGGGAACCGCAACGGCGGCGCGTCGTTCCTCTGCATCTCCGGCAGCCCGAAGTCGAGACGGATCCCGACCGAGAGGACGCTGGGAACCGCCTCGCCGTTCTGGTCCACGCTGTCCTCGATCTTCCACTCCGCGTAAATGAGCGACTGCGAGTTGAAGTAGAACGCGCCGCCGATCAGGTAGTTGCGGGTCCGGAACTCGGGGTGTATCGGCTCGATCGGGTCCGGATCGAGCCAGTTGACCCCGCCCGAGACGCGGAATCGGCGACTGATGTCGTAGTACCCGAACGCCTCCAACCCTTTCGCGTCGAACACTGCGGTCACGAGGTCGTCGACCTGGCCCACGTTCCGGAGGTCGTGGGCATCCTGGATCGAGTAGGTCGCGGCCAGGAACAACCGGGGGCGCGCGAGCCTGGCCCCGAACACCAGGGCGGTCTCCTCGGTCTCCGCGCCGACAACGCGACCGACGATCTCCTCCGGCACGTCGCCGAGGTGGCCGGCGACGCCCAGCGTGAGACCGAACGGAAAGCCGTACTGGAGGGAACCGCCCAGGCTGCCGAGCCCCGTGAGCCGGTTCGCCTCGAGCTGCGTCTGCGCGCCGAACGTCAGTCCTCCCAGCTGCACGCGGTACGTGAGGGCCTTGTCGGCGCGACCCGTTCCGATTCCGCCGCCATCGGCACCCAGCGGGTAGGTGCCGCTGGCCTGGCCGCCGAACACGAAGAAGTTGTCCGTGTAGCCGGACACGTCGTAATAGGTGCTCCACTGTTTTCCGGCCGTCAGGATCCCGTACGTCCCGAAGTCGAGCCCGACGAAGCCGAGGCGGGTGAAGACGGGGTCGTTCTTCGATCCGAACTCGAGGATCCCGAGTCCGCCCTGGTTGGCGCGCACGTTGAATTGGCGAGCATTGTCGATGAGCTGGATGCCCAGCTCGAACTGCCCGAACACCTGGATCCCGCTGTCGAAGAAGTCACGGGTCAGCCGGAAGCCCACTCGCGAGCCGTTTCCCAGCAGCTCCACCGCTTTCTCGTACGTGACCACCTGGCCGCGAAGACTGCCGTAAAGGCGGAAGCCCTCGAGGAAGTCGGCGCTCTCGGCCGTCGAGTCCGCCGGCTCGGCGTCCTGGCCGCGGGCGCTGGCCGGAGCGAAGAAGGCGACCGCCAAGAGCGCGAGGGTCCTCCACGACGCGGGTGACAGGGTACGCATCCGAATCCCCCTCCGATTCGTGGTTCGTGCAAGGCCCGCCCTGCCCGGGAGCTCGCGCACGGGAGGCTCAGCCGAAGGAGACCCGGGGGAGGACCCGGAACAGTCCGGCGGCCGAGAGGGCGGCGACGAGAAACGATGTCGCAGCTGCGAGCGGACGTCCGTACAGAAGGTAGCCCGTCCCGAACAGCGCGGAGTAGACCACGGCGCAGCCGAGCGCCCAACCCGCGAGGCCCGCCGCCACGCCGCCGGCGGGCGGCGCTCCCGATGACACGTCCACGACCGTGCGCCAGCCGCGCCCGTACGGCCGGATCCGGTCGTAGAAGGCCTGGAGCGTCGCCCGATCGGCCGGAGGCGTGATGAGCGTCACGAACAGCCACGCGGCCGTGGTCATCGTCACACCGATCACGAGCTGGGCCGAGGGATGGACCGGAGCGAAGCCGAGCCGCCCGTGCAGGAACTGGAACCAGACGGCGACCGCGAAGGAGACGACCATACCCGAGATCTCGCTCCACGCGTTCACCCGCCACCAGAACCACCGGAGCAGGAACACGAGCCCGGTTCCGGCCCCGATCTGCAGCAGGATCTGGAACGCCTGGAGGGCGTTCTGGAGCCAGAGCGAGACGAGCATCGCCAGCGCGATCAGCGCGACGGTCACGACCCGGCCCGCGGCCACGTAGTGCCGGTCCTCCCGGTCGGGCGCGACGAAGCGGCGGTACACGTCGTCCACGACGTAGGAGGCGCCCCAGTTCAGGTGCGTGCTGATCGTGGACATGTAGGCGGCCGCCAGGGAAGCCACGACGAGGCCGAGCAGTCCCGGAGGCAGGAAGACGAGCATCGCCGGGTAGGCCAGATCGTCGCGCAGGATCGACGGGTCCAGGTGGGGAAACGCGGCGCCGAGCGAATCGAGCGTCGGGTATACGGCCAGAGAGGCGAGGGCGACCAGGATCCACGGCCAGGGCCGCAGCGCGTAGTGGGCGACGTTGAACCAGAGAACGGCCCGCATCGACTCCCGCTCGTCCCGCGCCGCCAGCATGCGCTGCGCGACGTACCCGCCGCCGCCGGGCTCCGCTCCGGGGTACCACGTGCTCCACCATTGCACGGCGAGCGGGATCACGAACAGCGGCACCGCGACCCTCCAGTCCGTGAAGTCGGGAAGCAGGGGGAGCCTCGGCGCGATCTCCGGGTGGGAGACGAGGCCGGCCAGTCCCCCCACCTCGGGTTGCCGGAGCGCGTAGACGGCCGCCGCGACCGAGCCCGTCATCGCCACGAAGAAGAGCAGCAGGTCCGTCACGACCACGCCCCAGAGCCCGGCGCCCGCCGAGTAGAGGACCGTGATCCCACCCGCCACGAGCACCGTCGTGTACTTGTCGAGCCCGAGCAGAACGCCGCCGATCTTGATCGCGGCCAGCGTCACCGTGGCCATGATCATCACGTTGAAGAACACGCCCAGGTAGAGCGCGCGGAATCCGCGCAGGAAGGCCGCCGGCCGGCCCGAGTAGCGGAGCTCGTAGAAGCCCATGTCCGTGAACACGCCCGAGCGCCGCCACAGCCGGGCGTAGAAGAACACGGTGCACATTCCGGTGATCAGGAACGCCCACCAGGCCCAGTTCGCGCTCACGCCGCCCGTGCGGACCAGGTCCGTCACGAGATTCGGGGTGTCGGTGGAGAAGGTGGTGGCCACCATCGAGGTGCCGAGCAGCCACCAGGGCAGCCGCCGCCCGGACAGGAAGAACTCCGTCGTCCCGGAGCCGGCCCGACGGCTGAACGCGAGTCCGACGGCGAGGGCGACCAGGCCGTACCCCGCGACGACGATCCAGTCGAGCGGGGTCAGGCGCACTCAGGCCTCGTCCGGCGCGTCCGCGGAATCCGAGGTCGTCGGCGCGTCGGCGGGTTCGTCCGGGGCCGCCTCGTCCGGCACGCGCGGGTCCGTCACCCGGACCGCCTTCCGGATCGACGGCGGGTACTGGCCGGATTCCACGAGGTCCGCGATTCGTCGCTCCACCCGCTCCCGGTCCTCCCGGAAGGTCATTCCGAACCACGGCTCCTCGGAGCGAAGGAGCTGCACCGTCGCCTGCCGGGCGCGGATCAGGTCGCCCACGGCGTCGCTCAGCAGGAACTCCCGCTTGGCGTCCTCGCCGTGCTTCTCCAGGAATGCCGCGAACCGCGCCTCGAGCAGCGGAAACGCCGCCGGTGTGAGGCCCCACAGGTTCATCGAGACCGGCGTGTCGGGTGCCAGGGTGCGGATCGCGCCCCGCGCCGTGCGGCCCACGATCACGCCCTCCTCCGAGCGGTGAACGTCGAGCACCTCCTCGAGCCCGACCAGCCGACCCTCCGCGTCCACGTCGCACACGGCGCGCGAGACGCCGCCGTGTGCGGAGAGGGTGGTCTCGAGCGGGAAGCCGACCAGGCAGAACTGGGGTCCCTCGCCGCGCTCCCGGAGGAACTCCGCCACCTTCGCGAACGAGCTGCGGCCGTAGAAGTCGTCCGCGTTCGCCACGGCGAACGGGCCGCGGACGGCCTCCGCGAGCCGCAGCACGGCGTGCCCCGTGCCCCACGGTCTCATCCGCTCGGACGAGGGACGGAGGCCGGCGGGAAGGTGCCAGAGCTCCTGCCGGACGAAGTCGACCGGGGCCGCACGCCCGAAGCGCGCACGGTAGCGCGAGAGCAGCGCGTCCTCGCCGACCTTCCGGACGACGAACACGACCCGTCCGAACCCGGAGGCGAGCGCGTCGTAGATCGCGTAGTCGAGGAGGCTCTCGCCGTCGGGACCCACGGGCTCCACGGTCTTCGCCGCTCCATAGCGGGACGACAGCCCGGCGGCGAGCAGGGTCAGGGTCAGAGTGTCCATGGCGCCCGAATCTACCCCATGCCCGAGGCGCGGCACAGACCGTACGTTGCAGGGGTTCGCGAACCCGCACGACCGCCACCGGAGTCCCGACGATGCCTGCGATCTTCGTCCCGCGCCGCTGGCGCCACGACCGCCGGCCCGCCCTCCGACGAGACGGCGAAACCGCGCTCCTCGTGATTTCGATCCTCGCTTCGTCCCTCGTCCCGGCCCCGGCGGGCGCGCAGGAGGATCCGATCCGCTCCGGGCCCATGGTCGGCTACTCGGAGATGCGGGAGACGCTGCTCTGGGTGCAAACGGGCCGGGAGGCGGAGGTCCGCTTCGTGTACTGGGACGAGACGAACCCGGCGGTGCGGTGGAAGAGCCCGGCGGTGCGGACCCGTGCCGCCGACGCGTACGTGGCCCGTGTCGTGCTCCCGCTCCTCGAGCCGGGCACGCGCTACGCGTACGTCGTCGAGGTCGACGGCGAGGAGGTCCCGCGCGACTGGCCGCTCCGGTTCCAGACGCAGCCGCTGTGGCAGTGGCGGAGCGATCCGCCGGCGTTCCGGCTCGTCGCGGCGAGCTGCTTCTACGTGAACGACCCGCCGTACGACCGTCCCGGAGAGCCCTACGGGGGTGAGTTCGAGATTCTCGACGCGGTGCGGGATGCCGCGCCGGATGCCATGCTCTGGCTCGGGGACAACGTCTACCTGCGCGAAGCCGACTGGTACACGCGGAGTGGCATGCTCTACCGCTACTCGCACACCCGCGCCTTCCCGGGGCTCCAGCCGCTCCTCGGCTCGGTGCACCACTACGCGATCTGGGACGACCACGACTACGGCCCCGACAACAGCGACTGGACCTGGCGAGAGAAGGTGACCGCGAAGGAAGTGTTCGACCTGTTCTGGGGAAATCCCGAGACGGGCCCTCCGGAGTTCGGCGGGATCACCACGAGCTTCCAGTGGGCGGATGTCGAGGTCTTCCTGCTGGACGATCGCTGGCACCGGTCCTCCGAGAACCGCCAGGCGGGCGAGCGTCGCATGTTCGGCGAGGAGCAGCTCCGCTGGCTCGTCGACGCGCTGGCATCGAGCCGGGCGACGTTCAAGATCGTCGCCACGGGCGGCCAGGTCCTGAACCCGGAGGCGCGGTGGGAGACCTACGCCACCTTCCCCGAGGAACGGGCGGAGCTGCTGGAAGCCCTGCGGGCGAACGACATCCGCGGCGTGCTGTTCCTGACGGGCGACGTGCACTACTCCGTGCTGACGAAGCTCGACCGTCCCGGCACGTACCCGCTCTACGACCTGACCGTGTCGCCCCTCACGGCCGGGCCCACGGACACCGACGAGACCCGCAACCGCAATCACCTGCGGGTCCCGGGGACCCTCTACGCCGGCCGGAGCTTCGCCACGCTGGACGTGCGGGGGCCGCGGAACGACAGGGTGCTCACCGTCGCGATCCGCGACGTGCGGGGACGGGACGTCTGGTCCCGGGAGATCCGGGCCCGCGATCTCCGGTGAGCCGACTCGCTGTCCGGGTCGGGGCGGACGGCGGATCGGCTCCCGGATGCGCCGCGGCGCCGGACGGAAGACCCGCCCGGCGCCGCGAACCACGTCGGAACGACGTGGAGGTCAGTTCGGAAGCACCGGCACCGCCGACCACGTGCCCTCGCTCACCGGCACGAGAATCAGCTGGAACCCTTCCTCCCCCGCGTCGGGGGACAGGGCGCCCGCGGCGACCGCGAACACCTGCAGGCCCGCCGTCGTGGTGACGTCGAAGTCGGCCACGACCGGGGTGGTCCCGGTCCCGGCGACGCCGATCGTCAGCGACCCGACGGGAATCTCGGTCCCCGCCGCCTGCGACGCCTCCCCGAACGCGAGGTTCGTGAAGTCGCCGATCGCCGTCACGTCGGTGCCGTCGGACGTGCCGACGTCGACGGCCGGCGCATCCGCCGAGGCGTGCACGACGCGCACGCGGGAGAAGTTCGTCGGCTCGAACACCTCCTCGAGCGCGATCAGGCCGAAGCCCGCCTCCGTGCCCTCGGGCGCCAGCTCACCCGCCGCGACGGCGAGGTACTCCGCGCCCGCCATCAGCTCGGGGGTGTCGGCGCTCGCCGCCGGGGTGCCCGGCCCGGTACCGGCGCCGTAGAAGTCGAGCGTGTACTGGCCCGGCGGAACCTGGATTCCGGAGAGCTCGCCGAACGCGAGGTTCTCCACCAGGACCGCGTCACCCGCGTAGATGTCGACGGCGGGCGCGTCCGCCCCGGCGTGCAGGGCGTACACCCTCGGGTTCTGGCGGATGAAGCCGATCGTGCCCGTGGGCCCGACCGCGAGGATCCCGAACCCGTCGTCCGCGCGCGGCGTCGCCTCGACGGAGCCGGTGGCGATCAGGAGCAACTCCTCGCCGGCCGGGAGCTCGGGCGTGGTGAACGCCGTGAACGGTATGCCCGGGTGCACGTCGACCCCCACCTGGAGGCTCGTGCCCGCGGGCAGGTCCACGCCGCTCTCGCCCGTGTCGGAGAAGCGCTCGAGCGCGAGGATCTCCGCCGTGCCGTCGTCGCCCACGTCGATGTCCACGGCGAAGGCGTCGGGCGAGGCGTGGAGGATTCGCACGCGCGCGTTCCCCGCCGCCGGGTCATCGTAGTTCTCGATGAGCGGGAGAATCCGGAACGCGGCGTCCGGGTCCGCGGAGACGAGGAACCCAGCGGCGACGGCCGTGACCGTCACGTCGCCCGGAAGCACGAGCTCGCCCGTCTCGTAGACCGGCTCCGTGGCCGGGTCCGCGCCGGCCGGGCGCAGCTGCAGGTTGTAGGTGCCGGCGGGAACCGGGATGAAGGCCGTCGTCTCGCCGTACGCCACGTTCGAAAGGAGCGGCGTGTTCACGCCCTCCGCGTACACATCGACCGCGGGCGCGTCGGGCGAGGCGTGCACCGCCCGGACCGTCGCGACGCCGCCGCCCGCGCCGTCCTGACGGATCGTGGCCACCTCGCTCGTCTGCTCGACCGCGAAGAGGACGAAGCCGTCCGACGCGCTCGCCGGCTGGCCCAGCAGGCCCGTGGCGACCAGGAAGTAGTCGGACCCCGCCGTCAGGCCCGCCACCGTGAAGCTCGTGACTTCGGCCCCGCCGGAGGCGTTGATCCCGACGGGAATCGCGGTCCCGGCCGGGAGATCGACGCCGGAGGCGCCCGTGTCCTCGAAGCGGCCGAGGTCGGCGATCTCGACGCTGCCATCGCGGCCCACGTCGATGTCGACCGCGGGAGCGTCGGGCGAGGCGTGGACGACGCGCACCCGGGCGTTCCCCGACGCCGGCGTCCCGAAGTCCTCGTAGAAGGCGAGGAGCCGGAACTGGTCGTCGGCGGCGCTCGAGGCCAGGAGCCCGGCCGCCAGGACCGTCACCAGGTCGCCGTCGGCGAGCATCAGCCCGCTCACCTCGTACACCGGCGCCGTGGAGGCGCCGCTGCCGGCTGCCCGGATCTGCACGGAGTACGTGGCGGCGGGCACCTCGACGTAGAGCGTCGCGTCACCGTAGGCCAGGTCCTGCACGAGCGGGGTGGACTCCCCGTTCACGTAGATGTCCACGGCCGGAGCGTCGGGCGACGCGTGTACCGCACGCAGCTCCGCCGTCTCGGTGCCGGGGCCCATCATGTCGTCGTCGTCGCTGCAGGCGCCGGCGACCGTCGCCAGCGCGACGACGCCGAACAGCGCGCCCAGACGCTTCAGCTGTTGGAACGTCGGCTTCATGGTCCTTGTCCTCGCGTTTCGGGAACGGCGGCCGAAAGCCGCCCATCAAGTTCGTCCCGCCAATCTGTGCGTTTGTCTAAGCTGTGTCAAGCTCAAGGGGGATATTGTCCATATATTGTCCAGAATCGGCCCGGTGGCGCCGGGGCCCGGACCGGCTATCTTCGCCCCCATGGTCTGGACGGGTCTCCTCTTCCTCGGGTCTCTCGTCGCGGTTTCGGTCGGCGCCGACGCCCTGGTCGGCGGAGCCTCCCGGATCGCGACGCGCCTCGGCGTGACGCCGCTCGTGATCGGGCTCACGCTCGTCGCCTTCGGGACATCGGCGCCGGAGCTCATCGTGAGCGTCCAGGCGGCGTGGAAGGGACAGCCGGGCCTGGCCGTGGGAAACGTGATGGGCTCGACCGCCGCCAACGTCGGTCTCATCATCGGGCTCGGGGCGCTTCTGCGGCCCCTTCCGGTGGACCGCCGGCTCGCTCTCGCCGAGGCGCCGCTCGTGGCCGCCGTGCTTTTCCTCGTGCTCTGGTTCGCCGCCAACGGGTACGTCGGAACGGGGGAGGGACTGGCGCTCGTCGCCGGCTTCGCGGGCTACGGCGTCTGGCTCGTGCGGACCGAGTCCGGGCGGATCCGGGAGCGGCCCGCGCTGGCCGCGGAGTTCGAGGATTCGGGGCGCATCGAGGGCGAGGTCCGGTTGGGGGGCGCCTCCATCCGCGTAATCGTCGGGCTCGCGGCCCTGATCGTCGGCGGCAACTTCCTGGTGGACGCGGCCACGGACCTCGCGCGCACGCTCGGGATCTCCGAGGAGGTCATCGGCGCGACGCTCGTGGCGGTCGGGACGAGCGTTCCCGAGCTGGCGAGCACTCTGGCCGCCATCCGGAAGGGACTCGGCGACCTCGCGCTCGGCAACGTGCTCGGCTCGAACGTGTTCAACCTCGGCCTCGTGTTCGGGTCCGCCGCGATCGCGGCGCCGCTGCCCCTCGCCCCCGATGTCCTGGTGCGGCAGGTCGTCCCGGCGCTGCTGCTCTCCACGCTCCTGATGGCGTTCGCGTTCGGGACGATCGGGCGCTGGAAGGGACTCGTGCTGCTCGGGGGGTACGCGCTCTACGTCGCGCGCATGCTCTGAGCTCCGGCGGCGCCGCCGCGCGCCCGCGCCGGAAACGTCCGCGGCCCTCGCTGTGCCCCGGCGCCCGACGGTCCCCTGCCCGTCTCGCCGATCCTCGTCCGTGACCCCGGGCGCCTTTCGCTCGTCATCGGGACGGAAGCCCGAGCGGTTCGGGCGTCACGGATGCAG
>Ga0316577_10001724_pt1 | contig 10496 bp, 7 predicted proteins | sample S5NA_FD_203073 | JGI IMG/M metagenome (GOLD analysis project Ga0316577, IMG submission 203073) | Rhizosphere microbial communities from salt marsh grasses in Alabama, United States - S5-7_050615r2r1 | ecosystem: Host-associated > Plants > Roots > Rhizosphere | place: USA: Alabama | collected... | reverse complement strand
GTCGAAGGGCGATTTCCTGCGGTTTACGCCTGACAGAGCGCAAAAGCCTACTTCGACAAGCTCAGCATGCTTTTGCTTGCTCGGGTGGCAGAATGATCGTCCAACATCTAGCCGATCCCTCTATAAGGCGCGAGCAGCACAGGCGACACCGGTCGCGCTTTGCACCTTCTATTGTAGCACAGAAGTACGGAAATGAGGGAGTGGCGGGAGGAATTTTAATGTTTGGGGGTTCGAGATCGGTTCATTTCACGTTGTTTATCGGTTATATCTGTTCGTTTCTTGATGGTGAAGAAGTGGGTAGAGGGGGAGGTTAAGGCTTGACAAATGGTGGATGGTGAGGCACAGACCTCCGAGGTTTTGGAAACCTCGGAGGTCTGTTCGGATTCGCAGAGGACTGTAGAGACTTCCCGCCGCGACGTCTCTAGAAAGCGCCAGGGAGTGTGGTCTAGTAGCTGGGGTAGGCAGGCACAGGGACCTTGCTCCTGGCGATGCAATGCGTTGCTTGCAGGCCGACGCGCGGAAACCTGGTGATGGGAGATGAATGCTCCAAAGCCCCGTCGAATTCGTTGACATAGGACCGCAGGTATGCTATACTGGGGTCGCACCGACAGCGATCCAACACGAGGACAAGGGAGTTCCCGTCCCCGCAGATCGTCAAGCCGCCGGGCGTCCCGTAGCCGGCGCCCTTCCATTGCCCCCGAGGAGGGAACACAATGGCAAGTTCTAGCCAAGCAACCGCCACACTGACCCTGACCCGCGGCCCTGGCGTGGGAACGCGCTTCGACATCGGCGCGGCGCCGGTCACAATAGGCCGCCAGGACCAATGTGAGGTGCAGGTGCCCGGCACGTGGGTCTCACGCCGGCATGCCCGCCTCGCATGGACGGGAACGGGGTATATCGTCGAGGATCTGGGAAGCACCAACGGCACTTTTGTCAACGGCGAGCGGGTCAGCGGACCGCGTGCCCTGAGGCCAGGCGACCGCCTCCAGCTTGGAGAGCAGGTGGAGTTTGCCTTCGAGGCGCGGGTGGCCGCCCCTGTGCCCAGGGAAACTGCACTGCCTGGCGCAGCGCCGCCCCAAGCGCAGGCACCACCGCTCCAGGCGAAGCGGAGCAGAGCCTGGATCTGGGTGCTGGGCTTGCTAGGCCTGCTCGTTATCATCGCTGCCGGAGTGGGTGTTTACTACCTACTGTCGGACAACGGGCCACAGCTAGCCAACCTTCCGCTTCTGGAAGCTGTCCTGCCCGAGCCCACGGCAACCGCCACGCCCATCCCGCCGACACCGACGCCGACAGCTACACCCACGCCCACGCAAACCCCGACGCCCACGCCGACCCCGGTTCCGCCAACTGCCACACCGAAACCTGAACCACTCGTGCTCCAGGGCGAAGCATTCGAAGCAGACGTTCAGGATTCGTGCAGCGTTGACGTCGCGATCACCGAGGTGATTGGTGATGGGCTTCGAATCAAGGTCTTGAGCGGGTCAATCCCCATCCGGCAGAATGGTCTGACGATTTGGTGCTATGGCGCCAAGCACACCTGGATGGGCAACCTGACATATGGCGACTACACGTTTGACAGTGATGACAACAACCCGCTTCAATTCATTCTGGACAGGATCAAAGGGTATACATATCTTTCAGGGACAGGCCGTGTAACACAGCCGGATGGAAAGATTGTGGAACTGCCTTAGCCGCTCGCGCACCTGAGTTGGGTAGTACCCAGGCAGCCCAGGCTAGGTGCAACAACGACGCCCTGCTGCTACGACCAAGGAGAAAAAACCATGGCAGATTCTCGTCGACCCGCAGCTACCCTGACCCTGAGCCGCGGCCCTGACGCCGGAAGGCGCTTCGACATCGGCGCGGCCCCGGTCACGATCGGCCGGCAGGATCAGTGCGAAGTGCAGGTGCCAGGCACGTGGGTGTCGCGCCGCCACGCCCGCCTGGCGTGGACTGGGACAGGATACATCGTCGAGGATCTGGGCAGCACCAACGGCACCTTTGTCAACGGCGAGCGGGTCAGCGGACCGCGTGCCCTGCGATCAGGCGACCGCCTCCAGCTTGGCGACCAGGTGGAGTTTGCTTTCGAGGCGCGCATGCCAGCCCCTGCGCGCGCGGAGGCTGCGCTTCCGGGCATGGCGCCGTCCCAAGCTCAGGCACCTCTGTCCCAGCCGAAGCGGAGCAGAGCCTGGGTGTGGGCGCTGGGCTTGCTGGGCCTGCTCGTCATCGTCGCCGCCGGGGTAGGTATCTACTATCTGTTGTCGGATGAAGGGCCACAGGCCGACGGTACCCCGACTGTGCTGGCTGCTGTCCCCCAGCCGACGACGGCAACCCCTCCACCCACTGCCACGCCCACGCTAACACTCACGAGCACCTGGACCCCAACCCCAACACCCAGCCGTACGCCAACAGCCGCGCCCACTCGCACCCCAACAGCCACGCGCACTCGTCCACCGACCGCGGCGCCGAGCCCGACACGCACTCGTGCCCCGACCGTGGCGCCGAGCCCCACGCTCACCCGGCGCCTGGCGACCGGCACCGTCATCAAGCAGACCGGGGCGACAAACGGCGTGGGCGAATTGACCGTTGAGAACGGACTGGACCTGGATGCGGTGGCTGTGCTCAGCCAAGATAGCTGGCTGCTGGCCGTATACGTCCGGAACAACAGCAGCCACACCATCACCGGCATCCCCGACGGCAACTACGAGCTCTTTTTCACCCTCGGTGAAGACTGGGACGCCGGACAAGGGGCGTTCACCCGCAGGAGGGATCTCTCCCGCTTCGAAGAGTCTTTTCCCTTCACCTCGACACCCACTACCTACAGTGTCTGGAGCGTTACGCTACACGCAGTGCCCGGTGGAACGGCGAGCTCACAAGACGTTCCAGAGAGCCAGTTTCCCAACCTCACGCCGTGACGAACGCGATCTGCCTGGTGCTTACTCGACCGCAGATTTGGGAAAACAGCGCTCCAAACTGGTAGCCGCCGGGCACTGTCTAGCCGGCGTTCTGTGGTCGCCCACAAGGAGGAACTACAATGGCGGATGCACGTCGACCCGCAGCCACGCTGACTATGACCCGCGGCCCCGATGCCGGAAGGCGCTTCGGCGTCGGCATGGCGCCGGTCACGATAGGCCGCCAAGATCAATGCGAGGTGCAGGTGGCGGGCACGTGGGTGTCGCGCCGCCATGCGCGCCTGGCGTGGACGGGAACGGGGTACATCGTCGAAGACCTGGGCAGCACCAACGGCACCTTTGTCAACGGCGAGCAGGTCAGCGGGCCGCGCATGCTGCAATCAGGCGATCGCCTCCAGCTTGGGGAGCAGGTGGAGTTTGCCTTCGAAGCATACATGCCGGCCCTTGTGCGCGCAGAGGCCGCGCTGCCGGGCATGGCGCCGCCCCAAGCTCAGGCACCTCCGCCCCGACCGGAGCGAAGAAGAATCTGGATCTGGGCATTGGGCCTGCTGGGCCTGCTCGTCGTCATCGCGGCTGCCGGGGTTGGCGCCTGGTACCTGCTTTCGGACAAGGAGCAGTGGGTCGTCTTTGCCTCGACGCAGAGCGACACCGATGAGGACGATACGAGCGAGACGAGCATCTTTATCATGCACCCGGACGGCACGGAACTGAGCCAGGTCACCACCGACTCCGGTAGTGATTGGAGCCCTGACCTGTCTCCAGACGGGCAGACGGTCCTCTTTGTGTCTGGGCGGGACAGCGAGAGCAGCATTTACCGCATCGATGTCGACGGCACCGGACTGGAGCATCTGACGCCTGAAGGCGGCACGCACAGCGATCCATCGTGGTCGCCGGACGGCGAAAAAATCGTCTTTGTATCTGACCAGGATGACGAAGGGGCCGAGATCTATACCATGAATGCGGATGGTAGCGACGTCGAGCGCCTGACAGACCACGAATACGGTTGCCGCGATCCGGAATGGTCGCCCGACGGCGAGATCATTGCCTATGCCTGTTTCGGCACAGGAGGCGGCTTCGACATCTTTGTAATGAATGCCGACGGCAGCGACAGCCATCGCGTCACCGAGGCAGTCGACCTGGAGTTGGAGCCGTCCTGGTCACCAGACGGCAAGCGGATCGCCTACAGCGCCTGGTACATGGGTGATGTGGAAGAAGGCCGGAGCTTTACCATATTCACGCTGACGAATAGTCGCAAGCTCATGCTGCTGTTCACCGGAAGCAGTTTTGACCTCGAAAGCCTGACCAGCGGCATTCACACCATAGCTGTGGACGGCAGCGACCGGCAAGAGCTGGTAGTGACCAAAGAGCACAGCAACTGGTCGCCGGCCTGGTCGCCGGACGGCGAGACGATTCTCTTTGCTTCTGACCGGGATGGGGATGCAGACATCTATGCCATTACGTTGGACAGCCTGGAACTGACAAATATCACGGACAGTACCGAGCAAGACTATACGCCCAGTTGGTAGCGAGGCCTGACCCGGGCCAGAGAGGTGATGAAACCCTAGATGCCCCGCCCCATTCTTGCCCCCGTAGGTCGGCGTTGAGGCTGGTTCCTCTGCCGGCCCGGCATCCAGCAGACTCTCCATCGAAAAAACTGCCCGGCGGCAGAGTTTTTTGATTGACGCACGGGCCAAGCTGTGCTATAATCGTAGTATCGTTGAATCGCATCGACACGCACTCGAAATCGCGGCGGCACGTTGCCGGTCGATGTTGCCCAGACAAGGATGTAGGGCACCAGCGCGTAGGGCAAGGATCCGTTCCCAACCCCCTCAACCACCACTGCCTCTCGCCAGCACCGCGATCCGAGCTGCGATTATCCATCTGTCCGCGCGGGGTGCACGGCACGGCCCCCAAGACGCCCAATGTGGCGGCACACACCAACCTAAGTCGACCTACAGAAACGGTCAGGAACCTCGTAGCCATCAGCAGAACGTAGCTATGCCTGGTGCAGGATACAGGAGTGGGAACTGTGGAGACGTCTGAGGGCAACACCCATCCATTCATTGTCAAAATCTGGCTCGAAGAGACAGCCGAGGAGGCCAGGCAGCCGTCGTGGCGCGGACAGATCACCCACGTGCCCAGCGGCCAACGGCGCACCTTCTCCCGCCTGCCCGACATGACGGCATTCATCGTTACCCTACCTGGACAGCATGGGCGTACGGCCCGGCTTGTGGCAGCGGGTTAGGCAACAGCTGGGGCGGCTGCGCCGCTGACGGGCCGGCACCCGGCGCCCGCAAGGGCCAGGTTGCGCTAAACCCGTGATGGCATGAACATTCAAGGAGTCGAGAGGAGGTTGCATCATGGCACTATACAAGGCGTACGGGAACCAGCTGGTAGACAGCCGCACGGCGATGACAATGGTCGCGCGGGGGCAGATAAAGGGGTACGAGCGCGAATTCGCGCCGCCTCCGTCCCGGGGCGAGTTGACACCCTTTGTCGAGATCGGGATCGGCAAGCCATTGGCCATCGAGATCCGGCATGTGTACACCGGCGAATTCCCCAAAGCCATCTTTGGCTACAACGACGGCATGTTGGTCACGTCTGCGATCCGGTCGCTGGCCGCGTTCAATGCCGCACCCAGGGCCGTGAACATGCTCAAAAAAAAGGTAGCGAAGCACACCAACTTGAGCGTGCCGGTTGCCACAGAGGACGGGACGCCCCTGATCTACTACACGCCGGCGCTGACCGAAACCAACACGGTGATGACGGTCGAGTTCATCTTTGACGAATTCCCGCAGCAAGCGGTGGACAGCATCGCCAAAGCGTTCAGCACCGCAGCAGCCATTCCGATCTTTGCCGCGAAAAGCACCTACCTGGTGGCGGCAGGCGTGGTCACCAGCCTGGTCGGCCGCCTCGCCGAGCACCTGTTTGACGGTCGCGCCCCCTTCTCTGTGACCGAGTCGCTGAGCTTTCTCCGCCCCGGTGACAGCGTACCCCAGCAGGGCTTCCACCTCATGACGATAGATGGCTTTGACCCGGAGGCCGCTGGCTGTGAATTCAAGCAAGAGACGGGCACGCTGGTATACACATCCAGCGGCGCTCCGTACGACGGTCCCTATCCCTACATCGTGTTCAGCCTGGACGGGCGCAAGAACGATGCCTACGACAAGTTTGCCGCCACGGCAGCGAGCGCCGCGCTGCTAGAACGATTCTATCATATCGGCGAGGGACAGGAACAGCCACTGGACATCCTGATGGATGCGGTAGGCCTGTACAACGACTGGCAATTCAAAGAAAAGGCCGAGGCCCTCAAAGCCAAGCTGGATGCAGCCGAGCCTGACTCGGAGGAATACGACCGGCTAAAGACGCAATACGATGCCTACGTGGCCAACATACAGACTGCGGACCTGAAGCCCAAGTAGCCGGCGGTTGCCGGAAAATGGCGGGAATCTCCGTTTAGGATACCGGGACAGGACGAAGGCGCGCCAGCCAGGCGAACCACAGCTTGCCGGAGGGTCTGAGGGGCACAAGACGGGCCCGCGAAGCGCGGCGCCAACCCGCTGACCTGAGAGGAGGAAGATGAAGAAAACGCTGGCAGAGAGGATCGCAGAACTGTTGGCAGAGATCAAGGAATTCCTCACAGGGAAGGGAGAGACTATGAAAACGCAACCCAAATGGACCTTCATGGTCTACATGGCCGGCGACAACAATCTGTCGCAAGCCGGAGAGACAGACCTGGGGGAGATGGCCGCCGTCGGCTCGACCGCTGACGTCAACCTCGTCGTCGAATTCGACCGGATCGGCACGCAGGCGCATACCAAGCGCTACTATGTCGAAAAGGGCAACGCGAGAGAGGTGATGGACCTGGATGAGACCGACTGTGGCGACCCGAACGTATTGCTCGACTTTATCTCCTGGACCAAGGAGACCTACCCCGCCGACCGGTACGCGCTCGTGCTGTGGAATCACGGCGGCGGCTGGGACAAAGCATCCATCGACACCGTCTCGCAGGAAGTGGAAACCAAGAACTGGGGTCGGATTGAGGGGGTTGAACGCTCAAGCAGCCCCCTGGGGCGGGCGCTCTTCCGGACCACGCTGCAAGCAGTGCTGAGCCTCGACGGCGCGGTAGACCGCGCCATTTGCAGCGACGACGGCAGCGGGCACTCGCTCGACACGATCGAGCTGGGCAAGGTACTGGCCGAAGCGAACAAGCTGCTAGGGCAAAAGATCGACCTGATGGGCATGGATGCCTGCCTGATGAGCAACCTGGAGGTTGCCTACCAGGCGAGGGACTATGTGAACTATATCGTGGCCTCGGAGGACAGCGAACCGAACAACGGCTGGTACTACACCGAGGTCCTGCAGAAGCTGGTGGACGAACCGGACATCTCGACGGCCGATTTTGCAGCGCACATCGTGGATGTTTACGTCAAGTCCTACGCGCACGTGCCCGATGGGATCACACAATCCACACTGGATCTATCCAAGGTGGAGAACCTGGCGGATGCGCTGGATGAGCTTTCGGACGCCCTGATCGCCCATTGGCCCGCGGCCAAGTTCGAGATCTGGGATGCCACCTGTCCACCTACTAAGAATTTCTGGAGCCAGACGCTATGGGACATCAAGCACTTTTGCGAGCGGCTGGAGGCGGGCACGGCGGATGACGACGTGAAAGCCGCAGCCAAGAAAGTGCTCAAGGCGCTGAAAATAGGAAATTTTGTCGTCGCCGAAGGGCACCGCGGCAAGACAGTGGAGCGCTGCGGCGGCGTCACCGTCTACCTGAAGGGACCGCCTTCCCCGCTTTCCCGCTACTACGCCGAGATCGATTTTGCCATAAACCATCGTTGGGGGACACTGCTCAAGAAGTACCACGGGCTGATCTGATACCCCAAGGGGCCCCGCGGGTCCGCGGGGCCCTCATCTGCTGAAGGGGTGACCAACGCACCAGTCCCAAGCGGCAGCGACCTGCTGCGAGCGCCGGGGGATCACCTGGGCAGAAGGATCAAGGGATCACCGCAGGGGAGGAGGGAGTACCCATGTCATCAAGCAGCGCATTTGCGGAGATAGCCCGAGCCTATGCCGACGGCGTGCGGGTGCTGTTCGCGCCAACGGGTGCGGTGGCCGGCGAGCGCGGGGGCCGAGGGCCGGTATCGTACGAGGACCTGGCTGTGCAGGCCGAGGATCTGGCGCCGGTCTCGGAGCAATTCATCCGGGAAGCCGAGACCCGGCTGGAGGACGGGGATCCGATGGCGCGCATCCAGGCATCGACCAGCCTGTTAGCCAAAGCGATCACCGACCTGCAGATCAGCGTCTACCTGCTTGAGGCCGCCATGGAGCAGGAAGAGGAATACGAGTTCGCCGCCGTGGAGACAGAACAGCAGCGGGGTCTATCCGGCCTCGGCCCCGACGAGGAGCTACTCGGCCTGATAACTGGCGAGTTGCAGACCATGACACCTGCCGTCGACAGGGGCAGAAGCACGCCGGGCAGCGTGCCCGACGCCCGCGTGCAACTGTCCAATTCGGTCGACGATGCCGTCGATCTGATCTCCAGCCGCGCGGGCAAGGTGGGCCAGTCGGCGCTGGGCGGGCTGATAGGGATTGGCGCAGCCGAGTTGATCAGTGCGGCGGGCATCGTGGGCATGGATATTGCCGAAGCCCTGGGCCAGGCCGAAACAGTGACCAGACTATACGAGCTGGTCCGCAGCTATATCAGCGGCGCCATCGAGTCTTTGATCGCCCTGGTGGGACGGCCTGCGCTGGAGGCCGCCACCGACCAGGCCCTCGATTGGATCAACGAGATGAAGGAGGGCAGGCTCTTTGGGGAGCTGCTGCTGAAGGCCTACGGCACAGACCAGATCATCGAAGAGCTGCATCTGCGGATCGCCGGCAGCCAGGCCGGGCTGGAGCAGTTCGTGGCCGCCGCCCAGGACGTGGACAAGCTAGACAGCGCCTTCCACCAGCAGATCAAGCTGGCGGAGAAGCTGCTCAAGGGATTGCGCTTTGTGGGCGGCATCTCGGCGGCGGCCCTGCCGGCAAGCAAGCTCGTGATGGCAGCGGCCTATTTGGTGCTGGGCATCTACATCGTCCTGGCCGGAGGCGATTATGTAGACGCCCCGCACCTGCAATTCCTGAACCGGGTGCCCGGCGTGCGCCAGGTGGTAGAGGTCCGGCTGGCCGTCGTGTAGGAGAGAGGCCCCATGCCAACGCAGTATCACGATTTCGACATTGACGCATTCAACTATGAGGACAGCGCGGGCGACGAGCGCTTCTCGGTGCGAGTACAGTCTGAAGCCGGGGAGCAATCGATCGGACGAGCCGAACGGGTGGCGTTGCCCTCCACTCTCAGGAGCCGGTCCTGGAGCCTTGAGAGGCGCAAGCTAGATCTGCAGGAGATGATCGAGGTTGGCGAGCAACTGGCCGACTTGATCCTCCCTGTGGCCGCCCGCAGAATGCTGGATCTGAGACGCGCCATGCTGAAACCGGGGGAGGGGCTGCGCATCCGGCTAAAGCTGGACAGCTACGCCCTGTCGGACCTGCCCTGGGAGTACCTGTACATCCCTGGGCCAGACACCCCGCCCGATCAGCGAGGCCCGGAGGGATTCCTGGTCCTCGACCGGCGGGTATCACTGGTCCGGTACGAGACGATGGGCCAGCCTGTCGTCAGCCTGAACCCTGTCGGCACCGGCCCTCTGCGGCTGGTCACCCTGCTGGCCAATCCGAACAAACCGCCCCAATACCCCGGGCTGAACCTGGAGGCCGAGCGCCAGAATATACAGGCAGCCATGGACGAGGTGCCCGAGATCAAGGTCGAATTCTTGCCCGACGGAAGAATCGTCGATCTCGAAAGAGCCCTGAGGACGGGTGCCCACATATTTCACTTTTCCGGACACGGCGACTTTCTCAGCGAGATGGGCGCCAAGTTTGGCACCCAGGAGGGCAAGGGCGCCCTGGTATTGATTGGAGAGGATGGGAAACCAGAGCTATTCCCGGTGGACAAACTGGGGCCGAACCTGCGGGGCTGCAACATCCGCCTGGCGGTGTTTGGCGCCTGCAAGACCGCCCAGCGCGACCAGTACCACGCCTGGACCGGCGTGGCGCCGGCCCTGAACCGGGCCGGCATCCCGGCGGTGGTGGCGATGCAATATGCCATCCGCGATGGCAACGCGGTCGCCTTCAGCCGGCAGTTCTACAGCACGCTGGCAGCGGGCGAGACGATCGATGCGGCAGTCACCAACGGGCGGCTAGCGATCTTTAACCGCAGCAATCTCGAAAGCGAGCAGTACGAGCGGGACTGGGGCGTGCCGGTGCTGTATTTGCGGACAACGGGGGGCGCTCTCTTTCCCAAGGCGGAACCTGAACCCGAAAAACCCATGGGCGAGAGACGTCCGCCCACACGGTTTACAGTAGATGACGCCCGGACGAGTGCGGTGGACAGGCGCGCCCTGCGCGACCTGATGCTCAGCGCCTTCGACATCGACGGGCTGGAGACGCTGTGCTGGGACGCGGCAGCCCTGCTCGAAGAAGCCGGCATTGAGCCGCGGGAACCCGTGAGCATCGAGATGGTCGGCGGTGGGAGCAAAAGCGCCA
>Ga0316577_10001723_pt1 | contig 10498 bp, 7 predicted proteins | sample S5NA_FD_203073 | JGI IMG/M metagenome (GOLD analysis project Ga0316577, IMG submission 203073) | Rhizosphere microbial communities from salt marsh grasses in Alabama, United States - S5-7_050615r2r1 | ecosystem: Host-associated > Plants > Roots > Rhizosphere | place: USA: Alabama | collected... | reverse complement strand
GTGCGTTCTTCAAGCTCCCCGGTCGAATGGCGAGCGCGGGCGAGAGCTCGCGCCCGGCGGTCTACGGCGCCGAGGAGGGCCGGCACCTCGACGCCGGGATGGCGTGGAACGGCGAGAAGGTGCCCGGCACCACCTTCCGCCACGGCTGGGGCCACGGCGGCGAGCTGGTCACCGTCAGGGCGTCGGGGACCTTTCCTCGCGTGGCCGACAGGCTGGCTCGCGCCGCCGGCCTGGCCGGCGCGTGGGTCTGCCCCGCCGCCGCGAAGAAGGCCGGCGGGGTGTCCCTCGAGACCCGGCTGATCCCCTGGGACCTGGTGGCCGCCAAGGTCGCCGCCAGAACGGAGACCATCGCGCGCAGGCGGGGCCGGGTGCTGCGCTTCGAGTGCGTCGGCCTCGGGGGCCTGGGCTCCCTGGGCGCCGGCGGCGGAGGGCTTTCCGGGCGCGGCGCGGGGGCGGCCGGGCTCCTGGCCGGGGCCATCCGCGAGCAGACCCTCGAGGGGACGCTCCGGTTCATCGGGCTCCGGCGCCTGGGACCGGACGGACGGCTCGACCTGACCCTGGAGCTGCCCCGCCACCCGGGACGCTGGCGCGTCGAGGCGCTCGCCATCTCCGACGACGGCGGCGGCGAGCGAGCGCACGCCATCGTGCACACCGCGCGGCCGCTGACCGCCTCCATCGAGCTTTCGTCCTGGCTGCGGCCCGGGGACGTCACCCGGGGCGAGATCCACCTCCGCGGGTCGGGCCACCCCCACCGGGTGGTCTCGCTCGAGGCGCGGCTCCCGGCCGCGGTGGAGCTGCTCGCGCCGCTCCCGTCGCGCGTGAAGCTCGACGGAGACGGGCGGGCGACGGTGCCGGTGCAGCTGAGGGCCCGCGTCAACCACGAGGGCAACACCAGGCCCGGGTCCATGGTGGTGGCGGCGAGGCTGTCCGGCCCGAAGCCCGGCCGGGCTCGCGACGCCGTCAGGAGGCGGCTCCACGTCCTGCAGCCGGCCCTCACGCGCCCGGCGGCGCTGCAGTCCATCGTCGGCCCGGCGGCCACCGAGGTCCGGCTCGACGTGCCCGCGCTGGCCAGACGGTCCAGGCTGCGCGTGTTCATCGAGGCCGATCTCCGCGTCGCCGTCGGCGAGGTCCTCGAGCGCCTCAGGCGGCCACGCTGGGGCCTGTCCGTGCTCACCATCGACCGGCTGGCCTCGCTCCGGGCGCTCGAGGCCGCCGTGAACCGCCTGAGGAAGCGCGGCGCGAGCTGGCGCCGCTGGCCCGCGGGGGCGTCGCCGCTGGGGGGTGCCTTCGATCGTCACGTGCGCCAGCAGCTCGACGTGCTGGGGCTGCGGGCGGAGATCCGGCGCGACATCGAGAGCGTCGTGGCCGGGCTCGAGGACCGGCAGACACCCGACGGTGCGATCGCCTGGTGGTCGACGCTGCGCTCCGACACCCGGCTCACCGCCGAGCTGCTGCTGCTGCTGGAGCCCCGGACGCGCAGGAACAGGCCGTGGCGGAGCGCCCTCGATGTGGTCCGCTCCCGGGCGAAGAAGGGTCGCGTGTCGCCCTGGGCCATCGGGCCGGTGATGGCGCTCCTCGCGACCGGTGACGAGAGCGACCGACGGCTCGCGCGGCGGCTGCTCCACGACCGGCGTCACCGCGTCGGGCTGGACACCCTCGAGGGCGGCACCTGGGCGCTGAGGGCAGCTCGGGCGCTGCGGGAAGCCGCGCTCCGCGGCCGATACGCCTCGAAGGTGGCCCGGCTGGTCGGCGCCCGCGTCGCCGAGGAGCCCGAGGGCGGCTGCTCCGGGGTCTGCTGGTGGCTCTGCCTCGCCCGCCGCGGATCCGAGGCCGAGGTGGCGCGGGCCGCGTCGGCGCTGCTCCGCGCGAAGCACCCCGGCGCCCGCGCGCTCGCGGCCCGGACGGCCGCGTGGCTCGCGCGGCGCCCCACCAGCCCGTGGTGGAGCTGGGGAACCGAGGACGCCGACGTGCTCGCGCTCCTGGCCCAGCTGGCCGACGATCAGAAGGACAGGCGGGCCGCGACCCGCTTCGAGGTGCTCCGAGGGGGACGGCTGGTGGCGCGCGGCGACATCGGGGTCCCCGCCACCGTCGGCGTGGCCCGCGCCGGGTCGCTGCGCGTGCGCTTCCCCGCGGCGGCGGGGCGGGCGGTGCGGCTGCGCGTCGAGGGCCTCCTCGCCGTGAAGGCGCCCAAAAAGGACGTGGGCCCCGCCAGGCTGAACCGCCGGTTCACGAGCACGCCGGCGGGTCGGACCCTCGAGGTCTCGTTCCACCTCCCCCGCCACGCGCGGAGGCTCGCCGTGAGCGTGCCGCTGCCGGCAGGCCTGGCGCTGGCCGGCGATCCCTCCCGCGCCGCCGAGACCACCAACTACTACGCGTGGCAGAGCCTGACCGACGTGGGCGAGCCGCGCACGAGGACCGGGCCCCGACTGCTGCTGGACCGCGGCCAGCTCCGGCTCCAGTGGCGGCGGCTTCGCGCCGGACACCACCGGGTGAGCGTCCGGCTGGTGGCGACCGCTCCCGGCGCCTACCAGGCCGGGAGCGCCTGGCTCCGCGCGGAGAACCGAGGGATCTGGGCCCTGACCCGACCGACCCGGGTGGTCGTTGCGCCCTGATCGAAGGGCGCGCTGTTTTTTCCCACCGCCCGCCTCATCCGGGCCACAATTACCGCCCCAAGGAGGCACCATGGCGAACGACACTGACCACACCGGAGACCTGACCCAGGAACAGAGAGCCCGCGTGCAGGAGCTCCACAACATCGCCGCCCGCATCGTCGAGGACTGCGAGGTGGACGACGACGAGATCGCGTTCATCTCGGACTGGCTGGAGCGGAACAAGGCGCACAGGGAGACCTGGCCCATCTCCACCCTGTTCACCCTGCTGGAGAGCATCACCGAGGATGGCAAGGTGGATCAGAGCGAGCGCCTGCAGCTGATGTCGGTCTTCACGGGCCTGGCCATCTTCGCCGAGAAGTAACCACCGCCGCGGCGGCGGCAAAACGATTGAGAAAAGGCGCTGATAGCTCCTTGCAACGCGAGGGGGCGAAAGATCCGCGCGCCTCGGGCGTAGTACTGAGCAGGAGCCCCCGTTGCCGTACCGTCGCCAGCCTCTCGACGAGGTCTGTAACATCAACGCCTGCCACGAGACCGCCGTGGTTCGCTGCCGGCGCTGCGGGGCGCCCCTTTGCGGGGAGCACGCACCCGGACCCGCCAGCCGCTGCGAGCCCTGCGAGCGACGCTTCGTCGAGGGCCGCAACCGGGCGATGCTGCGACTCGCCGGGGTCCAGCTGATCCTGGTGGCCGCGATCACGACCGGGCTGGTCATTCTGCTGCCGGAGAGGCCCGAGGCGCTGGCGTCCTTCCCGCCCATGGTCACCTTCGTCGGCGTGGTCCTCATGTTCGGTCTCCCGCCGCTCCTGGTCACGCCGCTGCGACGTGTGGTGTTTCTGCTGTCCCGCAGGCGCTGGCGAGGTGTCGATGACTGAGCCAGGGCCCACCGCCGCGAGGCTGCGATTCTCCCGCGCCCTCCCCGTCACCCTGACCATCGTCGCGGCCGCGGTGTGGCTCGTGGCGCTGCACTTCAAGACCTACTGGGCCACGCGGCACGCAGGCTCGGACCGGGCCTACTATGCGCCCGCCGTACGACTGGCCCGCGCGGAGCTCGTGCTCCGCGCCGTGGGTCTGAGGCGGTGCGCCGCCCGCACGGGGAAGCTGCCGCGAACCCTCGAGGCCTGCGCGGCGGACATGCCGAGGGTGAGCTCGCTGCTGGATCGGCAGGGCACCGATCGAGGTGGGCTCCGCGCCTTGCTGGACGAGCCGTGGCACCCGAGCCCGTGGCGCAAGGCCAGCCGAACCGGCACGCCTCCACCCGTGTCGCTCGACTACCTCGGCCTGCCCATCATCTACCGGCCGGGCCGGCACGCTCCCGGGGACGACCCCGGCTGGGTCGACTCGAGCCTCACCTCCGAGCTCAAGGGCCTGCGCCGCTTCGGGGAGCGGGATCTCCGCAGCGTGCCCGCGAGCCCGCGGCCCTTCGCCCTCAGCTCGGCCTTCCTGCAGTGGCGCGCCGCCGCGCAGCGTCGACTCGACCAAGCCGCCCGCAACGTGCTCGCGCTCAAGTACGGCGGCCTCCTCGGCATCCTGCTCGCCGGCGTCGTGATCAGCGTTCGCTGGCGCGGACGCAGGATCCGGGGGCTGGGTACCCTGGCCATCGGCGTCGGGGGCGTCATCTCGCTGGCGTTCATGCTCGGCGGTGCGGTGATCTCCGCGACCTGCTACGCCCTGGCCAGCTTCGTCTCCTCGAGCCTCAGCCGCGCCGACCGCCTGGCGATCCTCGACGAGGCGGTGAAGAGCGGTGAGGTGCCGCCCGAGGTCGCGCACACCGCGCGGCGCTACATCGAGGAGCTGCCCGACCCACGGAGCGAGGGGAATCGATGACGGTGCCGCGGAGCCTGGTCTGGGAGGTCACCAGCCGCTGCTCGCTCCCGTGTGTGCACTGCTATAACGTGTGGTCACGCGGCGAACACATGGCGGAGCTCGCTCCCGGAGATCGGCTCCGGCTGGTCGAACGGCTCGCTCCACACCGCCGCGCGCTCCGGGCGCTGACGCTGAGCGGCGGCGAGCCGCTGCTGCTCTCCGACCTCGAGCAGCTGGTGGCCGGGATCCGCCGTGTCCTTCCCCGGGCGCAGATCAACATCGCCACCCACGGCCTGCTGCTCACGCCGCAGCGCGCGCGGGCCCTGCGGCGGGCAGGGGCCAGCGCGGTGCAGCTGACGCTGCTCTCGGCGCGCCCCGACATCCACGACGGGCTCGTCGGGCAGCAGGGCGCCCAGATGATGGTGCTCGCCGCGTTCGCGGCGGCCAAGCAGGCAGGGCTCGGCATCGCCTCCTTCTTCGTCGGTACCCGGCGCAACATCGAGGGCCTGCCAGGGGCGGCCAAGCTCGCCCTGGCCCTGGGGGCCGACGCGGTGGTGTTCAACCGCTTCCAGCCCGGCGGCCGCGGCCTCTCGCGGTGGCGAGAGCTGACCCCGACCCCCGACCAGCTGGCCCGGGCAGTAACGGAGATTCAAAGGCTGCGCGCGCGCGCCCCTTTGGCCCTCGGGACGCCGCTGCCCCCCTGCGAGGCGGTGGGGCTCGAGGTGCTCAGCTGCCCCATCGGCACACGCAACGCCTATCCGTGCATCGGTCCCGACGGCAACCTCCGACCCTGCAACCACTGGCCCGTCGGCGGAGGCAGCCTGCTGGAGCGGCCGCTCGAACAGCTGCTGAAACAGCCCCTGTTTCGCCGTCCCCCGGGGGCGCCCGCGCCCGAGTGTCAGGGCTGCCGGTGGACGCGGTGCCGCGGCGGCTGCCCCGCGGCCCGAACGCTGGCCGGTGCCGCCATCTACCGGGCAGCGCGCGAGAAGGCCACGGCCAGCGCCGCCCGCTGAGCCGCCCGGTTTTTGCCAAGATCGAGCTTTCGCCCTACGATCGACGCTGTACGGGTCTGACCTTGGACGAAGACGACATCGAAGCAAAATCCACCGAGGCCTCCACCGCCGACGAGGCAGCCCGGGCAGAAGAGGATCTCCCGGAGCGGGTCCAGAAGCTCGCCGACGAGCTCTCGCGGACCCGGGACGAGCTGGCGCGGTATCGCGACCAGCTGCCCCTGCTCCACGAGCTGGTCTGGGATCTCGGGGAGCTCAAGGCCGAGAGAGAGACGCTCGTCCAGCAGCTGAGGGAGCAGGCCGACCAGATCGACGCGCTGAGGCGCGAGGTGGCCGCCACCCGGGAGGCGCTCCCGGCCGCCGAGGATGAGGGTCTGCCCGGGCCCGACGAGGAGAGCGTGGGCGGCGAACGGCCCGACGAGGAGAGCCCGCCCGAGGAGGAGGGACCTGGGGAACCGCCTGCCGAGGAGAACGCGGCGGCCGACGAGGAGAGCCCGCCCGGGGACCCGCCCGACGAGGAGAGCGCGGCGGCGTTGCTGCCGTTCGGAGAAGACGACGACGACGAGCCGACGGCGGTGGCCGACGTCCTCGCGCTTCAACGCGACAGAGAGCACGACGACGAGGGCTTCGAAGACTCCGTCACCCGGGAGGCGGACGAGTCGATGAAGGCGCTGGTCGTCAGCACGAGACAGGACGAGACCAGCCGCTCGCTGGCGCCGTCCCCCGAGCCGCTGGCGCTGATCACGGTCGACCCCGAGCCAGAGCCCGAGACCCTCGTCGTCTCGGAGCCCGAGAAGCTCGCCGCCTCGGAGCCAGACCAGCCCGAGCCCGAGCCCGCACAGCCCGAGCCCGAGCCCTCGCCCGCGCAGGCCAATCTCCGATCCGAGCCCGCGGAGGCCGCAGCGACCGGGGCTCGATCCGGGCCCGAGCCCCTCGCCGTCTCCCAGCCCGTCGCCGTTGACGAGGACCCGAAGGTGCGGGCCCGGCTGCAGACGCTGCAGATCCGCCAGACGGCGCCCCGGGAGGTCATCCCCGGACACCGTGGGATGCTGACCCCGATACGGATCACGCTGGCGCTGGCCCTGCTGCTCCTGGGCGGGGCGACGATCCACTGGCTGACCCGGTCCGATGACGGCGAGGGCACGAAGCCCAGGGTCGACGCCCGGCCAGTCAAGGCCACCCCGCCCGACACCGGTCTCCCCGACGTCCGCGCCCCCGACCTGATCGCCGCCGCCGCGCCGCCGACCACGCCGCCGCGACGGCTGACCGGCCGGGCCCGCCGCCGCCACCGGGCCCTGCTGCTGCGGGCCACCAGGCTCATCGAGCGGGGCAAGGTCGAACAAGCCCGTGAGGTGCTTGGCCGGGCCCTGAAGCTCCGAGACGACTGGCGGGTGCGACGCCTGCTGGCCCTCAGCCACGAGCGGACGGAGCCGCTGCTCGCGGTGGAGCACCTCGAGAAGGGGGCCGTCCACGCGCCGCCGAGGCATCGCTCCCGGCTTCACAACTCGCGCGGCCGGATCCTGCTCACGCTGGGCCAGAGGGACGCCGCGTGCGCCGCGTTCAAGGCCGCGGTGGCGGCCTGGCCGAGGAGCGTCGGCGCGAAGAAGCGCCTCAAGCGGTTCTGCAGGTAGGGCTCAACGACCGAGGTAGGCGACCGCGGCGGCGGCGAAGAGCGCGGGGCCGAGCTTCAGCACGCGCTCGTCGGGGGAGAACGTGGGGGTGTGCAGCCCGGAGCGCCCCCCGACGCCGAGCAGGAAGAAGACCGAGGGGACCTTGTGCGAGTAGTGCGCGAAGTCCTCGGCGATGGTCAGCGGCTCGACGACGCGGACGTTCTTCTCGCCCAGCACCTCGCGGAACACCGGCGTCAGCCGCCTGGTGAGCGCCGCGTCGTTCTTGACGAAGGGCGCCTCCTTCACGAAGCGGTAGCTGTACCGTATGCCGTGGGAGGTGACCAGCCCGTCGAGCACGCGGCGGATCCCCCGGGCGATGCGGTCGTGCAGCTCGAACGAGAACGTCCGCACGGTGCCCTCCATCTTGACCGAGTCCGCGATGATGTTGAAGCGCTTCCCGCCGTGAATCGTGCCGATGGAGAGCACCGCGGGCTGCCGGGGATCCGCTGCGCGGCTGACCAGCGACTGGAACTGCATCACGGCGGCCGAGGCGGCGTAGATCGCGTCCACGCCCTCGTGCGGGGTCGCGCCGTGGCAGGCCTTGCCCAGCACCTCGATGTAGACCTTGGCCACGTTGGCCATGATCGGCCCGTCGCGCACGCCGACGACCCCCGCCGGCAGCTCCGGCAGCACGTGCAGGCCCAGCATCGCCTCGACCCTGGGGTTGCGGAGCGCGCCGGCGCGGATCATCGCAAGCGCGCCGGTGGCCTTGCCGGCGGGCGCGCCCTCCTCGCAGGGCTGGAACAGGAACACCACGGTGCCCGGCAGCCGGTCCTTGACCTCGGCGAGCAGCCGCGCCGCCAGCAGCACGTTGGTCATGTGCACGTCGTGACCGCACGCGTGCATCCGCCCCGGGTGCTGCGACGCGAACGGCAGCCCCGTCTTCTCGGTGATGGGCAGCGCGTCCATGTCGGCGCGGATGCCGATCACCGGCCGGGCGCGCGTCCCGCGCAGCACCGCCTTGACCCCGTGGCCGGCGATGCCCGTGGTGACCTTCAACCCGAGGCCGCGCAGGTAGCGCGCGACGTGCTCCGCGGTCTTCTTCTCCTCGAAGCAGAGCTCCGGGATGCGGTGCAGCTGCCGCCGCACCCGCTGCGCCTCCGGCGCGTACTGGGCCGCCTGCCGCTTGAAGTAGGCAGCGTCGGGTTGCTGGGCGCGGGCGACCGCGCAGACGCTCAGGCTCAAAAGACACAGCTGGATCGATCTCTGCATCCGTCCACCATACCTCAGCCGGGAGGCAGCTTGGGGCAGCTTGTGGGCCCGACGGGAAGGTGGTAGCTAGGTTTCATGCGAACCAGTCTCGTCGTCGTCCTTGTGTCGGCAGCCCTGCTCCCCTCCCGGGCCGCCGGTGCGCTCTCCATCGTCGGGTTCTCCAGGCGCGGTCACCAGGTCCTGTTCCGCGACGACGATGGGCTCAAGCTCTTCGGACGCGACGGCCGGCCGCGGACCGTGACCAGGGGCGTCGAGCGACGGTGCCGGTACGGCCGGCCGCTCAAGACCGGCGCCCTGAAGCTCGACACCGAGAAGCGTCGCCTCGCTCTCGTGTGGAAGGGGCAGACCATACAGGTGTGGAGCCCCGGGGCCGGCGACGGGTGCGCTCCCCTGGAGGTCTCCGAGGCCAGGCTGGCGCGCGACCGGCTCACCGTCGCCCTGGTCCTGCGCCAGGAGTGCGAGCCCCCCGCCCGCGCGCTGGTGATCTCGCTGGCGGCCGTGGCCCGCCGCCTGGCGAACCGGGGCACGACCCTCGCCCGGCGGGGCAAGCGCAAGGCGTCGGAGCAGGCCCTGAGGCAGGCCGACCTGCTCCACCCCGGCTCGCCCCTCGTGCTTTACGCCCGCGCCCGCGCCGCCGCCCTGGCCGCGGACGAGCGCGGAGCGGTGAGCCTGCTCAAGAAGCTCAAGGCCCAGCGCGGCGCGGCGGCCCGCCGGTTGTTCGTCAAGGCGCAGTTCGACAGGGACTTCCGCCTCGTCGAGGGATCCGCGGCGTTCAAGAGCCTGTACCGCTTCTAGTAGAAAGACCCGCGTCGCGCTCCGATCATCAAAAGGCAGTGACTATCCGTTGATTCGTAGTCCGAGTGGTCAGGGGCGGCATTGATGACCGCTGTCGGGGTGTACTGCGGATTTCGACCACCGACGTTTCAGGTGCATTAATTCGCAAGGGAGCTCGATTTTCGCTTGTCGGTTCACGTGCTCGGGCTCGGGCATCGGTTCTCGGGTATCGGTGGTCGATCGCTCGGCGGGCTGGGCCGCGGCCCTGTGCCCTGATGGCGCACCTCGCGCGCCAGCACCCTCGGACAGCTCAACTAGACCCGCTCAGCCTCGGAATCCACCGCAACGGAACGAATTAGACCCGTTCAGCCTCGGAATCCACCGCTTCGGGCCGCAACGGAACGAATTAGACCCGTTCAGCCTCGGAATCCACCGCTTCGGGCCGCAACGGAAAAGGCGGGACAATTGCGGCCGCCGGGAAGCTGTGTCTACGATGATGGCAACCACCAGGGACGAGAGAGGAGTGACATGCGCGCTGCTATCATGTGCGCCACCGGAGCGCTGATCTCGCTTGCGCTCCTGACCTGCGGCGATCCGAGCCCCGAGGAGGCCTGCGATCAGCTGGCCAAGGCGATCTGCGACAGGTACCACAGCTGCTCCAACCCCTACCTGCAGGTCACCTACGGCGATCTCGACACCTGCGTCGCGCGGTTGAAGCTCGGCTGCCAGCCGGCCCTGGACGCCCCTGGCACCTCGGTGACGACGTCGCAGATCGCCTCCTGCGCCTCGGCGCTGAGCGCCAGGTCCTGCGAGGACACGTTCGGCCCCGCGCCGCCCGCGCCCTGCCGCCCGCTGTCGGGGGAGCTCGCCGACGGCGTGGGCTGCGCCAATGACAACCAGTGCCAGAGCACATACTGCAAGAAGCAGGGCAAGGCCTGCGGCGTCTGCAGCAAGCGCGTCAGCGCGGGCGAAGCCTGCGAGAGCGACGACGACTGCGAGTGGGAGCTCAGCTGCGCCGGCCAGGTGTGCGCCAAGTACGTCAACGTCGGCGAGAGCTGCGACACGAACCACCCCTGCCTGCCGCCCAGCGAGTGCAACTCCAGCGGCACCTGCGCCAAGCGGGGCGGCCCCGGGGCGAGCTGCGACCCTGCGGCCCAGGACTGCGACCTCTATCAGGGGCTCTACTGCGACCTCGGCAAGACCTGCAAGCAGGTCGGCATCGTGAAGGACGGCGAGGCCTGCGGCCTGGTGGACGGCACCTTCGCCATCTGCGCGCGCTCGGGCAAGTGCAAGGGCGGCACCCTGCTCGTGAAGGGCACCTGCCTGGCCGCCGCCTCCGACGGGGGGAGCTGCGACCTGGTCCAGGGGCCCAACTGCCTGCCCCCGGCGCGCTGCGTGGACGGCGCGTGCAAGCTCGAGG
>Ga0316577_10001722_pt1 | contig 10507 bp, 11 predicted proteins | sample S5NA_FD_203073 | JGI IMG/M metagenome (GOLD analysis project Ga0316577, IMG submission 203073) | Rhizosphere microbial communities from salt marsh grasses in Alabama, United States - S5-7_050615r2r1 | ecosystem: Host-associated > Plants > Roots > Rhizosphere | place: USA: Alabama | collected... | reverse complement strand
TCCACGATGCGCGCTGTGAGTCTTCGCGGACCAACCTGCATCAATCGGTGAAAACTGGCATTGCGTCCGAAATGAGGATCCTGAATGACGCACACAGCAGATGTGATGTACGGCCCTCCGTCGCCGGCCAGGTGCTTGAGGATGGGCAAGGCCCGCACATCAGGCGCGTGCTCAACCTCTTCTTGACAGGGTGGCACGGTCACCAGAGGAGGTACCGCCGGATCGTTCAGGGCCTGGACCAGGCGGGGAACTATGGCCGAAGGAGCAACTTGCAGCGCCCAGGCGAAGTGCTCCCTTCGCGCACAGATCCCGGACGCAACCCGCCAGCCCGGGCGTTGAGGGTCCCCGAAGAGCAGCGGCTGTCCTTCCAGGGCATGGATGACCCCGGCCATCTCCAGGGTAGGATCCACCGCACGATCCACGCGTACTAGCTTGCCTTGACCCTCGGCCCAATTCAAAAAGTCGCGCAGATTCATGGTTGCTCCTTCCACCGCCGATACAGCTGGTGCTCGAGCCCGAGAAGATCCAGGATCTTGCCCACAAAGAAGTCGGTGATATCAGCCACCGACTGGGGGGCTGGGTAGTAGGCAACAACAGGAGGCAAGATGATGGCTCCCGCAAGCTTGGCCAATCGCATATTCTCGATAGCAGGCAAGGAAAGGGGCGTCTCCCGAGGCATCAAGATCAAGGGCCGATTCATCCGCAGCATCACATCGGCCGTACGCCCGATCAGGTCCGCCGCATGCCCATGGGCGATTGCCGATAGCGTCTTCATGGAGCAGGGTGCAATGACCATGGCATCAGGAGCCCGCGAAGAACTTGCAATCGGAGCAGCCAGGTCATCCACGTGCCAACGATGCGTGGCCGGCAAAGGAGGATTCGCCCCAAGTTCATGACGAATGACTGCCTCTCCCCCATGCGATAGCAAAAGGTGGACTTTGTGCTCCGGTTGCCCTTCCAGAATCTCCAGCAACCGAGCACCAATGCCTACCCCCGATGCCCCTGTAATCGCCACTATGATCTCCATTCTTGCTCCATCAAAAAACAAAAGGGATCACGCCCCTGTCTGCGCGGCGTGATCCCTGCGTATTGAAGACTTCAGAATCAGGCTTCTGATTCGACCTCTTCCGAGATCTCATCCCCAACTTCAGCCTCTCCCCCGATCACTTCAACTTCAACCTCTTCGATCTCCTCTTCAATCTCCATACGTGTCGGTACCACGCTAACGACTACCTCTCCCGGGTCAGCCAGGATTGTCACCGCAGGAGGCACTGGCAAGTCTCCGACAAGCACGTTGTCATCCCACTCCTTTAGGACCGAAAGATCCACAGTGATGGAGCTGATCAGATCTGTCGGCAGACACTCGACCTCGACCTCGGTCATGCTGGTGACAACCACCCCTCTGCCACCTTCTACCAGCGGTGAACTACCTACGAATTCGATCCGGGGCAGCGTTTTGACCTTCTCTGTCAGTCGCACAGTGTAAAAGTCCACATGTTGCACCCGGCTGGTAAGCGGATCGCGTTGGATCTCACGCGCAAGAACCACATGAGGAGGGGTCTTGTCATCGATAAAAAGGTCAATTAGCGCTGTAGAACCCGCCTCCTGCAGCGCGATAAACAGCGAGCGCTCCACGATCTGGATTGGCGCGGCGTCCATGTCTGGCCCATATACCACCGCTGGAATCAGTTTCTCAGCCCGAAGCCTCTTGACCTTCTTTCCACGCATCGTGCGCGTGTCCGCTCTCAATTCGACTCGTTCCATGCTATTATCTCCCGGTTCTGGAAATTGCCATCAAGGCGGGACTCACCCGCAAACCGTACTATTGTAGTCTAGAACGGGCCATTCGTCAAAAACGAGGCTATGCCTGACCGTGAGTCTTCATGTCTCTTGATTGTGGCCCCGACGACTCGCCAATGCTTGCTTAGGCACTGGTTTTCGAGTATAATGCAGCACGCTCAGCACGAGGTGCTCTGCAAATGTGTCCGGCATCACCGAGTTTGCAGAGAGCTTGCACTAGAATGAATGCGCAAGGGGTCTGATACATCTGCACTTTGGTGATGAGCATAAAGGGCGATATGTCAAGCAGCCGCACAACCAAGCTAGTTCTTTTGGCTTTCGTAATAACCACTTTCATGATCTGCTCGTTCGGCGCGGGTGTCGCCGGCACCTGGTACCTCCTCCATGGGAGAACAGCAGCGGCCGACGAGGCAGCCGAGTTTGGCGTTTTCTGGGAAGCATGGCATCTGGTCGAAGCCCACTTCTTCGGCGATCTACCCGAAATGCAACAGGTCGCTTGGGGAGCCATCCGGGGAGCGCTGGACACTCTCGGCGATCCCCACACCACCTTTCTCGAGCCGCAGCCACGGCAGCGGGAAAAGGAAGACTTGAGTGGCCGCTTCGGTGGCATCGGCGCCTATGTTTCTCAGGCAGAAGATGGCAGCATCACCCTGGATCCAATGCCTGACCTGCCGGCCGAGAGGGCCGGTGTTCAGGAGGGAGATGCCATCCTCCAGGTTGATGGCACCGCAATCACCGCCGATATGACCGTGGATGAAGTTGTCACACTGATCCGCGGCCAGGTGGGTACGGTCGTCCGTCTCACCCTTCGCAGAAAGGGCCAGGCTGAGCCGCTCGTGGTGGAGGTCGAGCGGCAGGAAATCCCAAGTCCTTCCGTTGAATGGCGGATGCTCGAAGATGCCAACACCATCGGCTACGCCCGTATCTCTCTGTTTAGCAGCCGCACTGCCAAAGAGCTTGCCGCGGCCCTCCAGGACATAGAAGAACAAGGAGCATCCGGCTTGATTATTGACCTGCGCGGAAACGGCGGAGGCCTTCTGGATGCGGCCATCGATGTGTCCAGCCTGTTCCTAACTGACGGCGTTGTGTTGTACGAAGTCGACAACAAAGGGCAGGAAAGGGCCTACAGGGTCAAGGGGGGCCCAACCTTCGAGGAGATTCCCGTGGTGCTGCTCGTGGATGGCGGCACAGCCAGTGCATCCGAGATCTTCGCTGGGGCACTGCAGGATCTGGGTCGGGCAGTGCTCGTCGGCCAGAAGACCTACGGTAAGGCTTCCGTCCAGCAGGTGTTCGACCTGAGCGATGGCTCATCTGTTCATATCACCTCCAACAAATGGTTGACACCTGATCGGCGGCAGATCGACGGCCAGGGTCTAGCGCCGGACTACGAAATCCCCATTACGGACGAGGACCGCGAGCAGAGTCGCGATCCCCAGCTCGACCGGGCAATCGAATACCTGCTTCAATCACAATAACGCTGCGCTACCTGAAATGGAGTGAAAGGATGTCGAATTCAACAGGTTGCAAGATCTTGATCACGGCTGTGCTCGTCGCGGTGATCATGGGTGGCTTGGGGTTTGCCACTGGCTTCCTCACCCATGCCGTGCTGGTCGCTGATGCGCCAGGTGCCGCTCCTACGCCCGTTGTCCAGGCAGGAATTGAACCGACTGCACAGGGAACATCACCTACATCCGCTACCCCGGCCCCATCCCAGACAGCATCCGCGCCAGTGCCCACCATGGAGATCCCTCCGGCGAGTGGGACCACTTTCGATCTCTTCTGGGAAGCCTGGGATCTGATCCAACAAGACTACTATGGGGAGTTGCCCACCGAGGAAGAGATGACTTACGGTGCGATCCGCGGAGCAGTCAACACGCTGGGCGACCCCTTCACCGCCTTCATCGAGCCTGAGACGGCAGCCATCAACCGTGAGGATGACAGCGGCTCCTTCGAAGGGATCGGAGCTTATGTCAGCATGAGGGACGGACGGCTGGTTATTGTCAGTACCTTCAAGGATCAGCCAGCGGCAGAGGCCGGTCTGCGGCGGGGTGACATCGTGCTCCAGGTCGACGATACCCCCATTGAGAACATGAGCATCTACGAGGCGATTACCCTCATTCGTGGGCCTGCCGGCATCCCCGTGCGCCTTACAGTTCTACGCGAGGGAGAAGAACCGTTCGAAATCGAGGTTACTCGTGCCCGTATCGACATTCCCATCGTGCAGTCGGAGATGCGTGAGGATGGAATCGCCTATGTCCAGCTTTTCGATTTCAGCACGGACGCCAGCCTGAAGCTCGATGAGACTCTTCAGGAAATGCTCGCCCAGGATGCCCAGGGACTGGTTCTGGACTTGCGGGGAAATCCTGGTGGCTGGCTCCACGAGGCAGTTTTGACGGCAGGGCTCTTCTTGCCAAAAGAAGAACTGGTGCTCATCGAGCGTATGAAGGACGGCACAGAACGGCCTTTCAGGACCACTGAAGAGCCGACGGCTGCGGACATCTCGATGGTGGTCTTGGTCGATGGCGGTTCGGCCAGTGCTTCAGAAATCGTTGCCGGTGCCCTTCAGGATCAAGGACGAGCGACCCTGATCGGTGAAAAGACCTTTGGAAAGGGCTCAGTGCAAATACCTCACGAATTGAGCAATGGAGCCGAGCTGCGCGTGACCATCGCGCGCTGGTTCACTCCCAACGACAGGGCCATTCATGGAGAAGGTCTGGAACCCGACATCTCTGTCGAACTTAGCCCCGAGGACTTGGAAGCGGACTTGGATCCACAACTCGACCGCGCCATCCAGTATTTGCTGACAGGACAGTGATGGCACCAGCCGCTCTCGCAGACAAGTTTAGCTCAGGAATTCGGCAACCTGGTTCGTCAGGCGACATCGTGTTTGCCGAGGCGATATCTTCGGGACCTCACCTTGTTCCGTCATGCACCGAGCTCTCTTTCACGAGGAGTGCTGATCCGTGGCTGTAAAAGTCATTGCCACCAACCGGAAGGCACGCCACGAATACCAATTTCTCGATAGCTACGAAGCCGGGCTTGTGCTGCAGGGCAGCGAAATCAAATCGATTCGCGCTGGACGCGTGAGCCTGCAAGAAGGATTCGTGCTCTTTGAGGATGGTGAGGCGTGGCTTGTCAACGTCCATATCGCTCCGTACGATCCTGCCCATCGCCAGAATCACGAGCCAAGGCGCAGGCGCAAGCTCTTGCTCCACCGGCGTGAGATTGAGCGCCTGCAGGCCGGCACGCAGGAGAAGGGATTCACCATTGTGCCCGTCCGGCTATACCTCAAGGAAGGGCGGGCCAAGGTGGAAATCGCCCTGGCCAAGGGTAAGAGACAGTATGACAAGCGCCAGACGATTGCCAAGCGTGATTCAAAGCGCCAGATCGAGCGGGCAATCAAGGAGCGTTACCAGTGACGCAGTCTAAAATCCTTTCAAGGGACGGGCGTCTGAACGCCGACGGTGTGCTCCTCTACTCCCTGTATCAAATCAATCAACTGCCTGTCCAGCTCAAGGAAGAGATTTACCGTCTTCTCCTCCCGGCCGAGATGCTGCAGGATTTCGAGATTGATCCCGTGACCCTGTGTGACCCTACTGGCAATCGGCTGGTTACTTTCACCTGTCCAGAAGGGAGTCGGGTGGTTGAGGTCGACGTGCGACCTGAGCCGGACTTCCCGGACCCGATTCTTTATGTCGAACTAAGCGATACACGTCTGAACCAGATCGAAGTCCTTCTCTTTGTCGTCAATGATCCCAGCGCCGAGCGTTTTCAGACCGACCGCGACTGGCACGGCGAGCGCACCAAGTTCGGCACTTTTCGCCGGAACATTCCAGAAGAGATCCGGGCCATGGAGGCGGGACTGGCGCCGGGACAGGTGCGAAAGGGCCTGCGCCTCAGCCGTTCTCTGGTTCCCCTCTTTGAGGATTTTGTGCTGCGCCTGGGACACGACTATTACCTCATGGAGCCCCTTGCCTATCACAATGCCATCTTGTTCGAGCGATTGGGATGCAACTACGTCCAGGGGCTGCGCAGAATGCAGTGGATCGACTTCAACTTTCGGCCCGGGGGACTCTTGCACGAAATGCTCGATGGCTCATCGCCCTTTCGCCTGCCAGAGGCCTGGCGCACCGTGAGGGGCCGCAGTTGGGCGATCCAGGACGGCATCTTGCGGGAACCGTGGCACGGCATCAAGATGTACAAGCGCGTAGGCAGGCAGGCCGGCATAGATACCTTCCCTGGTGGCTCCTACTAGTCGGCTCTAGGTTTTTTTGTCATGCAAAGATTCAGCCGTTCTGGTCGTTTCCGCGCTCTCCTCGTCGGGCAGATGCTCCTCCTGGCTCTGCTCCTGGCTGCCTGCGGATCTGAGCCGTCGCCCGTGGTTTCGCTGCCACTCAGCCCCTCGGCCAGGGCTACAGCAACCCCAACGCTCCCTCCCACCAGCATTCCTACCAGCACGCAGGAACCCACCCAACTGCCCAGCCCAACACCTGTACCTACCCTGGCCCCAACAGCCACGCCACTACCTGGTGCAACCCTGATTGCCTTTGAAACCCTCCGAGATGGTAATGGCGAAATCTATCTCCTCGACACGGAGACAGAAGTGCTCACCAACCTCACTCGCCATCCGGCCCATGATCGTGCGCCTGTGTGGCGTCCGGACGGCGGGGCGATTGCCTTCGAGTCACATCGGGACGGTAACTGGGAGCTTTACCTTCTGGATCTGACAGATGGTGCTATCCACCGTCTCACAGACGATGTCGCCTATGATGGCTCTGCATGCTGGAGTCCCGATGGGATGCATATTGCCTTCGAGAGCTATCGCGACGGAAACCTGGACATCTACACGCTCACACTAGATACTGGTGAGATGCAACGACTTACCACCGATCCCGCTGGCGACTATGGACCCCGATGGAGCCCGGACGGACAATCGATCGCGTTCACCTCCTGGCGAGATGGCAACAAAGAGATCTACCTCGCATCGCTTTCCGGCGAGCAGCCGCGTAATTTGACACAGAACCCGGCTGATGATGAGCAGCCAGCTTGGTCACCCGATGGCACGACTCTGGTATTCGTCTCCTGGCGCGACACCAACGAGCTGACTGGAAATCGCAATGCAGAGATCTATCGGCTGAATCTTGCCACCGGCAACTCAGAGCGCATCACCCACAGTCCTTGGCCCGACCTCGATCCTGTCTTGGATTCGCAGGAGCGACTGCTGTGGGCAGCATATGATCCCGGCCCCACATTCGAAACCTACGATCCATACCGCCCGGGCGATTATCATCTGTACCGGTTCGACCAGAACCGACCACAGCCACTGACCTTTGGTGACTGGGATGACCGGCATCCTGCACCGGCACCAGCGATAGTTGTATCCCTGGAGGGACTGGCCGAGCAGCTACCCCCAGAGCCTCCTTCGCCTTCAGCAACGCCCTCCATAGAACCCGGCACACTGTCCCGAGTGACTGAAGTTCCCTCTGTGCTGGTCGGCTACTCCGGACAGCCGGTGCAGGTCAACGAGTTGGTGGCCCCTTCTCTGGTAGCCTGGCAACAGGATGTGCTCGAAGCGAGCGGTTGGGACTTTCTGGGAAGCACACTGGGGAGCTGGCGCAACATCGATCAGGTGCGAAAGAAGGAACTGTACACTTATGACTATGGATATCTTAGTTGGCACAAGGCGGGACGCGCACTGGACTTGGCTCTAGAGTACAAGGTCGACGGTGTCGACCAGATGCTCCTGACGCGCGACGATCTGGGCGAGCAAGTCTACTGGAGACTTTATCTTCGCGCAGCCAGGCAAGATGGCAGTCTGGGGGAGCCGCTGAAGGAAAATCCCTGGCAATTCTGGTGGCACATTGTCCCATCAGAAGACCCACAGGCCTACGATGCCGGAGGAAGGCGGCTTAACATTCCCGCCGGATACTATGTGGATGTTACCACCCTCGGCAAATTGCGCGGTTGGGAAAGGATCGCCTGTTATGCCATTGAGGGGGACTACCATTGGGCGACGGACAGCAACGGCACCGAATACTGGCACTACGAGCGAACCGATGGCCTGACCTGGTGGAACGCCATGCTCCAGATCTATCCCCTTGAAACTGTCGAGAAACACGTCGGTTGGGATGAAAGTCTGCGCAAGGCGCAAAGCATAGACATGATGCGTAGCAAAGGCATCCCCACACCCGCACCATAGGACCTACCACGAGTCCCGCTGCGCTCTCCCCTTGGAGCCGCAGATTCTACCAATCCGTACCCATGCCGCGTGCCTCAGCACGTTGCACGATCCACTCGGCAAAGGTCTCAGGTGGTGGAGACACCTCTCTGGTGGCTGGTCGCTCGAGCTTCAACGCCTGCAGGGGGCAGACACTGACGCACAGACCGCAGCCGACGCATCGCATCGCATCAACCACGCATACACTCTCTGGTACGGAGAGTGCCCCGAACTGGCACCGCTCCAGACAATCTCCACAACCGGCGCACACCGATGCATCCACGACAGCCACGAACCCAGAGCTTGCGATAGCAGTTGGCACACTGAACTCGGCGATGTTCCGCAGCACTCCGCAGCAGCAGGTACAGCAGTTGCAGATGTAGTAATGCCCATCCTGGAAATTCCCTGGAGAATGCACTAACCCGGCTTCCGCTGCATCGTCGAGGATACGGAATGCCTCTTCTTTGCTGATCGCGCGGGTGGTTTCCGAATGATCAAATGCCCCGCTTACCGGCGCAAGGGCCAGGCACACTTCCAGGGGTCGGTCGCACCCCTTCCCAATCAGCTTCTGCTGAAGGCGACAGATGCAATCACGCACCCCCCAAGCGCTGGCGTGCCCCACCAACTGAGTGGCCTTTTCATAGGGATAGATCTCGATGCTGGCTGGAACGGCCTCTCTCACCGGGATCACACGGTGGATCGGCGGTCCGTTCTGAACAAGACCCCCCTGCACCTCCAAGAAATACTGTTCGAAGAGCATCGCCAGCTCTTTGTCAAGGCGCGGCAGCTGCTCCTCGTAAATGCCAACTACGAAGGGCATAAGACCGAAGGCAAGTTTCCCGTCCTTGCGGTTGAACCGTATTTGCCCCTTTCGGACCATTGTCTTGAGGGTGCGGTAGACTGCCCTCGGCTCCTGACCGACGCGTACAGCGATCTCGTCGGCTGTCTCAAAGGTCAGATGCAAATTGGCTGCCAACGCCGCTTCTTCAGGGGTAAAGATCTTGGCCAGAAGCCTCAACTCCACTCCGCTGTCGGTTCTTGGGAAGCCATTGGGAATCGCATCCAACCGGTCAGCAAGTCGGCGGTACACATCGCTTGGCACTGGGCACTCTCCTCTCTATCGACCGTGATTGCGCTCAGTCGGGGGCCTGCAGGCGATAGCCGATTCCGCGCTCAGTGACGATGATGCGCGGACGGCCGGGATCCGCCTCCAGTTCCCTGCGAAGATAGGCAATATGCACGTCCAGGGCGCGCGTGTTGTCACCATCCGTCGTATGCCAGATCCGACGGAACAGCTCCTCCCGCGGTACAGTCTGGCCGGCTTTGGACATGAGCATGGCCAAGATTCGACAGGCGATTGGCCGCAATTGGCGCAGAGTTCCGTTCACCTGCAGCCGGCGCGACTTTGGGTCCAGACTCATGTCAGCTACACAAATCATGTGAGGAGAGTGGCTAATGAGCAGAGACTCAATCGAGTCAACTAGCTCCTGTCCACGACACGATCGGGGGAGTTGCGCATCCACATCTTCCGGCACCGACTGGCTCGCCCTCACAAGTGCTAGAATGGGTGAATCGAACCTGCGCTTGAGCCTAGCTACAGAGCGTGCGCCGCCAGAGGGTGGCAATTCGATAAGCAACAAGGACGGACTCGCCTCCAGGGCAAGACCTTCAGTGCTGCTCGCTGCCCACCGGATTACATACTCATCGGCAGCCAGAGCTCCACGAAGCTGCTTGGCCAAGGACTGGGTTCGGGCGATAATCAGCAGTGTGTACGGTTCCATCCCTGTTCATACCGGGCAGAATGGCAAGAGAAGAGCTGTGCATGCATGCTAATTATAGCGCGTTGCGGGAGCACTGTCAATCCTCCTGCTTCAGACGAAACAAGGCATGTAGGTACACAACCCATAGTACCCGGTGATACCCCCTTCTCCTACATTTAGTGTGCTAGCGTCAGCTCCCGACCGGGCACCATCACCACCATCCCACTGAGACAGTTCACCATCATGACCGGACAAGGTCTGCCCTTCAACTCGGTGCTGGCTTCTGCCCGAATTTCCTGCGCGCCTCATCTGGCATCAACCTCGAAGACACGCACAGTGTTGCGAACTAATCTGCCTTGATGCACCCTGCGATTCTGCTCGTGTTCGCGATCTCGCTGGCGATATCGAGCAGCGGAACAGGCCGTTCGCCCCACCCAGTAGCGACCCTGCATGCCACTCCATCCCGCTCTGGACAGCGGCGACATTGATTGTGTACCCAGAGAATCGCACGGCTGAGCCTGGAGTAGGCGACACTGGCGTCCTCAACCTCAAGGTCTTCATCGGGAGACAGCAGCTCTACGGTTCCCATCCGAGCCAGCGTGTGTGCCAACTGTCCTTGCGCAAACAGAGCCTCCGCTTCCCCAGTACCCTCTTCCGTAACTGCAGGATTATCAGGGAGATGCTCCCAATGGGCCAGTACCTCATCGAAAGTTCCCGGCTCGGCAAAATC
>Ga0316577_10001721_pt1 | contig 10508 bp, 11 predicted proteins | sample S5NA_FD_203073 | JGI IMG/M metagenome (GOLD analysis project Ga0316577, IMG submission 203073) | Rhizosphere microbial communities from salt marsh grasses in Alabama, United States - S5-7_050615r2r1 | ecosystem: Host-associated > Plants > Roots > Rhizosphere | place: USA: Alabama | collected... | reverse complement strand
GAGGATCCGACCAACGTGTCGGACGAATTCTGCAAGTAGCCCGCCTCCCGCGAGGTAGAAGGGCAGGAGAAGGGATCTTTTCCTGTGCGCGGGTGCCATTGATCCCAGGAGGAGACGGTGGAAGAAGCAGCTGGGACCGGTAAATGCCGTGAACTCACCCGGTCAAAGCGAAATCGCTACTTCACGGGCAAGCTATTGACGGCGACAGATCTGGCCGCCGAGCAGTCCTACCACCAGGAGAAGGCCCTGCGCCACAACCGCTATCTGCACGGCTACGGCGTGGTGTGTGGCCTGCGGGTAGTGCCCGCCCAGGACCGAGGGGACCTGGCCCTGATCGTAGAGCCAGGGCTGGCCGTCGATGCCTGGGGCCGGGAAATCGTCGTAGCCGAGCCGGCCGCGCTGGATCTCGGCGAGTGGATCTCTCAAGAGCAGCGCGAGGACTCAGACCGGCCCCTGTCGATCTTGGTCGTCGTCGAGTATGCTGAGGCCGAGGTTGAGCCTGTGCCCGTCCCGGCGGCGCCGCCTGCAGAACTTGGCGAGGCCATAGCGCCGTCCCGGACCGTGGAGACGTTCCGGCTTGGCCTCCGCAGCGAAGCCGAGCGTCCCGAGGCCGGCGGCGAGGGACCTTTGTGGGAGCTGGTGGCCGAGGCCGTCCAGCACGGCGCGGATGCAGAGCGACTGCGCGAGATCCTGTGCGAGACGTTCAGCCGGCCCTGCCCGCCCTGTCAGGCGGACCCCGCGGTCACCCTGGCCCGGGTCAAGCTCCCGGCCCGCGGCCCGCTGACCAGGGAGGCCATCGACAACTGCAGCCATCGCCGCCTGCTGCTCAATACGGACCATCTCCTGCAGGTTGTGCTGGGCCTGCTGGCTGGCCTGGCCGACGCGAACCAAGAGAGCTGACCTCGCGGACCCAGATTTGTCCAAAGCGGCAATATCGGGTACAATACTGCGCATCAGCCACTACATATTCCAATGAGGGGTGTAACATGGCGTGGACAGTTGATGTCGACCGATCCAGCATCGAGTTTCTGGCCCGGCACCTCCTGGTTACCACCGTGCGAGGTCGCTTCGAGTCCTTCGAGGGCTTCATAGACATCAATGAGGCCGATCCCCAGGCCTCCTATACAGAGGGCTCTGTGGACACGGCCAGCATCGGTACGGGAATCTCCATCCGCGACAGCAGTATGAGGGCGCCAGGGCGCTTCTACGTCAAGCGCTATCCCAAAATGACCTTCCGCAGCACGCGCATCGGCCCCTTTCAGGATGGTCGCTTTGACGTCGAGGGCGACCTGACCATCAAGGACATCACAAAGGCGGTGGTCTTTCATGCCGTCGACAAGGGCGAGTTGAAGGGCCCTGACGGCAAACGGCGCTGGGCCTTTGAGGCCACTATCACCATAGATCGAAAAGAATTTGACATAAAATGGATGCCGCTCATGGAGTTGGGTGGTTTGTTCGTTGCAGACGAGATACAGGGCCTGCTCAAGATTGAGGTCGTCGAACCCTAGCTCCTTGCTAGATCTGATCCTCGGGCTACCTGTCACTGCGGAGCGGTTTCTGCGCGGAGGAACATGCCTCAGAAGGCGTTCTATCCCGTGAGATGCGAGACACTGACGAACGGAGCTGAGCATGACTGATAGCGAGAAGCCTCGTCCGGGTCACTGGCGCCGGACGCTAGTGGTGTTCCTGGCTCTGGTGGTCGTGACCGGCCTTGCCCTGGCCTTTGGCCTTCGGGCTGTTGCCGGGACAGAGTCTGTTGCCGCGGCCTCTGCCGAAGCAGAGGCGGAAGCCACCATCACGTTCAACCACCGCCGGCATCTGGCCGCCGATATTCCCTGCCTCTTCTGCCACCCCGGTGCGATCAACGGCCAGGTGGCCAGCATTCCCTCCCTTCAAAAGTGCGTGGGCTGCCACCAGAACATCGAGGTTGCCCGTGAGAGTGGGCAGGTCACGGTGAACACCGTTCTGCAGATGTGGGACGAAGGCCGTCCGTTGGAGTGGCCCAGCATTGTGGACCTGCCCGATTTCGTCTACTTTAACCACCGGCCCCACCTTGCGGCGGGCAAGAACTGCGAGTATTGCCATGGTGACGTCAGCCAGATGACGATGGCCCACGAGGCCTTTCGGATCAACATGGGCTTCTGCCTCGAGAACTGCCACCGTCACCAGGATCCGGTAAAGCGCGAGCGGCTGATGGACTGCGCCACCTGCCACATGTAGCAGCATGGAAGCGGAGAGGCCTACATGCCAGATTTGAGCCGACGAAAGTTCCTTCAAGCAAGTGCCCTGGCCGCGACGACGGTGGTCGTCAGTGGCTGTACCGTTGATCTGCAGCGGACCGAGCACCTGGAATCATACGTCCGACCGCCTGAAGAGGGTCTACCGGGGGATAACCTCTGGTTCGCCAGCACCTGTCGCCAGTGCTCGGCCGGTTGCGGCATCATCGTCCGGGTGAGCAATGGCCGGGCGCGCAAGATCGAGGGCAATCCCCACCACCCGCTGAACCAGGGCAAGCTCTGCGCCCGGGGCCAGGCGGCGCTCCAGGAACTCTATGACCCCGACCGGTTGCGCAACGCTGTGCGCCAGGCGGACCGTGGTACGCTGGCGTTCCAGCCCCTGTACTGGGAGGACGCCCTGGCCGAACTCTCAGGCCGGCTACGCAGTGTCGACGCCGGCGAGATCGCCCTGATCCTGGGCAACCCTTCGAGCCACCTCTGGAACGTCGCGAGCCGTTTCGCGGATGCCTTGGGCATGCGGCCGCCATTGGCCTACACCTTTGGCGACGAACTGACGGGCCAGCCGTCGCTGCTGCAGGCTAGCGCTGTCTTGCTCGGTGAGGCTGCTCAGCCCGTTTATGACATTGCCAATGCCGAAGCGGTCTTTTCCTTCGGGGCCAACTTCCTCGAGACCTGGATCTCGCCGGTCTACTACAGCCGGGCCTACAGCCGCATGCGTCGCGGACCCCTCGGCAAGCGGGGCTATGTCGTGCAGTTCGAGCCCCGGCTGTCGAGCACCGCCGTTTCAGCCGACGAATGGGTGCGGATCCGGCCCGGCACCGAGGGCCTGGTCGCCAGTGGCCTGGGCAAGATCCTGGTCGACAAGGGCTTGCTGGGCGCAACCGCGTTGGCGGGCTTTTACGAGGGAGTGAGCGTTGCCGAGGTGGCCGAGGCCAGCGGTGTCCCGGCGGAAGAGCTGGAGCGCCTGGCAGGCATCTTTGCCGAGGTCGCCAGTCCGGTGGCCATCGCCGGTGGTGGCGTCACTGCCCACACTGGGGGGATCGAGGCCGCGACCGCCGTGCACGCCCTGAACCTTCTGGCTGGACAGGTGGGCCAACCCGGCGGCGTCTACCTGCCACCCGCGCCCGCGGACGATGTCTTCGCACCACCGCCCCTGTCGAGTTTTGCCGAGGTTCAGCAACTGATCGACGATATGCGGGCCGGCCGGGTCAAACTGCTTTTGGTGCACGGCGCCAATCCTGCCTTCGAGTTGCCGGCCGCGAGCGGATTCGACTCGGCACTGGCCGGGGTGCCCTATGTGGTCTCCTTCAGCTCCACGGTGGACGAGACAGCAGCCCGGGCAAGCCTGGTGCTGCCTGACCACACCAATCTGGAAGCCTGGGGCTATCACGTGCCGCCGGTCGCCGACCGGATGCTGATCAGTGGCCAGCAACCAGTCATGCGTCCGCTGTACGATACTCGCTCCACGGTCGATGTCTTTTTGGCCCTCGCGCAGGAGTTCGGTGGAGCTGTGAGCGAGGCCCTGCCCTGGACCAACGAAGTGGACATGCTGCAGACCGTGCTGGATGCGTTCCGTGGGCAGAACGTCGCGCCCGGCGCGTTCTGGGCGGAATGGCGTCGCCGGGGCGGCCAATGGGCCGATGCTCCGGAGTGGCGGGCGCCAGCTGCCTCTGGGGCCTTTGGCCAGCCGCTGTCGACCCAGCAGCTGATGCCCCGGCTGGGAGGCGATGAGTCTGCCCATCCGCTGCATCTCTATCCGTCCATCACCCTGTTCGATGGCCGTGGGGCGAACAAGGCCTGGCTCCAGGAGACGCCCGATCCGGTGACCACGGTGTCCTGGCAGACGTGGATCGAGATCGAACCCCACACGGCCGAGGAATTGGGCTTGGAGGATGGCGACGTGGTGCGGGTGATCTCGATGGCCACCGAGGTCGAGGCCATCGTCTACCTCCAGCCAGGCCTGCAGGAAGGGGTGCTGGCCATGCCGGTGGGCCGGGGCCACGAGCACTATGGCCGCTTTGCCAAGGGCTACGGCAGCAACCCCATCCAGCTGCTGGCCGCCATCGTAGATGAGGACACAGGCGGGCTGGCCTGGGGCGCCACCCAAGTGCGGATCGAGCCCGTGGGCCGGCAGCAGGAGTTGGCCCGCCTGGAGAGCGACGCCGGCATCGCGTATATGCGTGAGGAGCACTAGCCACCTGGATGCAGAGGGGTACAAGCGCCACGATCCGGCGCAGACCGCCTCATGAATGGAGAGGACATGGCTGAGGACAAGTACAAGTGGGGGATGGCCATTGACCTGGACCTGTGTACGGGCTGCCAGGCCTGCGTCGTCGCCTGCCACGCCGAGAACAACGTGCCGACGGTCGGGGAAGTCGAGACGACCCGGCGGCGGTCCATGCACTGGATCCGGATCGAGCGCTACTGGCATGGCGAGGGGAGCGAGCTGCGGGCCGAGTTCATGCCGCTCCTATGCCAGCACTGCGAGCACGCGCCCTGCGAGCCGGTGTGCCCCATGTATGCCACCTACCACGACCCAAACAACCAGCTCAACATCCAGGTATACAACCGCTGTGCGGGCATCCGCTACTGCGGCGTGAACTGTCCCTATAAGGTGCGGCATTTCAACTGGTTCGATCCCTACTTCCCTGAGCCTTTGAACGAGCAGCTGAATCCAGATGTCACGGTCCGCCGCCGCGGCATCATGGAGAAGTGCATGTTCTGCGTCCAGCGCATTCGCCGGGCGCGAGAGGAAGCGCGCGCCCTAGGGGTGCCGTTTGACACCGAGGCGGTCAAGCCGGCCTGCGTCCAGACCTGTCCCACGGATGCCCTGGTCTTTGGCAACCTGCTCGATCCGGAAAGCCGGGTAGCCCAACTGGCACGCAGCCCACGGGCCTTCCTGCTGCTGGAGGATCTGGGCACCAAGCCATCTGTGTCTTATCTGAAGCGAGGCGAGTCCTATGTCCGTACTGGATAGAGCCGAGAGCCGCCCCGGGGTGGCGAGACCTCGAGCCGAAGAGAAGCACCGCAAATCGCTGCTGCTGGACCCCCGGCCGCAGGAGGAGCTCAATACCATGGTCCTGGAGGCCATGCAGCGCACCGGCCGCGAGTATTGGATCGTGGTCGGCGTATTGGTCGTCCTGGCGCTGGCCGCCTTTCTGGGGACGTGGCTCTACATGATCTTCAGCGGTATGGGGGTCACAGGTCTGAGCCGGCCCAACTATTGGGGCACTTTTATCGCCAGCTTTATCTTTTGGATCGGCATCAGCCACGCGGGCACCTTCATTTCGGCCATCCTGCGCATCTTTAGTGCCGAATACCGGCGGCCCATCACCCGTGCGGCCGAAATGATGACGACCACGTCGCTGCTGGTGGCTGCTTCGTTTCTGGGCATCCACGTGGGCCGGGTGTGGGTCTCCTACTGGATCGTGCCCTATCCCAACCAGCGCGGGTTGTGGCCCAATTATCACTCGCCGTTCCTATGGGATGAGATGGCCATCATCACCTATCTCATCGGTAGCACGCTGTACCTCTATTTGCCCCTGATCCCTGACCTGGCCATGGCCCGGGATCGTCTGGCCGGCTGGCGGGGGAAGTTGTATCGCGCCATGGCCCTGGGCTGGACGGGGACGGAGGGCCAATGGCACCACCTGCACTTGGCCATCAAGATCTTTTCCGTGGTGATCATCCCTGTCATGTTCTCGGTGCACACCATCGTCTCCTGGGACCTGGCCATGACCAAGTCGATCGGCTGGCGCAGCTCGATATTCGCGCCCTACTTTATCGTCGGCGCCGTCTTTTCTGGGCTCTCGGCGGCGATCACCGTGCTCCTCATCGCCCGCTCCAGCATGAAGCTGCACTACTTTATCCGTGAAGAGCACATCAACGGCCTGGCCCGCCTGGTCCTCATCTTTTCCTTTGTCTGGACCTACTTTTTCTTTGCCGATTTTCTGACAGAGTGGTACGGGGGTGATGCGGCGGGCCACACGCTGATCACCTTGCAGACGGCCGGCCAGATGGCACCCTTCTGGTACACGATGCTCTTTTTCAACATCGTCGTGCCCTGGCTCACGCTGTGGAACGGGCGGATACGCAGATCCCCCATCGCCCTCCTTCTGATCACGATCGGCATCAACATCGGGATGTACCTGGAGCGCTATATCATCGTCACCGGTTTCCTGCGACGGAACCATATGCCATTCAACTGGGGCGACTATACTCCGTCCATTGTCGAGATCGGCATCCTGGCTGGCTCTCTCTGTACCTTCCTGCTCTTGTATGCGCTCTTGTCCCGGCTGGTGCCGCTCATCCCTGTCTGGGAGGTGCGTGAGGGGCAGCTGACCCATAGTCTGCGCCGTGTCGGACGCGCGACGGTGCCTACCATCGCCGAGCTCGAGGAATAGGTGCACGCGCGGTTGGCCTGCGGTGCACGCCGGGTGCTAGGAGGCAAGATCTGCCATGTCTGATCAATCTGTAGTCATGGGCTCGTTTCTGGACATCGAACCCTCGGCGGATGCGCTGGACGACCTGAGGTCCCTGGGCATCCCGGACGGGGACATTTCGGTCATGTCCAGCTTGCCCTACTCCCCCGATATCTTGGGTCGCCCGCACCTCAAGACGCGGCTGCCCGTGATTGGCTTGGTGGCGGTGGTTCTGGGACTGCTGGCGGGTCTGTTCTTCACGGCCATCACTCCCCATCTGTACATCGTCCGCGTTGGAGGCCAGCCCATTGTGCCGTTGCCGCCCACATTGTTGCTGCTCTACGAGTTCACCATGCTTTTCCTGATCGTCGGTACCTTTGGCGGCTTTCTGTTCCTGAACCACTTTCCCACGGACAAACCGCAGTACTACGATCCCAAGCTGAACGACGGTCGCATCAGCATCTTGGTGCACTGCCCGGCCGAGAAGGTGGCAGAGGCGACGGCCGTCTTTGAGGCCCATGGCGCTCAAGATATCCACGAACCGGAGCGGAGGGAACTATGATCCGGCGCCTGCTGATCCTTCTGGCCGTTCTAGCCGTGGCTGGCTATGCGCTGCTGATGGTCACCTACGAGGTCATTGGCGTGGATTTCGTGAGCTTTATGGAGGACCAGCCCTCCGTCGACTACCAGGCTGGCCCTCGGCGCCTTCTGCCCGAAGAGGCTGTGCCTGTCTCTCGGCCTTCCTATCTGGATGTGCGTTCCGACCTGGTCAATCCGGTCCCCGCCGACGCGGTCTCGCTGGAGCGCGGCGCGACCCTGTTCAGCTTCCACTGCGCCGTCTGCCACGGTCCGTCGGGTCAGGGGAATGGCCCGGTCGTCAATTTCTGGCGGGAGGACGCCCGCCGCCCGGCAAACCTGACGGAGGCCCGCTTCCGGGAATACCCCGACAACATCCTCTACAACGTGATCACCCAGGGCCTGGGCGGGATGCCACCTCTGCGCGAGAACATGACCGAGCGGCAGTACTGGGATGTCGTCAACTTTGTACACAACCTTCAGCCGTGACCGCTGGAAAGGATCTTGGTCGATGAGGAAATCGCTGGCTCTGCTCTTTGTCGTCGTCTTGTTGATCGTTGGCTGCGGGCCCCAGCCCCTGCCTGAAGAACCGACGCCCATCCCGACTTTGCCCCCGGCGACCATGCCGGCCGCTGAGCCGACCGAACCGCCGGCCCAGGCAGAGCCGACCGCTCCGGCGGGCGACGGCGCGGGCCTGGTAGAAGCGGGCCAGCAGGTCTTTGAGCAGAACTGCTCCGCTTGCCATAACTTGACGTCCGAGACGAAGGTGGGCCCCGGCCTGGCAGGCATCTTTCAGAAGGAGACGCTGCCCAACGGCAATCCCGTCAACGATGAGAACCTGCGGGAGTGGATCTCGCAAGGGGGCGGTGCCATGCCGGCCATTCCTCTGGACCAGAGTCAGCTGGACCAGGTGATCGCCTTCTTGAGGGAAGCGACCCAATAGTGCGACGGGCCAGTATGCCGCGATGCGGATGCATCGGAGGGTTGAGCCAGTAAGTCGAGATGAGTGCCAAAGACCTGTTTCTGCACTTGAGGCTGCACTGGCAACTCATGCTGGCGCCCCTTTTTTTCTGGGGATACCTGCTATCCGCACGTGACGGCGCGCCCGAGCTGCTCACGCTCCGTTTCTGGCTGGTCTTTACCATCTTTCACGTCTTTTTCTATGGGGGGGCAACGGCCCTCAACTCCTACTACGACCAGGACGAGGGACCCGTGGGCGGTCTGTGGGATCCCCCGCAGGTCACCCGCGATCTGCTCGTCTTTTCGGTGGCGATACAGATCCTGGGACTGGTGCTGATCGCCTTCGTGAGTCTGCCCCTGTTTCTCCTGTCGCTGCTGATGGGCTTTGTGGGCAACGCCTATTCCCACCCCGCGATCCGCCTCAAGGCGCGGCCCTGGACCAGCCTGCTGGCCGTGAGCATCTTCCAGGGCATGGGTGGCACGGCCGCTGGCTGGCTCGTGGCCCAGAATGACTGGACCACCTTGTTCAGCGCCAAGGCCTTGCTCGGGTTATTGGCGGCGTCCCTGGTCATCACCGGCTTCTATCCCCTGACCCAGATCTACCAGCGCCAGCAGGACCGTAAGCAGGGGGTCATCTCCTTTGCCGTGTACGCGGGAGAAAAGTGCTTCCCGCTGGCCATCGTCTGCTTCCTGTCGGCGGCCGTGCTGATGGGATCGTTGGTCTGGCAGAATTTCGGGCCGGCGCCCGCCATTGCTGCGGGCATTGGGCCGGTCGGGCTCGCAGCGGCGGTGGCGGTTTGGTGGCGCAACTATGATGACGACAAGGTCCGGGAGAACTATGTTTGGATGTTGCGCCTGGGCTACGTCATGACCAGTGGCTTTCTGGCTTTCATCGCCTGGCAGCTGGCAGCTGTAGCTCTCGCCTGAGGAATGGCGGAAGTGGGGGGATGATTTAGGATGGCTGGGCCAACGTACGATGTGATCGTGGTCGGTGCCGGGATCGCCGGCTCGGCCAGTGCCATCACCCTCGGTCGCGAGGGCTACCGCGTCCTCCTGCTGGACCGGGCGGTATTCCCCCGCCACAAGACCTGCGGCGAGGGGATCATGCCGGAGGGCGTGCGCATCCTCGAATCGCTCGGCGTCCTGCCCCAGATCCTGGAGCAAGGCGGCTTTCGCATCCATGGGCTCAGGTTCCGCAGTCAGTCCGGCATCTGGGCAGGGGCCGACTTTCCCCCGGTAGGCGGCGAGCCAGCCTATAGCATCGTCATCCGGCGCTACGAGCTGGATGACATCCTCTTGGAGCAGGCCAAAGCGACATCCAGTGTCACGGTCCTCGAGGGCTTTGCCGTCGCCGGCCCCATCCACGAGGATGGCGCTATCCGCGGTGTGACCGGGCATCCGGTCAAGAAGCCGGATCAGGTCGAGACGTTTTGGGCGCCCCTGACCCTGGCCGCGGACGGGATGAATTCCCGGTTCCACAACCGTTACGGCATCGAAAAGAAGGTTTTTCGCCGCCAGCGCTGGGGCCTTTCCGGGCATCTGCGCGGCGTGGAGGGCCTGGATCCCTACATCGAGGTCATGTTCCAGGAGGGCAGTGAGGTCTATATCGCGCCCACGGGCGCAGACACGACGCTGGCTGCCATCCTCATTGAGAAAGAAGGCATGCGGGCCTTTCGTGGCGACCTGGCCCAGCAATACCACGAATTCCTCAAGGCGACGCCAGGTCTGAGGGAGCGAGTGCGCGACACCGAAGTCATCCCACCGGTGGGCGGCCGTGGCCCGCTTGGTTTCTCGGTCAGCCCCATCCACCTCCCCGGCCTGCTGCTGATCGGTGACAGCGCTGGCTTCATCGACGCGATCACGGGCGAGGGCATGACGCTCGCCCTCAAGTCCGTCCAGGCAGCCGTGCCCACGATCCGCTCGGCATTCGAGACGGGCGACTTTGGTGCAAGCACGCTCCGGCGCTACGCCCTGGAGCGGGCACGGGTGACCGAGGACGTGAGCAAGCTGACGCGGCTGATGCTCGAGGTCTCGCGCTATCCTTGGGTGGCCAATCGTGCCATCGCGCGTCTCAGCAAGGATGAGCGGCTGTTCCAGAAGCTGGTGGGTATTGTGACGGGCACAAGCCGCTACCAGGATTTCAGTCTCAAGGATAGATGGGCGCTGGCCCGTGGCTGAGGCAGGCCAGCCTTTTTCCGATTCGCTGCGATCGGCGCAATAAGGAGTCATGTGTCATGGAAGAACAGAAGAAGGCCCAGTTTCAGCTTGGCATCAAGGTGGGCATTGGCCTCGCGATCCTGACGGCCATGGAGTT
>Ga0316577_10001720_pt1 | contig 10513 bp, 7 predicted proteins | sample S5NA_FD_203073 | JGI IMG/M metagenome (GOLD analysis project Ga0316577, IMG submission 203073) | Rhizosphere microbial communities from salt marsh grasses in Alabama, United States - S5-7_050615r2r1 | ecosystem: Host-associated > Plants > Roots > Rhizosphere | place: USA: Alabama | collected... | reverse complement strand
CGGCAGCAGCGCCGCCACGGCCACTGTGCCGGCCAGGGCCGCGCCGGCCCACGCCTCGGGCACCAGGCCCCAGGCCGCGGGCCGCAGCCAGCCCAGGGCGTACAGGCAATAGACGGCCAGGCCGGCCGCGGCGGCCAGCAGGAGCCAGCGCACCACGGCCGAGCGGCGGCGGCGGACCTGGCCCAGCAGGGGGTAGCCGGCTAGGACGCCCAGGAGCAAGCCGGCGCCGGCCAGCAGCAGGTCCTGGGTGCTGGCAGGTCCGGCACCCGCCTGGGTCCCTCCGGCCGGGTGTGACGCGTCCTCGGTGGCGGCAGTGAGGTCGGGCGTGGCCGTCGGCGCCTGTGTAGCGGTGGGCGCGGCGGTGGGTGGCGATGTGGCGGTAGCCGGCACAGTGGCGCTGGCCGGCGGCGTGGCGGTAGTCGACGACTCGACCACCAAGCTGGCAGCCTGGGAGCGGCGGGCCTCGCCGCTCTCGGCCCGGAAATGCACCTCGCCGGGGACCTGGAGATCAAAGGTGGCCTGCGCCCGGCCGCCGGCGGTCTCGGATGAGACGGGCGCCAGGTAGCCGCCGCTGCCGTATTCGGCGTAAAAGGTCACGGCCGTGCCGTCGGGCACGGGGTTGCCGTTGTGGTCGACGATGGGGCCGGCCAGCAGGGTCACCCGAGCCGGGGCGGTCGGCGCCTCGCCGCCGGCCGGCTCAGTGCGCACCAGGGGCAGGGCCTGGTCGGGGTCGGGGGCCAGCCGGCGCTCCAGGTCATAGTTGATGCCGGCGACGTCGACGGGCGACGCGCCGCTGGGCATCAATTCACCAAAGAGGGCCCGCACCGCGGCCCGGAGAAAGGGCTCGGTCTTGCCATAGCCGCCCAGGTAGAGGCTCAGCTTGCTGATCTCGGTCGTATCAAGGTAGTAGGGCGCACTGAAGGCCAGGACGACCAGCCGCGCTTCCAGGGCCGCGGCGGAGGAGCTGTTGAGGAACAGCTCGACGGCGTCCGAGTTGGGGCCTTTGATGGGGTTCAGATCCTGCTGGGCCAGGATCACCCAATCGGCCTCTCGGAGCAGGGCGCCGATGTCGACCTCGGTCGCCTCGCCGGCCAGGAAGAGCTTGAGCTGGCCAAAGGGCAGGCTGGTCACGTCGTCGGGGTCCACCTGGCCGGTGCCGTCGGGGCCATAGCCGCTCAGCAGCACCTCCTCGACGGCCGTGCGGGTGAGGGGCGAATAAGGCTGACAGCGGTCGTTGAAACAGTCGCGCACGGGGCGCGCGTCGGTAAAGATGACGATTTTTTCGCCGCGCCGCGGCGGTGCGGGCAGGGCGTTGGCGTCGGGATAGAGCAGGGTGAGGGCCTGGTCGGCCACGCGCTGGGTGACCTCGCTGCCCAGGCCGCAGACCTGGGGAGCGGCCTCGGCATGGACCTGGACCGCCTCCAGGGCAAATTCGGGATAGAGCCGCAGCTTGATAGCCAGGATGCGGCCCACGGCCTCGTCGACGCGGGTGGCAAAGGCGGGGTCGCGGCGGTACTCGGTGGCGAAAAAGGCGACGGTGTCGCGGATGTTTTCGAACTGGCCGGCCCAATCGTCCTCCAGGTCAAACTGGGCCAGCAACAACAGGTCGTTGCCGGCCAGGAAGGCTTCTTTGGCGATGAGGCGGTGGGGAAAGCTCTGCAGGGTAGGGTCGAAATATTTCCGCACCGCGGGCACGCCCAGGCTATCAGAGACCATCAGGCCTTCGAGGCGCCAGTCGGCCAGCGGCTCCAGGGCGAGGAGGGTGGCCATGCCCTCGGCGTCAAAACTGATGGGGGCCGTGAACTGGCGCACGTTGCGCTGTACGCCGCGGTAGCGGATGTGGGATGACATGAGGGCATCGGTCATACCCTGGGCACCGCCGCCGGCCGCGGTGACAGTCATAAAGGGCGCCAGCTCGACCTGCTTGAGCTCTTCCACCGACTTGTCGACGGTAGCGACCTCTTCGTCCGGCAGCCGGTCGGAGCCGCCATGGCCAGGAAAGTGCTTGGCCACGGTGGCGACGCGTCCGCCACTGCCCGTGTGGACGCCCTCGACGTAGGCGCGGCCCATCTGGCCCACCCACCAGGCGCTGCCGCCAAAGGAGCGGGTGCCCAGGTCACCCTGGCCGCCGGGGTGGGGGTTCTCCAGCACATCCAGGCCGGGGCCCAGCAGGAGGTTGATGCCCATGGCCGCCAGCTCCAGGCCCGTAATCTGGCCCACGCCGCGGGCGTTGACCGGATCCCAGGTAGCACCCAGGGCCATGGCGTTGGGCAAAGGGGTAGTGCCGCCGGTAATGCGCGTATAGGGATAGCCGTCGCCTTCGTGGTCGATGGCCACAAACAGGGGCACACCGGCGCCCTGGCCCATGGCCAGTGCCTGCAGGGCGTTGGACAGCTCGGCCACCTGGCGCGGCGTGGTGGCGTCGTTGTAAAAGTTGGCGTTGCTGGCCAGCAGGACGACGCCGCCGACGTGGTCCTCGCGGATGAGACGGGCCACGTCGCTGCCGGGGCTGGGGTCACTGCCGACAAAGGCGACGAGAAAGAGCTGGCCCACCCGCTCCTCGACGGTCATGGCCGCCAGCAGGGTCTCGACCTCGGTGCCGGGGGCCTGGGCTCGGGCGGGGGCCCGGGGCAGGAGCAGGGCGAAGAGCAGCAGGGCCTGAGCCAGGAGGGCAACCCGCCCCCGGGCCCGGCCCGCACCCTGGACGCCCGCGTACAAGCCTTCAGTGCCCATCACGGTTCCTATGATACCGCAAAATGGGCCAAAGGACAAGAGCGAGATAGAGATAGAGAGTGGAGGCTGGAGAGTGGAGGCTGGAGTTTGGAGGGTGAGGGGTGGTCAATCCTTGGATTTGTAGAGGCCGCGGAGGGCGTTGAGGCGGACCTGCCATAGGTCGCGGACCATGCCGATGGTGTCTTGCATAGGCCGGATCTTGCTCTCGCGGCCATAGTACCAGACGACGGGCACCTCGACGATGCGATAGCCCAGGCGCTGGGCGATGAACAGGATCTCGACGTCAAAGCCCCAACCCTCGATGGTCTGCAAGGGAAAGACCCGGCGGGCCACCTCGCGGCGAAAGGCCTTGAAGCCGCACTGGGTGTCCTGGATGCCGGGCACGGCCACGACCCGCACCAGCAGGTTGTAGACGCGGCCCATGAGGTGGCGATAGTAGGGCTCGTCAATGCGCCGCGCGCCGTCGGCCTCGCGCGAGGCGATGGCCACGTCGTAGCCGTCGAGGTTGGGGGGCAGGAACTTGCCCAGCTCGTCGATGGGCACCGACAGGTCGGTGTCGCTGATGACCAGGTACCGGCCGCGGGCCTGGCCGACGCCGGCCTTGACCGCCGCCCCCTTGCCGCCGTGGGGGTTGCGGATGAGGCGTACGAAGGGATGTTCCGCGGCAGTCTGCTCCACGATGGCCGCCGTGGCGTCCTCGCTGCCATCGTCGACGACGATGACTTCGACGTCGTAGGGCTGCTGCCGGACAAAAGCCACGATCCGTTCCAGGCTGGCCGGCATGCGGCGTTCTTCATTCCAGGCCGGTATGATTACCGACGCAAGCGGTTCGCTTCCTCGCACTTGATTCCCCTTTGGACGAGACTCGGTACGCCGGCGCATCATGCCCGTGCTTCAGGCGGATGAAGGCCAAATTGACAATTTGGCCTTCATCCCCCAGAGCTTGATGCGCGACGGCCAATGATACAACGGGGCGGCGAGATAGTCAAGCGGGCGGAGGTTGAGGGTTGAGGTCAAGGTCAAAGCTGATCGGGCTCGTGCTGGTCGAAAGGAAGAAACCCCAACTCACGCAACACCTTGCGCAGGCGGGGGAGGTGGGCCTTGCGGATGAGGGCGGTGGTGGGCGACAGGATGCGGCCGATGAGGGGCCAGGTCTCGGGCAGGACGGAGAGCTCTTTGAGGACACGCTCGCTGCGGACGGTCAGCAGAGCCATCTCCTCGAGCTCAACCTGGCCATAGCGCCCGGCCCAGAGCTGAAGCTGGCCGGCGACGTTGACGGGCAGGCCGTCGTCGCTGGCCTGCCGCAGGAAGGCCAGCACCTGCTCGACGCGCACGCCGCGGCCCAGGGCGCGCCCCAGGCCGCCCACGGTCAGGCGATAGCGCCAGGGCTCCGCCCCGGTGGCGCGACCGGGGCCTGCCGCCCGGCGACCCACGGCGTCGGCGAACCGTTCCAGCTGGAAACACGTATAGAGGTTGGCAGGTGGTGGCACCTCGACGAGCATGTCGGGCCGGATGGTGAGGGAGGGCGAGGGGGCTGCCTCGGGAGCAGCGGGGGCCAGCTCCAAAAAGCGCCGTCCGGCGGCGGTCAGGCGGGCGACCGAACCATCGGCACCAGGGGCGGCCTGCACGACATCCAGCCAGGACAGCACCCGGGCCAGCACGTCACGGACCAGGGCCCCCTCGACGGCGTCCCAAGATTGGAAGCTGGAGAGATAGTCGCCGCTCTCGGCGTCGCGGATGTACCAGCTGTCATAGTCGCCGTCGGGCCGTTGGAAATCGGGGTGCACCTGGCGCACGGCGTCGACAAAGGCGTCGACGGACCACCAATCGCCGGCCGGACCGCGGGCCAGCAGGGACAGCAGGGCGCGGCGGGCGGCGACGGGGTCGTAGCGGTGCAGCCAGGGGGTGGCTTCGTCGCAGGCCAGGCCGGGCACGTGGCAGAGGTCGATCCAGGCCGAATCGTCGCGCCAGGCCTCCTGCAGCGCGGCAAGCTGGCGAGCGGGCGAGGCAACCAGCCAACGCTTGACGGGCGCGGCGACCAGGCGCAGCAGGCCCTCCTCCTGGACAACCAGGCCCAACTGCGCGGCCAGGTGCCGGACCAGGTCCAGGCGGTCTTGATCGGCGCCGGCGAGCCCGGGCAGCGGGCGGCCAGGCCGCGCGTCGTGGGTCTGGACGTGGACCAGGTAGGCAAATAGATCGAGGACGAGGGGACTATGGCCCTCGTCGCCGGCGGTGGCTGGGGCACCTTCGGGCGGGGGGACAGGCTCGACCCGGAAGCGAGCCTCTGGCTGATGCGGCTCCGGCAGGAGTGACCGCAGGTCGTCGGGCACAAAGACAAACTCGCCCGGCCCGCCGTCGTGCTGGGCAAAAGCGCGGTAGATAAGTCCCGCGTACCACAGTTCTTCGGCACTGCTGGCCGGCTGGCGCCAGGGCTCTTCACGCTCCAGGCGGCCGGGGCCCATGGGCCGTACCTGGCCGAAAGCACGGGCAAACTGCGGGGCGCGCATCCGGCCCCCGGCGGCCAGCAGGGTGTCGAGGGCACGGCGGGCCTCCGGGCTGAGGCGGGCCAGGGCGGTCCTGACCGACACGGGATCGCGCAGAGCCAGGGCCAACTGCTCGACGGCCTCGGTGTGGACGTTGGTGATCAGCGCGATGCCCCGGTTGCGGGCCAGGGCGCGCAGCATAGCCAGGTCGTAATCGACCAGGAAGCGGCGCAAATCGTCCATGCTACCTTGCCAAGATCGCCATTGGCGAGTATAATACCGTGCGCGCTCGCCCGGGGTGGATTCGCCAACTGTTTCGCCCGGTGGTTGAGCGTGGCACGCATCGAAGCATCGTCGTATGTGGGCTGCGTAGCTGCCCACATACGAGAAGTGTTTGATGCCGTGATTGGAGGAGGATAATGCCAGAATCTTCATTCAGGCGCAAGCCCGCGTCTGATGTCAATGAAACAGCCGGCATGGTAGGCGGGGTGATCAAGCAGGCCCGCCTGGCCTGGCGGCTGCTGCGGGATGCCCGCGTGCCCGGCTGGGCCAAGATGATCCCCGTCGCCGGGGCGCTGTACCTGCTGTCACCCATCGACATCCTGCCCGAGGCGCTGCTGCCCCTGTTGGGCGAGGTCGACGACGTGGTCATTCTGCTGCTGGCGGTCAAGCTGTTCATCGACCTCAGCCCGCCGGGCGTGGTGCGCGAGCACCTGCGCGACCTGTTCAACATGCCGCCGGGTAGCCGCTCCGGCAAAGAGTCATACATCGAAGTGCCCTATCGCGTCCATGACGACATAGAAAAAGCAAAGGAGCCTAAATCATGACTGAACCGCGGTACCGCCTGCCCAGCGAGGTTGCCAACCAGCTGCAGGTATCCCCCTCGACACTGCGCCGTTGGTCGAACGAATTCGCCGACTACCTCTCGGATGCGGCAGGCCGTCCCGAGTCCGACCCGGACGGAGGCACAGCCCACCGCCGTTATACTGACCTCGACGTGGAGACACTGATGACGGTCAAAGGCCTGCTGGCCGAGGGCCTGACCTATGTCCAGGTTAGCAAGCGCCTGGAGGCGTTGCGCTTGCGGCGCGCCTCGGCCGAAGAGCGGGAGGCGGAGGCCGGCGGCGAGCCCCACGTCATGACCCTGAGCCCCTCGCTGCGCGAGGGATCGGCCGCGCCGGCAGTGACTGTGCTGGCCGACACCTTGCACACGGTGGCCGATGGCCAACAGCTGCTGCTGGGCAGTCAGCAGGCCAATCGCGAGCTGCTGACGGTGGTACTGCAGGACAACTTTTCGCTCAAAGAGGAAAACGCCAAGCTGCGCGACCGGATGCTGGAGCTGGAGCGGGACCTGGCCGAGATGCGCCGCGTGGACCAGGCGCGCCGCGAGGGCCTGGAAGCGCGCCTGCAGCAGTTGGAACTGCAGGCGCACGCGCGGCCGGTGCAACGCCGCCCGGAGGAGCGCCCCGGCTGCCTGGGCCAGTGGTTCGGTCGCTAGGGGGCTCACGTTTCTGATTCGACCTGGCCAACCAGGTCATATTCCATAGCGCCCGTGATCTGCGCGGCGACGATCTGGCCCACGGGCAGCTCGCCGGGCAGGATGACCATGCCGTCGATCTCGGGCGCGTCACGGTAGGAGCGGCCGACGCTCAACCCCTCGCCCTGCCCCTCGACCAGGACGTCGAGGCGGCGGCCTACCTGGGCCTGGTTGACCTCCAGCGAGATCTCTTGCTGGAAGGCCATCAGGCGCTCATAGCGCTCGGCCTTGACCTCCTCGGGGACGGGGTCGGGCAGATCGGCCGCCGCCGTGCCCGGCTCGGGCGAAAAAAGAAAGGCCCCCACGCGGTCAAAGCCCACGCCATCCATAAAATCGAGGAGGGCCTGGAACTCGGCCTCGGTCTCGCCGGGATAGCCGACGATAAAGGCGGTGCGCAGGGCAATGTCGGGCATGGCCCGGCGCAGATCCTCGACGAGGCGCCGCGTGCGGTCGACGTCAGCCGGTCGCTTCATGCGCCGCAGCACATCGGGATGGGCATGTTGCAGGGGCAGGTCCAGGTAGTGACACACCCGCGCGTCGCCGGCCATGACCTCGACGAGGCGAGGGCTGATGTGGCCGGGATAGGCGTACATCAACCGCAGCCAGGGCTGGCCCCTTGGCCCTTCGGCGGGCAGGGCATCCAGGATGCCCTGTAGCAGCCCGGGCAGGGCATCGCGCTCGCCCCGATCGCGGCCGTAAGCCGTCGTATCCTGGGCGATGAGAATGATCTCCTTGACCCCCTCCTGGACCAACTCCACGGCGTTGGCGACAATGTCGTCCACCGGGCGGCTGGCGGCCGGCCCCTTGATGAGGGGGATGGCGCAAAAGGCGCAAGGCGCGCTGCACCCCTCGGCAATTTTCAGATAGGCGGTCGCCCCCTGGCGCGCCGTGCGCGGGCCGGCGGCATCCTCGGCGCCGGCCGCCGAGTCACCCAGCAGGTCACGGCGCTGGCGGCGACCCCGCCCTGGCTTTGCAGGGAAGCCGGGCTCCAGCGATTCCACGAGGTGGGCAATCTCGGCCCAGCGACGGGTGCCCAGCAGAGCGTCGACGCCGGGCACGGCCTGGGCCACGGCCTCGCCCCAGTACTCGGCCAGGCAGCCGGCGGCGATGAGGACCTGGCCCTTGCGCTTGCGGCGGGCCAGGCGGCGCAGCTCGCCCAGCGATTCCTCGCGGGCGGCCTCGACGAACCCACAGGTATTGACAATGATCACCTGGGCCTGGCGCACGTCGTCGACGGGCCGGTGGCCCAGGTGCTCCAGCAGACGGGTCATGCCGTGGGCGTCCACCAGGTTCTTGGGACAGCCCAACGATTCAAGATAGTATTTGGTCACGATCCCCCCAAACTCCATTCCACGGGCTTTTGGACAGTGTACCACCGAGCCCCAGGCTTGTCAAAGGGACAGGGGGAAGGACGCCCGCTGCGAGGCGCCTGTCGTCGGTGCCTTGCGCCTGGGCTTTTCGTATGCAAGCCACGTGCCTCGCCCGGCCCAGGGTACTGTGCCCGGCAGGTGCAGGGCACGGGAAGGGTGCCTACTGCTGCCCAAGAGCCTGGACGAGGGGCTGGGCCAGGGCGAAGGACTGGCGCTTGTACTCCAGGGCCTGGGCCGGGTCCTTGCGCCGCCACATTCTGATGGGGATGTACTTCTGTACTTCGTAGAGGAGATAAAAACGGGCCCTGATTTGGGCCGGGAATGAGGTGTCACGCGCCCGGCCATAGCCCCGCCAGAAGGCGGGCTCGGAGATGCCGCAGTAGTCCAGCACGGCGTATTCGATCTCGGGGTCGCCCCATAGGGCGCGGTCCAGATCCACCAAGCCGGTGACGCGGCCGGCGTCGTCGACGAGGATGTTCTGGCTCCAGACGTCCATGTGCAGCAGGGCGGCGGGCACCGGACGGTCAAAGTGGGGGCGATAGACGTCGAACAGGCGGCGCAGGGCGCCGGCCTCCTCCTCGCTGTAGCCGCCGCAGGCCACGACGTCGTCCAACAGCTTGTTCCACATGACGTGAAAGGCCTCGGCCCAGGTGGGCTGGGGCTCCATGGGGTGGTGGGCGCCCAGGTAGCCATAGCGATCGGCCACCAGGGCGTGCATCTGGGCCAGGTAGCCGCCCATCTGCTCCAGGACACCGTCAAAGAGATGGGCCGGCAGCTCGGCGTCACTGAGAGGCCGGCCGGGCAGGCGTTCCATGAGGAGATAGTCACGATCGAGCAATTGCCGGCTCTCGTCGTAGGCCAGGATCTCGGCCACGGGCACGGTGGTCTCGGCGCGGAGCAGGCGGTGGAGCTGCGGCTCCTGGGCCATCATGCGCCGCTCGTAAAAGAGAAAGCCGGCGTCGTCAGGGGGGCTGATGCGCAGAATCAGCCCGCGCCCCGCGCCGGAGACATAGTAGGAGGTGTTGTGCTTGCCGGTGCTCACCGGCTCGAAAGACAGGCGGCCGGGGTCGACGTCCGGGAGGCCGGCCAGGTGGGCAGCCACCAACTGGGCCAGCAGGTCGGGCTCGAATTGTTCGGCCATGGTTCTCCTTAAGCCTGGTCTTGAGATGGGTCTATTCTATCATGAGGCGTGGATAGACGAGCCCTTGCCGACATCGACGACGGCCGAGAGGCCAGCAATAACCTCGTCCACATACCCCTCATCCCGGATTGTAAGCTCGATGGCCCCCACGGGGCAGACCTCTACGCAGCGGCCGCAGCCGCGACAGGCATCACCGATCTCGGCCCGGCCGCCGACCCCCTCGTGGACCAAGCGGATAGCGTCCACGAAACAGATCCCCTCCGCGCACAGCCCGCAACCGGTGCAGCGATCGGTAACACGCACCTCGACGCCGGGCATGGCCGTCACGGCGGCGGCCATGTGGGGCGCCATGTGGGGCAGAATGCCATACAGGCAGCAGCAGGGACAGCAGTGGCAGATGGTCAGCAGCCGCTGGCCGGGGCGCACGCCAAGCCAAACGGTGTCGAGCTTGTTGCGGCCCACCAGGGGCACCAGGCCGGCGTCGCGGGCGCGCAGCACGTGGGCGCGGGCCTCGGCCTTGCTCACGGGACGGCCCAGGTGGGGGTTGATGCCCGCCGCCGCCTCGCCCAGAAAGAGGCAGCCCAGATCGATGGGATACTCCTGGCAGCCGGTGCTCTCGCGGCAGAGACAGGTGTTCATGATCCACAGAGTGCCGGCCTCTTCGATAAAGTGGTCCAGCACCCGGGAAGGCAAAACCAGGCTGCCGGGCTGCTCTACCTGCTCGCCGACGGGAACGACACCGTCCTTGCCCACGGCGATGGCGCCATCCTCGCCCACGGCAATGACGCCGTCCTTGCCCGCGGCAATGACGCCATCGCGGGGCAGATAGACGAGGCGGTCGCCGTCGAGGAGCAAACGCTCGATGGTCCGGCCCAGGACAGGTACGCGGGTCAGGCGGGCCACCAGGAAACGGCCGGGGTAGGCGCGCCGCAGCAGGGCGACGAACCAGCGAGGGCGGCTCACAGGCAGTATCCGCGGGTGCCGAGTTGGGGATAACTTCGCGGCAAAGGCAGCCGCTCGCAGTGGCGGATGATCATGTGTCGGGCCAGTCGTTGGCCAGCCAGCGGCGCGCGGCCTCGGGCAGCTTGGCCAACGAGTTGCGAATGCGGGTGCATTCAGGCAGCGAGTTGAGGAACTGGGGGCCGTACGACTTGGTCAGCACCCGCTTGTCGAGCACGACGACGACGCCGCGGTCGGTCTTGGTCCGTATTAGCCGGCCAAAGCCCTGGCGGAAGCGCAAGATCGTCTC
>Ga0316577_10001719_pt1 | contig 10515 bp, 8 predicted proteins | sample S5NA_FD_203073 | JGI IMG/M metagenome (GOLD analysis project Ga0316577, IMG submission 203073) | Rhizosphere microbial communities from salt marsh grasses in Alabama, United States - S5-7_050615r2r1 | ecosystem: Host-associated > Plants > Roots > Rhizosphere | place: USA: Alabama | collected... | reverse complement strand
CAGATAACCATTTACCTGTTGGGGCAGGGACCGTCAATCTTAATGAAATTGTTAAAGCCCTCAAGGGTATTGGATATGATAACACCATAACACTCGAGGTTTTTTCAAAGGATCGGGACTATCTAAAAATGAGCAGAAATAAGGTGGCGGCCATGTTTGCCACTCTTTAAAAAGATTAAAACCTGCACAACAGTTAAAAAGATGGTGCAACAAAAAAACTTGAGAAGAGAATAAAAAAGGATATCAACATGGAAGCCTATCGATTGATCCTTTTGTTTGGCATTGGAATGGGGTTGTTTTTTATGCTGGGTTCCATTGGAATTTCTGAGGCATCGGTTCAGACTCTAAATGCCGGGAACATTGAGATTCTGGTTATCTATGACAACTATTCTTACAGATCGGACCTTGAGACAGGATGGGGATTTTCCTGTCTGATTAGGGGGATGGGAAAGACAATTCTATTTGATACGGGTGGATCGGGCGCTAAACTCATGCGCAATATGGTGAAAATGGGCGTTTCCCCGGAAGAGGTCGATGCGGTAATCCTCTCTCACATTCATGGCGATCATACAGGCGGATTGGAGGCTTTTCTGAAAAAAAACAAGGACGTGGTCGTTTATTTGCCTGATTCCTTTCCGGGTCGTTTCAAAAGGGCAGTTAAATCCTACGGTGCGAATGTGGTTTCGGTACAGGGGCCTTTGCAAATATGTCAAGATGTGTTCTCCACCGGCGAGATGGGAACCGTTCCCATAGAACAGGCCCTGGTATTGAGGAGCGCCTCAGGGTTGATCGTCCTCACTGGCTGCGCCCACCCCGGCATTGTGAAGATTGTCGAAAAGGCGAAAGACTTGTTCAAAAAGGAGGTACTCCTGGTCATGGGCGGGTTCCACCTCATGGGTATGAGTATGGACTATATGAAGCGGATCCTGGTGAGGTATCGAGATCTAGGCGTTCGGTATGTCGGGCCTTGTCACTGTACAGGAGAAACACAAATCAAGGCCTTTGAAAAAGCCTATGGAGGGCATTTTCTAAAGGTGGGCGTGGGAAAGGTGATTCGCATTAGAGACTTGAAGTGAAACGCGGATTTTATGAGCAGAATCGGCAAGGATGATATTATTATCTGAACATTAGCTTAATTACATGCAAGAGGAGTTATGGAGATACTTGATGGTTTAATTTCGATTCTCGACGTTAATGCCCCTGTAAAAGATATTCGACAGGGCGTCTTTCACACCGGGGTTTTCACAAGGTATTGCGGCCTTGCTGCAACGCTTCCGAGAGACGCGCTCATGCATGAAGGCCCGCTAGTGAAGGAACCCGGATTCCTGTTGGATAAGACACCAAGAGATCTCGTCCAAATGGCTTACTCGGAAAGCATCCTTGAAGCCGCCATTGGAATGGCTGCCATCAACTCTCTCCTTGAAGTAGATCTGAATTCATGCATCGAGCTTAACGCGGCTGAATTGATTTTGCAAAAGGGGGAGGGCAAAAAGGTCGCTATCGTAGGTCACTTCCCATTCATACACAGGGTCCGCGAAAAGGCTAAGATCCTCTGGGTCATTGAGAAGAACCCTCAACACGGGGATTTCAGCGAGGAGGAAGCCGACCGTCTGATTCCCCAGGCGGACGTTGTGGCGATTACGGGAACTTCCCTAACCAACCACACCCTCGAACGTTTGATAAAGTTGTGCAATGCTGAATCCTATATTGTCATGCTGGGCGCTACGGTACCTTTATGCCCGCTGCTTTTCGATTATGGCGTGAATGCCCTTTCAGGAACAAGAGTAATCGATGCAGATCTGGCCTTGCGATGCGTCAGCCAGGGTGCCAATTTTAGGCAGGTCAAGGGGATAAAAAAGCTTACGATGACCAAACAATGATCAGGCAATGGTATCATAAAATTTCCCTCTGCAAACCCAGATATATCTCGGTCAAGTCCCGCTAAGGAATGACAGGCGCAACATTGACACCGTAATGGTAAACCAGTTCACCACCAAAATAAGCCGTCGTAATCAGCAGGACCACGCCCAGTATTCCCAGCAGCGCTGAAAGCCATCCGGTGAGACCATACAAAGAATAGCGGCGCCAGACAGCCAAAAGTCGCAGCAAGCAGTACAGGCTGAAGACCGAAATCGTAATCAGCGCCAGGGTTTCGTGGGTTTCAATAGGGCCGGCAGGAAACCCCAAAGAAACCGCTCTATCGAATGCCATGTCTCCAAAGATCGCGGCAATACCAGCCGATAACGTGCCCAGCAGCAAGGCCGACAATGAGATCAGAGGTAGGCCCTGTCGATCAGCCAAGTTCTTTTTGATTGAGAGGCAAATTATATCCAAGGCCACTGCAACAGTTAAAAAGACAATCGGAAAGTGAACCAGCATGGGATGAATGAGTGCGATTGAAATCATAACAACTCCTATTCATTAGAATTAGAACTCCATTGTACAAACGATGATAGGCTCATATCAGAAAAATTACTTCCTATCGTTTTTTCCAAAACCTTCGATCGTAAAATAAAACCAAAAACAGGATTCGCGTATCGGCAAAAGTCTCATTTTCAAGTAAGTTTGAGCCGTATTTTTCCGTCGGTATTTGTCTTACACATCTTGTCACCCGGGGTGACGATGCAGTTCACATCAGGCGTCACTTTGCCGTGGAATACGTACTCGAAATAAACATGTTTCCATCTGATCCAGCTAATTTTCTGTGAATTCATAGATCGCATATTTCTTTCAATCAACGATATTCTGTGATGCAAAGACATATCTAAAAAAGGGCAAAGTGGGGATACTTAATGGATATATGGATAGTGTCAGATTTGCTTTGAACTAAAATTCTGGGATGTTAGATCAAATTTCGATTTTTACATCCTTAAAATACCAACAGATCATCAGAAAAATAAGTCCCGTCGTCAATGATAAGCTTACAAAGTTGATAGGGCCGCTTTTTCAGTGCGTTGGCCAATCTCCGGTCCTGTCTATAGACATCCTTAATGAAATGAACACCCCCGTTATTATCTACCCATGCAGTAATGTAAACCAGATGGACGGGAACATGTTCATTTAGAGAAATAACCTTACGCGCCGAGCTTTTCAATAAGTCCAAGAAAGCTTCTTCGGTCCAATGGGGATCAGATTTTAAAAGAAATTGAGCCAGAAGATCTGGCTTTTCCACGCGAATGCATCCGGAGCTGAAGTCTCTCAGGGTTTTGTCAAATAAAGATTTATCCGGTGTGTCATGAAGATAGACGGCATATTTATTGGGAAATATAAATTTTATTTTTCCCAGCAGATTGTGCGGTCCGGAGGTTTGTTGCAGTTTATACGGAAAGTAAGATTTCCGGGTCAGAGTGCACCAGCTGATAAGCGCCGGGTCTATTTCAGGTGAATCGTTCCGCCAGTTTTTATATACCTTTATGTTTTTTGCCGTCAGGTAACTTGGGTCCAAGCATACTCTTGGCGCAAGATCCCTCACAGCCAACTTTGTGGGAATGTTCCAAAAAGGATTTATGACGAGAAACTGCATGTTCCCACTAAATACAGGTGTTTTTCGATAACGCTTTCCTGCAACCACCCGCATTTCCATAATGGGCCGGCTGCGTTCAACCACGGACAATTTGAAGTTTGGTATATTTACCAGGATGTGTTTAGTGCCCAGATCTCTGGGCAACCAACGCCATCGCTCCATGTTAAGTTCGATTTGACGCAATTTCTTCCGGACCGGGATGTTCAGCGCCGCAACAGTTTGGTGGCCGGCTAAACCGTCCATTGTGAGTCCATGACGAAATTGAAATCGCTTTACGGCTTTTTCAAGGTCAGCATCAAAATAGTTTGGATTTTTTATTTTCGTGGCTTTCAAATCTCCCAGGAAGATTAACCGATTTCTTAACCTACGGACCCGTTCATGCGAAACCCCGTATCTCAACGTCTCCCCGACAGGTATCCGGGGTGATTCGTTTTTTTCTGCCAGCTCCCGATATGTTTTCAGTGCCGACTGAAGATTTAGATATTCTTGGTGGTGAGGTGAAAGATTTTGCAGTGTTTTTCGTATGGTGTGATCTTTTAAGGCATTGTTGAGAACGCCGGCCAAATCAATATCCGCGTCGAACGATTCCCCTTTTATATGGACAGTCTCCGGATCTACGAGACCGAAAAGCAAATGAGAAGAAAAAAGCAAAAACGTGTTGGTTAATAATATATCAAGATCTGCCGCTATATCTTGATACATGAGAGAAGGTATATGGTGAGGATCTCTAACCGTGTTGAGTAAGGTCTCGATGGCTTTAATGTGATAGTATTCAGGGGTTAAAGCATGCTTTTTGCAGTCTTTAATTTCTTCGAGCAAGTCATCTGCCAAAAGAACCCCCCCATTTTCCCCCATCCATGCTGGTGAAAATTTCCTTTGCAGGTAAAAAGAAGGCATTGCGGATATGCCCAGGTTAAACTCTGATCGGTGTGCAAATCGCTTTTTTTCCGAAATTCTCATGATTTTTTGCTGGATAAGTTCAGATATTGTATCCGGGCTGAAAATCGCAACATGGGTTTCATGCGGATCTTGGATTATTTTGGACTTTTGTGAAGGGGATGCCGCACAGCCGGTAATAATGAATAAAATAAGCAAAAACCTTTTTACAGGTTTCACATGGGTATAAAAGAAGGCGATCTGTTTCATTATTTAAAATGCTCTCGGGCTGCACCAGCAGGAATCTATTCCGCATCTTCGGAATAAAACGTAAAGCGTGTTGTTGATTTTTTAGCAAAGAATTTTAGAGAGTTGACTTTCTCTATTTCTTCTCTATTAATTGTCGGACGATCAGTACTTTCATTGAGTACGATATCCCTTAAATTAGGATGATGAATCAGGATGGCAGCAATTTTTTAAATTCGCCATCAATATTAAAGAGGATGTTCTCTCCGTGGAGTTTAACCTTTTAAACATTGAAAATAACGGATCTTGTAACCATCAATCCCCTATATAACAATCAACTTGTTGTTATTTTTTGCAAAAATCATGCAAGATTTGCAATGATGAGGGAAAAAATGAGAAAACAAAAAAAATGCACATGGTTAGTCTGAATCCGCGGTCTTGAAGAAACCAGGTATTGAAAAAATTTTTACAATTATTGTAAAACAATTGACATATTTTTGCCAAGTCTTACTTCCATTGGAAATTATTATCATCTGTTTTTAGCGTTTTACTATAAGTCATCTCAAAAATAGGATTTTGGTTCAAGCTCTCCCGCCGAAGATTGGCGGGACAAGAACGCGGGACCGAGCTCCAACCCACAGACATACTAAAGTATTTCGAGGAGTTGGGATTCGGTCCCAACACAGAGACTTGTCCACCTCACCGCCGGCGGCATCTTCGACCGGCGGATTGGGACAAAGGTCCTTTTTGAGATGGCTTCCAATTTAAATTCAAATAATTATCACGACCCAATTCCCTATCACCATCTTGGGGAAATGCCCCTTCTTTTTGTCAGTCCAATAAACGTATTAATGTTTCCTTTAACTCCGAGGAGATCGTTGTCAATGGCAATCTGACCTCGTCAGACGCAATCAACTGCTGATGGGCTAAACAAAATTTAATGGGTGAAGGATTCGGCTCTTTAAATAGATAAGGTATTATTTTTTGAATATATCGCCATTTTTGAAGCCCTGATTGAAAGTCATTTTGTTGGGCCAGTTCCGCGATTTTCACGAACTTTTCGGTATACAAATGCGCACTTGCTAAAATCCCGCCATCTCCTCCATTGGCCATTGTTGTAAAAAAAAGAATATCTTCTCCGGTTAAAATAGAGAAGTTTGCCGGTCTTCGAGCCAATAAATCCAACGTTTGCTGAATATTTCCACAGGAATCTTTGACCCCCACAATATTTTTTTGTTCTGAGAGCTCAAACAACGTGTCATTTTCCAGATTGACGCCTGTCCTGTACGGAATGTTATAAACGATGATATCCAAAGGGGTTGCTTCGGCAATACTTAAAAAATGCGCTTCCATTCCAGCCTGGCTCGGCCGATTATAGTAAGGGCATACCGATAATATACCTTGAATGGAGAAGTCTTCCAATGCTTGAATTTTTTTGATAACCGCCCGGGTATCATTACCCCCTACACCGACGTAAACCGGTATTCGATTGGCGACCGTTTCAACGGTTTTTTCAACAATTTTCAGAAACTCTGTTTCTTGAATCACCGGGCTTTCACCGGTGGTTCCCAATGGAATCAAACCGTTAATCCCTTTTGAGATGTAATGATGGACGAGGTTTTCATAAGATTGATAATCGATTTCACCATTTTGAAAGGGTGTTACAATCGGAAGATAAACCCCTTTTAAATTCTGCCCCATTTTTTTACCTCCTTAAATAAAAAAAGCCTCTTTTACTCCCTTGCGGGTATTAAAGAGGCTTTTTTAGTTAATATGTTTTTCAGGAACTTTAACCACCCGCACCAATATAAGTCATCTGCTTTATGAAACAGGGCTTATATTGTTTGTTCAGGGTGTTTTCCATTTTTTCTTCCAAATTATTGTAGCCAAGCCATCTCAAAAATGCAAATTACGTTCAAGGACAAGGCGCGAGCCGATGAAAAAGCGGAGCATACATAGGAGTATATGAGCATTTTGAAGATGCTCGTAACGCTGTAATTGAGCGTTAGATGTACTTTTGAGACGGCTTGTAAATATTTATATAATAGAATTCAAATCAACCGTCAATCATTTTAAATCATATTTTTCAGGACAGCCATCAATGTATGTCCATCTTCCGGGTTGCTTTTTATACGGGTAAATTTTTTTGTCAGAAGATCAATTCCCCTGAAAATCCGGCATGCGTTTGGAAACAAAGGCGGCGATTCCTTCACGCCCATCCGTGCTGGCTGCTATTGCTGAAATTATGCGGGATTCTCTTTCCATCTGGGATTCAAGGCTATCGGTTGTACCGGCAAGGATCAAACGTTTGGTCTCACCAAAGGACCGGGTTGGCCCCTTTGCCAACTCTTGTGCTATTTCAAGGGCGGTCGATAGTACCTGATCATCGGCAACGACTCGGTTAACGATACCCCACTCCATGGCTTGCTCTGCCGACAATATCGGATTTAACAATGCCATCTCCTTGGCACGGCGCATCCCCACCATACGTGCCAGGAAATAACTGGAACTGCCGTCCGGAACCAAGCCTATTTTAGTGTAGGCCATGGTGAATTTAGCCGATTCTGCAGCAATGGCAATATCGGTGGTAAGTGCCAGGCTGAACCCCCCTCCTGCGGCTGTTCCGTTTATGGCGGCAATCACCGGAGCGTCCATCCAGTTAAATCGGGATATTGCTGCGTGAAAGGTATGGGTGATCTCTGTGATATAGCGAGAGATTCCTTCAGCCTGAGCGTCAAAAGCCTTCAGATCGCCTCCGACGCAAAACCGATCGCCGTTACCGGTCAGCACCACCGATCGAATCTCTGGATCCTCGTCACATCTGACGGCGACATCCAGAAGTTCTCGCCCCATCTCCGGAATAATTGCATTGCCGTGATCAGGGCGGTTGAGACGGATCAGTCCAACGCCTTTCTCTATTTCAAAAGTGATTGAATTGTAAGTCATGGTTGTTTGGCTCCTTTTAAATGCTTGAATCTTGCACAGACAATCTTGAAGCTTTAAATATAATTCTTTTTCCCGAATAGTAACATTAATTTAAAGGATTGTCTTTATCAACCTGTTTGGTGTTTTAGAAATTCTTCCATTCACTAGTGCCTGAACTGACTTTGATACAATCGGTGGTAGGCGCCCTGCATGGCAAGGAGTTCTTGGTGAGTGCCCCGTTCGATCACCCGACCTTTGTCGATCACGATAACCTGATCGGCCCTGGAAATCGTTGAAAGGCGGTGGGCAATTACGAAACTTGTTCGCCCGCGCATCAATTCGTCCAGTGCCTGTTGAATGGAAAGCTCGGTTCGGGTATCCACAGAGCTGGTGGCTTCGTCCAGAATGAGAATGGCCGGATCGGCCAGGATGGCCCGGGCGATGGAAATCAGCTGGCGTTGTCCTTCGGAAAGGCTCTGGCCCCGCTCCGAAAGGACTGTGCCGTAGCCCTGGGGCAAGCGGCGAATGAATCCGTCCGCGTGAGCCAGGCGTGCTGCTGCAAACACGTCTTCATCACTGGCGTCCAAACGGCCGTAACGGATGTTTTCCAATACAGATTCGCTAAAAAGAAACGACTGTTGAAGGACGACACCCAGCTGCCGACGCAGGCTGTCACGGGACACGCTTCGGACATCGACATCGTCAATGCGGATGGTTCCCTGGTCAATATCATAAAAGCGGGAAAGGAGGTTGACGAGGGTTGTTTTGCCTGCACCGGTATGACCCACAAGAGCGATGCGTTCCCCCGGCCGGGCATGCAAAGAGATATCCTGCAGAACCGGAACGCCGGAAATGTAAGAGAAGGTGACATGATCGAATTGGACTTCTCCGGCAACCCTTGAAAATTCCAATGTTTGGGGCGCATCGATCTGGTCAGGGACGGTATCCAGGACCTCGAAAATTCGTTCGGCCCCGGCCAGAGCTCCCTGGATTAAGTTGTATAAATTGCCCAGTTGACGTAAAGGTTCGGCAAAGCGCCGCGAATAGGTAATGAATGCGGCGATAGTACCTATGGAGACCATCCCATGGATTGCCAGCCAACCGCCAAGACCGCAAAGAATCGCTACGTTGAGGTTAGACAGGATCCCCATCATCGGCATCACCACCAGAGCCAGTGTCATGGCCTGAACCCCGAGGGAGCGAACTGCCTCGTTAGCCCGGTCGAATTTTTCCAAAACGGTTTGTTCCTGTCCGAAGGCCAGCACGACTCGTTGACCGCTGTAAGTCTCTTCCAGGACCGCGTTCAGCGCTCCAAGACGTTTCTGATAGCTGCGGAACCTCTTACGCGTTTTTCTTCCGACCATGCCCACCAGACCGATCATCAGGGGAAAAGCCAGCATCGAGCCTGCGGCCAGCCAGGGGCTAAGGATGAAAATAATGACCAGGATACTCGCCAAAGTCAGGAGTCCGGTGAACAGCTGAGTCGCGTTATTCGTCAGCACCTGACTGATGGCGTCCATATCGTTGGTCAGCCGGCTCATGAGTTCCCCCTGGGCTTTGGAATCAAAGAACCTGAGAGACAGGGTCTGCATGTGGTTGAAGAGGTCAGAGCGCAGTGCGCGCATGGCCTTTTGTGAGACACGGACGATCAGAATTCCCTGAATCAGCTGGGCTCCGGCTGAAAGCACATAAGCTGCCAGCATGAGAAGTACCGGCACAAGCAGGGCAACCAGGTCCTTTTTGGCAAGCTGGTCGATGGCCCGGCCCATCAGGTAAGGAGCGGCCAGGGCCAGCCCCGTTCCAAGAGCGGCGAACAGGAATACCACCACCAGGGAGCCGCAATACGGGCGCAGGTAGCGCATCAGGCGGCGCAACGCACCCTGGACGTCCTTGGCGCGCTCGATATTCCGTCCCTGGGGGCCGGCGCTGCCGCCCGGACCGGGCATGCCCGGGATGCGTACCGGCGCGGTCTGTTGTGTCTGCTTATCCGTCATTATATTCTACCCTAACTAAGCGTAAACAAAATCGATATAAAATGGCAGAATTCATATCTAACTGTTGGTAGAGATATTAAAATTGTTTAAATAACCAGATATCTAATTGAAATTAATATATTATGACCGCCATCGCTTTTGTTTACACTCATTTAGGGTTCCACCTTTTCCACAGGTGGCTCACCCAGTTGAGATCGGTAAATGTCTCGATACATGCTGTTGGCGGCCAGCAGCTGTTGATGGGTCCCTATGGCGGCGATCCTGCCGTGGTCAAGCAGCAGAATCTTGTCGGCCAAAAGCACAGTGCTGATCCTCTGCGCCACGACAAAGCGGGTCGTGGCATTTTGAGACATGCTAATCAACTGGTCCAGGGCGTCCTGGAGCCGAATTTCCGTCTCAATGTCAAGGGCGCTGGTGGAATCGTCCAGGATCAGCACCTTGGGCTTGACAAGCAGCGCACGGGCAATGGCGATCCTTTGGCGCTGTCCGCCGGAAAGGGTCACCCCGCGCTGTCCGATGATTGTATCGTATCCCTCGGGAAGTTCGGAGATGAATTCCTCGGCTTGGGCTGCTCGAGCCGCAGCCCGGACTTCCTCTTCCGTGGCGGCCATACGACCGTAACGGATGTTATCCCGTACCGTTCCGCTGAAGAGGACTGCCTCCTGGAGTACAATGCCCACCGTGCTTCGCAGCCAGCGAAGTTCCAGGTCCCGCAGGTCTGTGCCGTCGAAGGTGATCCGGCCTGCGGTTACATCGTAAAAGCGAGGAATGAGGTGAATCAGGGTCGATTTTCCAACACCTGTTGCGCCCAGAATCGCCACCGTCTCTCCTGGTTCTGCAGTAAAAGAAACATCACGCAACACCGGTTCGGCACCATTTCCGTTGTAACCAAAGCAGACGTTTTCAAAAACGATGCGTCCTTGGGGATGAAGAATTTTTGTTGGACGGGAA
>Ga0316577_10001718_pt1 | contig 10516 bp, 9 predicted proteins | sample S5NA_FD_203073 | JGI IMG/M metagenome (GOLD analysis project Ga0316577, IMG submission 203073) | Rhizosphere microbial communities from salt marsh grasses in Alabama, United States - S5-7_050615r2r1 | ecosystem: Host-associated > Plants > Roots > Rhizosphere | place: USA: Alabama | collected... | reverse complement strand
CATGGCCATGCTGGCCTGCGCGCGCATCGGAGCGGTGCACTCAGTGGTGTTCGGCGGCTTTGCGGCCAAGGAGCTGGCCACGCGGATCAACGATGCCAAGCCCAAGGTGATCGTCTCGGCCTCGTGCGGTATCGAGGTCAAGCGCGTGATTGCCTACAAGCCGCTACTGGACCAGGCCATCGAGCTCTCGGATGCCAAGCCGGAAAAGTGCGTGATCTTCCAGCGGCCCATGGCGCAGGCGCTCTTGATCGAGGGGCGCGATCTAGATTGGGAGCAGCTGATGGCCGCGGCCCAGCCAGCAGCGTGCGTACCGGTCAAGGCCACCGATCCGCTCTACATTCTCTACACCTCGGGCACCACGGGCCAACCCAAGGGAGTGGTGCGCGACAACGGCGGGCATGTGGTGGCACTCAAGTGGACTATGGGGGCGATCTACAATGTGCAGGCCGGCGACGTCTACTGGGCGGCCTCGGACGTGGGCTGGGTGGTGGGTCACTCCTACATTGTCTACGCACCGCTGTTTCAGGGCTGCACCACCGTGCTCTTTGAGGGCAAGCCGGTGGGCACCCCGGATGCGGGGGTGTTCTGGCGAGTGATCTCCCAGCACAAGGTCAAGGCCATGTTCACCGCGCCCACGGCCTTTCGGGCGATCAAGCGCGAGGACCCCAAGGGCGAGCTGATGAAAAAGTACGATCTGAGCCATTTCAAGGGGCTCTTTCTGGCCGGCGAGCGCCTGGACCCGGACACTTTAAAGTGGGCCCGCTCGCTGCTGGGGGTGCCGGTGATCGACCACTGGTGGCAGACCGAGACCGGCTGGGCGATCTGCGCCAACTGCATGGGGCTGCACGTGTTTGCGGTCAAGGAGGGATCCCCCACCAAGCCGGCCCCGGGCTGGAACCTGAAGGTGCTCGATCCGCAGTCCAAGGCGCCGGTCAAGGCCGGTGAGATCGGGGCCCTGGTGGTCCAGCTGCCCCTGCCACCGGGAACCCTGCCGAGCCTGTGGAACAACGACGCGCGCTATATCGAATCCTACCTGGAGGAATTTCCCGGCTACTACAAAACCGCCGATGCGGGCTTTATCGACGAAGAGGGCTACGTCTTTGTGATGAGCCGCACCGACGACATCATCAACGTGGCCGGCCACCGGCTCTCCACCGGGGCCATGGAGGAGGTGCTCAGCGATCACCCGGACGTGGCCGAGTGCGCCGTGCTGGGGGTCGACGACGCCCTCAAGGGCCAGGTGCCGGTGGGCTTTATCGTGCTCAAGGCCGGGGTGGAGCGAGCCCAGGCCGATATCATCGCCGAGGTGATTGCCATGGTGCGCGAGCGCATCGGTCCGGTGGCGGCCTTTAAAACCGCCACGGTGGTCAAGCGCCTGCCCAAGACGCGCTCGGGCAAGATCCTGCGCGGCACGATCCAGAAGATCGCCAATAACGAGGATTTCAAGGTCCCGGCCACCATCGACGACCCGGCCATCCTCGGTGAAATGGAAGCGGCCCTGACCGGCATCGGTTACGCCAAGGCCAGGAAATAAGCGACAATCTTTGCTGAAATGAGAACGGCATCTCCCCACGCAGCGGGAGATGCCGTTCGATATGAACTCAGGAACCGATGGTATTCTTCACCACACCGATCAATTTTTCCGGATCAAAGGGTTTGCGAATAAAAGCAAGAGCATCTTTGATGGCGTGGTCCCCGTCGATGCCGCTGACCACAATCACGGGGATGTTGCGCAACGCCTTGTCCTTGCGCAACTTGCGGTAAAAGCGAGGACCCCACTCTCCCGGCAGTTCCAGGTCCAGGGTAATTAAATCCGGCTTCTCTTTACGCACCACCTCCAGCCCCTGCATGGTGCTGCCTGCTGTACAGGTGGCATAGCCATTATCGCTGAATACGGCTTCCAGGTATTTCACAATAACCGGATCGTCCTCGATGATCAGAATTTTTTTAGGCACGGCATTCCTCTCTTTCAGCTTAGCTGATCTCTGCCAAATTTCAACGGTTGCGTATGCGCCTCGGTGGCAGGGCCGCTGCTGAGCGACTCAATTCACATGACACTCACCGCACATCACCGGGCCCTGCTTGCGCTCCTCATGACACCCCTTGCAGTTGCGGTGAAATGCCTTGGCGAGCCCCGGTTGGCGCCCTTGATCCTTTAATTCGTGACATTCACTGCAGCGTGAACCTTCGGATGAGTCGGATTCATCGAGCTGACCGTTATCGTCGTAAACATGGTGGCAGGTGTTGCACTCTTCGATGCCGGCATTTTCATTGTGTATATCGTGTTCGAAGATCGCCGACGGGCGCTGGGGATCGTTAAAGTCGCTGTTATCCACAAATGTCATATCTTCCTGGGAGAAGGCCGTCAGACCGGCCATCACAACGAGCGCTGCGGCAAGAGCAAGATAGAGGGCGTATTTTTTGGGCATCGTTTTCTCCTACGCTTCTGGCTTTTCCATAACCTCATAGATAATGTCGCCGAAGAACTTGATATCCAACCCGATTTCGTAGTGATGAATGATGTCATGCAGGCCGCTGTGGCAGTTGTGGCACGGCGCAATGAGGGTCTTGGCCCCCCTGGACTTGGCGTTGAAAAGCTGGTCAGCCTTAACACGGTTGCCTTCAATGCGTTTATTCTTGTAAGGTGGACCGCAGTTGATGACCCCGCCGCCGGCGGCGCAGCAGTAATTGTGCTCCCGGTTGGGGTGCATTTCCACCACCTTTTCGCAAAGCATGGCGGCGATCTCGCGCGCTTTCTCATGAAGCCCACCGCCCCGGACCACATTGCAGGGATCGTGGAGGGTCACCGCCGATGGATATTTCTTTGTGATCTTGATCCGTCCGCTGGTCAGCAATTCGTGATAAAAGTCGATGGCGTGGACGATGGGAATGGGCGGCATCTGCCACCCCAGCCAGCGGTTGCCCATGTCGTAAACCGACCGGAAGGCATGACCGCACTCACCCATGACAATGCGCTTGACCTTGAGACGCGCAGCTGTCTCATAGTGGGTGCGCTTGATGCGCCCCATGATCTCGTTGTCGCCGGTGAACATGGCCATGTCGCTGTTGTCCCAGCCGATGCTGGCCGGCATGGTCCAGTTGACTCCGGCCACGTCCATGATCACGGCCGCCTGGTAGATCAGCTGGGCCTGAAATTTTGGCTCTGGCGCAATCACCGAGTACATGATCTCCGAACCCACCTTTTCCAGGGGAATGCGCAGCGTGGGGATCTCGGCCTGGGCCTCCTCCTCCTGCCACTGAAGCGTGTCTGGCCACTCATCGCCCTTGACCCACATCTGATTCATGGTCACCGAGTGGCTGTGGGCCGTATCCTGAATGTACAGGGGGGTAACCCCCAGGCGATGGATGATCCGACGTACCACACTCATCATATAGGCGATATCGATCCCAAAAGGGCAGTACTGGGCGCAGCGTTTGCAGAGGTTGCACTCGGTGTGGGCGATCAGTGCCGCCCGCTTGATGAATTCACGATCCACGCGCCCCTTGCGGCGCAGCATTTCCCAAATGGTTTGCTTGACCTTTCCCACCGGTGAGAAATGGGGATCATTGTCGTGGGACAAGTAGTAGTGACACGCTTCGGAGCACAAACCGCAGTGAATGCAGGTCTCTACATAGGCCTTAAAGCGCGCACCGGTTTCGTTGTCTAAAACGGCCCTGATGACCTGCTCGATCCGCTCGTCGGTGAGCCGTTGAACGCCGGTCTCCAGCCCCGGGTCGAGGACCTTGGGGGTTTCCTTCTCTGCTGGTTCAGCCATGATGGTCTACTCCTTTACGCTTGCAATTCACCGATCGCTGCAACTTTCCAGATGGGTACCGGCGGCGGTGCATAATACCCGGAAGTTTGCTACCAATCCTGGGCGTGGCGCACCTTGCCGAACTCAGATCCCATGTAGGCTCTTGTTAGGGGTGACAATACCATGTGACTCAGGCGGGTGAAAGGAATTGCGGCCAACATCACCTCACCGGAAAGGATATGCAGAATCATGACCCACCGATAGGCAAACCACTGGTGATAGGCCAGAAATCCGGTCACAAAGGGCATTGCCACAATGGCCAAAATCACAAAATCGGACGGATAGGTAACGAATTTAACTTCGTCCCGCACCATACGGCGGATCAAATAGTAGATACAGCTGGCAATGACGGTGACGGTCATCACATCGGCCAGCGTATCGGGAAGCGTCCACCACGAAAGGTTCCAGGCTTCGTCCCACAAAACCACATGGGAAAGCAGAAAAATCGGTGTAATGATCAGACAGATGTGGAATGCAAATGTTACGATGGTCAGATCGGGATGGCGCCGCCAATTCACGGTGCCAAAGGGAATGATCCAGTGCAGGATGGATCGCAGGCTGTAACGCAGACTCATGTAGGAAAAAATGAAACGTTCGCTGCGGGCCACCTCAACGAGCAGTTGAATCAGTCGGTACAGACACCCACCGGCGAAAATCAGGAACGCAAGCCATGCCAGCGGTCCAGTCACGAACGCATGTAGTGTGTGCATTTTGCCCTCCTTACCTACGAGGTCAGATCAGATACCGGCACGATGCGTCGATGATAGACACCTTCTTCGATGGCGCCGATCATCAGCTTGTCCCCCCGGGAGTTGAAGACTGGATCGAAGACCGCTTCACATTGATGCGACCAAAGTTTGCCATCCACAGCGATGGTGTAACGGCCCCCCTTCTCCACCTTGACCGCCACATGCCCGCCGTCAGGACTGAACACCGGCTGCCAGGCCATATCAAATGTGGTGCGCCAAACCCGTCCGTCCACAACCACCTTATATTGAGGCCCCTCTTTGGCCAGGGCGGCCAGGCGGGCGCCGTCGGGGCTGAAGGTCAAGTCGCTGACCATGTCTCGGAAAGTGACCGACCAGGGTTTTCCGTCCAGGGCCACCGTCCAGCGCCCATAGCGGGGCGCAACGATGGCGGCCAACCGGTCACCGTCGGGACTGAAGCACTGCTGCCAGAGCTGCACGAATATCGGGTCCCAACACATATCTCCGTCTTCGGCGAGTCCCCACTTGCCTTTGAGGCGCACCGGCGCCACCACACTGCCGGTGCGGGGGTTGAAGCTGGGTTGCCACACACAGGCATAGTGCTGATCCCACGGCCTTCCATCAACAGCGACGGTATATTCGTAAAGATTTAGGCGTACTTCGGCAGCCAGATGTTGATTGTCGGGGCTGATGACCAGATTCCAGACATTGACAAAACGGCTCTCCCAGGCCTTGCCATCCAAGGCGGCCGAGAAGGTGCCCTCCTGGAACTTGTGGATCTCCCCGGAATCGCAGGCCGCTGTCTGGACAGCGGCCGCCGTATGGTTCCCGTCCGGGCTCATGGTAAAATAGGTGGCATTGATAAACAGGGTCTCCCAGGGAACGCCGTTTAAGGCCATGGCGTATTGCATCTCCTGCTGAACCGCCACGGCGATGTGGTTGCCGTCATGGCTGTAGATGGGATTCCAGACATACCCGAACTTGTTTTCCCAGGCTTGTCCATCCACCGCCATGGTCCATTCGCCCATCTCGGACACCAAGGCGCTGGACCGGCCGTCAGCGGTGAAGCGCAGGTGCCATATTTTGTCATACGGCTCCGGCCAGGTTTCACCGTTGATACAGACACTGAACTGCCCCTCCTCGATATTAACGATGGCCGCGATTTTTTCCCCGTCGGGACTGGCATACGGCTCTTCCACCCACCCGAACCGCTCCTTCCAACCCTGGAATGGGACCTGCTTCTCCGCTGTCTCCCAGTCCCAGCTGTCTGTGTTGCGCATCTATCCCCCCCCTTATCCTGATGAGATCACCGTTGGATTGAAAGTCGCCGATCACCCTCTTTTTGAGAAGTGTCTCTATACGCGATTGTTTTTCAAATATCAACCTTGTCTTTAATCATTAGCCAACCACCAAGTGTGGCGTTTATGATGCATGGATTTGATGATTTAATCAACTAAAAGGTGGCGGGTCGACGCAAATCTCATGGGTTTCAGGTTGAGGGGGGAATCTGATCCAAAAGGGGACGACGGATCGTCAGAAGGGTGCTGGAAGGGTTCGGCGGGATGTTAACCAGAGACCGTCATTCATTCTCATGGTCGATGGCCGGCGACGTTGTTGCCGGATGGATGTAAAACCAACTGGGGCGGCTTTTTGGGTACGGTGATGGAAAAACGGGCGCCGCGGCCCAATTGGGACGCCACTTGCATGTCGCCGCCGTGTTGGCGCAAGAGCTTGTTGGAAATGTAAAGCCCCAAACCATGGCCGCGACTGCCCTTGGAGGTGTAAAAAGGCGTAAAGAGTTTGGCGCGCGTGTCGGCATCCATACCGATGCCGTTGTCGGACACTTCAAATTCGATGAATTCCCCCCGGCCGTGGACACGAAAATCGATTTGGTGCCGCTTATCGGCCGGATCGGCCGCACATGCCTCGATGGCATTCTCAAGCACATTGCTCAGCGATGAGCTGAGGATGCCGGCATCCACTTGAAAATGGCCCAACTGGGCATCGAATTGGCATTTGAACGCAATACCCAGCTTGCGGGCTTTGGGCTCGACCGTGGCCACCACCTCACGGGCCATTTGGATCACATCGGTTTGAACCAGCTTCAGGTCGGCCTGTTTGGCGTAATGCAATATGTCCAACACCATGCGGCGGATGCGTCCCATCATGAAGCGAACGGTCTCCCAGCCCTCTTTGATCTGGGCAGGGTTGTCCTTGGCAAACCCGCTGTCCAGCAGGTAGATTCCGCCGTCGAGTCCGGTGAGCAAGCCTTTGATGCCGTGGGAGACCGATCCGATGAGCAGCCCCAGGGACGAGAGCTGATCCTGCAGTTGACGGACTCGGGTGATATTGGTAGACATCTCCATGACATGCGTGATCCGACCGTGGACATCGCGCAGGGGCGCCGTCCAGACCAACAGGTGATGCTGCTGGCCGTCTTTGGCGGTGACCGTCATTTCACATTGATGCGCCTGGCCGTCTTCAAAGCTCCTGGCCACCGGACATGGCTGGCAGGCTTGCGCCATCTTGCGGTAGGCATGAAAACAGCGGGCTCCTTTGGACAGCTCAAAATCCTGTAAAAACATCTTATTGGCGGCGCTGATCCGAAATTGGCGATCCTGAACGGTGATATAGCAAGGAGCCTCATCGAATAGCTGCTGGTAACGTTGCTGGGTCGTGCGCAACTCCTCGGCCAGCCGCTTGACCTCACCCATGTCAGCGACGATCTCCAGGACCAGTTCGATGTTGCCTGTGCTGGCACGGATGGGGGCGGTGTGCACCATCACCGGCACCTGGGTACCGTCCGGCAGACGCACGGCGCATTTGCGGCGCTGGCCGCGTCCGCTGGCAAAGGTTTCCGCCACCGGACAGGTCGCTTCATCGTTGTCGGGAGCGACATAGACCGAAAAACTTTTTTGCCCGATGGGTTCTCCCAGGCGCTGGCGGTAAAGCTGATTGGCGGCGATGATCTTCAGCTCCCGGTTGTGAACCGCCACCAGGCAAGGCAACTCATTGAAAAAACGGATATCACTGTCCAGGCCGCCGGCCAGGTCCTTAAAGGCGGCCGAGAGGCCCTCCACCGCCTGCCCCACAGCGGCCAGACGTTCGGCTTCCAACAAACGCGCGCTTTTCTCTTCCACCATACGTTCCAGGTGTTGGGTATATTCGGCCAACTGTCGACGCATGCGGATCTTGTCCTTGGCCCGCATGAGAGCGATCTCGAGAAGGTCATCGCGGATGGGTTTGGTGATAAAATCGGTGGCCTCAAGCTTGAGGCACTCGATAGCCAAATCCATGTCACCATGGCCGGTAAGCATGATCACTTCCGTATCACGGTTCACTTGTTTGATCTGTTTTAACAGATCGATGCCGTCCATGACGGGCATCTTGATGTCGGTGAGAACAATGGGGGGGGTATGCTGATGGAACAAATCAAGGGCCTGGCGACCGTCGGCGGCGGCGAGCACCTGATAACCAGCATCTTCAAGGCTGATGCCCAACACCTTGCGAATGCCCTCTTCATCATCGACCAGCAGAATCTTCTCTTGCATACGTCCGGTTGGATTCCTCTCGGCCCGAAGTTGAGAGGTCAATGGGCTTTGGCGAGAATCTCTTCAGCGACGGCCAATACCTCTTTGGCGTCGGGTGGTTTTTCAATATAGGCTTCCGGCAGCGGAATACCGTCGCCCGCCCGGGCATTGAGCATTTTTAAATAATGCATGAAAGCATCACGGTCCACCGCCGAAAGAATGATCACCGGAATTTCACACAGCTTGGGGTCGCTCTTTAGTGTCTGGTACATGTGCGCCCCGCCTTCACCCGGCATCATGACGTCCAGCAGGACCAGGTCCGGTTGCAGGCGCCGGGCTTGTTGCAACCCCTGTTGGCCGTCCCGAACAGCCACCGGGTCGTAGCCACTGGTGGCAAAAAGCGTGGACATGAAGATACGCATGTCCATTTCATCGTCCACGATGAGAATCCGTTTCTTCTTATCCCCACGGACGGCGGATCGCTCGGCGTTCATCGATTAATATACCGGCTTCGAGAGTCTGTCGGCAGCCGGATCAGGCCACATCGGCCACCTTATTTAAGCGGTTGACACTGGCCACCGGGCAGGCTGACCGTAGCACCACCTGTTCCACGGTGCTGCCCAACAGTGCCAGCTCGGGATCCAACTCCCGGGTATGATGGGACATGACGATCAAATCCGCCTGCTGATCCCTGGCGAACTTGAGAATCTCCACATAGGGGGTCCCCTCCCATACCTCAACGTGATATTTCTTGAATCCCTTGAGCTTGGGAAGGTATTTGGTGTCAATCTTCTTGCGTGCTTCAGCAATCCGACGCTCGATTTCGGACTGGCCCTTGACCTGGGAGGTATCGCCGGCGTTGATGTCCACGGCATGAAAAATGTGAAGATTGGCGTTGACCTCCTTGGCCAACTTATAAGCCCAAAGGAATGCCGAGTAGGATGCCTTGGACAGGTCGGTGCCGATGACGATGTTGGAAAACAGCTTCCAGCAGGTGGTACAAGGCCGGCTGATGATGGCCACCGGACAGTGGGCGCCCTTGGCCACTTTTTGCATGGTGCTGCCCACCACCTGGCGGTAGCGTGTGGCGCCGACATCCTCTTCACGGGTGTGGGCGCCCATGACGATCAGGTCCACATCCGCCTCGCGCGCCTTGCGCAGGATTTCCCGGTGGGGTACACCGATCACGGCCTCCAGATGGGTATGCTCGCTATCCTCGAGCAGGTTCGCATAGGTATGCTTCATCTCCTCCCTGACCCAGTCAATGTAGTCCGGGTCGATCTGTTCGGTATCGCCGGTGCGCACATCGGTGATAAAGGGGCTGTACCCGCGGGTGGGAACCCCCAGCACATGAAAGACGATCAGTTCGGCATCCCACTTGAGTTCCAGGTCGAAGGCCACCTTGGCAGCATTGTCGCAAACCGGCGAGGCCGTTGTTGCAAAAAGGATTTTCTTAAACATCGCTCATCTCCTTAATAAGCATTCCCTGGGGGCCCCATGGAAACCGAGTTCCCACGCCACACCATCGATGAATTCGAACAGGGTGTAAACCGTGTCAAACTCAAAAGTATCGATGGTGTCCCCGAAAACCACATGTTTGAGTTTTCCCAGACGAACATTCATATCCAGAAGGCACTCCATAGGGCTTTGCTTGATCTCGACCCGCTCCTTGCCGTTGATGCCGTGTAATGAGAGGTAAATTTCAAGCTTGGGATCGCCGGGAAACCCGATCATCTCCACCATCTTGGCAAATTCCAGGTGGTCGCAAAGATCCCAGCGGCAATCCTGACCCGGGCTTCGGCGATACTGCTGTAAAAAATCCTCAAAGAATGCATTCAACTGCTGAAGGATCACATAACGCTCCAGCATTTGGAAAAAGCTTCGCAGGGTCACCCCCCCTGCCAGCACCAGCCGATGGTTGAGCATCAGCAAGGGCTTTTGGACCACGCCCTGACCCGGACCGACCAACGCGCCGTTTTCATGGAGGGTGACATTGTCCATTGCGGTCTCTGTCGTTCCCGGAGGCATTCGATCTCCGGGTGAAAATGGCCTTGGCCGCTCTTCCGACGCTACTCTTCGGCCGGCTTCAAGTTCTCCGGCACTTCAACCATCTTGAGCAGCAAGGGTTTTAAAAAACTCCAGCGGATGCCGATTTTGTAAATCTCTTCCATATCTCTTATGGCATCCCAGCAATTATGACAAGGGGCAACCACCAGCTTGGCACCGGTGGCCAGGATCTGATCGCGCTTGACTTTAAGCCCGATGTTGCGCTCCGGACGATAGCGGCCCAGACCGTTCATTCCGCCGCCACCGCCGCAGCAGAAATTATGTTCCCGGCAGGGCTTCATCTCGCGAAAATCTTCGGCAATATGGCTCATGATCTCACGGGCGTGATTGGCCAGTCCGGCGTTGCGCACGTAGTTGCACGAGTCCTGATAGGTGACCGGCTCCTTGATGCGTTTGG
>Ga0316577_10001717_pt1 | contig 10517 bp, 7 predicted proteins | sample S5NA_FD_203073 | JGI IMG/M metagenome (GOLD analysis project Ga0316577, IMG submission 203073) | Rhizosphere microbial communities from salt marsh grasses in Alabama, United States - S5-7_050615r2r1 | ecosystem: Host-associated > Plants > Roots > Rhizosphere | place: USA: Alabama | collected... | reverse complement strand
AGCGGCGCCCTGAGCATCACGGTGGCGCGCTGGGGCGCGGAGGTGTTGGCAATCGGTATCTCACCGGTCATGGCCGATCAGAAGGCCGACGCGCAAGACGCCCTGGACCGCATGCTCGACGAGCGTGCGGGGCGGGATGGCCCGGCCACAGCGGGCAATCTGACCCATATCGTCGTCGGCGCTAGTCGGGAGATGAAACGATGAACATGACGAACAAAGCTGAACGGATCGAGACGATCGTCATTGGCGGGGGGCAGGCCGGTCTGGCGGTCGGCTATCACCTGGCCAGACGAGGGCTGCCCTTCAGAATCTTGGAGGCGAATGAGCGCATCGGAGATTCGTGGCGGAACCGCTGGGATTCTCTGCGACTCTTCACCCCAGCCAGGTTCAATAAGCTGCCAGGGATGGCCTTCCCGGGCCCTCAGGGTGCCTTCCCGACCAAAGACGAAACTGCGGACTATCTGGAAGCCTATGCTGCACGCTTCGACCTCCCCGTCGAGCTGGGCGCCAGGGTAGATCGCCTGTCAAGAGACGGGGAGCGTTTTACCGTATCCGCGGGCGACCGTCGCTACGAAGCCGACAACGTGGTGGTGGCCATGGCTACCTTCCAGGTGCCCTCGGTGCCTCGCTTCGCCTCGCAGTTGGACCGGGACGTCGTGCAGATGCATTCCAGCGCATACTGCAATCCATCGCAGTTGCAGGACGGAGGGGTCCTCATCGTGGGCGCTGGCAACTCTGGCGCCGAAATCGGACTCGATGTGGTGGGCCGGCACCAAACCTGGGTCTCTGGTCGAGGGGTCGGTCACGTCCCCTTCCGCATCGAGACGCCGCTGGGCCGGAACCTGCTGGTCCCATTCGTTCTGCGTTTCTTGTACCACCGTGTGATGACCATCGACACGCCGATGGGCCGGCGGATGCGACCCAAAGTCCTGAGCCATGGCGGGCCCTTGGTGCGCGTCAAGCCCGGTGACTTGTCTGACGCGGGCGTTGAACGGGTCCCAAGGACGGCGGGTGTGCGAGAGGGGCTGCCGGTTGTGGGCGATGGTCGCCTGCTGGATGTAGCCAACGTGATCTGGGCCACGGGCTATCGCCCTGGCTTCTCCTGGATCGACCTGCCTATCTTTGCCGACGAGAACGGGTCGATGGAGCCCAAACACGTGCGCGGGATCGTCCCCGATATGCCGGGCCTCTATTTTGTTGGGCTTTTCTTTCTCTATGCCATGTCGTCGGGCTTGCTCGGCGGCGTGGGCAGGGATGCGGAGTATGTGGTCCGGCATCTTGCATCCCGGGTTGACAATGGCTCGAAAGCCAGCTAGGGAGCAAAGGAGGGCTTGTGACAACCATTAATGTGAAAGGGTACGAGTTTGAGTACACGGAGCAGGGCAGCGGCGAGCCGCTGGTCCTCGTCCATGGCTCCGCCAGCGACTACCGGACCTGGTCGGACCAATTCTACGAGTTCGCGCGGCGCTACCGCACCATCCGCTACAGCAGGCGCTACCACTGGCCAAACGAGCAGATCCCCGAGGGCGCTGACTACTCGATGGCCGAGCACGTCGATGACCTCGGAGCACTTGTGCACGAGCTGGATGCAAGACCCGCGCATTTCGTGGGTCACTCCTATGGTGCCTTCGTCTGCCTCTTGCTTGCCATGCGGGCACCGGAGCTGGTGCGCACGTTGGTCCTGGCCGAGCCTCCAGTCATCACCCTGTTCGTGAGCAACCAACCCCAACCCCGGGAGCTGGCGAAACTGCTGCTCACGCGGCCGCGCACGGCGGTGGAAGTCCTCAAGTTTGGCTCACAGGGAGTGGCGCCCGCCACGAAAGCCTTTGAGAGAGGCGACAGGGAAGCAGCCCTAGAGGCGTTCGCTAGGGCGGTGCTAGGGCACCAGGCCTTTGACGGTCTGTCCCCGGCGCGACGGCAACAGGCGTGGGACAACCTGATCGACGCTGAGCTGCTGGGCTCTGGCTTTCCACCGCTGAAGGACGATGACTTGGGCGCGGTCCAGGCGCCGGCTCTGCTCCTGGCGGCGCAACAGAGCCCCCGCATCTGGCATCGTCTTCTGGACCGGCTCGAAGAGCTGCTTCCAGAGGCCGAGCGCGTCGAGATCCTCGATGCCTCGCACATTATGCACGAGGACAACCGCGATGCCTACAACAGGGCGGTCCTGTCGTTTCTGGCCCGCCACCGCGCAACAGCGCCCAAGGCGGCCCAACGGGACGCGCTGATGGCCGGCACCGAGCTGGAGCGCAGTCGACAAGGGATGTGAGGCCCGCCGACACCTGTCGACGCAGCCGGGTGTGACCCAGCCAGGGATCATGCCGGGAGCTGCAGAAGTGACGAGTCTCTGGTCAGGGCATTTGACGTAACTGCAGTGGGGCTCAGGCGGGCTCGCTTTGTGAGGTGGCTAGGCCGACCGATCAAGGGTCTGGGTTCTCTATGGGCCGTAGAGAGCGTGCTGCGCTGCATCTAATTCTCGATGCAACAGGCCCCACTCCGCGTCATCCAAGCCTTGATACAGGTACCGCTGGAAGAGCTGATGCCGGAAGCGGTAGCGACTCAAGAGTCTGGTTCCCTGTCTGAACAGGCTGGGTGGGCTCAGCACGCGGTGTTGCCGAACCCCCTGGGCGCTCAACAGGCGAATGAGGCGCCGTTCATCGATGCCCTGCACGCGCGCCACCACCTCTGCAGTGAACTGCACTCCCTCAACGCTGGCCACGCGCAGCGCTTGCCTGAGCTCCGGTGACAGCCGGGACAGGCGCATTTCGAAGACCGCCTCGACCCGGACCGGCAGCCGCTGCCAGTTCAGCTGGGGCCCTTCGACCCAGCGGCCCTCCTCATCCAGTTGTAGGTCACCGCAATCTTTCATCTCCCTCACCAACTCGACGCTAAAGAGTGCGTGCCCGCCTGTCAACTCCCAAAGCGCCTGGCGGAATTCGCCATCGAGCCTGTTTGGCTCTGTATCAAGCAATGCATCGATAAAGGATCGACCTTCTTTCCGTGTCGCGGTATCGAGATCTATGTCCATGTCCCCAAAGTGGCGCTTTAGCTCACCGATCACCTGGGTCCAGGGGTTTCCTCTGCCAGCCCAGCCCGGCCCCATGTCTTCGGGCCGGTAGGTTGCGAGGATCAAGATCCGGCTCCGTCTCAAATGGCGGCCCAGATGCAACAGCAGGTTGGCCGAAGTGGCGCCGGCCCAGTGTAATCCGTGCAGCACCAACAACAAGGGCTGATGGGCGGCCACGGCTCGCAGCACGGCTGCATATTGCTGGAACAGGTCCGCGTGCGGTTCTTGCGGGGTGCCCGGACCCATTTCTTTGGCACTCGAGGCGCCGTCTGTGCTGGGCGGCAAAGCCCCCTCGGCTGGCGGGCGGTGGGCTCGAGGTGACCTCGACGTGAAAGATGGGAGGAGGTCAGGTCCCAGTTGCTCCAGGATCCGAGTGGTCAGCGGAGCCAGGGAGGCAAGGCGCCTGCCGTTCGCCTCGCTGATGGTCCCCTCAGCCAGGGGCCCATCGATGATGCCTGCTAGGAGGCTTAGCATCTCGCGGAACGGATGGTAAGGATCGCTCGCACAGCCTTCTGTGCTGCAGGCACCATGTGCCACCACGAGCTCAGTGTGCTTGTTCTGAGCGCGCCGGGCGAACTCGCGGGCCAAAGCGGATTTACCGGACCCGGCTTCGCCCGAGATCAGGAGGGGCTGCCCCTGCATGCCCAGGACGCGCGCCAAGATCTGGTCCAGCCGTTCTAACTCCCGTTCCCTGCCGACAAAGGGCAGGTTCGCTTGGCTATCCGCCGACTTCCAGGTCCCTACGGCACCTTTGCTGGGCCTTTGGAGCGTGGCTCCCTGCTCCCTGATCTGCTCAAAGAGCGCAGTCGTCTCCGCCGCAGGTTCCACCGAGAGCTCTTCCGCCAGGATGCGGCGACAGGTTTGATACTGAGCCAAGGCGGCGCTGCGCTGGCCCGTGGCGGCGAGGGCGCGCATCAGTCGCCGATGTGCCTGCTCGCGCCAGGGCTCCATGGCCAGCTGTCGCTCGGCGTACCGTTGCACTTTATCGTACTCTCTCCGTGCCTCGTGGTGGGCTGCCAGGGCGCCGAGTGCGGCCATGACGTGCCGGTGCAACTCCTCGCGCTTGACGACAGCCCACTCCTCGAGCGGCAGGCTGCCTGCCAGGGACAAGCCCTCGAGGAAATCGCCGCGATAGAGGTTCGCGGCTCGCCGGAAGCGCTCTTCGCAGGCCCTACACTTCTCCGGGCCGGGATGGACATGGTTGTTCGCGGCTTGTATTGATTCCTCAAAGCGGGCTACGTCCAGCTCCCCCGGTTTCGCGGCAAACTCGATGGTTTTGGCCGTGATGTTCAGGAACGGGGGATCGGCGTGGTAGTCGTCAATGGCCCTCCGCAGGCGGAGCAACGTTTGGCTGAGGTTTTTCCGGGCCACTGATTCTGGTCGATCGGGCCATAGCAGGTCGGCCAGCACCTCGCGGCGGTGGGGCCGGCCGGCCTCAATGGATAGGTAGGCGAGGAGGGCCCGCGCCCGGTCGGTAGCAAAGGTCGCTGGCTTGCCGTCAAGCAAGACTTGGAATGGTCCTAATATGGACACGGAAAGCTGCATGGGAACCCCCAGTGGGCGGAACGGATGCGCCCTGAACCGGATCTCGAGAGCCGGGCGAGGTGGCTTGGGCTGACAGCGCCCTGCGATGATCCGGTGCGGCCGGGGCCATGTAGGCTCGTTTCGAACGAGCTCAGCAAACAGCATACCGGCACGAAAAGAGGCCAGGCGCACCAGATGGGGCAGAATGTGATCGTCCGGTGTAGAGTCTCAACGGAGAGGCACAGAGAATATACACGATGAGCCGCTGCCTGTCAAATTCATCATCCATTTTGTCATATTTTTGTCATAGCCATCTGAGATACTGTGTTCGTTTGAAGGACGTCGGACAGGAGGCGAGACGATGAGCAGCGCTGTGCAGCCCACGTATCTATCTTACCTGTTGCGACTATGGCGTGAAGGCCCGGAAGAGCCGTGGCGAGCCTCGTTGGAGGTCGTGCCCACTGGCGAGGTCCAGCGTTTTGGCGAGCTGGAAGCGATGTGGGAGTTTCTTCACAAGCGGCTTCAGCGCGGGGACGACGAGCTACCATAGAAAGGGAGTTGCAAGAAATGGCATACATGTTCGTTCGACACAGTGTCAAGGACTATGACGAGTGGAAGTCCGTATTCGATTCCGTCAGTGACCTCCGCAAGAGAAACGGAGAATTGTCCTATCAGATTCTACGCGAGGACAACGGCTCCGGCCGCGTCTTTGCCCTGTTTGAGTGGGACAACCTGGACAACGCCCGCAAATACGCTGCTTCACCTGAACTGAAAGCGGCGATGGAGCGGGCAGGCGTCACGGGCAAGCCCGAGATCTCTTTCCTGGAGCAAGCTGCTCGCGGATAGATTCATCAGGGGCGACGGCGCTGGCTGAATCCATGCAGCCACAATGCTGTGCGACTGACAAAGGACCCGTTACCAGCGCCGCCCGTAAACGACCAGCGCAAACACTGCGTTTTACGCCGTGCTTGCGCTGATTTCATGTACCAACGCGCCCAGGCCAAGACATAAGCCTGGGCGCTATGATAACAGCAAGCCCCCAAGCCACGCGAGGCAGATGCCCCCGCATCTTTGGTCCAGCTTGTTCCGGTCAGTTCCGGTGTACAATCCCTTGTCCACCCGGGCCGACTTCCCTTGCCTGCTTAGGGTGCAGGCACGCAGGCGGCCAGCTGCCCGGGCTCCCCACCCGAGATCGCAACGGAAAGCTCGGGAATGCCCCCCGCTGCCGTATCGTACGCATCATCGCCGCTGAAGCCACCCGGGGTGCGGACTGCGATTCGCCCGGCGATCTCACCAGCGGTCAGGCCACAGTCCGCAGAGGGACTATTCTCCGTGAGTACGGCCCCAACCCCAAGGTCTCCCAAGTCGTAGCTTTCCGTCGCCGGATCATACACATCGTCCCCGCTGTAGATAGCAGGGATCCCGGTGAAGGCTTGCGGCAAGGCGGCAGCAGGCAGCAGTTGCGGTAGGCCCCCGGCCGCCGAGTCATAGGCATCGTCTCCGCTGTAGCCACCAGAGATCCTACTCGTAACTGGCGTGAGGGCGGCCGCAGGCAACAGTTGCGGTAGGCCTCCGGCCGCCGGGTCATAGGCATCGTCTCCGCTCAGGCCGCCACCGCCAGTGGCATTCAACGCGGCGGGTGAGAATGCTACCAGGAGCAGGGCCATCAGGCCCAGCAACGCATAGCGTACTTCACTCAGTTTGCTCTTGTGTTGATACATGTTCACCTCTCTTGTGGTTCCAGGCTACAAACAGGCGTTCCGCCGTCCCAACAGTCCTTGAACAGCGCAGGACAGAACCGAGGCACTGTGATACCACGGTGGGCGAGTGCAGCCAACCCCGATATGGTCTGTCTAGGCTGCTCAGGCATATGGATGGAGTCTGTGATATCATTGTCCCACTCTTGCCTCCGATGTACAAGGGTCAAAGGACTGATTTGGCCTACATCAAATGAGGTACGGTGAGGTGGCGTAGCCCAGGACGTTCTCAGAACCGGCCTTGGGCGTTTGACGGGAGGGCTGTTCGAGGGTATACTATGGGCCGTGAGGAGAGATCGGCCCATGAGAAACCGAGGGGCGAGGGGTGAGCGCCACCTGCGCCTGACTGCCGCCTGGCTGTTGCTTGCTCTGCTGCTTGCCTGGATCCAGCCCATCCGGGCCCAGGAGCCCCAGCCTGGCACTGCAGAGCCGGCCCAGGCCCCTGATGGCGCCTGGCTGGACGAGATGATGGCTGGGATGAGCCCGGCGGACAAGGTCGGGCAGCTCTTCCTGGTCACTTTTCGCGGCGATGACGTAAGCGCCGCGTCCGAGGTGGCCCATCTGGTCCAGGATCTGCGCATTGGAGGCTTCATCCTTTCCCCGGCAAGCGGCAACTTTACCAATGCTGCGCCGGCGCCGGCTCAGGTCCTCAGTGTGACCAGCGGACTCCAGGAGCTGGCCTTCACCGAATCGGCGCCGGTGACGGTTACGCACACCGTGCCGGTGACGGTGACCGTGCCGCGCAGTGAGACCCCGCAGCCGTCGGAGACTGGGGTGGTGACGGCAGCGACGGTCGTCACGTTCACCGAGGTCGTGACCCTTCCGGCGCAGTCGATCCCATTGCTCATCGCCGTGACGCAGGAAGGCGATGGCTTTCCCTATACCGACCTACGCGACGAGTTCACCTCCCTGCCGAGTGCCATGGCCCTGGGCGCCACGTGGGATGTGGGACATGCCGAGGCGGCCGGCCAGATCGTCGGGGGCGAGCTGTCGGCTGTGGGCGTGAACTTTTTGCTGGGCCCTTCGCTTGACGTGCTCAGCGATCCCCGACCTGGCCAGGGCGGCGACTTGGGCACTCGGGTCTTTGGCGGCGATCCCTACTGGGTGGGCCAGATGGGCCAAGCCTACATCCGAGGTGTGCACCTGGGTAGCGAGGGCCGCGTCGTCACGGTAGGCAAACACCTTCCGGGCTTGGGAGCCAGTGACCGTAGCTTGGAGCAAGAGATCGCCACGGTGGATAAGTCGCTCCAGGAACTGCGCCTCATCGAGCTGCCGCCTTTTTTCGCCGTAACCCAGGGAGATGTGGTCACCGACACTGTGGATGCACTCATGACGGCCCACATTCGCTACCGTGGCTTTCAGGGCGACATCCGGTATGTGACCAAGCCCATCAGCCTCAATCCGCAGGCTCTGCAGCAGATCATGAGCCAATCAGAGCTGGTGCCCTGGCGACAGGCCGGCGGGGTGTTGGTCAGCGACTCACTGGGCGTGCCAGCTGTGCGGCGTCACTATTCGCCCGAGCTCGATTCCTTTCCCCAGCGGCAGATCGCCCTGGATGCCTTCCAGGCGGGCAACGACCTGCTGAACCTCTCGCGTTTTTCCTTGAACGATTCGTGGCCGGACCAGATGGCGAACATCGAAGATACGGTCCTCTTTTTCCGCTCACGATACGAGATCGATGACACGTTCCGGGCCCGGGTCGACGAATCGGTGCGCCGCATCCTGAAGCTGAAGCGGCGCATGTGCCCTGACTTTAGCCTGGAGTCGTGCACTGGTAGCGCAGAGGCCCTCGTCGGCGTGGGCGAGGGGCAGATGGCCGTGGCACAGATGGCGCAGGATGCCGTGACCTTGCTCTATCCCTCGCGCGACGAGCTGGCCCTGCGCCTGCCCCGGCCGCCACGCCTGGGTGAGGACCTGATTGTATTCACTGACGCGCGGGAGGTGCGTGAGTGCGAGCTGTGCCCGCCCATGTATCTGCTCGATCCACAGGTCGTGCGCGATACCATCCTGCGTCTCTACGGCCCAGATGCCAGCGATCAGGTGGACCCAGACCGCATCTCGGCCCACACCTTTGCCGAACTGCGGAGCTTCCTGGCCTTCGATACGCCTGACCTGGGACCGGCCCTGCGCGAGGCGGACTGGATCGTGTTTGCTATGCTGGACGTTGCCGCCGAAGCCCAGCCCAGCTCGACGGCGCTGAAGGATTTCCTCAAGGAGTGGCGTGGCGGGTTGGAGAACAAGAGCGTGGTCGTCCTGGCCTACGGCGCCCCCTACTATCTGGACACCACCGAGGTCAGCAAGCTGACGGCCTATTACGGCATCTATAGCAAGACGGATCCGTTCGTCGACGCCTCGGTCCGCGCTCTCTTCCAAGAGTTTCCACCCCAGGGCAAGTCCCCGGTGACGGTCGACGGTGTGGACTATGATCTCGCCGAGATCCTGTCGCCCGACGCCAACCAGGAGATCTCGGTCGATCGGGCTGACAAGCCGCCCGCGACCGAGGGCACGCCAGAGCCGGTGGAGCTCGAGGTTGGCGACTCGGTGCGGGTGCGCACGAGCGTCATCGTCGATCACAACGGCAATCCGGTCCCCGATGGCACGCCGGTGACCTTTGTGGCCTACTATTTGCAGGAACAGGTGGAGCGCCGCCAGATGGCGGCGACGGTTGACGGCGTTGCGGAGGCGACCATCACGCTGGAGCTGGCAGGTGAGATCGAGATCCGGGCCATTAGCGAGCCGGCCATCAATTCCCGGCCTTTGGTCGTCATTATGGGCGACACCACGGTCTTTTTGACCCCTACGCCCACGTCTACCCCCACGCCGACCCCCACGTCGACGCCCACGGCAACGCCGACGTCGACACCCACCGCGACGCCGACCCTGACCCCGACACCAACTCCCACCGTCGTAGTCGAGGTCGCGCCGCCTCCACCCCCAGAGCCGCGGGTGCGATGGTTGGACCTGGTGTTGGCCCTGCTGGGCATGGCTGCCGCCGCGGCCGCTGTCTTTTTCTCGGCGGTGGGTCTGGGCTTCCGGACGAATGGCTCGCCCAGCCCGGTGCGATTGTCGTTGTGGAGCGGCGTCTGCGGCCTGGCCGGCTACCTGTTCTATGGCATCGGGCTGCCGGGCAGCCGGGTGCTGGAGGGTGTGACCCCGGGTGTGCGGGGCTTGATTATCGGCCTGGTCTGTGGCCTGCTGCCCTTGGCCTATGCCATCGTGTTCGCCTGGCGCGGTCGCCGTGTCAAGGAACCCGCGGCCCGGGCGGGTGGCGGCCCGCGGGCTGGCTAATTCGTGCGGTGCGGCGCTAGCGAGACTGACGCGTGGGGGTTGGCCGCGGCGTGGCGGTCGCGGCCGGCCTTGGGGTCCGACTGGGCCGTGGCGTGAGCGTGCGTGTCGCGGTGGGCGCGGCCGTCATGGTTGGCGTAGGCGTCACCGTCAGCGGTGGCGGTAGGTCAGGCGGCCAGGCGGTGATCAAGGTCGCGGCCAGTAGCAGCGCGCTGAGCACTGCCAGCAGGGCGCGATTGACCCGCACAAAACGGGCGACGGGCCAGTCGTGGTCGAACAGGCGGGCCGCTGTGCGGCCGATGACACCGGGCGCCATGAGCTCAGATCGGAGCTCGGCGATGTTCGTGGGCCGGTCGTCGGGGTGCATGGCCAGGCTCCACATGATGGCCTGGTCTGTCTGCGGCGAGATCTCGGGATTGAGGCTGCGCATCGAGCGCAGCGAATTGGGCCGGAGAAAGCGCTGTTTGGCATCCAGCGGGGCCTGGCCTGTGAGCAGATGGTATAGGGTGGCGCCCAGAGAATAGATGTCGGACCGGACGTCAGTGTGGCCGGTGTCGCCGCCATATTGCTCCAAGGGGATGTACTGGACCGTGCCGCGTCCCTGGACCACGGTGATGGTCCGTTGATCGTCGGGGACAAGGACTTTGACCAGACCAAAGTCAACCAGCTTGACGTTGCCCGCAGGCGTGATCTTGATGTTGCTGGGCTTGATGTCCCGGTGCAGAACGGGTGGATCCTGCCCATGCATGTACTGCAGTGCGTCGCACAGCTGGTCGGCCCAGGCCAATACCTGGCGCTCGGGCAGAGGATGTCCCTCGCGGAGGGCTTGGGCCAGCAGTTCCTTCAGGTCCTGGCCGGGGACAAAGTCCATGACGAGGTAATCACGA
>Ga0316577_10001716_pt1 | contig 10519 bp, 9 predicted proteins | sample S5NA_FD_203073 | JGI IMG/M metagenome (GOLD analysis project Ga0316577, IMG submission 203073) | Rhizosphere microbial communities from salt marsh grasses in Alabama, United States - S5-7_050615r2r1 | ecosystem: Host-associated > Plants > Roots > Rhizosphere | place: USA: Alabama | collected... | reverse complement strand
CGATAATCTTGGTCAGCCGGTCATTCTCTATGGGCTTTTCTTTATGTTTTTCTTCGAGGTTGGCAATTAAATCCGCATCATACAGCACCTTAAAATTAAGCGTTTCTTCAGCTTTAGGGTGATGGTGATGTGCGATGATATCACACACCTCTTCTATGAGTTTTTCGTTGGCCCCAAGGCTTTGCATAATGGATCGCGCAATGGGCGGCCCTTCCTGTTCCTGGTATTTTGCAGCGGTGCTCTTATACTTCTTTTCCGCTTCATGGATACCGATGTCATGCAAATACGCGGCGGCCAGTATCACCGCAAGATTACCCCTTTCGTTTTTGCCGATCCGTTCCGCATGACGCGCCACCCGGATTGCATGGCCGATGCGCTTAAAATCCCGTTTAAAATACCGCTTCATTTCTATGGCAATGCGATCTTTTAAGAGATCTTCCTTTTGAGCCAAAAGTTCCGGCGGCAGAGTGCCAATGCACTCTTCGGCAAACTGGCAGTATGCCGCACAGCCGAAATCCATGTTTGGATTTGCGAACTTGTGGCCGCATTTATCACATTTGCGGGTGGTATCGTCTTTGAAAAACTCAACGTCATGACCGCACTCCGGGCATTTTGCTTTAAAAATGGCTCCTGGTTTCCAGTATCTGCTGTCTTGTCCCGGGCATTTCATGTCTTTTCTCCTTTTATTCAGTGTCTCTCCATAAATAGAGGGACACAAGTTAGCTTCTTTTTATATAATAAAACAGGTTTTTGAATTTTAAAGTTTTTCCCGATTTTTAATATATTTTACACGATAAACACATGCACTGCCTTGACTTATGTCAAAACTAGGTGATAATTTTTAAAAAAGAGGAAAATTATGAAAAAAATTCTGGATATCATCTCACAGGCCCCGCTTTTCAACGGTCTCTCCCAAGAGCAATTGAGTCAAATTCGGGAAATAGCCATAGACAAGTTTTATGATAAGGGTAAAACGGTTTTTCTGGAAAGCGATGATTGTAACGGATTTTATATTGTTGTGGCCGGCAAAGTAAAAATCTATAAAGTTTCATTTGAAGGTAAAGAACATATTCTTCATATTTATGGGCCGGGCAATCCGTTTGGTGAAGTTCCGGTTTTTTCCGGACGAAAATTTCCTGCAAATGCAGAAACCATTCTCAAAAGCCACCTTTTGTTTATCCCCAGGCAGGCTTTCGTGGACCTAATCTCGGAACATCCCTCACTTGCCATGAATATGCTTGCGGTTCTGTCCAGGCGCCTGCGACAATTCACCGTCCAGATAGAAAATCTTTCCTTAAAAGAGATCCCGGCCCGACTGGCCTCCTATCTGACCTATCTTGCCGACGAGCAAGCCACCGGAGATATTGTTTCCCTGACGATTTCAAAAGGACAACTCGCCAGTCTTCTGGGAACCATTCCGGAAACCCTGTCGCGTATTTTGGCGAAAATGAACCAACAAAATTTAATCCAGGTAGAGGGTCGGAATATAACGCTTTTGGATCGAAACGGTTTGGAAGAACTTGCAGAGCATGGGAAATTACAGTAAAAGTTAACCGATTTTTGCATGATACAGGCGAAGGCTGTTTGTTACCACCGAAATACTGCTCAAGGACATGGCGAAAGCGGCCAGAATGGGATGAAGCTGCCTTAGAAAAACGGGAAAAACGTCAAAGGGCTGAAGAATTCCCGCTGCAACCGGTATCAACACGATATTATAACAAAATGCCCAGAAAAGGTTTTGCTTGACCGTTTTCATGGTGGCGCTGCTCAGCTCAATGGCGCGGGATACGCCGGTAAGACTTCCACTGGAAAGGATAATATCGCCGGCTTCAATGGCCACATCCGTGCCGGTCCCGATGGCAAAGCCCACATCCGCCTGGGCAAGGGCCGGAGCATCATTGATCCCGTCCCCCACCATGCCGGTTTTGTGTCCTTTTTTTTGAAGTTCTTTGATTTTGGATGACTTTTCTTCAGGACGGACCTCGGCAAAAATCTCATCAATATTCACTTTTGAAGCAATGGCTTGAGCGGTTTTAAGGTTGTCCCCTGTCAGCATGACCACCTTAAGACCCTGGGTGTGGAGCTGCTGTATCGCGGCCTTTGATTCCGGTTTCAGGGTGTCGGACACGGCAATCAGGCCGTACAGTTCCTCTCCTTGAACCAGAACCATTACGGTTTTGCCCTGGGACTGGAGCAGGTCTATGTTATGTTTTGCTTTTTCAATATGGATTCCAATATCTTTAAACCATTTGGGTTTGCCCAGCTTTACCAAGTTTCCGTGTATCCTGGCCTCAACCCCAAGACCTCCCCGAGCTTTGAAATTTTCAGGTTCCCAGAGATCAATGTTTCTTGTTTTCGCTTCCTTGACAACGGCTTTGCCAATGGGATGCTCTGATCCTTTCTCAACCGAAGCCGCAAGTTTTAAGAGTTGATCCCGGCTGGTACCCCCCGGATCAATAGGAATAATGTCAACCACGGCAGGTTTGCCCATGGTGATGGTGCCGGTTTTGTCCAGAACAATGGTATCGAGTTTTGTGGCCGTTTCAAGGGCCTCACTTTTTTTAAACAGGATGCCTTTTTCCGCTCCTTTTCCGGTGCCGGCCATTATGGCCGTGGGTGTGGCCAGCCCTAAAGCACATGGACATGCAATGACGAGCACCGCTACCAGCCGGATCATAGCCGGTACAAATTCACCGGTAATCCCCCACCATAATACAAAGGTAGCAAGGGCAATCGAAATAACCGAAGGAACAAAGATCGCCGCCACCCGGTCTGCAAGTGATTGTATGGGAGCTTTGCTCCCCTGAGCATCCTGAACCAGACGAATGATCTGAGCAAGCACGGTTTCTTTTCCCACGGCCAGGGCATTGAATTTTAAGAGACTTTCTCCATTAATGGTTCCGCCGACCACCCGATCTCCGACATGTTTGGCCACCGGCAACGGTTCACCGGTCAGCATGGATTCGTCCAGAAAAGATTCCCCTTCCAGGATAACCCCGTCCACGGGAATGCGTTCCCCGGGCCTGACAATAATCGTATCGCCCATTTGGACCCGTGTTATTTGAATCTCTTTTTCAACGCCATCCTTTATGATCGTGGCGGTCTTTGGGCGAAGCCCCATGAGTTTGCGAATGGCGCCTCCGGTCTTGCCCTTTGTTCGGGATTCGAGCATCTTTCCGAGCTTAATCAGAGTAATAATGACCGCTGAGGTTTCAAAATAAACATGATCTCCGAAAGAAGGAACAATAAGAACCGCCAGAGAATAAAAATATGCCACTGAGGACCCCATAGCCACCAAAACATCCATGTTTGCGCTCTTAAGTCTCAGGCTTTTTACTCCACCCTTATAGAAATCCCATCCGGTGTAAAACTGGACCGGCGTCGCCAGAACGCAGAACAACCAGTTCACCCAGGGCGCATGGCTCCACACCCCCAGAAAATTAAAATCACGTCCCATGCTGAGAATAAAGAGGGGAAGGGCAAAGATTGCCCCAACGGCAAATTTTCGTGTCTGGTCTTTTATCTCCGCATCCCGTGCAGCCTGCTCCGCGTCTTGGCCGTCAACGGTTTCATCCGGCAAAATTGCATGGTATCCGGCCTGCTGGATAACCGAAACCATATCATCAACAGAAGTCACTCCGGAGATATATTCGACTGTCAGTCGTTCCGTGGCAAAATTTACGGATGCAGAGATAATACCCGTCGTTTTTTTGGTTAACGCCCGCTCTATGTTGGCCGCACAATTGGCGCAGCTCATACCGGTTATGGGCAGCTCAATTTTTGCCGTAGCAACGGTATAGCCCGACCGGTGTATGGTATCGACCAGATCTTTAACGGTCAACACTCCGGGATCAAAACCTATGGCTGCCTGTTCAGACGCAAAATTAACACTAACCTCTGTAACGCCATGTAGTTTCTTCACCCCCCGTTCAATATTCATGGCGCAGTTCGCACACGTCATACCGGTAATCGGTAATGTTATTTTTTGTTCGGCCATTATTGAACTTCCTTTATCCAGTGTCCATTCAGGACAATATTACCCTAATTGATCGTAAAAAAAAATCAGAAAAAATAAAACTCCCCTCTGCAACCAGGCGGGGAGCTTTATTAATAAAGAAAGGTATGTTTTAAATGTTTTTCTAAACTTCGCCGATTAAAAGGTCAATGCCTGATATTCGTTTAATAAATCAATCAGAAAGGGTGACCCTTCAATCTCTACCCCCGGAATCATTTCATCGGGGGATAAATACCTGTGATCCACTCAGGCCTTGCAGGCGTAAATCGTGGCGTTATGTTCCGTCAGATAATCAATAAAAGGCTTCATTTCTTCGCCGGTAGATGCCTTTGCGCCATCGGCCATGCCAAATTGAGCCCAGTGAATCGCATCATCCACAAGAAATACCTTAACATCATGTCCTTTCTCGCAGGCCACTTGGGCAAACTGGAAAGCACGGGTCGCACGGCCTGCCTTTTCAAATCCATTGGAAATAACGAACAGCAACTTTTTCACAGTGTTTACCTCCTGTATTTATGAGTCTGTTGATTAATGAGGATTTTCGTTCAAGATCAAGGCATGCAAAAAAAATAACCACAGGCATATATTTTATATTCCGAGGATTATTTTTTGAGCATAACGCAGAGATTGTAAGAAAAGACCATTAATCGGCAGACTCATTTATGGTGTTTCCGCATCTTCACTCTATAATTTGTAGTATAAAAATTTTATTTTTTAAAGGGATATCTTTATACACTATCTTTTTTTGGTTAGCTCTTTCACTTTTCCTTCACTGTACCCAAGTGCTTTAAAATCCATAACCCCAGATAGACCGTGACAGTCATTGCATTGCAGAGACCGTTCTACGGTTACACCATGGCTTTGCATCCCAGAATCTCTAAAACCTATTACAATTACAATTCTTTTCGATACATTTTCTGATCGCTTAGGAATAAAGAAATAAGTTCCAGTATATTATTATCTAAAACATAACCTTCCCATCCCAGACGCTCCAAATTCTGCTTAACGCAAACCGGTGTAGAATACTTTCCACTGCTCATTACGTTGGCCACATCCTTTATAAGCCGGTTAATTTCGACGGGGATCAGTCCTCTGTCCTTGAGCTTTTTTGATATGGTACCGATTATCGTTGTCATAAAACACCTCGGAGTTGTGTTTTATAGAAATACTCCCATGAGGAGCCAATTTATTCGCATAGTTACCGGTAAAGGTCAGCATCCGCGACAGTTTTTTAATCGTGTAACTTTTTCGAAATACATCCAGACCAAAAGAACAAACTGAAGAAAGAAAGCATGTATGAATAAAAATTCTTCCGACAATGCCGCGATAATTTTTTAAGGTATTGATCAGTTCATACGCTGATGACCCGTCAAAGTCTCCCATAAGCTTAAGATGGAGGTTGTCCCTGTTTTGATGACAATAAATTCTAAAGTTCGATGCCATTGTTCTCCTCCTTATCGCTGGTCCCCTCCCTCCTTGGTCATTTGTCACTGCTTTTTAGACATAACCCACTGTTTTCCAACATTTTTTTTTAGATGTGGGAGGTTCCAAAGCCAAAGGCGTACGCTGCAACTTGGCCGCCTGCTTTGACTGAACCTGAATATCGCACTCGGGAAACAGTGTCTTAAGGCATGATATCAGGGTTTCACATTCTTCAGGACGATCTGTTAAGAGAACGACTGTATTCATTGTAAACCTCCTGTCCTCTTGAGGTCTTTAGTTACCCATCAATTCAATTAATAATACAGCAATAATGATGCCAATTAAGATTGGGTACGGGTTTTTGCTTTCAGGTTGCGAATTGATAGAAAAATAGTGTGGAATTGAGGTTAGCGTTAAAAGTTTTTTTATCATCCAACCATCAATGTGTTAAATAATTAAACAGCATGGGTGTTTATATTTTGAACAAAAAGAGGTTCATGGTTGTACATGAGTTTAACAATTATTGAAAAATTGTAATATGTGGGATTCAGGAGTCAACCTGTCTGAAACGAAGTGAATTTAGAGCATATTAAGGACGAGCGTCTGGAGATAACTAAGGCGATTCAACATTAATTTTAAAAAAATCCATAAAATATAATTTACGGCATAATATTTGCTTTTCTTTTACATAGGAGTGACTTGGCAACCTCCTTTTTCATTTTTCTCCCCTTTTTAACTGGCAAATCGGCCTTTAAGGAATAGATCCTTAGGGTCGATTTGCCGTTTTTTAAGGGAGTTATATTTCTGAAGGTTCTGTTTTTTGATTGCGTTCAAGCCCAATAGTTATTAGGTTAAAGCTGAACTTTGTTTTTTTCTAAGCATTGTCAGCAAGTTAATAAGGTTGATATTACGAATCGCCCTTGGGGAAAGATTTTTATTCCAAATAAATATGACGGCTTCGTAAAAACTCCAATTTCTGCGTTGCGCTTCATTCCGTGTTCATTGCGGCGTACATAAGTACGCCTCATTCCACGAAATTCACGACGCCTTGAACTTGGACTTTTTACTTTGCCGTCTCAATTTTGACTTTTACTAGTTCATCAAAAATAGGAGATAAACAGAATGGGTAAATGTTCAAATCATCCGGAGAGAGAAACCAGTTTTTTATGTTTAAAGTATAATATCTATATGTGTGAGGAATGTCTAAAATGCCGAGATCCGGAAATTTTCTGTAAATTCCGGTCGTCGTGTCCGATCTGGTTTATCGAAAAAAGACAAAAGGACTGGGACCGGGAAGCCAGAGCCCAAGAAGAGGTTAAAACCTTTAAGGTTATCTTCAAACCTGAAAATAGAGAGATTTCAGTGTCTGAAGGAAGTACCTTGCTGGATGCAGCCGTTGCTGCAGATGTACATATTAATGCCTCCTGCAACGGCAAAGGATCCTGCGGTAAATGCAAATTGATCTTAGAATCCGGTAATATTAAAAGCGAACCCACGTCCCTGTTAAGCGATCAGGAAAAAGAAAAAAGCTATATTCTGGCCTGCCAGACAAAAGTACTTGGTGATGTTACCGTTAAAATTCCGGAAGAAACCATAGAGCGTAAACTTAAAGTTGCCGGTATGGGCCGGGAAGCTACAGATCGGTTTAAAGGATTAGTGAAAGATATTCAGCCCATGCTCATAGAGATTCCCCTTGAGCTTGAGCCACCTACTCTGGACGATTCGGCCAGCGATGTGGACCGGCTCAACCGTGGATTGAAAAAAACCGGTTGTTGTGATGTTGAAACATTTAATGTGGGAATTAAAGTCATGCGAGAATTAGCAACCGCCATGCGGGAGGAGAACTGGAACGTCACGGCATCTGTTATCCGGAAAAAATGTGCAAATGAAATCTTGAATGTCAGACCCGGAAACGGCCAAGAAAAATCATTGGGACTTGCCATCGATGTGGGCACAACCTCTATCGTGGTTTACCTTGTTGATATGACCGATGGTTCCATCATTGCTGCCACCTCCGGCCACAACAGACAGTCTGCCTGTGGAGATGATGTGATTAATCGGATTGTTTGCGCTGAAAAAGACGGAGTCGCTAAATTGAGCCGCATGGCCCTATCCACCATTAACAATTTAATAAGCGAAGCGCTTACCAGTGTAAACGGAAATTTTAAAGATATTAAAAATGTGGTGATTGCCGGTAACACCACCATGACACACCTGCTTTTGAAAATCGAACCAAGATATATTCGGCGAGAGCCTTATATTCCTTCGGTTTCAGAATTTCCGATTTTAAAGGCCGGTGAAATCGGTATAAAAGCCAATCCCATTGCAGCGGTATTTATCATGCCCGGTCCTGCCAGCTACGTGGGGGGAGATATCGTATCGGGCATGATTTACTCAGGGCTTCATCGTGAGGAAGCCTTAACCCTGTTTATTGATGTGGGGACCAATGGGGAAATCGTTCTGGGCAACCAGGACTGGCTGATGACAGCCTCTTGTTCTGCCGGTCCGGCATTTGAAGGCGGGGGGGTCCGCTGGGGCATGCGTGCAGAAGAAGGAGCCATTGAAAAAGTATCCATAGATCCGGAAACCTTTGAACCGACGTTTTCCACAGTTGGCGATGTCTCGCCTCGCGGCATTTGCGGCTCCGGCATGATCGATTTAATATCCGAAATGCTGCTCACGGGTATTATCGGCCAAAACGGAAAATATAAAATCGATCAAAATCATAACAGAATGAAAAAGGATGGTGAAGACCTGGCCTATATCGTAGCATTTGCGGATGAAACGCCTATGCAAGAGGATATTGTCTTTACTGAAATTGATATTCACAGTTTAACGTTGAGCAAAGGATCTGTATATGCCGGATTTATGGTTCTTTTGGAGCAGGCGGGACTCGATTTTTCTATGATAGACAGGATGCTAATCACCGGCGGATTCGGCCAGTATCTTAATATCGAGAAAGCGATCACCATCGGTCTGCTTCCGGACATAGACCGCAACAAATTCAAATACCTGGGTAACAGCTCAATTGCCGGCGCCTATATGGCCCTGCTTTCAGATGACTACAGAAATGAAGCGATGAAGGTTTCAAATAATATGACCTATATAGATTTTAGCAGTAACAGCCGGTTTATGGATGAATTTACATCGGCACTTTTTTTGCCGCATACGAATCTTAAGGCATTCCCGAGTGTAAAAATTAAACAGGGGAATTAAAATGAGGCTGAAACGCGATCCGGAGGCTTGCATCTGTTGCGCTATTAAGGGCTCATAATAGTACACGATGACTTCGCCTTTGAGGGCCTTTTTGGGGCGAAGCGGAAAACCCGCTATCGGGTCATATGAAAGCCTCCGGATCGTTCAAAATTCAGTTATTAAAAGGCCATATCCGTTTTCCATACTTCCCAGACTTTACCTACCAGATCAGGCCCAGGTTTGAGCGTGGGTTTTCCGGGCTGCCATCCGGCCGGGGTTGCTTCCGTGCCTTTGCTGTCCCTTACAAGCTGGAAGGCCTGGATTTGTCTTAACGCTTCATTGACATTTCTTCCCACCGGAGGAGAGAGAACTTCATACCCTTTGACGACACCTTCCGGATCTATGATAAATTTTCCTCGAGTTTCAACACCGGCAATTTCATCATAGATGCCATAAATCGTCCCGACCTTTCCGCCGGCATCCGACAGCATGGGAAAAGGGATTCCGCCGGTCACCATTTTTGACAATTCCTTATCGTTCCACATTTTATGAACAAACATACTATCAATACTCATGGTAAGGATTTCCACGCCCAGCTTTTGAAACTCGGAATATTTTACGGCAACTGCCGCAAGTTCGGTAGCTCATACAAAGGTAAAATCGCCGGGGTAAAAACACAGTACAACCCATTTCCCCAGATACTCTGACAGCCTTACTGAAATAAATTTTCCCTTATGGTATGCAGGCGCGGTAAAATCCGGTGCTTTTTGACCTACTTTTATCATTTTCAGTTCCTCCTTTGTTTTTTTGTCATCCTTTTTTTCATCTGTTTCAACCGGCTCGCCGACAGGTCCCCCTGTGGGCCGGGCACACCCAATTTCCATTTCTTCTCCCATACTCTCCTCCTTATTTTTTAGGTTGGTTTTTTAAAAAAGATTCACTGCATAAGGGTTTTTTCCAACCCCATGCCTCCTTTAGATTATACGTCGATCAATAAAAATAATTTTTTCATGATCATGCCCCTTGTTTATGCGCAAACTCCCATCGTTTGTCGAGAAAATAAAGAATCGGAACCGTCATTCTTGAAAACAGGAGTGATGCCACCTCCCCTGCCATCAGGGATATGGCGAGTCCCTGAAAAATGGGATCAAAGAGAATAACCGAGGCGCCCACCACCACGGCTGCGGCCGTTAACATCATCGGCCGGAAGCGAACCGCTCCCGCATCGATTACGGCCAGATCCAGAGGCATCCCCTGCTCTAATCGCAATTCTATAAAATCTACCAGAATGATGGAATTTCTCACCACGATACCGGCACCGGCGATAAAACCGATCATAGAGGTCGCGGTAAAAAAAGCGCCAAGAGCCCAGTGAGCGGGCAGGATGCCAATGAGAGAAAAAGGAATGGCCGCCATAATGACCAGTGGTGTACTAAAAGATTGAAACCATCCCACAACCAGCACAAATATCAGCACCAGAACCACGGCAAATGAAATGCCAAGATCCCGGAAGACTTCATAGGTGATGTGCCATTCACCATCCCATTTCATTTCAAACTTCCGATCACTTTGGGGAATATTTGCGGTGTGCTGAATAATTTTATACCCTTCGGGAAGCATGATGGCGTCGATTTTCTTTTTCATTTCCAAAATAGCATATACCGGACTTTCTTTAACCCCGGCGACATCACCGACAACATATACCACGGGCATTAGATTTTTATGATAAATACTCTGATCCACGGCAGTTTTACGAACGTTGATCAGCGTCGAAATCGGCACCAGACGGCCGTCGACTGATAACAGTTTGAGTTCTTTAAATCGCTCAATCCCGGCGCGGGCGGACAGTGGAAGTCGCATCAGTATCTGAATATCCTCTTTTTCCCT
>Ga0316577_10001715_pt1 | contig 10526 bp, 10 predicted proteins | sample S5NA_FD_203073 | JGI IMG/M metagenome (GOLD analysis project Ga0316577, IMG submission 203073) | Rhizosphere microbial communities from salt marsh grasses in Alabama, United States - S5-7_050615r2r1 | ecosystem: Host-associated > Plants > Roots > Rhizosphere | place: USA: Alabama | collected... | reverse complement strand
GGCAACTAGCGGATCATGGTCTTCGACCAGTCGGGTACCTATCTCGACCAGTGGGGCGAGGTGGGGGTCGGTCCGGGCTTCTTCTCCGAGCCGGTGGGCATCGACGTCGACAGTAACGGCAACATCTATGTCGCCGACACCTGGAACCAGCGGGTCCAGGTTTTTGACCCTGGGTTCGACTACCTGCGCGAGTGGATGGTGGATGCCTGGTATGGGCAATCGGTGGTTAACAAGCCTTACCTAGCCCTGGATGCGGAGGATCGAATCTATATCACCGATCCGGAGGGCTATCGCGTCGCGGTTTATGACGCCGAGGGGACCCTATTGGCGACCTTTGGCCAATACGGCTTTGATGCTGCAGCGTTCAGCCTGCCGACGGGGATCGCGGTGGACGCTCAAGGCGATATCTATGTGACGGACACTGACGGGAACCGCGTGCTCAAGTTCGAGCCGCTGCCCTAGGGGCAGAGCCTTGCGAGTAGAATGGGGGGATGGCTGCCCTTCTTTGACAGCCGTCCCCTCTTCTGTTTCAAGCCAACTCTTGGGAGCTGAAGCCTGCTGGCAGGAGTTCGGCGATGGTATAGGTCTCGACGTTTCCCTCCAGATCGGCGATGATGACCCGCAGGTCGCCCTCGGGCGTGGAGAACTCGCGTAGAACCTGGCGGCAGGCGCCGCAGGGGGAGGCCCCCGTGGCTGTAACCACGGCGATGGCCTCGAACGACCGCTCCCCTTCGGAAACGGCCTTGGCCACGGCCGCGCGCTCGGCACACGTGGTGAGCGGGTAGGCCGCGTTCTCCACATTGCAGGCTGTATAGACCGCTCCGGAGCGGCCCAACAGAGCCGCTCCCACCGGGAAGCCAGAGTAGGGGGCGTAGGCCCTCTCCCGGACCGCCCGGGCCTTTTCCACGAGTTCGGTGTCGGTCAGATGCTCGCTCATAACAGTGCCGTCCATCGCCTTTTCCCGTTCCCGTTGCCATCTTGATGCAGGACGGGGCTTTCTTCCTCTTCTTCAGCCCTGGCCAGATCTGTACGACGTCGCACCCGGACCTTCTTGATGCGCCGGCCGAGTACAGATTCGACGAGGAATTCCATCTCGCCGTAGGCAACCAGGTCGCCCACCGCGGGCACCTTGCCCAGGGCGGTGTAGATAAAGCCACCCAGGGTGTCGCTGTCGTCCGTGGGCAAGGAGACATCCATGAGCCGGTTTAGGTCGTCCAGATCGACGCGGGCGTCAAAGATATACTCGTCGTCGGTCACAAACTGGACAAAGGGCTCTTCGCTGTCGTATTCATCCTGGATCTCGCCGACGATCTCCTCCAAGATGTCCTCAATGGTGACGATGCCGGCCATGCCGCCATACTCGTCGACCACCACAGCCATATGCACCCTTCGCTGCTGCAGATCGGGGAGCAGGTCGCTTGCCTTCTTGGTCTCCGGGATAAAGTAGGCTTCGCGCAGGATGCTCTTGAGGGGTACATCCGTCCGGCCCTCGCGGAGGTAGGGCAGGAGATCTTTGGCGTACAGGACGCCAAGGATATTGTCTATCGTCTCGGTAAAGACCGGGATCCGGGAGTGTCCAGCCTCCATGATGGCGTCCAGCGACCCCAACATGGGCGTGGTCACCTCGAGTGCCACGACGTCGATGCGGGGCACCATGACCTCACGTACGAGGGTGTCACCCAGCTCAAAGATGGAGTAGATCATCTCCTTCTCTTCTTCCTGGATAAAGCCCTCCTCCTCGCCCGCATCCACCAGGACCTTGATCTCCTCTTCCGTCACAAAGGCCAGGTCACTGCGGGCTGTGACGCCAAAGAGGCGAGAGATGCCGTTGCTCACCCAGACCATGAGCCGGACGATGGGGATGGCCACCGCCGAGATCAGGGCCAGGGGCCGCGCCACCCACAGCGCGATGCGTTCACTGTGCTGCAGCCCGATGGCCTCCGGCACGAGCTCGCCGAGGATCAACATCACGATGGCCGTCACCAATACGACGACGACAAAGGCCACGGCGTAGCTTGCCCCGGCGAGCCAGGGCTCCCAGGCCGCGGCCAAGGGTGGGGCGGAGACGACCGCGACTACCGCCCCGGCAAAGAGGCTGGTCAGGGTCATGCCGATTTGTGTGGCGGCCAGCAGGCGACTGGCATCCTCGGCCAGCCGCTCTGCCGTGCGCGCCGGAGCTACTCCTTCCTCGATCAGCTGTCGCAGCCTAGGCTTGCGCACGTTGACCAGGGCCGAGCGAGCCATGGCCAAGAAGCCCTTGGCCACGATCAGGCCCAGCAGCAAAATGACCTCCCAGAGCGTCACCTTATTCCTCCTCCGATCCGTCGGCGGCAGCGGGGGGTCTGAGTCTGGAGGGGACCCCGTAGGCCAGCGCGCCAGGCGGCACATCGCGGGTCACCACCGACCCAGCACCCGTCTTGGCGCCTGCGCCGATCTCCACCGGAGCGACGAGCATGGTGTCGCTCCCGATGAAGGCCTTCTCTCCGATCACCGTCTTGTGCTTATGGCGGCCATCGTAGTTGCAGGTGATGGTACCGGCGCCGATGTTGGCCCCGGCGCCAACGGTTGCGTCTCCGAGGTAGCTGAAGTGGCCCATCTTGGCCCCGGGTCCCAGATAGGAGTTTTTCATCTCGCCAAAGTTGCCCATATGGGCCCCTTCCGCCAGGTGTGCGCCCTTGCGCAGATGTCCAAAGGGGCCGATGTCGCTGCTGGCCTCCATGATGGCCCCTTCCACGACTGACATCTCTACGCGGCAGCCGTTGCCGACGGTCGAGTCGCGGATGATGGTGCCTGGGCCGATCGTGCACGCCTGGCCGATGCGCGTCGTCCCTTGCAGGACCGTGTTGGGCCAGAGGACGGTATCGCTTCCGATCTCCACGCCGGCCTCGATATAGGTGGTCGACGGGTCGATCATCGTCACGCCGGCCAGCATCCACCTGTCGTTGATGCGGCGGCGCATCTCGGCTTCGGCCAGGGCCAGCTTGGCCCGGTGGTCTATGCCGATGACCTCGGTGGCGTCGTCCACGCGGAGGGCCGCCACCACCTCGCCCTGATCACGGGCCAGGGCCACCAGGTCTGTGAGATAGAACTCGCCAGCGGCGCTTTTCTGGACGCGGGCCAAGTTGGGCCACAGCCAGTCGTCCCGAAAGCAGAGGATCCCGCTGTTGACCTCATCGATGGCCCGCTGCTCGGGCGTTGTGTCGTCCTCCTCGACGATGGCCAGGACACGGCCTGTGCCCGGTTCCCGGACAATGCGGCCGTAGCCCTGTGGGTTGTTCGGCCGGAAGGTGAGGATGGTGGCGGCGGCTCGCTCAGCCTCATGCTGTTCAAGCATGTGCTGGAGGGTCTCGGGACGGATCAGCGGCGTATCCCCATACAGGACCAGCACGGTACCGGCCTTGCCAGCCAGGGCCTGTTCCGCCTGCTGGACGGCATGTCCCGTGCCGAGTTGCTGTTCCTGGTTGACGTAGGTCATGCCCTCGCCGAGGGCCTCGCGGACCATCTCTGCTCGGTGGCCGATGACCATGGCCAACGCGGCTGGTTCCAGTGCAGACGCCGTGTCCAGGACGTGCAGCACCATGGGCCTGCCTGCCAGCGGGTGCATGACCTTGGGCAGGGCCGATTTCATGCGCGTCCCTTCGCCTGCGGCTAGTACGACGATTGCCAGATTCAACGGTTTACTCCTTGGGTAACAACGCGAAAAACGACCAACCTAGCCTCACGCCCTGGGGCGCAAAGCCTGGTTTGGTCGTCCCGAACCATATTTATCGCTTTGTGAGTGAGGGTCAGATCCCTCAGAGGATAATTCTTCCATCCAACTCTAGCCCCACCGCGCTCAATCCCGGTAGAGCTGGCAAATCTCTCCTTCTAATCCTGTCCATCTTAACACAAGAGACGCATTTCTGCAAATTTCAACAACTTTGGCGGCCTGACTCCGATCAAAGGGGATAGACGTCACCATCCTTGGCCAGAAAGACCTCACCTGAAAACCCGGCGGCCCGACGCCGCCAGCGCTCAAGATCCACGCCGCGGACTGGATAATGGATCAGCGCCAGCTGGCCTACGCCCGCTTCCCGGGCGACCTCGGCGGCCTCCCGGGGCGAGGAGTGCCCGGCGTCGTCACCCGTTGCCTCATGTAGCAACAGATCCGCACCGGCGGCCAGCCGGATCAAATTTCCACAGGGTTCGGTGTCCGCGGAGTAGACGAGGGCGCTACCTGTATCGACGTCGTCAAAGCGCAGGGCAAGGGTGTCGTTGTCGCCGTGGACGACCGGCGTCGAGATCACCTGGACACTGCCCAGGGACAGGACGTGGCAGCCCTCGCGCAGGGGCACAGGATGCCATTCCAGTTCAAACATGCCCTCCCGCTCCGCCAGGTCAAAGATCTCCAGCAATTGCTGGGCCCGCTCCAGGGCCTGTGCCGGCCCATAGATTGGCAGGGCGGCCTCCCGACCGCCCAGCCACAGCCCCTGGATGAGGATGGGCAGGCCATAGAGGTGGTCGGCATGCCGGTGGCTGAGAATGACGGCCCTCAGCTGTGCTTGATCCACGCCGTGCCGAGCCAGCTTGTGGAGGGGGCTGCCGCCACAGTCTATCAGGACGGTCCCCTGGGGTGCGCGCAAAGCCAGGCTGACGGTATCATGCTCGCCATCGGGAACCGAGGCGGCGGTGCCCAGCACGATCAGCTCGGCCACGGATCAGCCTCCAAAGGCCCAGACGACGATGGCCGGCGTGACATGGGCCTCGACCGCTGCGGCCAGCAGGAGCAGCGGGACGACGAGGAAGATGAATACCTTGCCGAAATCGGCGATGGCTGCCAGCATACCCTCCCCGACGGTCATGCCCTCGCGGGGCGCTGTGATGGAAGCACCGATGCGCAGCGCAAAGGCTGTGGCAACCAGGGCTGCAGGGATCTCGAACAGGCCATGGGGCAGGACGAACGCACCGAGGAAGGCCAGCGGGCTGTATCCCAGCCAGGCCACCTGGCCGGCCAGAAAACCAATGGCCAGGATGGGCACCATGAGCATCAGGACCGCAGTCACGCCGAGGCTGATCACCGACAGCAGCGCGGCCAGGAGGAGGGCCCGGACGTTGTGCAGGAAGATGGAGCCCGTGGTCAGGGAAGGCAGAAAGCCAATGTTCGAGACCGACTCAAAGTCGGCCATGGAGAGGTCCTGGAGGTTGATCAGCCCCTGGGGCAGCGGGTAGGCACGGACATAGGCCCAGCCGATGGCGCCCGCGGCCAGCAAAAGGATGCCGACGACGGCCAGGGCCAGCCAGTTGTGGCGGATCAGGTAGGGCAGATCGTGGAGGTAGATCCGGCGCAGCCAGCGGACGAGGCGCCTGACGCGTGAGACGCTGCCGGGATCCACCGGCCCGGCGTTGGTGGCAACTGGCGGCTGCAGGACAAAGGTGCGTAGCAACTGCCAGGATCGGCGGAGGTTCAGTTCGTCGATCTCCCGGCCCAAGATCTCCTCTCGGTTGAAGGTCTTGATGCCCATGCGCACCAGGATAACCATGACGACCAACAAGCCGGCGAGGATGACCCACAGGGCGCCAAGATCCCCCCAGAACATGATGATGCTCTCGCCCTGGATCAGCAGGGCCATGGGCACGATGATAAAGCTGGCCAGCAGATTCGCGGCGCGCACACTGGTGGTCTGGCTGGAGACGACCACGGCGCCGGCGACCATGACCAGGGCGGTGACGATGTTCAGGACAAAGATCTGGATCAGCAGCCCGAGGGGCGGTGCATAGTCCAATGAGAGGTAGAGGCTCGCCAGATAGACCGAGATGGCCAGGATGCTGCCCATCAGCGGCAGGGCCGTTGCCGAGATCATTTTGCCGATATAGAGCTCGAGATCTGAGATGGGCATGGACAGCAGCGGCTCGATGCTGCGCCGCTCCTTCTCGCCGACAAAGGTCTCTAGCGCGATGATCAGCGAAAAGGAGATGGGGAAGAAGCCGACGATCATCAGCAAAAAGGGGATGAGCCGCTCGCCGATGATCGGGGCGTCCCGCTGCTCGACGAATTCGACGGCCATCCCGGCTGTCCAGTTCATTAGCCAGGGAAAGACCAGGGTCAGGATCAGGATGGGCATGATGATGCGCCAGTCCTTGAGGGTATCGCGCAGCTCGCGCCGGGCGATGATCCAGGCCATTCTTATGGATGCGTGCACCGACCTGGGGAGGGGGCGGGTGGCTGCCTCACTGGCCATCCGGTGCCTCCTCGACGATGCGCAGGTAGACCTCTTCGAGGCTGAGGGTGATCTCGGTCAGGGTCAGGACCGGCGCGTCCATCCCCGCCAACCGGGCCAGCAGGGCGGGATTGGTCCGCTCCGGGCTGAGCGTCCGGTAGCGGAACCAGTTGTCGCCCTGGGCTTCTACCTGGATCAGGTCGGTCAACTCGGCGAGATAGCCGTCCAGGGAGCCGGCCAGCCGCACCTCGAGGAGGGCCGGGCCGACCAATTGGGCCTTCAGGCGGGCCGGCGTGTCGAGGGCAACGATCTTGCCCCGGCGGATGATGGCGATCCGGTCGGCCAGCATCTCTGCCTCGGCCAGGTTATGGGTGCAGATCAGGGCGGTGCGATCGCCGCTGCGCAACTCCAAAATGGCATCGCGGACGAGCTTGGCGCTGTGAGGGTCCATGGCCGAGGTCGGCTCGTCGAGGAGGATCAGCGCCGGATCGTGGAGCATCGCCCGGATCAGAGCCAGTTTCTGCCGCATCCCCTTCGAGTACTCGGCTAGGCGCTGGTCCCGGGCACCGGCCAGGCCAAAGCGCTCGGTCAGCGCCTGGATGCGTTGCCTGCTCTGCTGCTCGTCAAGGCCCTGTAGCTGGCCAAAGAACGCCAGATACTCATCGGCCCGCATCCGCAGATAGAGTCCGGGGAATTCGGTCAGCAAACCCACAGCGTGGCGCACGTCGCGGGCCTCGTGGACCGTGTCAAACCCGGCGACCCGTGCCGAGCCCTCACTGGGCTTGAGGATGGCGGCCAGCATGCGAACGGTCGTGGTCTTGCCAGCACCGTTGGGCCCCAGCAGGGCCAGGATCTCACCCGGCGGCACGTTCAGAGAGACCTGGTCTACGGCGGTGAACCAAGTCAGCGCCTGATCGCCAGGGTTGGTGCCCTCCAACGGCGCACAACCGCGTTCCCTGTTCGCGGCCGAGCAGGGGAAGCGCTTGGTAAGGTCTTCTGTCTCGATCATCCACTTCAGCATAGGTCGTCCTGGAAGTCGAACGGGATTCGTCATCTAGGGAGACGGTGCCATTATACCAGGTTTCTTAATGGCTGACAACCATCCGCTAGGCTGGAAGCACACACGCTCGTTGACAAGCGTTTGGCGATGTGCTATATTCGGAGCGGGCGGCCCTGCGCCTGAACGAGGCTCTTCGGGAGGGAAGATGGTCGACGCACTTCGGATGCTCCGTTATAGCCTGCGAGATTTCTGGGACGAGTTTGTGCCGCTGGTGATGATGAACCTGCTTTGGAGTGTGGCGGTGGCCCTGCCGTTCCTGATCCTGCTCCTCCTGGGAGATCTGAACCTGCCGCTGCGCCTGGCCCTCAGCCTAGTGATGTTGCTGCCCGGCTTTGTCTTTACCGGGGCGCTGTGCTTTGTCACCAACCAGGTGGCCCGGGGCAAGACGGCGAACTGGGGCATGTTCGGCACGGGGCTGCAGCGCTTTTGGGCCAAGAGCCTGGCCGTGGGCGTGATAAACCTACTGGTCCTGCTGCTGTTGATCATGAACCTGCAGTTCTATGCCTTTGTCCTGGAGGGCGCCTGGACCAACTTTGCGCTGAGCCTGTGGCTGGTGGTGGGCCTTTACTGGGGCCTGGTCCAGATCTTCTGGTTTCCGATGATCCTGGAGCTTGAGAACGAGAAGGTGCTGCTCGGCCTGCGCAATGCAGTGGTGATGGTTATCATCTCACCCGGATTCTCCATCTTGCTGGGCTTGATCCTGCTCGTGCTCACTGCATTGTGCATCGTCCTGTCCGTGCCCGCGGTCCTGGTCATGGCTTCCTTTCTCCTGCTGGTTGCCAATCACGCCACGCGGAGCCGGTTGGCCTTGGCCCAGAAGAAGCCATATCGGCCAGGCCTTGACGAGGACTAGGCGACGGAGGGTGAACACAGCAAAAGAGGCCCTGGTCGTCGCCTGAGCCTCTTTTAGTGCCCCCGAGAGGATTTGAACCTCCACGCCCTTGCGGGCACAGGTCCTCAACCTGCCGCGTATGCCAGTTCCGCCACGGGGGCTATTGCGCGGAATATTATACCTACGATCGTCGGCTTTGTCAATTCGCCCCGAATCCAGCGCGTCGATGAGCGGGGCCGCAGGCAGCAAGTTAGCCGGACTGCATCAGGAACAGTATGCCTACGGCTATCAATCCGATCAGAACCAGGCCCATGAGCACGACGACCAGGATGATAAACCGGCTCTGGCCACCGTTTCGCGGCTCCTCGGCGATGGGTTGCAGCGAGGGGTAGACGCGCTCCTTGACCTCGTCCGAGGCGGAGGCGGTGGGAAGCTGCTGCAGCCAGTCTGGAAGCTCGGCCTCCTCCAGGACCATGTCCTCGTCCGGTTCCAGCAGGTCCAGTTCCGGCTCCGGTCCATCTTCGCCGGGCTCTGTTGCAACGGCTGAGCCCGCGGTCACCCAAAAGTCGCCGCCAGCGAGCGCCAGCTGCCGCAGGTGCAGAGCGATGCCGCTTAAGGCTTGGCCGCATTGGTTGCAGAACTCGCCATCTGGCACGATCTGGTGACAGCGGGGGCAGAGGACCATCTCCTCACCGCGGAGAAGCGCACCGCACTGTCGGCAGAAATAGCCGTGCTCTTCAGCACCGCATTCGGGGCAAAAGGGGCCTTCCCCGGTTACCTCAGGCTCCGATCCTGGCTCCATGACTCATTCCCCCTGCCGTGAATGTCCTACACATTCTACCTCAGGATGCGTAGGACGGCAACACGAGAAATCGAATGGCGTTGACCGATCATACTATGCCCTATTATACTCGAAAGGATAGCAGGCGGCAACCGGTGCGGGGCGTGGTAGTACGGTTGTTGCAAGGCTTCCCATTTGGGCTGAGCTGGGGGATGTGGAGAGCGGATATTGGAGATCGGGGACTGGGGATTTGGGACTGGAGGCGGCAGGGACGGTGCTGAAAGCCTTGTCAGGTGGAGGGTATGGCGGGGTTCGGCGCTGGACAGGTTTCGCTTGGCTGCATCTGACGGGTGTTCGGATGGTCCGGACTACCCATTTCGCGAAAAACCTGGTATAATCGGGCGCTACGAAAATGCACATCGCTTGCCCGGCAGCCGGCATGAATATCCGTCATACGACTGGGCAGGCCTGAGGAGCTAATACATGGAAGACGTACAGGCAATTGCCCAAAAGATCGCGGACAATGTCGAGCACGTCATCGTCGGAAAAAACTCGGTGGTCGAGCTCACGGTCATCGCGCTCTTGTGCGAGGGGCACATCCTCATCGAGGACGTGCCTGGCACGGGCAAGACGATGCTGGCCAAGTCGGTGGCTCGTTCCCTGGGTTGCACCTTTCGCCGCATCCAGTTTACGCCAGACATGCTGCCCAGCGACGTCACCGGGGTCTCGGTCTTTAACCAAAAGACGCGGGAATTCGAGTTCCGGCCGGGCCCTGTGCTGGCCCAGATCGTGCTGACCGACGAGATCAACCGGGCCACACCCAAGACACAGTCGGCGCTGCTGGAGGCCATGGAAGAACGACAGATCACGGTCGACGGCGTGACCTATCCCATGGCGCAGCCGTTCCTGGTGCTGGCCACACAGAACCCCATTGAGTACGAGGGAACCTTTCCGCTGCCCGAGGCACAGCTTGACCGCTTTATGATGCGCATCAACCTGGGCTATCCGAATACAGAAGACGAGATCGTCATGCTCGACCGCCAGCAATACAGCCACCCCGTTACGCGCCTGGAACAGGTCGTGACAGCCGAGGAGCTGGTCAGCGCCCAGCAGCGCATCAAAGAGGTCCACTTGAACGACTTGGTCAAGGAGTACATCGTCAAGGTGGTGTACGCGACACGCAAGCATCCCGACGTGTACCTAGGTGCCAGCCCACGGGGCAGCATCGCGCTGTACCGGACCGCCCAGGCGCGGGCGGCCATCCTGGGCCGTGACTATGCCATCCCCGATGACGTCAAGGCCCTGGCCGTTGTTACTTTGGCCCACCGTTTGATCATCAGCCCCTCGGCGCGGATCAAGAATGTAGATCCCCGGGCCGTGATCCAGGAGGTTCTAGACAGCACCCCGGTTCCGGGTGCCCGTGTCCGCGGCCGATAAACAGCGCAGGCCCGTCGCCCGCCCAAGGCTCATATTCAGCTGGTAGCGATGCCAGCTGCTGGAAACCAGTTTGGTGGCCTGTGCAGGATCAAGACTGGATGGGAACGTTCAGGGCGAAGCAAGAGGCCTGATACCCTAGATCGCTCCTCTGCAAACGAGGGGGTTTGGAGACAATTCGATGCCACAAGCTGACTTGGTACTGTTGCACGCGCCCAGCGT
>Ga0316577_10001714_pt1 | contig 10526 bp, 10 predicted proteins | sample S5NA_FD_203073 | JGI IMG/M metagenome (GOLD analysis project Ga0316577, IMG submission 203073) | Rhizosphere microbial communities from salt marsh grasses in Alabama, United States - S5-7_050615r2r1 | ecosystem: Host-associated > Plants > Roots > Rhizosphere | place: USA: Alabama | collected... | reverse complement strand
CGCCGTGGTGGCTCAATGTCCAGACGTAGGCCGCCACGTCCCGAACGTCCTGGTCGCTGATGTTCGTGCCGCCCTTGGGGAGCATGAGCCCGGGATGCTCCGTGGGTTCCGGGACACCCGTGGTGACGAGCTGGACAATGGAGGGATAGGACCCGTCGATGTGGATCCACTGGTCATCGGTAAGGTTCGGGGCCAGGGGGCCGCCGACGCCACCCGCCAGGTGACAGGTGTAGCAGATTCCGGCTCCGGTGAAGATCTGTTCCCCGTGGGCCACCATCTCGGGGGTCACGCCTTCGGGAAGCTGCATATCCGTGGCAGCGGCCGGTGCCGGAGTCGTTGATTCAGCAGCGGGTTGCGCCTCCTCCGCAGCAGGCGCACCTTCCTCGCCCCCACCACAGGCAGCCGCAAAAGCAAGAAGAAGAAATAGAGCAGGGAACCGCATGGACTTGCTCACTGGGACACCTCCGTTCCACAGGCGATACAGAACCGCCATTTCAGCTCGAGTTCCTCGCCGCACTCCGGGCAAGGCACCAAGTTTACACTACATCCACAGAAAGGGCAGAAATTCACTCCCGAGCGATCCGGGAGCTTCTCCCTGCACCAGGCACAGGTAGTGGGAGGGGAAACCAGCTCTTCCTCCTCCTCCGACGGCTGGCCGGCCTCCTGGCCCCCCTCCTCCCCCTCTTCCGACGTGGGCGGCCAAGCAACGTCTTCCCCTGAAACTTCCCCTGAAACCTCCACTGGAACCTCCTCCGGATCAACCTCCGCGACCAAATGGGTCTCGACGGCTTCGTCGAGTACCTCTGATATCTCTTCACCCTCGGTCGTCTCCACGACCTCCTCTACATCACCCTCCTCGTGCATCCCCTCAAGCCCTCCCGCGTCTTCCTCGGAAACCGCACCCTCCTCTTCGGTGCCGGACTCCGCTTGCTCGTCCGAACCTTCGGTGGAATCTTCCGCTGGGCTCTCGGCGCCAGCAGCCTCCATGCGGCCGAGGTCCCCCATGAGAGCTTCGTCGATCTTCTGGGGGTTCAGGCGGACATCCGCCGCTGCAAAATCCCTGTAGAGGGCGGTGTTGGGGTTCGGCGTTTCGAGCTCTTCCCGGATCTCCTGCCGGGCCGTCCTGGATTCGATCGTCAGGAAGTCGCTCTCTCCCGCCAGCAGCCGGAGGAGAGCATGCTCGTAGTCGGCGTTCATCTCCACGCCGATCTCATCCCGGTGGGTCCGGTAGGGAACCAGGTTCTGGTAGATCTCCGCAACGGAGAATGGAGAGCTCAAGAGCTCAGGGTTGTTCGCCTGGATCTCTCGCACCAGCGCCCGATGGAATCGCCGCAGCACATCGTTCGGATCGAATGTCATCTCTCAGGGTCCTCTTCCAACGTCAAGAGCCCAGCTCGAATCGCGGCCAGGAGAAACGCTCGGGGATCGTTTGACGGAATCTCGATACCCCGTTGCTCGTGCCAACGTTCAGCCAGACGCTTCATATACTGGTTCAGCGGCTCATGTGCAAACCCCGCCAGGTCTCGCATCTGCCGGGCAATCTCCAGCCAACTGCCGCGCAGCAACTGTCCCTCCGGCAACCGGATCTGCCTGGGAGTGTCGTCCTCCTCGGCGATTCCCTTGAAGAGCTCCAGCTGGCTCCGGTCCACCGAGGACGGGGACGGAGTCCCGTTGGCTGCGGCTTCGATCTCCGAGAGGAGGGCCTCCACGGGATCCATGAAGGCCTCCAGCTCCTGAAGTCTCGACTCCCAGGGAAGGAGGCGGGCGTCCCCCGGCTCCATCTGCCAGAGGTGGCGTTTCAGCTCAATGATACGCCAGACCGCCAGAGAATCCCAATGGTCACCCGGAGGCACCCGCTCGAACTCCCGGAGCGCCGCCTCCCAATCTCCACGGTCGAACAGGAGATGACCCAGGTAGACGCGGGCTTCGTGAAGATCGGGGTCGAGCTTCAGGGCCCGGCGCAGATGACGACTCGCTCCGACCTCGTCTCCCTGGCGATGGAGAGAATACCCCAGTGCCGCTATGGCGTCTCCGTTGTCCGGGCGGACCGAGACCACCTTCGAGAAGACGTCCTTCGCCTCGGGATACAGCCCCTCCCGGTAGAGGGCCCTACCCATGGTGAGCATGAGCTCCACGTCTTCGTCGAAGCCCAGACCCTGGACCTTCCGAAAGAGGGCCAGAGCTCTCCCGGCGTCCCCCATGCGCAGGAGCGTCTCCCCCATCCCCACCAGAGCCTCTTCGTGGAGGGGGTCCAGAGTCAGGGCCTGGTGGAAGACCTTCCTGGCCCACGCGTACTCTTCCCTGGCCAACCTCGCATAGCCGAGGCCGACGTAGAGCTCGACGGCACTGGGATAGAGAGCGAGGCCCTCTCGAAGCATCTCGAGGGCCCCGTCAAAGTCGCCGTCGTCGTAAAGCCTGTGCGCCTGTTCGTCGTATTCCTCTGAGCTGAGGAACCGATCTTCCTCCACTGGCGGCTCCTTCCATGAGGCTTTCGGGCCCGGGCCACGCGGCCAGGATAGGAGGCCGCAGCGCACTGCCCCTCCAGGATGGTCACAAACCTAACTGCCGCGACCCGGCGTATCCAGCCTGTCGGATGCCCGCGCCCTCTCAGTGAATCACCTACCCGGACTTCCCGTAGCTCACCCCGCAAAGCGCGCAGACCCAATTCTTCCCCGACTTCGAAAGTCGCTGATACTCCCCATGCCTGGGACAGGTAAGCTCGTCCCCCGCGTCCATGGCCTCCTTCACCTTCGCCTTCTCCGTCCGGGTGGCCTTGGGAATGGCCAGAACGAAGCGGAGGGAGGAAACGTTGCACTCCAGAAGGACCTTGCCGGCTCCCCCTTCTCCCTCCCTCACGCCGAGGACATCCAGCTGCCCGCCCATAGGGGACGGGAGCCGCGCTCCAGCATAGTAGGAGTGCAGGAGCTTCTTTTCCTTCGGAAGAGGGATCGGGTTCCCTGGGCTCCCGGGGATCTGCTGGGAGGAGACATTTCGTTCCATTGGACCCCCTTCAGCTCAACCGGTAGTGGACCACCCGTGACCCCTCCAGCCTCGACGGGGAGGGGATGAGGAGACCCGGGGCTGCGCCAGCACCCCTGGCGTTGAGAAGAATATCACGGCGAGTGGTCATGCTCCCCCTCCCGGTTTCGACATTGGTCCTTGGAGCCAGAGCTGAAGCTGCCAGGTGGGCGTCAGGTGAATATCGGGGGGCAAGTATACTAATGGCCCGCCCGGGCCGCCAGGCGGTCCGGATGGCGAACAAATGCCGATGGCCAGCGAGGATCTGATCCGGGGGCGGGGGCGGACGGGAGACGGTAGATCTGGCCCGTCCGCCGTTGCGCCTCAGCTATCCTGGGACGTATTCTCGCCGCCGACTTCCTGGGGAACCAGGTCGTCCTGGGAAACCAGGTCGTCCTGGGGAACCAGGTCGTCCTGGGGGCCGTTGGCTTCCGAATGGGCCGGACCCTCCGGCGCGGACTCCTTTCTGTCGAACCCGTACCGCTTCCGGCCGTGTGGGATGGCCGGCTGACAGAACCGGATGCCTACCGAGTAGAGATCCTGGAGATCCCCATCCGTCAGGTCGGGATAGCGCTCGGCCAGATAATCGATGGTCTCGTCCATCCAGTGACGCTGATCCTCTTCCTCTGCCTGAAGGACACCACAACGATTGATGTGACTGAAGAGCTCGTCCCGAGCCCGGTTCAACATGTTCTCCTTTGCCACGTTTCCCTCCGCTATAGCCTCCCGGAGGTTTGACATCCACCCCCGGAGCGTTCTCATATGTGTCAGAGCATTAACCTAATGGAAGGACTGACCCATGCAAACTAGGGCCCCGGAATCGCTGGAGACAGGCCCCGATGCCGTGACGCTGGAGGTCTACCGGCACCTCTTCACCGCTCTGGCCGAGGAGATGGGAGCTTCTCTTCGGAGGGCGTCCTTTTCTCCCAATATCAAGGAGCGGCGCGATTACTCCTGCGCTCTCTTTGACCCCCGGGGGGTTGCTGTGGCGCTGGGCGATCACATGCCCGTGCACCTGGGAGCCATGCCCATGAGCGTGGAAGCGGCCCTCCTGGAGATGGGACCCCTGGCTCCTGGAGACGTTGTCATTCTGAACGATCCCTTCCGGGGCGGGACCCACCTCCCGGACATCACCCTGATCTCGGCGGTCCACTGGAAGGGGACGGACGGAACCCGAAACGCAGGCGGCCAGGAAGGGGACGCCGATGCGTCACGATCGAGGGTGGGCAGGCCAGAGCCGATCCTTCTAGGGTACGTGGCGTCCCGAGCTCATCATTCCGACGTGGGCGGGATGTCTCCGGGCTCCATGCCCCTGGCCCGGGAGATCTACCAGGAGGGCTTGAGGATCCCTCCGGTCCGACTCTACCGGGAAGGAGTCCGGAACGAGGACCTCTGGCAGACTCTGCTGGCGAACGTCCGGACCCCGGTGGAGAGGGCCGGCGACCTGGATGCACAGCTGGCGGCCCTCCACACAGGTGCCGTTCGACTCCTGGAGATGGTTCAGCAACGGGGAGTCAGGGAGGTGCTCAGTGCAATGGAGGGACTCATCGGCTACGCCGATCGGTTGGTGGCAGCAGGAATCAGGATGATCCCCGACGGCAGATACGAGTCCGAAGACTTTATGGACGACGACGGCTTCGGTTCCGGCCCGGTGCCGATCCGTCTGGCCATGGAGGTCAGGGGCGATGCGATGGTGCTGGACTTCAGCGGGACGGCCTCCCAGACGGCTGGGGGCATCAATGCCGTGGCGGCCATCACCTCGTCCGCCACCCGCTACGTCGTCCGCTGCATGGTGGAGGCCCTCCTGGGCACTCCTCTACCCGCCGGCGGAGGTTCCATGAACGCCGTGCAGCTGGAGCTTCCGCCCAGGAGTCTGGTGAACGCATCCCCCCCGGCCAGCGTGGCAGCGGGGAACGTCGAGTGCAGTCAGCGAATCACCGACGTCCTCCTCCAGGCCTTCGGAAAGGCTCTGCCCCGGCTGGCCCCGGCCCTCTCCCAGGGGACAATGAACAACACGACGGTGGGAGGGCTGGACCCCAGGACCGGAGAGTCCTTCGCCTACTATGAGACGGTGGGAGGAGGGCTGGGGGCGGCTCCCCAGGGTCCCGGGCTCTCCGGCGTCCACAGCCACATGTCGAACTCCCTGAACACGCCCGTGGAGGCGCTGGAGCACGCCTATCCCTTCCGCGTCACCCACTACTCCATTCGCCGGGGGAGTGGAGGAGGGGGCCTGCATCGAGGAGGGGACGGTCTTCGGCGGGATATCCGGCTGCTGGGGGACGGGCGGGTGACCTTGCTCTCGGAGCGCCGCCTCCAGGGTCCCCGGGGAGCAGCGGGGGGGGAAGATGGCTCGCCGGGAGAAAACGTCCTCATCAGGGGAGGCCGAGAGGAGCGCCTCCCCGGAAAAGTAACCTTCGATGCGCTGGCCGGGGACATCATCAGCGTGCGCTCCCCGGGGGGCGGAGGATGGGGGGAGCCCGGTCCCACGTCGGAGCGGGGTGGACTCCGAAAGGAGGCCGGATCTCGAGAGGAGGGAGGCTGACCCCGTGGATCTACAGTATGTCTTCCTTTGTGACCAGGCCGCAGAAGATCCGACGGGAAAGCTGGACGTGCAGGGGATCTTTCACGACCTCCTCGCTCCAGGCTTCCCCGCGGTTCAGGAGAGGATGGTGCTGGTCCTCGTCATCGAGTGGGGCCGGAAAGACCAGGGGCGGTACAACCTGAAGGCGGAGCTGGTGGGCCCGGACGGAGGAGTGGTTCTCACCGTGGACGGGCATTCCGACGTGGAGGTCCGCACTCCGGAGGGCCCCCCGGCCCGGACCCGGCTGGTGATGCCTCTGGAGAAGGTGGTCTTTCCCAGACCCGGGAAATACTTCCTTCGTGTCATCGTGAAGGGGGAGAGGTTCCGGGGACCCTCCTTGCACCTGCTGGAGATGGAGGGTGTCGGGGAGACGGAGCTTCCCTCCACGGCCCCGGTGCCGGGCGCGTGATGGGTTTCCTCGGCTGGGCTCGACCGGCTACCGAACCCTGAGGAGCAGTCGGTCGGCAGTCCCCCGGCTGGCGAGATAGACGTCTTCGAGACCGTCGCCATCGAAATCCCCGAACTCCAGATCCAGCCCCGTACCCGTGATCCCTTCCCCGAAGACCTGCAGCGTGGCCTCGGTGAAACGCCCCGACCCGTCGTTGAGGTAGGCACGGAAGAGGGCCGGGGCGATGCGGCGTTGGCTCAGGTCGGTGTCGGAGTTCCCGGTGGCGATATCCAGGTCTCCGTCTCCGTCCAGGTCCCGGAAGTCTCCGTCGAAGGAGGACTCGGTATCCGGAGGGAGGCGCGCATCCGTCTCGTCCGTGAATACACCCTCGCCGTCATTGATGAGGAGGCGATTCCGAGGATCGGCGCCCTCCACGAATGCGCTGACGTTGGCAAAGAGGATATCCAGGTCTCCGTCCCCATCCACGTCCCCGAAATCGGCCTCCCGGGTCTCCTCGGGTGCTTCCCGAAGGGGGATTCGCGCCCGGGACTCGTCCGTGAAGTGTCCGGTACCATCGTTGATGTACAGACCGTTCGGCCCCTCGTTCCCCACCAGCAGGTCCAAGTCTCCATCTCCATCCACGTCTCCGAGCTCGAGGTCCTGGGTCACGTCCAGGGAGACGGGGAGGCGAGCCTGTGTCTCGTCCCGGAAGTGGCCGGATCCGTCGTTGATGATGACGGCGTCCTGCCCGTTGTTGCCCAGGATCACGTCCGGCGCTCCGTCTCCATCCAGGTCAGTGACAGCCAGGCCATTGGTGGTCCCCGTCACAGGAATCCTGACGCTTTCGTCGGTGAAGGCGCCTGCACCGTCATTGAGGTAGAGCTCGTTGGTCTGGTCATCCTCGCTGACGATGACGATGTCCAGGTCCCCGTCCCCGTCGAAATCGGCGATCCCCACGTCTTCGCTGTCGTGCTCGGTTCGAGGGAGCCTCATGCTGGCGTCGGTGAAGCGCCCCACCCCGTCATTCAGAAGAAGGATGTTCGGACGGAACTCGTTGGCGACGACGAGGTCCAGGTCCCCATCCCCGTCGATGTCGGCCACCGCCGCATCCATGCTCGGGCCATCCAGAACCCCTCCCGGGAGATGGGTGGCCGAGACGTCCCGAAAGAAGGTGGCCCCTGCCGTGGCCTCCTGGGCTTCAGCCCGGGACGCGGCCGGCGCCTCACCAGGGGCATCACCCGGCGGTCCGTGACAAGCCAACGCGACCAGGACGCTGAGCGGGGCCAGCGATCCGAAGGGGACACGGTGGATCATGAGAGGATTCCCGTCGTTCAAGTGGGTTGTTCCGGGTGTTGGTGCTTCGCGCAAGATCACCCACCAATAGACCTCGCCACCCAACCGCTCGCTACATTCCGCCCTTCTGAATCGGGATCTCGACCCGGGTGGTCGCCCACTCCATTACCAGGTGTCCCATGTCAGCGCCGTGGGCGTCCCACCGAAAGGTGAGCTGCTCCACGGGTTCCTCCGTGGCACTCGCCGGCCGGGTGAAGCTCCCGATGTTCTCGGCGGTGACCTCGTCGTTGATGGGGATCCCCCATCGCTCGGCGTTCCCGTTCACGAAGATCTCCCACTCCGACTCGCCCGGGACGGCATAGAGGGAATAGCTCCCGGGCTCCAACTCCGCACCGCCCACAGTTGCCGGGAAAGGAAGATGAAGTGCCGTGGCCTCGTTGGCGCCCATGCGCCAGGGCTGACCCCAGGGCACCAGTCCTCCCATGATCTCACGCCCGTTCGCCGAAGGCCGCCCGTAGCAGAGCTTGGCCTCCTCCCCTCCCAGGGTGATGAGGGTCTCGCCAAGGGGACTGGGGCGTTGGGCCGCCGCCGCCATGTCACCCTGCCGCAGATAGCACTCCTGGGCCTGGGCCGAGGCAAACGCCGAACCGAGAACGGCCAGGGCAACGCCGCAGGCACGAAGGTAGAGAACGAGCCGCATGGAACCTCCTTTGAGAGTCTGTCCTTCCCTGGTTGTCGGGGAACCCTGGAGTCTACACCCCCTCACCAGATGGGTTTCCTCCCAGAGCCAGTGGGAGGGAGATATTTTTCACCCGGCTCGCCCCCTACCTGAGGACCACCCACATCGGCCCGCGGGAATCCATCGTGAGGGGCCCATCAAAACGTCTCGGGCAGGAGTCATTCCTTGCTCACCCACCCCCTCCCCACCAACTTCCGGCGGACACGGAATGATTCGTCAAGCGCACTTCCATGAGAGACCATCATGCTCGAAACCGGATTCAGCCTTCCGGCGGCCATCCTGGCACAGCTTCGCTGGGACGTCGATCCCGTGATCTTCCACCTGGGTCCCCTCCCTCTCCGGTGGTACTCCCTGGGATGGCTTCTGGCCTTCGGCGTGGGGTTCTATATCGCCCAGTGGATGTTCAGGAAGGAAGGCAAGCCGGAGGAGAACCTGGAGCCTATCCTCTTCTACATGCTGGCCGGCGCGATGCTAGGTGCCCGCCTGGGCCACTGCTTCTTCTACCGGCCCGGGTATTACCTGGCTCATCCCATCGAGATCTTCGCCTTCTGGAAGGGAGTCCGGGGTCTGGCCAGCCACGGGGGGGCGCTGGGGATCCTCATTTCGCTGTTCATCTATACGAAACGACACCCGGACCAAACGTACCTCTGGCTTCTCGACCGCGTCGCGGTTCCCACGGCCCTCGGGGGAATGTTCATCCGCCTGGGGAACCTCATGAACTCGGAGATCCTGGGCCTCCCCTCCGATGCTCCGTGGGCCATGGTCTTCGTGCGAGTCGACAATGTGCCCAGACACCCGGCTCAACTGTACGAGGCCATGGCCTATCTCGTCATCTTCCTGTTTCTGCTCGCGCTTTACCGAAGGCGCGGAGGGCAGGTGCCTCACGGCAGACTCATCGGGGCCTTCTTCGCCCTGGTCTTCACCGCTCGTTTCTTCATCGAATTCGTGAAGGAACGTCACGTGCCCTTCGAGGCGACGCTCCCCCTGGACATGGGCCAGATCCTGAGCATCCCCATGGTCGCCCTGGGCCTGGGGCTCCTCTGGTGGTCCACCCGAGAAGGGGCCCAGGGAGGGATTACCTGACCGTGGGCTTCGCGTCTTCGGCAAGCCTCTCCCATGGTTGGATCCGTGACGGCTGACCTGCCCGGGTTCCAGGAGTTGGATCACCCCGGGGCACGGGTCCTGACCCGGACCGAAGCCGTGCCCTGGGTTCGGTATGTCCTCGAGGGAGGTGGTTCTCTACACGCCGCGGCGGCTTCGGACCGAAACGCCGTGATACTGGAGGGACGGAGGCCGGTCTTCATCATCCCTGCCAAGCTCCCCCCGGAGACGAGGCAGGGTGCTGCCGAACACTGGGCCGTAAAGAGGTTCGCCAGGGGAGGACGGGTCCTCCCTGCCCTCCTGGGAGACCGCTACCTGAGGATGGGCGACCCGCGCCCCCTCCAGGAAACCCGGGTGAGCGAGGAGGCCCGGGAGAGAGGGATTCCGACCCCAAGGGTCATGGCAGCGGCCATCTACCCTCTGGGCTGGTTCTATCGGGGGGATCTGGTGACGGAGTACGTCGACGAGGCGTCGGACCTGGTGGAGGCTCTCTTCGACACCAGGCGGAAGGGGGCCGGCGGAGCCGCCGAGCGCCTGGACGCTCTCAAGGCAGCCGGTGCCCTGATCCGGACCATGGCCCGGGCCGGGCTCCGACACCGGGACCTGCACGCAGGGAACGTCCTCCTGCAATGGGAAGGGACGTTTCCCCGGGCTCTCATCCTGGACCTGGACCAGGCCCAGGTCCTCCCCCGAGGGAAGTCCACGTCCGTCGGACCCATGGTCCGGCGCCTGGAACACTCCCTGCGAAAGTGGGAGGCGCGTACGGGCCTCCGCCTCTCGGACCGGGAGTGGTCCTCCCTGGAGGGTGCGGCCATGGGGTAGGGGTGGGGAATCCCCCCCGGTCCATCCTGATCGTGATGATGAGTGCCATCGGGGACGCGGTGCAGGTCCTCCCCGTGGTGAACGCCCTGAAGCGGGCGTTCCCCCGCATCCACATCACTTGGCTGATTCAGCCCCTCCCCCATTCCCTGGTGGCGGACCATCCCGCCGTCGACGAGTTCGTCATCTTCCGGCGGGGGAGCCGCCGGAAGACTCCCGCCGCCCTCACTGCCGCGGCCAGAGAGCTCAGCCGGGTCGGGGATCGGCTCCGGGAAGTCGGCCGGCGGCAGCCGGGAGGGGCCTTCGACCTCGTGCTGGACCTCCAGGTCTACCTGAAGGCCGGGATCCTCACTGGGCTCGCCCCGGGCCGGATGAAGCTGGGGTTCGATTGGCGACGGACCCGGGACTTGAACTGGCTCTTCACGACCCAACGGATTCCCCCCAATCCGCTGGGCTCATCCCACACCCAGGACCAGTACTTCGAGTTCCTCCGGTACCTGGGGGTGGAACCCGAACCCGTGCTCTACGGCCTGGAGCTGACGCCGGAGGAACGGCGGGAGCAGAAGCGGTTCTTCGACGCCCTGGAT
>Ga0316577_10001713_pt1 | contig 10532 bp, 9 predicted proteins | sample S5NA_FD_203073 | JGI IMG/M metagenome (GOLD analysis project Ga0316577, IMG submission 203073) | Rhizosphere microbial communities from salt marsh grasses in Alabama, United States - S5-7_050615r2r1 | ecosystem: Host-associated > Plants > Roots > Rhizosphere | place: USA: Alabama | collected... | reverse complement strand
GTTACATCCTCCAAGACGGCACCGAACACCGCCGAGCCTCTCTGTCGACATCCCCGAGCAAGCACGTTGCGAACGAGAGGCCTCGACTTCGGGTTGCGAACGGCGGGCCTCGATTCCAGAGGACTGTCGGCTCCCGCCAAGACGCAGTTGTCGAAGAAGCAGTCCTCGAGGACGAGATCGGACAACTCGGCCGGGCGCGGCCCCGAGTCGGTGCGACCGGTGAACGTCTGGCCCGAGATCTGCCTCATTCGACCGTGTCCGCCCAACAGTTACTGAGCAGACAGGATAACGGATAACGGAAGCTGGGATAAAGGGTTTGGCCCAGTTGGGATAAGTGATAGGAGACGGATCAACTCCGTCCAGACGGAGTCCCGGGAAGCCTTCGCCGACGCTCTGGTCAGGCTTTCCCGGCGGCCTCGAGCACGCGCTTGCGGGTGTACGGGATGAGCCCGCCGGCGTCGATGATCGCCTGGAACGATCTCGGCAGTGGCTGAACGGTGAAGCTCTTCCCGGTGGTCTTGTTGACGACCTCCTGCTTGGCGATCTCGAGATCGTCGCCCTCGGAAGCCTCGATGTCGGGTGCGCTGACGACGTGGAGACCGAGGTTGATGGCGTTCTGGAGGAAGATTCGGGCGAAGCTCGCAGCCACGATCGTGAACTCCCATCCCTTGAGGCACGACACGGCCTGCTCGCGCGAGGAGCCGCACCCGAAGTTCTTTCCGGCGACGAGGACGCTTCCCTTCGGCACCTTGCCGCCGTTGAGCCTCGCGCTGAACTCGACATCGTCGACGAAGGCGTATTGCGGGGTCTCGGTGGCGAGCACCGTGGCCATGTAACGCCCGGGATAGATGACGTCGGTCGAGACGTCGTCGCCGACCGTGTAGACCACCTTGGCCATGGCTATGCTCCCTTCCGCGGGTCGGTGATCTCGCCGGTGAGAGCCGACGCCGCCGCGACCTCGGGCGAGCAGAGGTAGACCTCGCCCCGCGGGTTGCCCATTCGGCCCTTGAAGTTGCGGTTGGTGGTGGACAGCGCCACCTCGCCGTCGCCGAGGGCGCCTTCGTGGACGCCCAGGCAGGGCCCGCAGCCCGAGTTCATGACCACCGCCCCTGCCTTCATGAGATCGGCGACGTAGCCCTTGTCGAGCGCCTCCTGGAAGATGCGTCCTGACGCGGGGAAGACGAGCATGCGCGTTCCCCGCGCCACCTTCTTTCCTTTGAGGATCTGCGCGGCGGCGGCAATGTCGTCGAGTCGTCCGTTGGTGCAGGAGCCGATGACGACCTGATGGATCTTCGTTCCCAGAACGGCATCGACCGGCTTCACGTTGTCGACCGTGTGGGGACAGGCAATCTGGGGCACGAGGGTTGAGACGTCGATGTCGATCCTCTGCTCGTACGGGGCGTCGGAATCGGGGTGAACGAGCTCGATGTCGTCCTTGACGCCCGCCACCTCGCGCAGGTAGCGGATCGTCTCCTCGTCGCCGGGGATCACGCCGGAGGTGGCGCCGGCCTCCACGGTCATGTTGCACACGGTCAGGCGTCCCGAGGTCGGCATGCTCCGGATCGTCTCGCCGTGGAACTCGATGACCCGGAAGTTGGCGCCCTTGGCCGTCAGCTTCCCGATCAGATGGAGGATGAGGTCCTTGGGCCCCACCCCCTCGAGGAACCGTCCGTTCACGTTGACCCTGATGGTGCCGGGCACCTCGACGTTCAGGGCCACGCCGAGTGACCAGACGCTGGCCATCTCGGTGGCCCCGATGCCGAAGGAAAACGAGTTGAGCGCGCCGTGGCTCGTGGTGTGGGAGTCGGTGCCCACCACGACCGCGCCGGGGCGGACGTAGCCGTTCTCGGGAAGGATCTGGTGGCAGATCCCGCCCTCGTCGCCGCGGATGTCGTGAAAGCGGGTGATGCCGTGCTGGGCCACGAACTCGCGCACCTTCTTCTGGTTGCCCGCGGTCTTTGGCGACTCTGCCGGAACCCGGTGATCGAAGATGATCGCGATCTTCGCGGGGTCCCAGACCTTCGGCTCGAGCCCCGTGCCCTCGAAGACCGCCAGGAACCGGTTGATGACCAGCGCCGCGTTCTCGTGGGACATCGCGAGGTCGACCGCGGGCTCGAGCACCTCGCCGGCGCTGACCTCCTCGCGCCCCGACGCGTGGGCCAGGATCTTCTCGACGACCGTCATTCCCATGAAGCTCTCCTTCTCAGACGACGCCCTTCTCGCGCAGGGCCATCACCTGCTCGCGAGTGTAGCCGAGCCCGCTCAGGACCTCGTCGGTGTGGGCCCCGAGCCGGGGCGGGGGAGACGTGATGCCGCCCGGGGTCTTCCTCAGCTGGGCCGAGAGGCCGAAGAGCTTCACCTCGCCCACGCCTTCGACCTCCACGGTCTCGAGCGTCCCGCGGTGCCGAACCTGCTCCTGATCGAGAGCCGCGCCCAGAGGAAGGATGTCCCCGGAGGGAATGCCGCGGGCGTTCAGGGCCTCGACCCACTCGGCGGTGGGGCGGGTCCGGAGCTTCTCCTCGAGGAGTGGCGTCAGCGTCCGGCGGTTCTTCTTGCGCTCGTCGCGCTCCTGGAAGCGGGGGTCGGTCTTGAGCTCCTCGACCCCCAGGATCTCGGTGAGCGCCTCCCACTGCTCCTGCTTGTTGGCGGCGATGTTGATGTGGCCGTCCTTCGTGGCGAAGGAGCCCGAAGGGGCTGCGGTGAAGTTGTCGTTGCCCATCGGCACCGGGGGCTTGCCCCCGATCAGCAGGTTTGCCGCCACCCAGCCCATGAGGGGCATGATCGAGTCGAGGAGGGCGACGTCGATCATCTGCCCCTCGCCGGTCCTCTCCCGGTGATAGAGGGCGGCCATGATGGCGAAGGCGGCGTTCAGGCCTCCCACGGTGTCGCAGACCGGGAACCCGGCCCGAAGGGGGTGCAGCCGCTCGTCCCCGTTGATGTCCATCACCCCGCTCAAGCCCTGGATGATCTGGTCGTAGGCGGGCTTCTTGGCGTCGGGCCCGGTCTGGCCGAAGCCGGAGATGGCGCAGTAGACGAGGCGGGGATTGAGCTCCGCGAGCTCCTCGTAGCCGAGGCCGAGACGGATCATGACGCCCGGGCGGAAGTTCTCGACCACGACGTCGGCGGTGGCGACGAGCTTCCGGAAGATCGCCTTTCCCTCGTCATCCTTCAAGTCCAGGGTGACCGACCGCTTGTTGGAGTTCTGGGCGAGGAAGCTCGTGCCCCGGAGCTGCTTGTTGTACTCGGGGACGTTCCCGAGCTTGCGGGCGAGATCTCCATCCTTTGGATTCTCGACCTTGACGACGTCGGCCCCGAGGAGCGCCAGCTGAAGCGTACAGAAGGGGCCGGAGAGGACGTTGGTCAGATCGAGCACACGGGTGCCGGAGAGCACGGGCATGGCGTCACTCCTCCCGGGCGCCCGGGGGCATCAAGCCGCGCTCGGGGATCGCCCCCGCCCGGTAGACGGCTCCCGGCATCTCGCGGCCGAAGAATCGGGCCACGTCGCGAGCCAGATCGATGAGCGCGGGCAGGTCGATGTCCGCTCGATGCCCGCCGCGCTGCAGCGCGTGCACGAGGTCCTCGGTGCAGGTGTTTCCGCCCGCGACCGCGGTAAAGGGGCATCCTCCCAGTCCCGCGATCGAGCCCTCGAACGAGGCCACGCCGACCCGCAGCGCCGCGTAGCAGTTGGCCAGGGCCAGCCCGTAGGTGTTGTGGAAGTGGCAGGCGCACTCGATGTCCTGATCCAGCGCGAAGACGTCCCGGTAGAGGTCCTCGACCCGTTCGGGGGTGGCGTGGCCGGCGGTGTCAGCGAGGCTGAGGTTCCGCAGGCCCGCGTCCAGAAAGCTCTTGACGATGGCGAGGACTCTCTCCTGGGGAACCGGCCCCTCGTAGCCGCAGCCGAAGGCCGATTGAACCGAGACCTGGACGCGCTTCCCGGCCTTCTCCGCGTCCCGGGCCATGGCGATGATGCGCCGGGTGGCGTCGGCGACGCTCATGCGGGTGTTCTTCAGGCTGTGGGTCTCCGAAGCGGATACGCCCATGCAGAACATGTCCACGCCGCAGGCGAGGCCACGCTCGAGTCCCTTCTCGTTCAGCACGAGCCCCGAGAGCAGCACGCCGTCGGGGTTGCCACCGGGCGAGGTGAAGTGATGGAAGAGGCGATCGGTGTCCGCCATCTGGGGGACGCGGCCCGGGTGAACGAAGGAACCCACCTGCACGATGTCGACGCCGGTGCGCAGCACGGCCTCGATCCAGGCGGTCTTCTGCTCCGTCGGAACGACCCGCTCCTCCATCTGCAGGCCGTCCCGCATCCCGACCTCGTGGACGACCATCTCCCTCATCCCGGCCTCACTTCAGGTTGGCCACAGGAAGACGGTCGGCGATGGCCTTGCCCATCTCGAAGGTGGTGGCGCCGCCACCCATGTCGTACGTGCGGATCCGACCCTCCTCGATGACGGCAGCGGTGGCCCGCTCGAGCCGCTCTGCCTTCTCCCTCTCGCCGAGCCAGTCCAGCATCATCTTGGCGGCAAGGATCGTCGCGATCGGGTTGGCCTTGCCCTTGCCCGCATGCTTCGGGGCCGAGCCGTGGGTCGGCTCGAAGACGGCCAGATTGTCCCCGATATTGCCGGAGCAGCCGAAGCCGAGACCGCCGACCATCTGCGCGCACAGGTCGGAGATGATGTCTCCGTAGAGGTTGGGGGCCACGATCACGTCATAGTTGAACGGGTTCTTGAGAAGCCACATCCCGAGCGCGTCGATGTTGGCGTTGTCGCACTCGATGTCGGGGTACTCCCGGGCCACGCTCCTCCCTTCTTCCAGGAAGAGCCCATCGGTGGCCCGCACCACGTTGGCCTTGTGGACAATGGTGACCTTCCTGCGGCCGTGCTTCCTCGCGAACTCGAAGGCCGCCCGGGCGATCCGCTCCGAGCCCTTCTTCGTGTTGATCTTGCAGGAGATGGCGTACTCCTCGGCGTCCGCGCCCGCGAACCGCCCGAAGGGCTTGCTCAGGGCCTCGAGCGTCTTGGCGAGGTCGGGGGGCACGGGGGAGAACTCGACACCGGAATAGAGGTCCTCTGTGTTCTCCCGGAACACCACCAGGTCGATCCCGTCGCGGTAGTTCAGGGGGCTCCCGGGGTAGGCCTTGCAGGGACGGAGGCAGACGTAGAGATCGAAGAGCTGCCGCATCCGGACGATGGGGGAGCGATACAAGAGGTCCTGGCCCTGGAGCTCCGGAGCGAGCTCGGCCGCCGCGGCCTTCACCGGTTTCGAGGTGATGGCTCCGAAGAGGGCTGCATCCACGTTCTTCAGGAGGTTCACCGTCCGCCTCGGGAGCGCGTCGCCCTCCCGGCACCAGAAATCCCAGCCGATGTCGCCGTGGATGTACTCGGCCTCCAGCTCAAGCCCGTCGAGAACGACACGGGCGGCCTCCATCACCTCCACGCCGATTCCCTCTCCGGGCAACCAGGCGATGCGGTATTTGCTCATGGTCGGATCCTTCCGGGGCGTAAGATCTGCGCGCACTGGCCCCGGCAGACAGAATGAGAAGCATGAAGTTTGCCAGCTCCCGGGCCGGGGCCACGAAAGGGTCGGAGCGCCCAGAATCCTTGACGGTGGTGCACGCTCGGGAGTCGCGGTATCCTCAAACACATGAGTGAAATCAGGTCATTGACTCGACTCCTCGCCCTCTCCCTGCTCGTCGGGCTCCTCGTCCCTCGGGTCGCCCCCGCGGCCGATGACCAACCCGACTTCAGTGGGGTCTGGGTCTTCAACGAGCAGCGGAGCGAAGACCTCCGGGCCAAGGTCCAGGAATCGGTGGGCCCCGCCAAGACGCAGGGGGACATCAAGAAGGACATCGTCCGGATCTGGATCCGGCAATGGCTCCTCGGAGTCCTCGATGACCCGGACTCGCGGTACCTGACCATCGAGCAGTCCGAGAAGGACTTCAAGAGCGGCCTCGGCGACGAGGTCTCCATCTACTACTTCGGTCGAGTTGCGGCCAGCCAGGGACCTGCCGGTGGCACGCTCCGAGTGAAGGTGTACTGGGAGGGCTCGCAGCTCGTCACCGAGGAGGGCTCGAGCGACGGGGGCCGCATCATCGCCATCTACACGATGCTCCCCCCCGGGGACACGATCCTGATCAGGTATCGCCTCGAACACAAGAGCCTCAAGAAGCCGCTCGAGGTCGCGATGTTCTTCGACCGGGACGAGGAGAGCGACTAGCGTCCCAAGCCGCATGACGGACCTCATGGGCCCGGTTCGCATCCTGAGGTAGTATTCCGCCGGCCCGCCCGATCGGCCCCTGGAGGTGCTCCATGATGCGCAGCGGTGTCCTGGTCGTCTTGTTCCTTGCCCTCGCCCTCCCCCTCGCCGCCGACGTCACCTGCGTGGATTGCCACGGTGGGCACACACCCGGCCTGGTCGCCGACTGGACCACGAGCCGACACGCCGAGCTCGGGGTGGATTGCGCCGTCTGCCATGGCGAGGAGCACAACTCGCCGGAAGACACGGCGCTCGCGAGAATCCCGACCCCCGAGACGTGCGCCGAGTGCCACGAGACGCAGGTGGAGCAGTTCAAGAAGGGCAAGCACGCGCTCGCCTGGGCGGCGATGAAGGCCATGCCCTTCGCCCACGCCCAGCCGATGGCGATGACGGAGGGCATGAAAGGCTGCGGCGGCTGCCACAAGATCGGCCTGAAGAACGAGGCCGAGATCCGGAAGCTCCAGACCAACGGTCGCGGGTTCGGCCTCGCCTCCTGCGACGCGTGCCACACCCGCCACGCCTTCTCGGTGCAGGAGGCACGCCAGCCGCAGGCCTGCCAGACCTGCCACATGGGCTTCGACCACCCCCAGTGGGAGATGTACTCCGCCTCGAAGCACGGAGTTCGCGCACTGCTCAAGCAGAGCGGCGTCCTGCCCGAGTCGGCGGCGGCCCCGACCTGTCAGACCTGCCACATGGACGAGGGCAACCACGAGGTGCGGGCCCCCTGGGGCTTCCTCGCGGTGCGCCTGCCGTTGCCCGAAGACGAGCAGTGGAGAGCCGACCGGGTGACGATCCTGCAGGCCCTGGGTGTCCTCGAACCCCTGGGGAACCCCACCGAGCGGCTCGACGTGGTGAAGGCGGCCGACGTCGCCCGCCTCGACCAGGAGAGCTGGCAGAAGGGTCGCGACGCGATGCTCGACACCTGCAGCTCGTGCCACTCACGCACGTTCGCGGAGGAGGAGCTCCAGAAGGGCGACGACATGATCCGGGAGGTCGACCACCTGATGGCCGAGGCCATCCGCATCGTGGTCAGGCTCTACGAGGACCGTGTCCTGGAGAAGCCGGAGGGCTACGATCACCCCTTCCCGGACCTGCTGACCTTTCACGACGCCCCGACGGTGATCGAGCAGCGGCTCTTCGTCATGTTCCTGGAGCACCGGATGCGGACCTTCCAGGGCACCTTTCACGCCAACCCGGACTACGCCCTCTGGTACGGGTGGAGCGAGATGCGGCGCGACATCACGGAAATCGAGGAGCTGGCCGCCCAGATGCGGTACGAGAAGCAGCACGGGCTCGAGGCGGGGCCAGTCGCCAGCAACCGGTAGGGACGGCTGATCGTCCCCCGTCCACCCTCCCCGGCCCCGGCCGGGGGAGGACTGATCAGGGGATCACCAGCTCCTGGCCGGGGTAGATCGTGCTCCGGGTGCTCAGGCCGTTCGCGCGAAGCAGCGCGGTCAGGCCGACGCCGTGCCGGTCGGCGATCTTGCCGAGGGTGTCGCCCCGCGCCACGGTGTAGCTCTTGCCGCCGGAGCCGCCGCTCGATGCCGGGCCCACCCGGAGCCTCTGGCCGGGGTAGATGACGTCCGAGGACAGCTTGTTGTCCCTCTTGAGTTGGCTCACCGTCGTCCCGTAGGCCCGAGCGATCCCGCCGAGCGACTCGCCCCGCCGCACGGTGTGCACGCCGTTGACCGCAGTGCGTGAGGTGCGCCGGACGGCCCCCGAGCCTCGCACCGGGATGCGAAGGCGCTGACCCTCCCGGATCCGGTTCGCGCTGCGGAGGTTGTTGGTGCGCATGATCGCCCGGACGCTCGTCCCGTAGCGACGCGCGATCACCGAGAGGGTCTGGCCCCTCCGCACCCGGTGGATCACGTATTGGGTCTGGGGCGGCCGCCACTCGGGGACGGAGCCGATACCTTCAGTCAGCGTCTGTTCTCCGCCGGCCGGGACCTTGAGCTCGTACGCCCGCTTGGGCGTGCCCCGGTATCGAAGCTCGGGGTTCAGGTCGCCCAACGTCCCCTTGTCGAGACCGAGAAGGGAGTCGAGGGACTCGAGCTTGACCGCGCGCGCCACCGTGACCGTGACGACGTCCTCCGGCGGATCGTCGAGCCCGGGGAGCGTCATCCCGTACTTCTCGGGATTCTCGATGATCTGAAGGGCAGCGAACAGGCGCGGCACGTAGCGCCGAGTCTCCCGCGGGAGCAGCTCGTAGAGATCCCAAAAGTCGAGGTACTCCGTCGCTGAGCGCCGCTGGAGACGCTGAACGCGGGCCTCTCCACAGTTGTAGGCGGCCAGCGCCTTGGGCCAGTCGCCGAACATCCCGTGGAGATCGACCAGGTACCCGATGGCGGCGTCGGTGGACTTCTCGGGATCGAACCGCTCGTCGACCCAGGAGTCTCGGCTGAGACCGTAGCGCTGGCCGGTCGAGGAGATGAACTGCCACATCCCCACCGCGCTGGCCCGGGAGTACGCCCGGACCTTGAACCAGCTCTCCACCATCGGCAGCCAGCTCAGCTGGCTGGGAAGCCCCGCCTCCTCCAGCTTGGAGAGGATCATGGGACGGAAGCGGCCCGAACGCCGATAGCCGTCGATGAACTGTTGCCGCTCCTTCGTGGTGAAGCTCTCGATCTCCCTCCGCACGTACTCGTTGTCGACCATGGGCAGCTCGAGGTCCCACGAGGCCGTGGGCCGGGCGGCCGCGCTGCGGCCGGAGTGGTACACGCGGCTGATGAGATCGGCCGCGAGGAGGCGGATGTCCTCCTTTGCCTGGAGAAACGCGTCGTCGCCGTTGCCCGGCAGGTCCAGCATCAGCTCGTAGGCCCGGTCCACGGCCTGGAGGGCCCCCTCGACCTCTCCCTGGTCCAGGAGCCGCTCCGCGGACTGGCAGAGCTCGAGGGCCTCCTTCTGTATGAGCTCCGGCTCGCTCGCGAGCTCGTCGCTGGGCTCCAGACCCTCGAGTGGCTCCCGTCCGGTCGAGGCGTCGGCAAACGCCTGGTCGAGGGGCTCGAAGTCGGCCACCGGAGCCGGGTCCGGCTCGGCGGGGGCCTCGGCAAGCGGGAGGGCAGCCTCCTCCGGTATCACCGGCGCTTCGGGGGACAGCTCGTGATTCGCCGAACCACAGGCCAGCAGGCCGGAGGCGAGGACGCTCACGCCCAGAACCATCGCCTTGTAGTGAAGTCTCAACGTGCTCTTTGCCCTCCGCGGGGTTGGGACAACCCCCAGTCTGGCCTCCATTGTGCCGGGCCGGGGCCGCGGCGTCCACTCCCCGCCACACAATCACCCGCACCCTTGACGCCGCGAGACCCCACGACCTAGGATGGCGGCATCATCTCGAACGCTGACAGCACTGATCGAGCGGGCCGTCTCCAACCGGGGGACGGACGCCGCGTTTTGTCGAGGGAGCCGTGCAGAGGATCCTCGTCGTCGACGACGACCGGTCGACCCGGCACCTGATCCGACTGCAGCTGAGGTCCGCCGGCTACGACGCCGAGACCGCGGTGGACGGGGCCTCGGCCCTCGCCCGCCTGGGCCGCAAGCCCTTCGATCTCGTGCTGCTCGACATCTGGATGCCGGGGATGGACGGCTTGGAGGTGATGGCCCGCCTGCGAGAGATGCCGTCGCCGCCCAAGGTCATCGTCATGACCGTCGACGATGCTCCCCAGACCGTGCTCCGGGCCCTGCGCGGACACGCCTGCCGGTACCTGACGAAGCCGGTGGAGCCTTCCGAGCTGATCGGGATGATCAGCGAGGTCCTGGCTGGTGGTCCGGAGAAGCCCATCGAGGTGATCTCGGCCAAGCCGGACTGGGTCGAGCTGATGGTGCCCTGCGATCGCCAGGCGGCCACGCGGATCCAGGCCGTTCTCGCCCAGCTGGAGACCGATCTCCCCGAGGACGTGCGCAACAGCGTCGGCCAGGCGTTCCGGGAGCTGCTGATGAACGCCATCGAGTGGGGAGGCGAGCTCGACCCCGACCGGACCGTCCGCATCTCCTACCTGCGCGCCCGCCGCATGCTGCTCTACCGCATCGCCGACCCCGGGAGCGGATTCAGCTTCGAGAACCTGAGCCACGCCGCCGTTTCCAACCCCTCAGACCGTCCCATGGACCATGCCGTGGTCCGGGAGGAGAAGGGTCTGCGTCCGGGCGGCTTCGGGTTGGTGCTCACCCGCGCCATGGTGGACGAGCTGCTGTTCAACGAGGCCCAGAACGAGGTCGTTTTCGTCAAGTATCTTGATTGACTATCATCTTCAGCGCGTCGCGGACCAGGTCGAGCTCCCGCT
>Ga0316577_10001712_pt1 | contig 10535 bp, 9 predicted proteins | sample S5NA_FD_203073 | JGI IMG/M metagenome (GOLD analysis project Ga0316577, IMG submission 203073) | Rhizosphere microbial communities from salt marsh grasses in Alabama, United States - S5-7_050615r2r1 | ecosystem: Host-associated > Plants > Roots > Rhizosphere | place: USA: Alabama | collected... | reverse complement strand
GCAGAGAAGGGGACGGCCCTGATGACGCCCCTGACCCGCTGGGTGCTCGCCCGCGCGGTCTCCGAGGCGAAGGGCTTCGCGCGCAACGGTCACGCCCTGCCGGTGGCGGTCAACGTCTCCGCCCGGAACCTGCACGACGATCAGCTCGTGGACCAGGTCACGGAGGCGTTGCAGGCCAACGACGTGCCGGCGGATCGCCTTCAGCTCGAGGTGACGGAGAGCGCGGTCATGGTCGACACCTACCGCGCGGGACAGGTCCTGGACAAGCTGGCCCGCAGCGGTGTGCGCATCGCCATCGACGACTTCGGCAAAGGCTACTCCTCGCTGGGGCTGCTCCGTCACCTCCCGATCACCGAGCTGAAGATCGACGGCTCCTTCGTGCGGGGGATGGTCGGGGAGGGGGGTGAGGGCGACACCGCCATCGTCCGCTCGACGAGCGAGCTCGCGCACAATCTGGGGCTTTCGGTGTTGGCCGAGGGGGTCGAAGACCAGTGGACGCTCGACGTCCTCTCCACCTTTGGCTGCGACCAGGCCCAGGGCTACTTCATCGCACGCCCGATGTCGGCGGACAACCTGACGGGTTGGCTCGACAAGGCGCCCTGGACCATGGCCGAGAGCTGAGGGCCGATCTGCGTCCACCGGCCCCGCAACACACGAAGAGATTCTGTACGCTGTCAGTCCCTGGACGGCAGGAGGCGACGAGATGAGTGACAACTCCCCCGCACCGGAAGCCGCGATCAGCTCCCAGTATGCGATCACCTTGCGCATCGACTACCCGCGGGCCCCGGGGCGGATCGCCAAGATCGCAGCGACGATCGGAGACATGGGGGGCGTGATCCGCGCGATCGACCTCGTGGACATCCGGGGGAAACGGAGCCTTCGGGACTACACGGTGGAATGCTCGTCCACGGACCACGCACGCCGGATCATCGAGGCCGTGCGGGGGGTCGAGGACCTGAACCTGGAGTCCGTCTCCGACGAGACCTTTCTCATGCATCTCGGGGGCAAGCTCGAGATCCAATCCAAGGTGGCCCTCAAGACCCGGGTCGACCTCTCGATGGCCTACACCCCGGGCGTCGCGCGCGTCTGTCGGGCGATCGAAGCCGAGCCGAAGACGTCGCACGCCCTCACGATCCGCCGCAACTGCGTGGCTGTCATCTCCGACGGCAGCGCGGTGCTTGGACTCGGCAACATCGGGGCGTGCGCCGCCATGCCGGTGATGGAAGGCAAGGCCATCCTCTTCAAGGAGTTCGCCGGCGTGGACGCCTTTCCCCTGTGTCTGGACACCCAGGACGTCCAGGAGATCGTCGCCATCGGCAAGGCGGTGGCTCCGACCTTCGGGGCCATCAACCTCGAGGACATCTCGGCCCCTCGCTGCTTCGAGGTCGAGCGAGAGCTGGACGAGGCGCTGGACATCCCGGTCTTCCACGACGATCAGCACGGGACCGCCGTCGTCACGCTCGCGGCAACCCTGAACGCCCTCAAGATCAAGGGAAAGCGGCCACAGGACATGAAGCTGGTGGTCAGTGGCGCGGGAGCAGCGGGCTGGGCCTGCACGCGGGCGCTCAAGAACCTCGGCTTCGGCAACATCATCGTCTGCGACCGGCAGGGGGCCCTCCACCGTGGTCGTGACGTCGGGAGCAACCCGGCCAAGCTGTGGTTCGTGGAGAACACGAACCCGGAGCAGGAGACGGGTGGCGTCAAGGATGCGCTCCACGGGGCCGACATGTTCCTGGGCCTCTCGGCCCCCGGGCTGCTCGGGCGAGACGATTTGAAGACGATGGCCGCGCAGCCGATCGTGTTCGCGATGGCGAACCCGACGCCGGAGATCATGCCCGAGGAAGCGGAGGGGATCGTCGGCGTGATGGCGACGGGTCGTAGCGACTACCCGAACCAGATCAACAACGTCCTCGCCTTCCCGGGGATCTTCCGAGGGGCCCTGGACGCCCGTGCCCACTGCATCAACGAAGAGATGAAGGGTGCGGCGGCGCAGGCGATCGCCGAGGTCGTGACGGACCGGGAGCTGTCACCGGACTACATCGTGCCGAGCGTCTTCAATCGCACGGTGTCCAGCGAGGTCGCGCGCGCGGTCGCGAGGGCCGCACGGAACACAAAGGTCGCCCGACGCATACCGAAGGGCATCGACATCTACCAGTAGCGGCGGGGGAACCGGTCCGCCCGCGGCCTACTGGGCGGCGGGTTCGTCGACGTAGTCGTCGGGGTCGGGTTCCGGTCCGCGGGGGAGGCTCCGCATGGCCTCGCGCACGAGGTTCTGGTGGCCGATCTCCTCCTCGCGCAGCTCGTCGAAGAGGGTCCGCACCTCGGGATCCGTGATGTGGGGGAGGGCCTTCGCGAAGAACTCGTGGGCCTTGGTCTCCGCTCGGAGGGCCACCCCCATTGCCTGACGGGCCGACATGAACGCCCGGGGCTCGCCGTAGTCGGGGGCCTCGACGTCCCAGAGCATGGAGCGGTCGACCCGCGGGGGGGCATCGCCGAACCGCGCCTTGCGTCGGGAGCGGAGCTCCTCCCCGTGCTTGGCCTCGTTGCCGGCCATGCTCCGGAAGAACTCGGCCGCCTCCGGTGTGCGGTGCTGCTCCATCTGGTCCACGAACTCGAGGTAGCGCTCCTGGGCCTCTTCCTCCACCAGGATGGCGAGGTCGAGGGCGTCCTGGAGACTCAGGGAAGGAAAGTCGATCGTCTCGGCCATGGACCGAGTCTAGCACCACTCCGGATCAGGCTCGCGGGGGACGCAGCTTCTCGAGGCCGGGGAAGGGCTTCGCGTGGAGAGTGACGACGGGGGGAGGGGTCTCCTGTCCGGTGAGGCCCTTCGCGACGAGCTCCACCGCCGGTCCGGACGATCGGGGCAGCTCGACGGTGGCCGCGAGCCGGCCGTCCTGGACCATCGCCTGACCCACCGACGGGGTGCCGTCGCAGCCGACGATGGGGACGGACGTCAGGGCGGCCTTGTCGAAGTCCCGGGCCACATCCTCGAGGGCCCGGCGGGCGCCCTCGGCGAGGAGGTCGTTGTGACAGGCGACGAGATCAAAGCGCATGTTGGCCTGGACGGCCACACGGAGCCACCCGACGAGCGCGTTGTACCCCTCCTCCTCGGTCCATCCCGCCTCGAGGCTGACCAGCTTGAAGGCCCCCCCCTCGAGGGCCTCGTGCGTCCCCGCGGAGCGGTCGCGGGCGGCCAGGCTTCTCTTGGAGCCCTGGACCTGGAGCACCTTGCCACCGTCCGGCAGAAGGGTCTTGATGATCTCCCCCTGCACGCGCCCCGTCTCGACCTCGTCCGGATAGACCTGGCAGATGACGAGCTCTGGGTGCTCCCGCCGCAGGCTCTCGAGGTCGTCGTCCGAGCGGTTCAAGAACACCCAGTGGATGCCGGCCCCGGTGGCGTCGCGGGCGATCCGGCCGAGACCCTGGTCGCGCACCGCCATGATGAGGATGGCCTCGGGGCGTGGGGAGGACTCCAGGAGGTGGCGCAGCTGACCGAGCTGTGCGGAGAGGTCGTCCCCGCTCCAATGCGTCTCGATCGAGAGACCCGCTCGGCGCGCCGCGGCCTCGCCATCCTGGCGAGCCACCTGCTGGAACTCGTTGTCGGTGTCGATGAGACACAGAGCCAGCTGGCCCGCTGCCATCCCGTCTCCTCTCGCCGCGTCGGCTAAAAGCGTCTCTCTAGAGTACTCCCGCTGGCTCGGTTCGAGGTTCGGTGCTTCGTCTCTTGGCCGCGGAGGCCACTCCCGCCTCGAGCCACTCGTGGCGGCCGTCGACCACCTCCACGCCGAGCCGATACCTCAGGACGTCGTCGTTTCTCCAGAGGTCTCGAAAGAGGTCGCGAACCCGGCGACGGGCACCGCGGCAGAACACGTCGGCGATGCGTGCGGCCTCCTTTGCCTCGGCGGCCTCTGCGTCGGCGAGGGCGCACGCGCGGGTGACGGAAGCCGCCATGGCGAAGAGCTCGTTGGCGATGTCTACGAGGTGGAAGAGGAAAGCCTGCTTGTTCTGGAGGTGGGCCCGGTAGGCGAGCATACCGTGGAAGCTCGAGCGCGCAAGCTTGCGCGACGAGCGCTCCACGAACCGCAGGTGTGTGGCGAGGGCACCGAACCCGGAGTAACGGGGCCAGAAGCTCCAACCCACCCACCGGGTCGGGTACCACCACGCGTAGAAGGCCGCCATCCCCGGCAGGGCGGCCAGTCTGGCGGAAAGCGGCGTCCGGGAGTCGATCAGGGCCCCCGCGACCTCGAGATGCTTGTCCACCATCTCGCGCGCCATGAAGAGGTGCATGATCTCGGTCGAGCCCTCGAAGATCTTGCTGATCCTGGCGTCCCGCATCATGCGCTCGACCGGGATGGGCTCCTCGCCGCGCCCGGCGAGGGAGTGCTCGGTCTCGTACCCCCGGCCTCCCCGGATCTGCATCGTCTCGTCCACGATGCGCCAGCTCTGAAAGGTGACCCATTCCTTGGCCGCCGCCGCCTCGAGACGGGTGTCCGCGCCCCCGCGGTCGGACATCTCGGTCACGAGACCCACCACCGACTCCATTGCGAACGTCTGGGCCCCGATGTCCGCGATCTTGTGGGCGATGGCCTCGTGCCGGCCGATGGGCTTGCCCCACTGCACGCGCTGTGCCGACCAGCGCCTCACGATCCCCAGGGCGGCCTTGGCCGCACCGACCGAGATGTTGGGGATCGAGAGGCGCCCGTCGTTGAGGGTCGTGAGGGCGATCTTGAGACCCTTGCCCTCGGTCCCGATGAGGTTCTCCGCGGGGGCGCGGACCTTGTCCAGGCTCAGGACGACGTTCGAGATCGCGCGAAGGCCCATGAAGTGGCAGCGGTGCACGACCCGGACGCCGGGCCAGTCCGTCTCGACGACGAAGGCGCTGATCTTCCGGGTCTCGGGATCGCGGGCCATCACCACGAGGAGCTTGGCGAGGCCTCCGTTCGTCGTCCACAGCTTCGTCCCGTCGATGGTGTAGGCGCTGCCGTCGGCGGCACGGGTAGCCGTGGTTGCCAGACGCGCGGGGTCGGAGCCGACGTCGGGCTCGGTCAGGGCAAAGGCCGAGATCTCGCCGGCCGCGCAGCGGGGAAGGTACTTCTGCTTCAGCCGCTCGGACCCAAAGAGCTTCAGGGGCTGGGGCACTCCGATCGACTGGTGAGCGGACAGCAGCGCGGCGATGTTGCCGCAGTGGCCCCCGACCAGGGCCATGACACGGTTGTACTCGGCGTTGGTGAACCCGAGACCTCCGTACTCCTTCGGGATCTTCATCCCGAAGGCCCCCAGCCTCCGCAGCCCCTCGAGCACGTGCGGGGGGTACTCCCCCGAGCGGTCGAGCTCCCCGGCGTCGACCTCCTGGTGGAGAAAGGCCTCGAAGCGCCGGTAGAACTCCGCGAACTCCGGTCGCGCCGGTCCGGGGAGGGGATACGGATGGATGAGGTCGAGGCGGAAGCGGCCGAGGAAGAGCTCACGCAGCAGGCTCGGCTCCGTCCAGCTCTGCTCGCGAGACTCCTCAGCGACCTCGCGTGACTCCTGCTCGGAAACCTCCTGCGGCCCGGCAGTCGGCATCGAGTGCTCCTCGACGGATTCTACTCCGGCTGGCGCGCGCCGGGTGCCCACCGAGGACCGCCGCCCGTGATCGGGGTCCCCTCTCCTTGCGGGCGGAGGGGCTTCCCCCTTAAACTACCAGAGTTGAAGGGTTTCGGCAGAACCAGGATCTCCATTCCCGTCTCATGCCTCGCGGTCGCGGTGCTCGTCGCGCCGCCCACGCCGGTGGAGCCGGCCACGTCTCCCGTCACCGTTCTCACCGCCACCCAGCGCCGCGAGGTGCCGACGATCCTGCGCGACGGGGCGGAGCTGGTCGCGATCGAGGACGTGGCCGTCGGGTTCGGGATGACGGTGTCGAGCAAGGACAGCCGCGGAGCCGCCACCCTCGTGGTCGGGCCGCATGAGGTGGTGCTGTACGAGGGGAAGAGCCTCGCCTCGATCGACGGAGACCTCAGGCTTCTCTCGGCTCCGGCTCAGAACGAGAAGAACCGCTGGCTCGTCCCCGTGGACGGGGTGCCACGTCTTCTCGGCCCCCTGCTCGACCTGCCCGTCGACTGGCGGCCGGCCCAGCGGGTGCTCGTGCTGGGACACGTGTCGATCCCGAGCGTGTCGGTCGCGACGTTCACCTCCGCCGACCTGGTCCGCGTCGTGTTCGACGCCAGCGAAGGGGTTCCGTTCCGTGTGGAGCAGGGGAGCGATGAGATCACGGTCTCGGTGGCCCGCGATCTCATCGACGTCTCCCTGCCGGCGGAGCCGGTGAGCAGCGGCATCGTCGAGTGGATCCAGTTTCGGGGGGGCCGCGACAACACCTTCGTCGTGAGGCTGGGCCCCCGCTTTCGGGAGGTGAGGGCGCGCGAGCAGGAGTCCCCGCCGCGGCTTGTCCTGGAGCTACGCGGCGAGGCGGCGAGCGCCGAGGGTGGCCCGCCCACGCCCACCCCGCCCCCGCGATCCGCACCCGCGCGACCCGCGGACGGCGTACGGACCGTCGTGATCGATCCCGGGCACGGCGGGGATGAGGTGGGGGCGCGAGGCCCGGGGGGCACTCTCGAGAAGGATGTGGTCCTCGCCATCGCCCGCCGACTCCGGGACGAGCTCGTGAACAAGCTCGGGGTCCAGGTTTTCCTGACCCGCGACCGCGACGTCGAGCTGGATCTGGACACGCGGACCGCCATCGCGAACAACTACAAGGCCGACCTGTTCATCTCCATCCACGCCAACTCGGTGCGCGCCCCCGGTGCGAAGGGCAGCGAGGTCTACTTTCTCTCCTACCAGGCGAGCGACGAGGCCGCCCACCGAGTGGCCCTGCTCGAGGGCATCGCGGAGCCCCTGGGAAGGGCCGCACCCGGATCGGCCCTCGAGCTGATCCTGTGGGACATGGCCCAGGCCGAGCACCTCGAGGAGTCCTCCGCCCTCGCCACCCGGATCCAGGACGAGCTGGGAGCGGTGACCCACTCCCGGATCCGCGGGGTCAAGCAGGCGCCCTTCCGAGTCCTCGTCGGGGCGACCATGCCCGCGGTTCTCGTAGAGGTGGCCTTCATCAGCAACCCCGAGGAGGAGCAGCTTCTCTCCTCGACGGACTACCAGAAGACGGTCGCCGGTGCCCTCCTGCGGGGCATCGCGCGATACCGGCGAGAGCGGTCGGTGCGTCAGGGACGGGCCACGGCTCCCGCCGGCCGGCCGTAGGCAGGCCATGACTCCGCGCCAGGCGAACGTCCTCACCGCGGTCGGGCTGGTGGCTCTCCTGGCTGCCGTTTCCCTGACCGCCCCGCGGTGGTCGGCGCTGCTGCGTGAGCCGCTGGTCGTCTTCGACGGGGGAGAGCCGGAGATCGACTCGGAGGCCACCCCACTGCCGTCGGACGGTGTGGACACCGGCCGGCGGATCAGCGTGCGTCTCTACTTCGAGGCACCCTCGGGCGAAGGGCTCGTCTCCGAGGAGCGGGAGATCGCCTTCTCCGAAGACCTGACGGCACAGCTTCGGACGGTCGTCGAAGAGCTGGTGCGGGGTCCGACGAGCGGGCTCGTGCCGACCCTGCCGCCCGGGACCCGGGTCCTGGAGGTCTTCGTCACCGCGCGGGGGGTCGCCTACGTGAGTCTCTCGGCCGAAGCGACTGGCCTCCCCGGGGGCTCGAGAGAGGAGCTGCTGACCGTCTACTCGGTCGTCAACAGCCTCGTCGTCAACTTCCCCGCGGTGAGCCGCGTGCAGATCCTGGTGGAGGATCGCATGGCCTCGTCTTTCGCTGGACACGTCGACGTGTCGCGGCCACTCCCCGCTGACATGACCCAGGTGGTGTTCGGGGCTCGTGCCGACGGCTCGCCTGAACCCGTGCCCCCGGCCTCGGCCGAGACCCGTCCCTGAAAGGCAGACGCCCATGGCTCACAGCCTCGCCCTCGTCGTCGCCCTGGTGCTGTCGCCCCAGCCCGGCTCCGCGCCGCCGGGCAAGGCGGTGGTCGTGGAGGCGGAGCGCCTGGCCGAGGACGCGATGGCCCTGGGTCCGCGGGACACGCAAGGTGCGCTGGCCCAGGCGCGGCGTGCGCTGGCGCTCACCAACGAGTTCGACCCCACGGTGTTCGTCGCGACGGGACGAAAGGGCGAGGTCGTGGAGGACGAGTTCCAGGCCGCTCGGCTCGCCTACGGAGAGCACCGGGCCATTCTGTATGGGGCGGTGGGCAGCCTCCTGGTCCGGCAGGGCGACACGAAGGCCGGAAGCCGGTACCTTGCCCGCGCGTTTCTGCTGGACCCGCGTCCGTCGCGCGGCCTGGAGCTGGCGCGCGCCCAGATCGCGCTGGGCCAGGGGCGCGAGGCGCTGGGTACGGTGAGGAAGGCGGTCTCCGGGGTGGCCTCGCTGAGTCGGGAGGCGGCATCGGTCGTCGCGCAGGCGGCGGACGTGGCCCGTCTTCCGAGCGCACAGGCGGAGATCGACCGCGAGCGTCTGAAGATCACGCTCGGCGATGCCGTGAGCCTGCGCGACGCGCCCGTGGATCTTCCCCGGGGGACCGAGCTGTCGTCGACGCCAGTCTTCCGTCTCGAGGACGTTCCCGTCAACCTCATCTATATGGCGGAGGCGTCGTGCCGGCACTGCTCGGCCGACCTGGCCGAGCTCCAGCGCCTGGTTCCGGAAGAAGTGCGGGTCTTGATCCTGCCCGAGGGGGACGATCGGGACGCGGCCGTCCGCCAGGTGTTGTCCATCTACCGCTACCCCTGGCCGCTGCTGCTCGGGCAGGACCTCTCCGCGCAGCTTGGCCTCGAGCCGCGGTCCGCGATGATAGTGGGCCGCGGGGGCTGGAGCGCCGCGATCCTGAAGGCGCCCTTCGGTCGGGAACTGACCACCGCCCTCGCGGCGTTCGAGCGGGTGGACGTCCAGGAGTCGGTGCCGCGGCCCAGGTGGAATCGGCGACCCGTCGACCGAAGCCCGCTGCCCTCGCCTCCCGGACTCCTCGAGGACGGCCTGGCACCGGGCGAGGACGAGCCCTTTCCCCCGGAGTTCGACGCGGCGGTCGAGGCGTACCGGGCCGGTGACTACCGCGAGGCCCTGAAGGGATTCGACGCCCTCGAGGCCCGGGGCGACGGGTGGTTGCTTCCCCCGGAGGCCCGCCTCAACCGGGCCCTCTGCCTCGCCGGGCTGGGACGGCACCGCGACGCGCGACGGATCCTTCTCCGCACCGGCGACAGCCGGTTCGAGGATGCGATCGACGAGACCCTCGAACAGGTGGCCCCCCCGGGGCCCTAGCCGTTCGCTTTCGGAGGCACGGTCGGGTAGATTTCGGCAACTCAGTCCAAGGGAGGTTCGACATGGCGGAAGCGCCGCGCGCGGTCATCGAGACGAGCAAGGGGGAGATCGAGATCGAGTTCCTGCCCGACAAGGCGCCCGGTCACGTCAAGAACTTCGTGGACCTCGCCAAGAAGGGCTTCTACGACGGGACGACCTTCCATCGTGTCATCCCCGGCTTCATGATCCAGGGCGGCGACCCGAACACCCGCGACGCCAGCGCCTCGCGCGGCCAACACGGCACGGGTGGTCCCGGCTACACCATCGACGCCGAGTTCAACGACACGCCCCACAAGCGCGGTGTGGTGTCGATGGCCCGCGCCAACGATCCGAACAGCGCCGGCTCGCAGTTCTTCATCTGCGTGGCGGACTCGGCCTTCCTCGACCGGCAGTACAGCGCCTTCGGACGGGTGGTCCGGGGGATGGAGGTGGCGGACGCCATCGTGAGCCTGAAACGCGACGCGGCCGACAACCCGAGCGACCGGGTCGAGATGAAGGTGAAGGTGGTCGAGCCCGGAGCCTGAGGGGGGATGGGCGAGGGGACCGAGACCGAGGTCAAGCTCCGGCTGGAGAGTCCGGATGCGGCCCGGGAGGCGCTGGCCCGCGTCGGCGCGACGCTCGTTCGCCCACGGCATTTCGAGGAGAACGTCCTCTTCGACGACGCCGCGGGTTCAATCCGGGCGACGGGGGGCGTGGTGCGCCTGCGGACGTCACCGCACGCGAGCGTCCTGACCTTCAAGGGGGCCCGACGGCTGGTCGAGGGAATGAAGACCCGCGAGGAGCGCCAGACCCTGGTCGAAGAGCCCGCCGCGGTCCGCATCATCCTCGAGCGGCTCGGGTATCGGCCCGTCTTCCGCTACCAGAAGTACCGCGAGAGCTGGACCCACCACGGACAGGAGATCGAGATCGACGAGACCCCGATCGGGACGTTCCTGGAGATCGAGGGCGATCCGGAGGGGATTCGCGCCGTGACGGCGGAGCTCGGCCACGAGGCCTCCGAGTACCTCAGTGAGTCCTACGTCGGCCTCTTCTTCGCCCAGGGCGGCCAGGGGGACATGGTCTTCGACCCACCACCTGGGGACGGTTAGGGGGGGGTACAGGTGCGACTGGCCACCGGGCCAGGCCCGCCCGCGTGTCCTCTCCCTGGGGACACACGGGTGCCCGTGGCCTCTCTCAGGCCTTTCCCTCCCCCTGCGTGGGGAGGGATAGGGTGGGGGGTCAATGAAC
>Ga0316577_10001711_pt1 | contig 10537 bp, 9 predicted proteins | sample S5NA_FD_203073 | JGI IMG/M metagenome (GOLD analysis project Ga0316577, IMG submission 203073) | Rhizosphere microbial communities from salt marsh grasses in Alabama, United States - S5-7_050615r2r1 | ecosystem: Host-associated > Plants > Roots > Rhizosphere | place: USA: Alabama | collected... | reverse complement strand
CTCCGCGACCGGCTCGATGCGCTCCCAGTACGAGCGCGCCACCGGGTGGAGCTCCCGACCATCCCCGGCGTGCAGGCGGTCTCGTACTGGCCCGGCTGGGCCAGCCCCACGTGGAACGTGCGGGACAGGCCGGGGCCGATGTTCTCGACCTCACCCATGACCCGGTCGCCCTCCGCGTACACGTAGAACTCGTTGACCTTCCTTGCGGGCAGGGGAGACCCACATCGGTGGTCGTGGGGGTGGTCGGCGAGCGGGTGGTCAGCCGGTAGCGGCGGTCACCGCGAAGTCGGCGCGGATGCCGTCGCCGGTCATCCCCGGCTTGCAGGCGGTCACGTAGTCACCCTCGACGACGTCGTCGATGGTGAGGGTCCGGGTGAGGCCGGGGCCGATGTCCTCCACCTCTCCGACGATGTCCTCACCGTCGGAGTAGAGGTAGAACTCGGTGGGCCTGCTGCCCTCGTTGGTCACCTCGAACGCGAGCCTTCCGGCGGGGGCGCTCGTGGTCGAGAGGTCGCAGGCGTCGTCGGTGGACGTCACCGTGATGACGGTGCCGGCCGAGCCCGCCGCGGCGGTCCCGTCCGAGCTGTCACTTTCACCGGCGTCCCCGCACGCGCCGAGGGCGAGGACGGCCGCCGCGGTGGCGAGGGCAAGGGTGCGCACGGGGGCTCTCCTGGAGATGGCGTGAGGTGGGGCGCCGGTCACGCCGCGGGCTGCCGGGCCGACTGCGGGGCCTGCGACTCGGCCACGGGCGCGGCCGGAGCCTTCGCGGGGCGGAGGAAGAAGTACAGGACCGTGCCGACGTAGAGGACCCACGCGACCGCCTGCAGCACCGTGGTCGCCGGCGTGAAGTTGAAGATGCCCTTGAGGACGACGGCGTACCAGGCGCTCGGGTCGATGACGTGGGACACGTCGAACGCGAGGGTGTCGAGGCCGGGCAGGATCGCGGCCTCCTGGAGGTCGTGGATGCCGTAGGAGAGGATGCCGGCGGCGACGAAGATCAGCGCGACGCCGGTCCAGCGGAAGAAGCGGGCCAGGTTGATCTGCAAGGCGCCCTTGTAGATCAGGTAGCCGAGCAGCACCGCGGTGCCGATGCCGACCGCCCAGCCGAGCAGCGGGACGTTGTTGCCCGCGCCGGCCGCCTGCGCCGTGGCGTAGAAGAAGATGGCGGTCTCGAGCCCCTCCCGGCCGACGCCGAGGAAGCCGACGAGGGCCACGGCGAGCGGGCCGAGGTCGAGGGCACGGTCGAGCCGCCCCTTGAGCTCGCCGGAGATGCTTCGGGCCGCCGACCGCATCCAGAACACCATGACGGTGACGAAGGCGACCGCGATGATGCTCGCCGTACCGCCGATGACCTCCTGGGCCTCGAAGGAGAGCTGGCGGGTGCCGAAGGTGAGCACGGCGCCGAGGAGCACCGAGAGCACGACGGCGGTGCCGACACCGAGCCAGACGTAGCGGATGCCCCACCGGCGGTCGGTCTTGACGAGGAAGGCGAGGAGGATGACGACGACGAGCGCCGCCTCGAGCCCTTCCCGCAGCCCGATCAGGGCATTGCTGACGAACATCCCGGCTCCGTCTCTCGAGTTAGGTGGCCCTTACTCGGATTAGGTAACCCTAAGCGACTGCTGCCGGTCAAGTCCGGTCCGTCAGAGGAGCCGGGGAGTGCGGCTCGGGGTGGCCAGCCGGATCTCCTCCTCGGTGGGCTCGCGCGCCTCGTGGGCCTCCGGAGGGAGCAGATCGGTGATCGCGGCCATGATCCGGCGGGTGTCGGCGGGCGCCGAGCGGTAGGTCAGCTGGACCGGGGGCCCGACGCGCACGCGGACGGTCGGAGGGTCGGCGAGGTTGAGCATCCGCGGCACCGGCGAGCTGCGCGGCCAGACGTGCTCGCTGCCCCAGACGCCGAACGGGATGACCGGCGCACGGGTCTCGGCGGCGAGGCGGGCTGCGCCGGTCCGCCCCTTGAGGACCGGGTCGTAGAAGGCGGCGCCGCGCGGGATGGTGCCCTGGGGCAGGACGCAGACGAGCTCGCCGCCCTCGAGCGCCACCGAGGCGGTCTCGAACGACTCCTTCCCCCCACCGGCCCGGTCGACGGGGATACCGCCGAGCGCCGCCGCGAGGGCGCCGACCACCGGGACGTCGAAGATCTCCTTCTTGGCGAGGATCCGGCCGGTACGACCGGTCGGCCGCATCATCTGGATCATCGTCGGGATGTCGAAGTAGCTGCGGTGGTTGCCGACGAGGATCCCGGGACCGGTGCGCGGGATGTTCTCGGTGCCCTCGACGTCGAAGCGTGCGTACGGCGTCGTCAGCAGGGGGTGGCTGGCCACGAAGAGCAGCCGCTGCAGCTCGACCCCGACGACAGGGAGCTTGACGACGCCCGGCGAGACGTCGAAGTGGACGATGGGCCAGCCCCGGGTCAGGGCGTAGAGGGCCAGGCGCGGGTCGGGGTTGACCGCCGCCGGATGCCCGACTGCGGACAGCAGGGGCAGGTCGTAGATCGAGTCGGAGTAGGCGAAGCTCTCGGAGAGGTCGATGCCGGCGGCGTCGGCCCATTCGCGCACCGCCTTGAGCTTGCCGCGGGACCAGACGAACGTGCCGTCGATGGCGCCGTCGTAGGTACCGTCCTGGCCGATCCGGTAGCGGGTGGCGATGACGTGGTCGACGCCCAGGCGCTCGGCGAGCGGACGGATCAGGTGGTCGGGGGTCGTCGTGGCGAGGACGACCGGCCGGCCGGCGGCCCGGTGCTGCTCGATGAGGGTGAGCGCGAAGGGGTGGATGACGGCGGCGATGGCCTCGGCGGCGGCCGCCGCGGCGGCGTCGAAGGTCCCCTCGGTCCGGCCGCGCGCCACGAGCGTGGCCTGGCGGGCCAGTGCGATGGAGGGCAGGGTCTCGCCGACGAGGTCGAAGACCTTGTACAGCAGGCCCTCACCGGGGAGGCGCCGCCCGACGACGCCGAGGTCGTACATGGCCCGGGAGAGGAGTGGGCCGGTGCCACCCTGGAGCAGGGTGCGGTCGAGGTCGAAGATCGCCGCTCCAGCCATGGACCCGAGGCTACCGGTCGCCCGGGTGTGGTCGACGGTCGGAACGCAACGTCGGCAGCGCGGGCCACCGCTCACGCTCGCACGGCCACCGGGCGCTGGGTCATGGACCCGCCTACGCTGGGTCCATGACCCAGCCTCCGCTCACGGCCTTCGTGCTCGGCGGTGGGGGGATCCTCGGCGCGACCCAGGTCGGGATGGTGCGCGCCCTGGCCGAGCGGGATGTCCGGCCCGACCTCGTCCTCGGCACGAGCATCGGCGCCGTCAACGGCGCGTTCGTCGCAGCCGACCCGACCGTGGCCGGGGCCGAGCGGCTCGCGGAGGTCTGGGAGGCGGTGGTCCGCGAGGGGGTGTTCCTCGAGAACCCGGTGCGCCAGGCCGCCCGGGTGGCCAGGTACCGCACCCACCTGCTCTCCAACGCCCCGCTGCGCCACGTCATCGACGAGTACCTGCCTGTCGACCGCTTCGAGGAGCTCGAGGTGGCCTTCCAGTGCGTGGCCGCCCGGATCGAGGACGCCGGCGGGCGGTGGTTCGACAGCGGAGAGCTCGTGTGGCCGGTCGTCGCGTCGTGCTCGGTGCCCGGGCTGTTCCCCCCCGTGGAGATCGACGGGCAGCACTACCTCGACGGTGGCCTCGTGCACTCCATCCCGGTCGGACGTGCCCTCGCTCTCGGGGCGACCCGGATCGTCGTGCTCCAGGTCGGGCGCGTCGAGCAGGCCCTGGCGCCACCGACGAAGCCGTGGGAGGTGGGGACGGTGGCGTTCGAGATCGCCCGCCGGCACCGGTACGTCCACGAGATCGAGTCGGTGCCCCCGGAGGTGGACCTGCTCGTGCTGCCGAGCGGGGCGTCGGCGAGCCCGAACATCTCGATCGGCCAGGCCCGCTCCGCCCGGATGCGGGCGCGGATGGAACAGGCGCACGAGGCGTCCTCGGAGTTCCTCGACCAGTTCCTGACGGAGTCCTGACCGGCCCCATAGTCTCTCCCCCATGGGCATGCGCGGAGTTCCTCCACCGCCACTGTTCGTGCGGCGTGTGCTCCACGTGGTCTGGCCACTCGTCGGGGTGGTCGTGACCGGCCTCTCCGTCCCCGTGATCCTCGCCGGGGCGCTCATGGTCGTCGTCGACCGGAGGGCCCGGCTGTTCCGCAGCGCCTGCCTCGCCATCATCCTCATGTGGGTCGACATCCGGATGCTGCTCTCCTGCTGGGCGTTGTGGGCGAAGAGCCCGGACCACTCCTCCCCCACCTGGCGGGAGGACCACGAGCGGCTCTTCACCCAGGCGCTGGACTCGCTGATGTACTACGTGCGGCGCTGGGTCGGCCTCGAGGTCCGGCTCACCGACCGGATGCACTTCGGTGCCGATGCCCACCCCCTGGTGGCCCTCGCCAGGCACGCGGGCCCCGCCGACTCCCTCGCCATCGCCTGGCTGCTCTCGCGCACCGCGGGCCGGCTGCCCCGGATCGTCCTCGCCGAGCCACTGCGCTGGGACCCGGGCGTCGACACCATCCTCACCCGCATCGACTCCTTCTTCGTGCCGTCCAGCTCCGGACGCGGCGAGGAGCGCCTCTCCGGGGTCGTCCGGATGGCCGAGTCCATGAAGGCCGGGGAGGTCTTCCTCATCTTCCCCGAGGGCCAGAACTGGACTCCCCGCCGGCGGGCCGGCATCATCCAGCGCCTGCACGACCGGGGCGAGACCGAGCGGGCCCGGCGCGCCGAGGGCCTGCGTCACGTCCTGCCACCGAAGTCGCGGGGCGCATGGGCGGCGCGGGAGGCCCGGCCGGGCGCCGACATCATGATCGTCGCGCACGCCGGGTTCGGGCAGCTGAGCACCCCGCGCCGGATCTGGGACGCGATGCCGTTCCACGGCCGGCCCTTCCTCGTCCGCACGTGGACGTACGCAGCCGAGGACGTGCCCGACGAGCCGGTGGCCTTCGCGTCGTGGCTCGACGCCCGCTGGACGGAGGTCGACGCCTGGGTCGAGGAGCACACCCGCGGTCCCGGCTGGATCCCGCCGGGCGGGGGCGAGCCGGTGCCACCCGGCGGGAACGGCGAGGACGGTGGTTCCCCGTGAGGGCGATGACCGTCGTCGCCGCCGCCGCCGCCGTCCTCACCATCGGTGTGCTCGTCCTCGTGCTCGGCTCATCGACGCCCGAGGAGGGTGCGCCCGACCCGGTGGCGTCGCTCGACGCGGTCATCGGGACGTGGGAGGCGAGCGCGGGCCCGGACGCCCCCGCCGAGCCCGTCGCACCGGTGCGGCTGACGTTCGCCGAGGGCGGCATGTTCTTCGAGACCGGCTGCAACACCGGCCGCGGATCCGCCACGGTGGAGGACGGCCGCCTCGTCGGCGGCCCCTTCGCGACGACGCGCAAGGCCTGCGTGCCACCGCTCGACGAGCAGGAGGCCTGGGTGCTGGAGATGCTGGCGGCCGCCCCGCAGCTGGGTCTCGTCGGCACCAACGAGCTGACCCTGTCGTGGGGTGACGGCTACCAGCTGGTGTTCACCCGCGTCGCGGACAGCGGGTCGGACAGCCCCACTCCGAGGGTCTGACTGCCACGCGTGGCCGGCCCGGCGGCCCGCCGGGCGACGTCCTCAGCCGGTGCCCCGCGGGGCGCGGATCTCCTCGAGCCAGGCCCGGGCCGCGGCGAAGTCCTCGTCGTGGGCACGGGGCCCGATCGTCGCCATCTGCCGGTCCGCCCGCGGGTAGGAGCCGAGGAACCGCACCTCTGCGCAGATCCGCTTCAGGCCGGTGAGGGCCTCTCCCAGCCGCTCGTCCAGGACGTGTCCCTCGACGTCCACCGAGAAGCAGTACGACCCCATCGACGCCTTGGTCGGCCGTGACTCCAGTCGGGTCATGTTGATGCCCCGGGCCGCGAACTGCTCGAGCAGCTCGAGCAGCCCACCCGCGTGGTCCTCACGCTGGTACAGCACGACGGTCGTCTTGTCGGCGCCCGTCGGCTCGGGCAGCCGGCCCGGCCGGGCCACGAGCACGAACCGGGTCACGGCCGCCTGGAGGTCCCCGATGCCGTCGGCGAGGACGGCCAGCCCGTTGAGCCTCGCGGCGGCCGGCGCGCAGACCGCCGCCTGGTACGGCACCTCCACGACCTCCTCGGTGCCCGCTCCCGGCGGTGCCCCGAGTGCCGCCGCGGCCGCCGCGGTCGACAGCGTCGGCACGTAGGCGGCACCCGGCAGGTTGGCGGCCATCCACCCCCGTACCTGGGCCCAGGCATGCGAGTGCGTGCCCACCGCTCGCACGGCGCCGAGCTCGACCCCGGGCCGGGCGGCCAGCACGAAGCGGATCGGCACGAGGACCTCGGCGACGACGACGAGTGGGTCACCGCTGGCGAGCGCGTCCAGCGTGGCCGACACCCCGCCCTCGACCGAGTTCTCGATCGGCACCATGGCGCCGTCGACCTCGCCGGCCCGGAGCGCGGCGAGGGCGGCGTCGACAGCCCCGTAGGCGACGCGTTCGGCGCCGTCGGCGGGGGCCCAGGCGTCGAGGGCCATCGAGGTGAACGTCCCCTCGGGTCCGAGGTAGCCGAAGCGGGTCACGGGTGCTCCTTGCCGGTGCGGGCAGCGGCGAGGGCCTGCTGCTCCTCGGGGGTGAGGGTGGCGTCGGACTCGCCGCCGACGACCCCCTTGGCGTAGGTGCGGGACTCGCCCCGCGCGTGGATCGAGCTGATGACGACCCCGTCGCCGCGGTCGTCGACGACGGCAGCGCTGAAGCTCAGCCGCCCACCCATGTCGGCGAAGGCGTCGTAGCGCACGACGGCGACGTGCTTGAGGGCCTGGGCGAGGTCGGCCCGCAGCGCCGCGAGGTCGGCGTCGCCCGCCGGCCGGTGCGCCTCGAGCGCGGCCACCCGACGCCTGAGGTCGGCGTGTCGACGGATCAGCACGACGACGGCGACCACGACGAGCACGAGCAGCACCAGTGGCGCAGCGAGGGCCGCCAGCTCGGCGGGAGTCGTCCCGAACACGGTGCTCAGGCTAGGCGGGATGGCGCGCGCCCGCTGGGTCGTTCACGGTGGGCGCGTCCTCCCCCGGACGAACGGCCCACCACAGGAGGAACAGGGCGGCGAGGCCGCCGGCGACGTCCGCGTTCTGGAGCACCCGCCCGGGAAGCTCGGGCCAGCCGCGATGGGCGAGCCAGTCGATGCCCCACCAGGGCAGGCGCATCGTGAAGAACGCCGTGACCCCCGCGGCCGCCCACATCCGGCGCGGGCTCTCCTCGGGCCGCTCCCCGAGCAGCGCGAACACCACCACCACCACCCAGTGGTAGTGGTGCACCCACGCCACCGGTGAGAGCAGGCACGCGAGCAGCCCGACCGTCGCCACCTCCCCCACGGGGTCCCCTGCCCGGAAGAAGCGGCGCGCCAGGGCGAAGCCGAGCACGCCCACGACGACGACCAGTCCCAGCCAGAGCACCGTCCCCGCGGTGTCGTCGGCCCCCATCCGCAGCAGGAAGCCGCGCATCGACTGGTTGGCCGTGCCGGCGTTCGGCCCGAGCCGAGCCGGGTCCTGCAGCGCTCCGCCCCAGAAGGTGAACGACGCCTCCGGCAGGAGCACCCACGCGCCGAGGGACACCCCGACCGCGGTGCCCACCGCCGTCGCCGCCTCGCGCCACCTCCGGGTCACGAGGAGGTGCACGACGAAGACCCCCGGCGTCAGCTTGATCGCGGTCGCGACGCCGATCAGCACCCCGCGCGGCACGCGGGCCAGCCATCGCGGCCGCGGCTCGACCATGTCGAGCAGGCAGAGCAGGACGATGAACGCGTTGACCTGCCCGAACCGGATCCCGTCCCCCACGGGGTGCAGCCACAGCATCGGCGCGGTGAGCGCGGCCAGCGCGAGTGGCGACCAGGAGCCCGCCCGGTGGATCAGGCGGTACCCGGCGTACCAGACGATCGCGGTGGTGGCCACGACCTGGGCCGCGGTCCACAGCCATCCGGCGACCCCGAACGGCACCAGCGCCAGCGGCACCGCGAGGAACGCCGCGAACGGAGGGTAGGTGAACGGCAGCAGCTGGGGCGCCTCGGTCATCGCCGAGTAGATCTCCCGGCCGTAGAGGATCGACACCCCCGCCTGCCGGTAGACGTCGACGTCGACCTGCCACTGGTCCAGCGGCCAGAACACGAGGTAGCGCAGCACGGCGGGGAGGGCCGCAAGGACGACGACGCCGGCGGCGACCACTCGCCGCTGCCACGGGTGCGGCAGCGTGCGTCCGCCCCACACCGCCAGCGCCCGCCAGGCCCCCGCCGCCCGGAGGCGCAGGGCGCCCCGCGGCCCCGCGGGGGCCCTGTCGGACGGGGTCGGGGTCGGCACGGTCCTCATTCTCGGGGATGAGTGCTCCCGCCGGGGCCGACCGGCCGGCAGTGGAGGGCCTCCCGGACCGCCCGCCTATCCTGTCCGGCGTGATCCGCAGAGCCCTGGCCGTCGCGCTCGCCCTCGCGGCGGCCGCGGCCGGGCTCCTCGCCACCACCTCGGCCGCGCAGACGCGGGACGAGCACAGCGGGGCCGTCGTCGTCGTCGCGACGGGCGGCATCAGCTGGTCCGACGTCAGCAAGGACGCGACCCCCAACCTCTGGCTGCTGCTGCGCGACGGCTCCTCGGCCGCGCTGTCGGTGCGCTCGGTGTACTCCAACACCTGCCCCATCGACGGCTGGCTCGGCCTCTCGGCCGGCGCCCGGGCGGCCGCACCCCGTTCCGGCGACGCCCCGGACCCGGCCGACCGCCCGTGCCCCCGGGCGCCGTCGGTCGTCGCCGGCCACATCGCCGAGTGGCCGCAGTACGAGCAGGCTGCGGAGGAGACCCGGTACGACACCAGCCTCGGGCTCCTCGCCGGCCAGCTCGCGACCCAGGGGCTGTGCGTGCGGTCCGTCGGGGCGTTCGCCGCCGCCGGCGGGGCCATGCCCGACGGCTCCGTCGAACGCTGGTCGGACCTCACCACCGACGAGCTCGTCACCGACCTCAACACCTGCCCCGTCACCGTCGTCGACGTCGGCAGCGTCCGCAGCCCCGAGGACGTCGCCGACGGCGAGCGCACCGAGGGAACCCGTCGCGCCCAGATCACCGAGATCGACACGCGCATCGGGCAGGTGCTCGACGCGGGCCCGAACGGCGCCGACTTCCTCGTCGCCAGCATCGCGGACGCCGGTCGCAGCGAGCGGCTGCGGCTCGTCGCGGCCCGCGGCCCGCACTTCGGGCCGGGCACCCTCGTCTCCGGCTCCACCCGTCAGGACGGGCTCGCCCAGTCCCCCGACCTCACCGCGACCGTCCTCTCCCGGGTCGGGGTTGAGGTGCCGCCCTCGGTTGCGGGGGCGCCGCTCGTCAGCGACCCGGCCCCGGACAACTCGGAGGCCCGCGCCGAGGCCCGGCTCAGGGCACTGCGCGACTACGACGACGCCAGCCACGCCGTCCACGGCCTCGTCACGCCGTTCTTCCAGGTCCTCGCCTACGGGCAGCTCGCCATCTACCTCCTCGTCCTCCTCGTCTGGAAGGGGCGGATCGGGTCGGACTCCTCGCGGGTGCTCGTGCTCTCCCGGGTCCGCATGCTCGCCGTCGCGGCCGCGGCGGTGCCGGTGTCGACCTTCCTCGCCAACATCCTCCCGTGGTGGCGGTTCCCGATCCCGATGGTGTCGCTCGTCGGCTCGGTGGGACTGTTCGTCGCCGTCCTGGCGCTGGTGGCCCTGAGGCCACCCATCGGCCGGATCACCCTCGGGCCGCTCGTGACGGTCTCGGCGGTCACGGTGGCCGTGCTCGCGACCGACGTGATGACCGGGTCGCGGCTGCAGCTCTCGTCCCTCATGGGGCTCCAGCCGGTGGTCGGCGGCCGCTTCTACGGGATGGGCAACCCGACGTTCGCACTCTTCGCGACCGCGACCCTGCTCCTCGCCACCGGCATCTCCTCGTGGTTCGTCGCGGCCGGGCGCCGGCGCGCGGCCGCCGTGTCCGTGGTCGCGATCGGCGGCTTCGCCGTGTTCGTCGACGCCGCCCCGTTCTGGGGCGCCGACGGCGGAGGCCCGCCCGCCCTCGTGCCCGGGGTGGCCTACCTGGCCTTCGCGGTGCTCGGGCTGCCGATGACCTGGCGTCGCTGGGCGGCCGTGGCAGGCGGCGTCGCGGGGCTCGCCGTGGTCGTCGCCGTGCTCGACTGGCTGCGGGCGCCGGAGTCGAGGACCCACCTGGGCCGTTTCGTCCAGTCGGTCCTCGACGGCCAGGGCGTCGACGTCGTGGTCCGGAAGGCCGAGCAGAACTGGGACCTGTTCCTCCTCAACTTCCCGCTGACGCTGCTCATCCCCGCGGGGCTGCTCTTCGTCACCGTGCTCCTCGCCGGACCGACCTCGTGGGGCTCGCGCGTGATGCAGCGCTCCTACGACCGCGCCCCGACCCTCAAGTCCGGACTCATCGCCCTGCTCATCACGATGACGATCGGCTTCCTCGTCAACGACTCCGGGGTCGCCGTCCCGGCCGTCGGAGCGACCCTCGCGGTGCCCCTCATCGTGTCGCTGT
>Ga0316577_10001710_pt1 | contig 10540 bp, 7 predicted proteins | sample S5NA_FD_203073 | JGI IMG/M metagenome (GOLD analysis project Ga0316577, IMG submission 203073) | Rhizosphere microbial communities from salt marsh grasses in Alabama, United States - S5-7_050615r2r1 | ecosystem: Host-associated > Plants > Roots > Rhizosphere | place: USA: Alabama | collected... | reverse complement strand
CGACGGGGCCGGTGGCCTCCGCGAGGCGCTCGAGGCCGCCCAGCGAGAGGCCGACGCCGCGTTCGGCGACCCGTCCCTGTACCTCGAGGAGGCCGTGGTGCAGCCGCGCCACATCGAGGTCCAGGTACTCGCAGATGCCACCGGGACGGTCATCCACCTCTTCGAGCGGGACTGCTCCCTCCAGCGGCGGCACCAGAAGGTCGTCGAGATCGCCCCGGCCCCCAACCTGGACCCCGGGCTGCGCGACCGCATCTGTGCCGACGCGGTCCGCTTCGCCGAGTCGATCGGGTACGTGAACGCCGGCACCGTCGAGTTCCTCCTCGGTCAGGACGGGCGCTACGTCTTCATCGAGATGAACCCGCGGATCCAGGTGGAGCACACCGTCACCGAGGAGGTCACGGACGTCGACCTCGTCGTCTCGCAGATGCGGATCGCGTCCGGCGACACCCTCGAGGACCTCGGGCTGCGCCAGGAGGACGTGCGCACCCGCGGCGCCGCACTGCAGTGCCGGATCACCACCGAGGACCCCGCCAACGGCTTCCGCCCCGACGCCGGGCAGATCACCGTGTACCGCTCGGCCGGCGGCGGCGGAGTCCGCCTCGACGGTGGCACCGTGTTCGTGGGCGCCCAGGTCAGCCCGCACTTCGACTCGATGCTGGTCAAGCTCACCTGCCGCGGCAGTGACTTCGGGACCGCCGTCCGGCGCGCGCGACGGGCGCTGGCGGAGTTCCGGATCCGCGGTGTCTCGACCAACATCCCCTTCCTCGAGGCGGTCATCGGCGACCCGGTCTTCCTCCGCGGTGAGGCGACGACGAGCTTCATCGACGAGCGCCCCGAGCTGCTCGAGGCGCGGATGCCGGCCGACCGCGGCACCAAGCTGCTCCAGTACCTCGCCGACGTCACGGTCAACCAGCCGCACGGACCGGCCACCACCACGATCGAGCCGCGCACCAAGCTCCCCGAGCTCGACACCGACGCCCCGGTGCCGCCCGGTAGCCGCGACCTGCTCCTGCGCCTCGGGCCGGCCGGGTTCGCCCGCCAGCTGCGCGCGCGCACCGACGTGCCGGTCACCGACACCACCTTCCGTGACGCCCACCAGAGCCTGCTCGCCACCCGGATGCGCACCCGCGACCTGCTCCACGTCGCCGGGCACGTGTCCCGGATGACGCCCCAGCTGCTCTCGATGGAGGCGTGGGGCGGGGCCACGTACGACGTCGCGCTGCGGTTCCTCCACGAGGACCCGTGGGAGCGGCTCGCACTGCTGCGGGAGGCGATGCCCAACGTCCCGCTCCAGATGCTGCTGCGCGGCCGGAACACCGTCGGCTACACGCCGTACCCCACCAAGGTCACCGACGCGTTCGTCCACGAGGCCGCCCGCACCGGGCTGGACGTCTTCCGGATCTTCGACTCGCTCAACGACGTCGACCAGATGCGGCCGGCCGTGGACGCCGTGCTCGAGACCGGGACGGCGGTCGCCGAGGTCGCCCTCTGCTACACCGGCAACCTCATGGACCCCGGCGAGCGGCTCTACACCCTCGACTACTACCTGCACCTGGCGGAGGAGATCGTCGACACCGGCGCCCACGTGCTGGCCATCAAGGACATGGCCGGCCTGCTGCGTGCCCCGGCCGCCACGCGCCTGGTCACTGCGCTGCGGGAGCGGTTCGACCTGCCGGTGCACCTGCACACCCACGACACGGCCGGCGGGCAGATCGGGACGCTGCTCGCGGCCATCGACGCCGGGGTGGATGCCGTGGACGCCGCGTGCTCGTCGATGGCGGGGACGACCAGCCAGCCCAGCATGTCCGCGCTCGTCGCCGCCACGGACCACACCGAGCGCCCGACCGGGCTCGACATCGACGCCGTCTTCGCCCTCGAGCCCTACTGGGAGGCGGTGCGGCAGGTGTACCGGCCCTTCGAGTCCGGGCTGGCCTCTCCCACGGGCCGGGTCTATGTCCACGAGATCCCCGGCGGCCAGCTGTCCAACCTGCGCCAGCAGGCGATCGCACTCGGCCTCGGCGACCGGTTCGAGGACATCGAGAACATGTACGCGGCCGCCAACCGGATCCTCGGCAACCTCGTCAAGGTCACGCCGTCGAGCAAGGTCGTCGGCGACCTCGCCCTCGCGCTCGTCGGTGCCGGGGCCGACCCGGACGACTTCGCGGAGAACCCGACCCGGTACGACATCCCCGACTCGGTCATCGGCTTCCTCGAGGGCGAACTGGGCGACCCGCCCGGCGGCTGGCCCGAGCCGTTCCGGACCAAGGCCCTCCACGGACGCAGCGCCAAGCCACGCGTGACCGAGCTGACCCCGGAGCAGGAGTCGGCGCTGGTCACGGACACCAGGCGCACCCTCAACCAGCTGCTCTTCCCCGGCCCGACCCGCGAGTTCGAGGAGTCGCGCGAGCTCTACGGCAACCTCTCCGTGCTCGGGACGGTCGAGTTCCTCCACGGGCTGGAGCAGGGCATCGAGCACGACGCCGAGATCGAGGCCGGCAAGCGGCTGCTCCTCGGCATCTCCTCGATCGGCGAGGTGGACCGCCAGGGGATGCGCACGGTCATGTGCACGCTCAACGGCCAGTTCCGCCCCGTGCAGGTCCGGGACCGCTCGGTCGACGCCGAGGTCAAGGCGGCCGAGAAGGCCGACCCGGGGACCCCGGGCCACGTGCCGGCACCGTTCGGCGGAGTCGTGACGCCCGCCGTGGCCGAGGGCGACACCGTCGAGCCCGGGGCGGTGGTCGCGACCATCGAGGCGATGAAGATGGAGGCCAACATCACCGCGCCGGTGGGGGGCACCGTGCAGCGGTTGGCCGTCGACGGGCACCAGCAGGTGGAGGGCGGCGACCTCGTCCTCGTCATCGCCGGGTGAGCGCGGCTGTCGGCTGACCGCTGCCGCCGCCCGTTGTCGAAGGTTCGTCCAGTCTCGTGCAGCGATCTCCCCGCCTCGCGGCGTGCCGTCCTACGGTGGAGGGACCGAGGTCAAGAAGCGGCCGACATCCACGGACGAAGGGAGTTCGACATGGGTTTCGACGACAAGGTGGAGAACGCGGGCCGCGAGGCCTCGGGCAAGGCCAAGGAGGGCACCGGAAAGGTGACCGACAACGAGCGACTCGAGGCCGAGGGCCGGGCCGAGCAGTCCGAGGCCGACCTGCGCCGCGCCGGCGAGAAGGTGAAGGACGCCTTCAAGCACTGATCACGTCCCGGGGCCCTGTCCGCCCCGGACCCCCGCACGGGCCGCCCTGTCTCCTCCGCAGGGCGGCCCGTCGGCGTCTCCACCACCCGCGGGTGGGCGAGCACGCCGACAGGACACCTCGGGCGTCGTCCGAGGTCCAACGCACGTGAACGCCGGGGCGCTTTGCACTTCTCCTGTCGGGGTGCACACCGCGCCCGCGTCCGGGCCCGGCTGCGGGCCTACCAGCTGCCGCCGCCGGAGCCGCCGCCGCCACCGCCGGAGAAGCCGCCACCGCCGGAGAAGCCGCTGCTACCGGACGAGCCGGGTGTCGAGACGAAGGTGCCCGCTGCCACGGTCGAGAACGAGTCCATGCTCGAGGCGACGTCGTGGAAGCCGCCCCTCCCCCAGCTGCCGGCGTACCACAGCGGTGGCGAGATGGCCTGCCCAGCCGCGGCTGCGGCCCGGGCCACCTCCTCGAACACCTCGGCCCACCGGTCGGCGAGCCCGAAGACGATCGCGTACGGCAGGTACCGGCTGAACAGGTTCTGGGCCTCCTCCCACCGGATCTGGTTGGCCTCCGCCGTCGCGATGTACTGCTCGAACCCCCGCGACTGGGCGAGTACCGCCGACCCCTCCGCGGTGCGCGCCGCCATCCGCCGCCCGAGCGCGAACACGATGACCCCGGCGAGCATCCCACCGCCGCCGAGCACCCACACCGGGCTGAAGGGCAGGCCGGACTCCGCGACGAGTCCGGAGAGCGGACCGCCGAGGACGAAGAGCAGGAACACCGACAGCGCCCCGATGACCACCCCGAGCGCCTGCCAGCCCGCGCGCTGCCGTTCCGGGCTGCGGCGGAACCAGCCGCGCTGGACGACCTCCTCGTACATCAGCCGCTTGACGGCATCGAGCGTCGGCTTGAACTTGTTCTTCAGCTGCGACAGGGCGACCCGGTCCCCCGCGGCGAACAGCGAGTCGTGGAGCAGCTGCTCGTACGGGCTCAGCGGGGCCGAGCGGGCCGGCGGGGTCAGCCGGGTGAGGACCCAGTCGTCGGCACGGAAGATCCCCTGGTCGTCGCGGGCGATCCGCAGGTGCCCACGCACCGCGAGGTCGACGATCGTGGCAGAGACGTCGACGAGGTTGGCCTCCTCGTCGAGGACGGTGCCCATCATCCCCGGCTGCACCCCCGCGGGCGGGGTGAACTGCACGGCCACGGTGGGAGCCGGTGCACCGTAGACGACCTCCGCCTGCTGGCCCACCCCGGGGCTCAGGCCCGGTGTCAGACCGGCGTACTGCTCGTCGCGCCCCCGGGTCCACACGAGCATCCCCATGAGCGCCGCGGCGGCCAGGGGGAGGATCACGCCCGTGCCCAGGGTCAGCCAGCCCAACGCACGCGAGACCGCTGGGCTGACCATGCTGCTCTCGCCGCTCTCGGGATCGCCGGCGCGCAGGTCGGGGGTGAGGTCGCCGAAGGCCGACCGCGGGTACGAGGTGACGATGCTCGCACCCTCCTCGGCGGCCAGGTCGGGCACGGAGAACCGCGCCGTGGACCCGGCCGTCGCCTCGCACGGTGTCGTCGAGCCGAACGGGCCGTAGAAGCAGGCGGCACGGGTCGCGGCGACCGGCGCCGTCACCGTGGCTGCGACGTCCCGTTGGGGGACGCTCGTCGAGGTGTCGACGAGGTCGTAGTAGAACTCCGCGGTGCCGTCGCCGATGTCGTTGACGACGTGCTCGAGCCGGTAGCGCACGACATAGTCCTGCACCCCGGTGACCGTCTCCGACGGGCTGCCGATGCGGATCTTGCGGTAGGCGCCGAGGTCGGAGATCGCGATGTCGGTGGGCGCGCCCGAGGGACTGGTGACCTCGACCCCGCTCAGCTCGTAGTAGCGGTACTCGGTGTCGCTGTCCTGGTAGCCGGCGCGCACCCGCACCGTCCGGTAGATGCCGTGGCGGTCCTCGCCGTCGGGAAACCGCCAGCTGATCTTCTCGGTGACCACCACAGAGCCGTCGGCGTCCACCTCGAAGTCGGTGTGCAGCGACGTGGCCTCCTCCTCGGAGGCGAGCAGCGGCGGCGCCACCCCGCCCCACGCCGTGACCCCAGCGGACGGGGAGGTGGCCGTGGCCGCCGCGGCTGAGGCGGACGCCGGGGCGGCGGAGAGGAGGGCGAGCAGGCCGACCACGGCCACGGGCACGAGCAGGGCCAGCCGGTCCCGGATCGCGCCCGCCACCGGAGTCAGTCCTCTCCGCGACGCCGCGCCGCGATCGCCCGGTCCGCCTCGCGGCGGTCCTGCTGCTCGCGCAGGGCGTGCCGTTTGTCGTAGTCCTTCTTGCCCTTGACGACGGCGATCTCGACCTTGGCCCGGCCGTCCTTGAAGTACAGCCGCAGCGGGACGACCGTGTGGCCGGTCTCCCGGGTGGCCTGCGCGATCTTGTCGAGCTCGCGGCGGTGCAGCAGCAGCTTGCGCTTGCGGCGCGGCGTGTGGTTGGTCCAGGTACCGCTCACGTATTCGGGGATGTGCACACCCTGGAGCCACAGCTCGCCGTCGTCGTCGAAGCCGGCCCAGCCGTCGACGAGCGAGGCCCGCCCCATCCGCAGCGCCTTGACCTCGGTGCCCATGAGGACCAGGCCCGCCTCGTAGGTGTCCTCGATGAGGTAGTCATGGCGGGCCTTGCGGTTGCTGGCGACCAGGGTGGTGCCGTCGTCCTTCCGAGCCACGTCGAGGAGGCTACCCGGTGGTGGGTGCCGCGACCCAGCGGGTTCGGCCGGTCACAGCCAGCGGCGGGGGTCGGCGAAGGTGCCGTTCTCGAGGGTCTCGAAGTGCAGGTGGCAGCCCGTGGAGGTGCCGGTCGTGCCGCTGTAGGCGATGAGCTGGCCGCGGCTGACGCGCCCGCCGGCGACGACGAAACGGCTGAGGTGGTTGTAGGTGGTCGCGAGCCCCACCCCGCGCTGGAGCCCGTTGTCGATGACGATCCGGTTGCCGTAGCCGGAGTTGTAGCTGGCCATGATCACGGTGCCCGACGCCGCGGCGTACACCGGCGTCCCGCAGCCCACCGCGTAGTCGCGACCGGCGTGCAAGCGCCAGATCTTCAGCAGCGGGTGGAAGCGCATGCCGAACTCGGAGCTCACCCACCCGGTGCGCACGGGACGGCTGAGGTAGCCGCTCGAGCTGCTCGAGCCTCCCGAGGAGCTGCCGGAGGACCCGCTGGACCCCGAGCTGCTGCCACCGCTGGACCGCGACGCCTGCTCCGCTGCCTTCTTTGCGGCGGCAGCCTCGGCCGCCGCCTTCTTCCGGGCGGCCTCGGCGGCCCGGCGCCGCGCCTCCGCGGCCCGCTCCTCGAGGATCTTCTGCAGCCGGACCTGCTCGGCCCGCATCTGCGACAGCTGCTCCTTGTCGGCGGCGACCTGGTCCTCGAAGTCCGCGGTCTGCTGCTCCTGGCTGGCCGCGAGTGCCTCGAGGTCGGCCTTGGCCTTGGCGGCGGCGTCCCGGGCGGCCTCGGCCCTGGCGAGCGCCTCCTCGGCGGCCTTCTTCTTCTCGGCGGAGTCGACACGCAGGGCGGACAGGTGGTCCTCGAGCGCGCGCTGGCTGGCCCGCTCGGTGGCGAGCTGCTCCATCGTCTGGCCCTGGACGTCCATGACCGTGTCGACGAGGGCGATGCGGTCGGCGAACTGCTGTGGGTCGGTGCTGGAGAGGGCGACGTCGAGCTGGCCGAAGCCCTGCTCCTGGTAGATCTGCGCCGCGAACTGCGCCAGCCGGTCCCGACCGTCCGCGACCTCCTTGGTCGTCTTCTCCAGCTCAGCCTCGGCCTTCTTCTCGTTGGCCTGGGCGACGGCGAGCTCCTGCGCGGCGACGGTGTTGACGCGGTCGGCCTCGTCGGCGGCCGCCTGTGCCTGCTGGAGGGCCTCACGGGCGCCCGGGATCTGGTCCTGGGTCGACTTCAGGGCGCTGTACGCCTTCTTCAGCTTGGTGCTGGTGTCGTCGAGGTGGGCCTCGAGACGGTTGATGCTCGAGTCGACCCTCTTCTTCTGCACCCCGGGGTCGGTGGCGGCCTGCGCGGGCAGGGGGACGACCACGCCGGCGGCGCACGCGAGCCCGGCGAGGATGGCCACCGCCCGACGGCGCCGGTGCGCACGGGTCGGGTCACGTCGTCCCATGGTCCCCATTCGTAACATGAATAACACGAGAAGGCGAGCGCACCAAGGTCACGGATGTCGTCGAGCGCCTCGCGTGTCTTCAGCGCACTCTCAGGCCGCAGGCCCGTCGGCGGGGGCCGGCGGGCGCGGGACGCCGCTCGGAGGGCGGGTGCCGGGCGCGCGTCAGACCCGGAGGTACCGGCGCAGGGTGACCAGGCTCGTCAGCACGGCGATGAGGACGACGCCGCCGACGAGCCACGGGACGAGCAGCCAGACGTCCGTCGGCCCGATGAACGCCTGCGCGAGGGCGATCTTGCTCGCGCCCTCGGTGATGACCCACTGGGTCAGCGCGACGAGGAGCCCGATGGCGATGGCCGTGCCGAGCACCGAGACGATGACCATCTCGCTGATGAAGGGCATCCGGATGGTCCAGTTCGAGGCCCCGACCAGGCGCATGATGCCGATCTCGCGGCGGCGGATGAACGCGGCCTGCCGGATCGTCGTCGCCATGAGCAGGGCGGCGCACGCCGCCATCAGCGCCGCGAGGGCGACCGCGAACGCCGTGATGACGTTGATGATGTCGAAGAACTTCTTGAGCACCTTCTCCTGGTTCTGGACCGCCGCCACCCCCGGGGCGTTCTCGAACTGGCTCGTGACGTTCTCGTACTGGTTGGGGTCGTTGAGCTGCACCCGCAGGCTCTGCGGGATGTCGCCGACCTCGACGTTGCCGGCGATCGGGCTGTTGCGAAACTGCTCCTTGAACCGGTCGTACGCCTCCTGCTCGGACTCGTAGAAGACCTGCTTGACCTCCGGCAGGGCGTCGAGCTGGGCCTCGAGTGTCTCTCGCTGGGCGTCGGTGACGGCCTTGCCCTCGCAGTTGGGCTGCAGCGAGCTCTCCGTGCAGAGGTAGATCGAGATCTGGATCCGGTCGTACCAGTAGCCCTTCATCGTGTCGGCCTGACGCTGCGCGAGCAGGCCGAGGCCGAGGAGGAAGATCGAGACCATCGTGACGAGCACGACCGAGATCGCCATCGACAGGTTGCGCCGCAGGCCCGAGCCGACCTCGGAGGCGAGGAAGCGCAGCTGCATCGTCAGCCCTCCTCGTCCGTGGCGGCGGGCGAGTAGGTGGCGTCCTGCTCGTCGCGGACCACACGGCCGTCGTCGAGCTGGACGACCCGGCGGCGCAGGTCGTTGACGATGTCGTGGTCGTGGGTGGCCATGACGATGGTGGTGCCCGTGCGGTTGATGCGCTCGAGGAGCCGCACGATCTCGATGCTGATCTGCTGGTCGAGGTTCCCCGTCGGCTCGTCACAGAGCAGGATCTGCGGTCGGTTGACCACGGCCCGGGCGATGGCGACGCGCTGCTGCTCACCACCGGAGAGCTGGTGGGGGAAGCGCCGCTCCTTGCCGGCGAGGCCGACCATCTCGAGCGTCTCGGGGACGAGCTGGCGGATGACGTGCTTGGGCTTGCCGAGGACCTGGAGGGCGTAGGCGACGTTCTCGTGGACGGTCTTGTTGGGCAGCAGCCGGAAGTCCTGGAACACCGCGCCCATCTCACGGCGCAGGCGAGGCACCTGCCGCATCGGCATCGTGCGCAGGTCGTAGCCGGCGACGAGGACGGTGCCGTTGGTGGCGGCCTCCTCGCGCAGGGCCAGTCGCAGGATGGTCGACTTGCCCGAGCCGGACGGCCCGACGACGAAGACGAACTCGCCCCGCTCGATGTCGACCGTGACGTCGTCGATCGCCGCCCGAGTGGACCTCGGGTAGACCTTGGTGACGTGTTCGAAGGAGATCATGCGGCGGCTGTGGCCTCACGGACGCTCGGGGGCAGGGGCCGGACGGGTTGGCACTCCGAGAATAGGTCGGGCAGCAGTCGATCCCCGTAAAGGGGTGGCCCCCGGCGGGTTGCGGCCGGGGGCAGTGCTCGCCGTCAGCCCCGGACGATCGCCGGCAGCGGGTCCTCGGCACCCGGGCGCGGGGGGCTGACCACCTCACGCAGGGTGGCCGCCACGGCCTCCACGGCCCGCTCGGCGTCCGCCCGCGGCAGGAACGGCCCCTGGGGCACGTCGTCGGGCCAGAAGCGCACGTAGTCCGGGCCGTCGGCGAGCGAGGGGTGCCACCCGTGGTCGACGAGCTGGGCGTGCTCCTCGGCGGTCCACGGGAACGCACCGCCGAACACCTCGGCACCGACGCACTGGCCGCGCAGCAGGTCCTCCGCCCGGGTCAGCCGGACCCACGGGCGGGTCAGCACCCGCTTGGCCGGCAGGAACAGCATCCGGCGGCCCCCGCTCTTCGCCATCCGGGCAGCGCCCTGCGGCGCCTCCACGGTGACGGCCTCGCCGTCACCGAGCCCGAGCACCGCCGTGACGAGCAGCTCCTGCCACGCCTCCCACGAGGAGGCGTCGGTCGGGTCCTGGCTCACCGCTCAGACCCCGGCCTCGGCCTTCTCCTGGGCCTTGCGCCACCGGATGCCGGCCTCGATGAAGTCGTCGATGTCACCGTCGAACACCTTGTCGGGGTTGCCGACCTCGTGCTCGGTTCGCAGGTCCTTGACCATCTGGTACGGCTGGAGCACGTAGGACCGCATCTGGTCACCCCAGCTGGCCTTGATGTCACCGGCGAGCTCCTTGCGCTCGGCGGCCTCCTCGGCCTTCCGCATGAGCAGCAGCCGCGACTGGAGCACGCGCAGTGCGGCAGCACGGTTCTGGATCTGGCTCTTCTCGTTCTGCATCGAGACGACGATGCCCGTGGGCAGGTGCGTCATCCGGACCGCCGAGTCGGTGGTGTTGACCGACTGGCCCCCCGGACCGCTGGAGCGGAAGACGTCGACCTTGATCTCGTTCTCCGGGATGTCGATGGTGTCGCTCGACTCGATGAGCGGGACCACCTCGACGGCGGCGAAGCTGGTCTGGCGACGTCCCTGGTTGTCGAAGGGGCTGATTCGCACCAGGCGGTGGGTGCCCCCCTCGACGGAGAGGTTGCCGTACGCGTAGGGGACGTTGACCTCGAAGGTCGCCGACTTCAGCCCGGCCTCCTCGGCGTAGGAGGTGTCCATGACCTTGGTCGGGTAGCCGTGCCGCTCGGCCCACCGCAGGTACATCCGGAGCAGCATCTCCGCGAAGTCGGCGGCGTCCACTCCCCCGGCCCCGGAGCGGATGGTGACGACGGCCTCGCGCTCGTCGTACTCCCCGGAGAGCAGGGTGCGGACCTCGAGCTCGCCCACCGCCTTCTGCAGTCCG
>Ga0316577_10001709_pt1 | contig 10543 bp, 8 predicted proteins | sample S5NA_FD_203073 | JGI IMG/M metagenome (GOLD analysis project Ga0316577, IMG submission 203073) | Rhizosphere microbial communities from salt marsh grasses in Alabama, United States - S5-7_050615r2r1 | ecosystem: Host-associated > Plants > Roots > Rhizosphere | place: USA: Alabama | collected... | reverse complement strand
GCCGCCGTGGTGCTTCGACGCTGTGGCGCCCGCGGGGGGGGGGGCCGCCGAGCGCCCAACGCTCCAGAGCATACACACGACTTTGGTGACAAGACACTAGACGTGCGGCACGACGTCCCGCACGGCGGCCACGACTGCGTGGGCCTGCTCGTCGGTCATCTCCGGGTAGAGGGGCAAGGAGACTATCTCCTCCGCCGCCTGCTCGACGACGGGCAGTGCGCCCGGAGTCCCTCCCGACGACGCGAAGGCGGGCTGCAGATGCAGCGGGATCGGGTAGTGGATGAGGGTGCCGATCCCACGCTCGCCGAGCGCGGCCATCAGGGCATCGCGGCGGGGATGACGGACCACGTAGAGATGGTGAACGGCTTCGACCTCGCCGCGCTCGACGGGAAGAGCCACTCCCGCACCGTCGAGCTCGCGACGGTAGAACGCGGCGAGCTCCCGACGGCGAGCGGTCCAGGCCGGCAGATGTCTCAGGCCGACGCGCAGGATTGCCGCCTGCAGCTCGTCGAGGCGGCTGTTGATCCCGGCCTCCTCGTGTCGATAGCGGTCGGCCTGGCCGCCGTTGCGGAGGCGGCGCAGCCGCTCTGCGAGCTCCGGGTCACCCACGAGAATGGCCCCGCCGTCACCGAGCGCGCCGAGGTTCTTGGTCGGGTAGAAGGACAGCGCCCCGCACGCCCCCAGGGTCCCCGCGGTCCGGCCCCGGTAGCGCGCCCCGTGGGCCTGGCACGCGTCCTCGACCACCGCGATCCCGTGCTCGCGGGCGCAGGCCAGGATCGGATCCATTGCCGCGGGATGGCCGTGCAGGTGTACAGGTAGAAGGGCCCGGGTCCTCGGCGTCACCGCGCGAGCGACCGCCTGCGGGTCGAGGTTCAGCGTCTCTGGATCGATGTCCACGAATACCGGTCGCGCGCCGACCGCGAGGATGGCCAGGCCGGTGAAGGCGGCGGAGAGCGAGGTGGTCACGACCTCGTCGCCCGGACCCAGGCCGAGGGCGGCGAGAGAGAGCTGCAGGGCCTCGGTCCCGTTCGCCACTGCTACTGCCTCCCGGGCCTCGAACGCGCTGGCGAGCTCCCGCTCGAAGGCCTCGACCTCGGGGCCGAGGACGAACCATCCGGAGTCGACGACCCGCCTCACTGCCGTGTCGAGCTCCTCCCGCAGCGGGGCGATGTGGGCCTTGAGGTCGAGGAAGGGAACCTCGGGCATCAGAGATACTGGTCGCGGTGGTCCCGGTAGTAGGCGATCGTCTGGGTGAGCCCTTCCCGCAGCGGGCGGCGCGGCTCCCAGCCCAGCGTCGCCCGGATCTTCGAGATGTCGGCGTAGAAGTCGCCGATGTCGATCCTCTTCCGTTCGGGAGGGAAGGGGACGAGGCGATAGCTTCCACTGCCGGCCACCTCGATGAGCAGCTTGGCGAGATCGAGGAGCGAAACAGGCGTCTCGTCCCCGAGGTTGAAGACCTGGCCGTCCGAGCGGTCGGTGGCCCCGGCGCGAAGGAAGGCGTCGACCACGTCGTCCACGTGGTTGAAGTCGCGCCTCTGGCTCCCGTCGCCGAAGACCTGGATCTCCTCTCCCAAGGCGGCCTGCCGCACGAACCACCCTACGAAGCCCTGCCGATTGTGCCGGATGAGCTGTCGTGGACCGTACGTGTTGGTGAGACGGAGCGACGACGCCCGGATCCCGTGCACCTGGTGGTACACGAGATGGTAGAACTCGCCCGAGATCTTGTTGATGCCGTTGACGTCGACCGGCTGGAGCAGGTGCTTCTCGTCCACCGGGAGGTAGTGCGGCCGGCCGTAGATCTGTCGGGTGCCGGCGTAGACGACCTTGAGCTCGGGGTTCCCTCGTTTCACCGCCTCGAGGACCCGGAGCTGGCTCGTGCAGTTGATCTCGAGGTCGGTCACGGGGTCGGCCATGGAGTCGATGTGGCTCACCTGGCCGGCGAGGTTGAACAGCACGTCCTGGCCCCTCACCAGGTACTCCATGCCGTGACCGCGCACGTCGGCGATGTTGATGCGAACCCGGTCCTCGTAGCCGGCCAGGTTGAAGAGGTTGCCCCCATAGTCCGGCAGGAGGCTGTCCACTGCCGTCGTCTCCGCGCCGAGGTCGGCGAGGGCCCGGCAGAGATTGGACCCGATGAAGCCGAGTCCGCCGGTGACGAGCACCCGACGGCCGCGGTAGAAGTCACGGTGGTCCGCGTTCACGGCCGCTCAGCTCCCTCCGGCGTGACCTCCTCGGCAAGCGGAGCCGACCCAGGCGTCGAGTGGGGCGTCCCCGGCCTCAGGTGCTGCCGTCCGGGCACCAGCTCCAACCACAGCCGGGTCAGGTCGACGAGGGTCCGGCCGACTCGGGGGAAGTTGAAGAACTGACTCTTGCCATAGCTGCGGTGGTAGTGGTGAACGGGCACCTGGGCGATCCGGAAGCCATGGTCCTGCACCTTCTTCATGAGCTCGACGCAGATGACGCCGGAGGAGCGGGTCAGCCGCACCTTCGTGAAGATGCTCCGGCGCATCAGCCGGAAGTCGCAGTCCACGTCGCGCAGCCGGAGGCCGAAGACGAACTTGACGAACCAGTGGTAGAGGCGACCGATGATCACCCGGTGAAGGGGATCATTGCGGGAGATCTTGTAGCCGTTGACGAAGTCGACCTCGGGGGAGATGGCGTCGAGCAGCCGGGTCATCTCCCGGGGGTCGTACTGCCCGTCCCCGTCGGTGTAGAAGACGAGCTCCTTCGAAGCGGTCGCGAATCCGGTGCGCAGTGCGCCCCCGTAGCCGCGGTTCGTCTCGTGGTGCACGACCTTGAGCCAGGGGAAGTGCCGTGCCATCTCGTCCAGCAGCTCCCCGGTGTGATCGGGGCTCCCGTCCTCCACGACGATGACCTCGTGGTCGTCGGTGATCTCCCGGGCCGTCATGTGCGCCACGAGGGCCAGGCTGGCGATGGTCCCGACGTCGTTGTAGGCGGGGAAGAAAATGCTGAGACCGGCCTTCACTGCGCTCATCGGGCACTCGGTGAGAAACGGGCCAAGCTAGCACGCGCTGTCGAGAACGGTCAAACCCCGCCCGTGACCGTCCCCGGGCTCCGACGCCGACGGAAGCGATCGCGTGCGAGCGCGGTGACGAGGCCGGCGGAGCCGAGAAGCGCCAGCGCGAGGCCCACGCCGAGCCCCCGGGCCCGATGACGGAAGACCACGCGATGCGTGCCCTCCTTCAGGACCACCCCGAGGCGGTCCCCGTTCACGCGCAAGACCCGCTCCGGGGCGCCATCAACCCCGACGCTCCAGCCCGCATCCCATCCTTCGGTCACGACCAGGAGCCCGGGTCCCCTCGCCCGCAGGAGCAACCGGCCCCCGACCGCTCGCGCCAGCACCGCCCCCGAGGACCTGCTTCCGGGGGGCAGTGTCACGCCCGCGACGTCGTGCTCGACCGCCAGAGCCTCGCGTCGGCTGTCGATCCCGAGGCGGGTGGGTGAGCGGAGAAAGTCGCCCACCCTCCCGGCGTCTGGAAGCCGGCGCAGCGACTCCACGACCCAGGCGGGGCCCACACCCCGCCGCACCTCGAACAGCGTGACGAGAGGGGTGTCCGCGGCTTGGCGGAGGCGCACCTCGTCGCTCAGATAGCCCGAGGTGAGGGCCACTCCCGAGGCCCGGCCGGTGGTCGCATCGCTCAACCCCACCCGGAGAAGCCAGACCGGCGGCGCGTCGGGCAGGGCGCGGAACCGCAAGCCAACCACCGCGAACCGGCCCGGAAGGTGCAGCACTCCCAGGTACTGATGGCCGAGAAAGCCCTCCCGCGCGGGGAAGCTCTGGAGGATGGGGGCGCGCTGGTGGCGGACGACCTCGCGCACGTCCGAACGTTCCCAGGCCCATTCCGCGGTGTCGACTCCGGCGCGGATTGGCAACGCGATCTCGCGGCCGGTCGCGAGACGAACCACGCACTCGGCAACGATCTGCCCCTGAGGCACCTCGGTCGCCCCGGCGAGGAAGGATGCGAAGCGTACCTCCGTCGCGTACGTGAACGGCAGGGCAAACAGCTTCGGGCGCGGCGCCACCAGGACCACGTTGACCGCGTCGCCGAGACCCCGCGCGTCAACGGGGACGACGAGAGAGCTCGTAGGAACCTGGACCCAGCGCACGCCGAGTAGCTCCAGGCGTCCGGGGTCGGTCTCCAGGAACGCCTCGGGCAGGGTCCCGTCGGCTCGCATGCCGTCGAGGGCCGCTCGCCGGGAGGCCGGGACGAGGGGATCATAGCCCTCGGCGTTGCGTCTCCCGGCCAGGGCGGCCAGGTTCGCCCAGGCGAGGTCGTCGGTCCGGGCGCGCGGCCAGGATCCCGCGATGGAGAGAGTCCTCTCCCGCCGTCGCGGGCCCATGACGTGGTCGAGGGCGCGCCGGGTCGGAGTTCCCTCCTCGAGAGCGGCGGCGGTGGGAGCCCCCTCCCAGGCGCGCCGCCCCCACGGCTGGAGGAGGAACGCGGCCACCAGCGGCAGCAGGAAGACGTGCGCGGTCACGCGGGCCGGCGAGCCCCCGAGCAGGACGTAGAGGATGAGACCGAGGGTGAGTAGACCCACCGGACCCGCGAGCTCCCGCGGCAGCGGGCCGGTGACGCTGGTGGCGACTGACAGCCCCGCTGCCGCGAAGACGGCCACCATCGCGGTGAGGAGGCGCAGGCGCCGCCCACTCGGCTCGAGTCGCCACCTCCACTGCGCGGATAGGGAGAGCCCGGCCACCAGCGCCAGGACGAGGTCGAAGGCGAGCGGCAGCGCCCCGCCGTGGCTGGGGTGGCCGCGCACCGCAAGGAGGAGACCCAGCGCGAGAGCGGCGGCGGCGGTGACGCGGATTGCGCCCGACATGCGGACAAGAGGCAGGGCGGCCAGGGCGAAGACCGGGGCCGGGGTGTGGGAGACGGTCCGCACCACGAGCCCGGTGATCCCGGCCAGGGCGGCCTCCGGGCCCGCGGCGGCACCGGACCCCCCGGGTCCGGCCTCGCGCAAGGCGAGCAGCGTGGGCACGAGCTGGGGCGCGGCCAGGAGAACACCGGCCGCCACCGCCGCCAGCGCGCTACCCGGTGCCCCGGCGGGGCTCCCGTCGGCCCGCCGGCGGAACGCGACGAGCAGCCGGCCCCCGAGCAACAACGCCCCCGCCCCGACCGCCTCGGGCGAGCCCGCGAGCAGCAGGAGGGCTACCGCGAGTGCGACGAAGGTGGCGGACGTGGCGCGCGCGCGAGCGAGGTGATCTTCGACGGCGAGGAGGACGAGGGGCAGCGCCGGGGCGGCCACCACGGTCGCGGTGTCGCCCAGGTGAGCGACGAGGTACGGGCCGAGGGCGAAGCCCAGGCCGCTCACCAGGGCCCCGACTGGCTCCGCCCCGAGGCGGCGCGCGTAGAGGAAGCCGATCGGGGCGGTGAGGGCCAGCGAGAGGAGAACGAGAACCTGGAAGGCGGTGAAGGGGGCGAGGGGGGTGAGCGTCATCATCAGCGGATGGAACGCACCCGGCCGGTAGGCGGCGAGCAGGGGAGTTCCCGAGAAGGAGGCCGGGTTCCACGAGGGGATCTCGCCGCGGTCCAGCGCGCGCCAGGTCTCCGTCCGCAACGGAAGGTGAAGGGCGGTTCCGTCGCCCGGGGCGAGCAGCAGGCCGGCGCGCCAGGCGGGGACGTAGGCGAGGACCGGGAGCGTGGCCAGGATCAGGACCCACAAAACGTCGCGCGGGCGTTTGTTCATCGACCCCCCACCCCAAACCACTCCGGGAACACAGAGGTGGACGATGTTCGCGGAGTCTTCCGTTCAGGCTTCGAGAGGGTCGGTCGCATCTGTCCATCCCCCCGCCCCGCGGCGGCGCTCGAGCGCCGCCCGCCAGACGGAGTAGAAGACGAACTGGGCGGCGTTGTCCAGCACCACGCTCTCGCCTTCGCCGAGGGCCTCGCGCCCGCGGACCGTGCGGCTCAGGGTGGCGGCGGCGGCGAGGGGACCCTTGGGCTCAGGGGCGGCGACCCCGAAGGCCGGGGGGAGCCGCCGAAAGCCGTCGTCGCAGGGCACCCCGGCCCCGATCGCGTCGACCCAGGCGTCGAGCTCGAGCCGGGTCGAGCCCGTCACCGAGACTCCGAACTCGAAGTTGGCCGCGTCGATCTCCACCGGACGGGGGTGAGATTGACGGTGGAAGTGCACTCGGTATCCCTCGTCCAGCGACGCCACGTCCACGCGGCGTCGGCGGTAGGTCGGCTGGTATTGCCGCGCGATGGGCCCTCGGACGATGAGGATGAGCTCCTCCCGCCGCAGGGTGAGCGGTCCCTCTTCGGTCCGGAGGTCGAGCCGCCCCTCTCCGCGGTCTCCCCCGACGGCACGCAAAGGCCGGGTGCGCACCTCGGATTCGGGCAGCATCTCCACCGTGAGGCCCTCAGCGCGCAGGCGTGAGGCCTCGTCCTCCGCGAGCTCTCCGCCCAGGATGCGGTGGAGATGAAACCCTCCGCGCCGGGCCAGGAGCTCGGCCTCGTAGGCGGCGACCCCGAGCGCCTCCCCGAGGGTCTCCGCGCGTGCGGACTCGAGATCCACGACGATGAGGACGCGTGGAAATGGTGACGCCTCTTCCGGCGCGACCGCCGGGGTGAGGGGCCCCCCGGGGGAGAGGGGGTCCGCGGATGACGGGGGATTGGGGACACGATCGGGCGGCAGCTCCGCGCCACAGTAGAGGCAGCTGGCCCGGGCGATGGCCACCGGGCGACGGCATGAAGGGCAGACGGTCACTTCAAACCGCGAACCGGAAGTTGATCACGTCACCGTCCTGCACCTCGAAATCCTTGCCCTCGAGCCTCAGTGTCCCCCGCTCGCGGCAGGAGGCCAGGGATCCCGCCGCCACGAGATCGTCGAAGGGCACCACCTCGGCGCGGATGAAGCCCCGCTCGATGTCGGAGTGGATGGTCCCGGCCGCCACCCGGGCTCGGGTGCCCCGGCGGATGGTCCAGGCGCGACACTCGTCCTCGCCGACGGTGAGGAAGGAGAGCAGGCCGAGGAGGTCGTAGGACGTGCGGATCACGCGGTCCAGACCGGGCTCGACGAGACCCAGGTCCTCGCGGAAGGCACGGGCGTCTTCGGGGTCGAGCTCGCTCATCTCCGCCTCGATCGGGGCGGAGACGGCACACAACGCCACTTGCGGGCGACGAGCGAACTCGGCGAGGCCGGAGGAGCGGAGGAAGACGTCGGCGTCACGCGTGCGATCCTCGTCGAGGTTCGGGACGAGAAGAAGGGGCTTCGCGGACAGCAGCGCATAGCCACGCAGGCGCCGCTGCTCCTCCTCGCTCAGGTCCATCTCCCGGAGTGGTGTCTCCGCCTCCAAAGCCGCCTTCAAACGAAGGAACAGCTCCCGCTCCGCCACGTCCTCGGGCAGCCTGGCCTTCTGGATGCTCGCCTCCAGACGTTCGATCCGACGCTCGACCGTGCCGAGATCGGCGAGGATGAGCTCGAGCTCGAGCGTGGCGGCGTCACGCCGCGGGTCGATCGACCCCTCGGGGTGCGGCACGAGATCCGACTCGAAGGCCCGCAACACGTGGACGAGGGCATCCACGCCCCGGAGCGCCGGCAGATCGACGAGGGCGGCGCCCTCTCCCCGCGAGACGCCGGGGACGTCGACGTACTCGACCGTCGCCCAGGTCCTCCTCTTGGGCTTGAAGATATCCGCGAGCGCCGCCACCCGGGGATCGGGCACGCGCGCGACGCCCAGCCGCACCCCGGGCCGGCCCCCGTGTGAAGGGCCGGGGTTCCCGGTGAGGAGCCGGAAGAGCGTGCTCTTCCCGACGAGTGGAAACCCGACAATGCCGGCCTTCATGCCCGCGATTATAGCGGTCGGCTTTCGCCGTGAAATCGGATGCGGGGTGTAGAATCGATGGTCCGAAATGCTGCCCGTCCTGCTCGCTCTTGCGCTCCAGGCGGGCCCCGTACATCCGGGCGAAGGCGCCCCCTCCCCGCCGCCCCCGGGCGAGGGCCCGGTGATCCTGTTCCTCGTGGACAACTCGGCCTCGTTGCCCCCTCTCGACCCCGGGGAGAAGCGACGGGTGGCGCTTGAGAGGATGCTGGGCTTCGTGGAGGGCCACAAGCACCGGCTCATCCTCTTCGGGGGGCGGAACGAGCTGTCGGTGGACGACACCGAACGCTACCGCAACGACGGGCAGTGGACCGATTTCTACCATGCGTTCCGCAAGGCGGAGGGTGTCATCGCTTCGTACCCGGAAGGGACCGACATTCGCCTCGTGCTGCTGACCGATGCCATCGTCGACCCCAACCCGGCGGACTGGCCCGAGCTGGGTCCCGGGGAGGATCTCGTCACGCGCAACATCAAGGAGACCGTGGAGCTCCTCGGCCAGCTGGGCAAGCCTCTCTACGTCATCCTCGTGGGCGACCCCACGAGCGATGCCTCGGTGACGGCGGGCCGCGAGCAGTCGCCGGGCTTCGTGCTCGACATGGTTCGAGCGGCCAATGGGGCGGCGGCGGCGCCGCTCGCCCAGACGCTCGCCTCGTTCTTCGCGGACGATGGGCTGCTTCTGCGCAAGTTCGTCTACCGGGTCCGCCCCGACGAAGGCCTCGGGAAGATCGAGCCGACAGTGCGCCGCATCGCGGCGCCCCCGCGAGCGAAGGTCGAGTTCCGCATCTTCGGCTACTTCATCCTTCCCCTCCTCCTGATCCTGCTGGCGCTCCTCGGCGTGCTGGTGCACTCGTTCCCCGGGCCGGGGGATCTCGAGATCGTCGAGCTCAGCCTGGATCAACCCGTTCACGTGGCCGCGGACCGGCTCCACCGCACCCGCGACGGGACGTGGGCGGCGCAGGGGCTGAGCCTCGTCGCCAACCCCCGGGAGGCCGCAGCCACGCTGACCTTGCGGGGCAGCGAGATCGACGTCACCGGAAGGGGCCTCGACACCAGCGAGCTCGACCCCGAGGATGCGGCGCTACTGCCCCTCGAGCTCGACGAACTCCGAAGGGCCATCGAGACGGCCACCGATTCCGGCACCCGTGAGGAGAAGATCCACGCGCTCAACCTCGACTACATGGCGAAGAGCATGAGCCTGGAGGAGGCGGAGCGCATCCTGACCCGGCCTTCCTCTGAGCGGGCGTCCCTCCCCGCCGTCGATTACGTGCGGGCCAAGGTCCTCCTGGCGTGGAACGACGCGCTGCGCGACCGGCTCTTCGCCCGCCGGCTGCACGTGAGCACGTATGGTCGGGAGGCCACCCGCGGCGAGGTCGGGGTTGGTGACTCGGTGCGTATCGGACGCTACGGCTTCGTCGTGCACGAGCTCAAGCGTGGCGGACGGCGGGACGCGCGACTCGCCCTCCACTATGATCGAGTCCCCTCGCTTCTGGGGCTGAAGACGGTCCTCCCCGACCGCATCCAGCGCCTCCTGCGCTTCCGAAGGAGCCGCCAGAGGGCGGTGAGCTGACATGATGGACGGAACGATCCTCGCCGCCGGTCTCGACATCCGTGAGCTGCGGCTGGAGGTCCGCTTCCTCAAGCGCGACCCCGGCCTCGTGCAGGAGGCCGCCACCGCGGAGGAGCTGTTCGACACCCTCGCCCGGGGTCCGGCCCAGCTGGTCGTTCTCGGCACGAAGCTTCCGGACCTGCCGCTCGAGGAGACGATCGCGCGCATCCGCCAGGGGCCGGCGAGCGGACGGGTGTCCGTCCTGGTGCTGATTCCGGTCTCTGAGCCGATCGGTACCGAGGGGGTCGTTCTCGGGGCGGGCGCGAACGCCGCGCTCCGGCGGCCGCTCGACCGATTCGTTCTCGAGAGCTGGTTGGCGAAGCTCCTCGACGTTCCCCAGCGCGTTCAGACCCGCGTGCCGGTTCACGTACAGGTGGTGGGCACGCCCCGCAGCGCCCCGAATGGACACTTCTACGGGCTGACGCGCAACCTGAGCGTGCACGGGATGCTGCTGGCGAGCCCGGTCAGGATCGACAGCGACGACGTCGACCTGGAGATCGACCTGCCGGAGCCCGAGGGACGCGTTCGGGTGCTCGGGAGAGTCACCCGGAGGGCCCCGGACGTGGGCTGGCCCTACATCGGCTACGGAATAGAGTTTCTCTTCCTGCCCGAGGCGGGCCAGCGCGCGATCGAGCGGATGGTCGAGAGAGAGCGTCCCATGGAGGCGCCGCGCCCCCAGTGGGCCCCGGGGGCCATCCACTCGACGGTGCGACGGGAGGAGTGGATCTACGAGCTCACCGAGCCCCTGCGCTTCGAGGGGGGCTTCCTGGTGGAGATTCGACGGGCCGCGCGCGAGGACTGGCGCGCCGGCAGCTCCAGCCCCTTCTACGTCGTGCAGGGACAGAGCGCCACCGCTGCCCTCGAGACCGCCCGCGGCTTCGTCCGCGAGCACGGCTAGGAACGGTGCCCCGCGTCAGCGTGCTTCTCCCGGTGCGCGACGCCGCGGACACCCTGCCCGAGTGCCTCGACTCGCTCGCCGCGCAGACGCTCCGCGAGCACGAGGTCGTGACGGTCGACGACGGATCGCGTGACGGCAGCGCGGAGCTGCTCGAGGCCCGGGCCGCGCAGGACCCGCGAGTCCGCCTCATCCGCAC
>Ga0316577_10001708_pt1 | contig 10543 bp, 12 predicted proteins | sample S5NA_FD_203073 | JGI IMG/M metagenome (GOLD analysis project Ga0316577, IMG submission 203073) | Rhizosphere microbial communities from salt marsh grasses in Alabama, United States - S5-7_050615r2r1 | ecosystem: Host-associated > Plants > Roots > Rhizosphere | place: USA: Alabama | collected... | reverse complement strand
CTCAGAGCAGGGCATCGTCCTGGGTGACGTGAAGGAGTTCATTCCGACGGGGTTTCCCAACATCGACTACCAGTTGGGGGGCGGGTTGCCTGTCGGGAGAGCGGTCGAAGTGTACGGTCCGGAAGGTGTCGGAAAAACGGCGCTCCTCCACATGGCGCTCAAGGGCTGCCAGTCGCTTGGGGGGGTTCCCGTCATACTCGATTATGAGGCAGCACTCGATATGGACAAGATGTTCCAACTGGGCATAGACCCGGATCGAGTCGTGTACCTCATCCCCGACCACATCGAAGAGGGGTGGGACGCCATCTGGCAGATGATGGGGGTGCTCGAACGAGAGACCCCGCCCGCCCCCGTCCTGTTCGGGTGGGACTCCATCGCGGCGAGCGTTCCTGAGGCGGAATTGAGGGAAAAATCCTCTGGTTCGGTCCACGTCGGTCTGATCGCCAGGAGTATGAGCAAGGGCTGCCGCAAGATGTACAAAGCCGTTGCCAGGACCCGGGCCTGTATGCTATGGATCAACCAGATACGTGAGAAGATCGGAGTGATGGGCTTCGGGGACAAGTACACTACGGTGGGTGGGAGGGCAGTACGCTTCGCGTCGTCTATCCGCGTGAACATAGCATATCGGCGTATCATGAAGGACGGTGCGCGGAAGATCGGCTATGAGGCGTTCCTGCGAACCGTGAAGAACAAGCTGTTCCCCCCGCACCGGGAGACCTCGTTCGTGATAGACTTCGAGCACGGTCCGTCACCGGAGCTGACGGTCTTGCACCATTTGATACAAGCACGTAAGATCAAGGCGACCGGCGACGGGAAGTTCGCCGGTGTGTGGTCCCCTCTCAAGTTCGACAAGCGCGACGTGTGGTTTGCCTGCCTTGGCGACCCGGAGTTCAGGGCGGGTGCGCTGGCGACGTACTTGGAGTTGATCAAGTCGAGCCAGACTACAGGCGAGGAAGAAGACGAGGAGTAGCCGGACGGATCAGGGAAAAAAATCGGCGGTACGCCGAGTATTTTCGTTGACACTGTGTAACAGAGCGGCTAAGCTCCCCGTGGCGAGACAATGCTCGCCGAAAGGAGGACGGAATGGCGAAGAAGGTGAAGGCGCAGAATGGGGGGCTCGATGCTGCGCAGACGGCGGGCGTTGCCACCCTCCATGGGACCCCGCTGACGGTCGGGGACGTGGCGAAGGCGCAGAAGGGCAAGCCGGGGGTGGGCATCCAGTCCGAGTTGGCGGTGAAGAACATCAGCATCGTCAAGGGATTCAACCCCCGCGCGCTGGTCGGGGACATCGAGGTCCTCGCGGACTCGATCAAGAAGGACGGGCTCATCTCCCCCGTGTGCGTGCGCCCGGAAGAGGGGAAGCCGTCGAAGTTCCTCCTCGTGTGCGGCGAGCGGCGACTACGTGCCGTGCAACTCCTGGGGTGGGAGTCGATCCCCTGCGTGATCCGACAGGATCTTGAGGGGGACGACCTGAAGGCGAAGGCGGTGGCGGTCGCTGAGAACTCCGACGACGCCCGGTACAACCTGAACTCCATCGAGATCGGACGCGTCGTCAAGGAACTCGTCGAGGCGGGCTGGACTATCTCCCGCATCGCGCAGGAGACGGGCTTCCACTCACAGAAGATCCGGCGATGCCAGACGCTCATGGAGGCCCCGAAGGACGTCCAGTTGAAGGTCGAGGCCGGTGAGATGTCGATGGTCGCGGGGCTCGAACTCGCGCGCCTCGATCCGCACATCCGCAAGAAGATCCAGGACTCGCTCCACCCGTCCATCTCCGCAGCCGAGATCAAAAAACTGGGCAAGGTCGCGGCGAAGAGCGAGAAGGAGGTCGTCACAGGTTCGGAGAAGGACAAGGGCAAATCGGCCAAGTACCTCAAGGGGAAGCAGCGGGACGCGGCCCTCGTGGTCTGGAGGCCCTCGAAGGAGAAGCAGGGGCGACTACAGGAGGTGGCCCACGTCATCCACTCCGCGACGAAGGAAGACGAGGGGTACTCTCAGTACCACGAGTTGCGCGGGATCGCGGCGACGCTCCTGTGGGATCGGAACGAACTCGCCACCCCGTACCCGCCGACGACCATGCCCGAGAGCGAGGACAACGTCGCTGCGGCGAAGGCGGAACTCAAGAAGTACAACGAACTGATCGAGATCGAGGCCAAGAAGTACAAGGTGGCCGAGCCCAAGCACAAGGGTCAGAAGATCAAGTCGTAAGCCACCGCGCCCGAGGGGGGCGTTCGCGCGTGCCCCCCTCTGTGGCGGGGAGACCCCAGTGGAAGCGCTCCTCATCGACGCGCATAGCCTGATCAAACGCTGCATACTCGCCAGCGCGCTCGACGACCTGAAGGCGGACGGTACCTTCACTGGTGGAGTGTATGGTACCCTCAACACGCTGCGCTCATTCCTGTCGAACGTCGAGGCATTCGACATCGGACCTATCTTCGCCTTCTTCGATTGTGGGGTTCCCGCCTACCGCATGGAATTGTTGCCGGACTACAAATCCGAGAGGTCCGACCGGCGGTACATGCTGGACGAGGATACCAAGGAGAAGGCATTCGAGCAGATCGGCCTCGCGCGGCAAATGCTCAGTCTGTTGGGGGTGAAGTGCTTTGAATGGGCAGAATCCGAAGCAGACGATTGCCTTGCGGGAGCAGTGAAGGTCTGCCGAGCGCGCGACATGGCGGTGACCGTGATGTCGGGCGACAAGGACCTGTGGCAGACCGTGTACATGGGTGCTCGTGTATGGGATCTAGGTCGCAAGATGTTCATCGACGCGGAGAACTTCGAGTCGGTCGCGGGCGTTACCCCGAGTACGTACACGACGTACAGAACGCTCGTGGGAGACCCGTCCGATTCAATCGTGGGTTGTCGGGGCTGCGGGGCTGTAAGGGCAGTCGCGCTGATCCGCGAAGCGGCAGAGGCGTACCCGCATTTCGAGACGGCGCTCCCGGAAGTACAGCTATCGCTCCTGCGGGCGCTCGTTCGGTCACGGCAACGACCGAGGAAGTTTGAACAAGACCTCATAGAGGACGAGTCGTTCGACTACCTGAAGCGCGTCGAGGAAGCTATCGACCTGCGCGTTGCTGCGGCGACGTTCGACGCTGAAGTCATGGACGATTTCATGTTTGCGCTCTATTCTGCGGTGGACGAGCGGAAGTTCATGGCATTCTGCAAGAGGCTCAGCTTCCGGTCCGTCTTGGGCGATCCGCAGCGATGGTTGCGCCCGTTCGCCCGGTGTGCCTTGAAGAGTCGCAAGATGAAGTCTCCAGAATAAATCGGCAACAACGGGAAAAAAGTATTGACGAATTGGACATCCTCCACTAGAATCCGTGAACCAACAAGGGGCCGACTGTGATATTCGACGCTGTATGCACGCTGGTGGAGCGATACTTCCCTCCGATGGAAAACAGAATCCGAGCGGCGCACCTATTCGTATACGACGGTGCCCCGTGCGACTTCCTGCCGAAGGAATTCCCCGAGGAACAGCGCATGTTCCTGTCACAGAACTTCTTCCTCCCGTTCAACACGGTTTCCATCGAAGACAAGGCATCCTGCACTACGCTGTGGAACACGGAGCGCGATCAGATCGGGCTGGAGGGGTTGAGGGGCTTCTTCGACGTGATGCCTTTCACGCAGGAGGCGTTCTTTGCATGCGCTGACGGGCGCGCGGTGGACCGCGAACATGTGGCGGCGCAACTCGCGAAGTACCCCCCCGGTACCTATTCGGTGGCGGAAGGGTCGGTAGGACCGGTGATCCTGCAGGAGGATGGCATCTTCGTGCATGGGACAGTCATGTACGTCGCGATGGTGACGAAGGAAGGCGGCGTGCTTGCGGCGGAGACGGCGCAGAAGTTCAAGAAGGAGCAATACGACTTCATCGCTGCACCGTTCCTGAAGGCGGCGAAGACCGCACTGGAGGAACTCTTCTTCTTGAACACGCCGGAGAGGTTCGTTGTCGAGATGCGTCCGCGACGCATGGGGAAGGCGCGTAAGGGGAGACTTGCAAAGATTCCCCGTACACACCAGCGTCCCCGGTATACGCTACTACGTCCTACCGAGATCCGTAAGCGATTCGGCTTGGGTGAGCCGGGGCACGGTACCCCGAAGACTCCGCATGAGCGGCGGAGGCATTACCGGAGGTACCCGGACGATCCGGCGCGGTGGCCGCAGGCACACGGTCGTACGGTGATCATACCCGCCGTGTGGGTCGGTCAGTCAGAGGGTGACCAGGGCAACACGCATTATCGGGTGATGTTGGACCTCTGAGGTGTTACACGATGTCACGAAAGAGGGGCGCGTCGGTGTTCGACAGTAATGATTATATCGCCTTCATGACCTCTGTGCAGGGCCATCCCGCCGAGGTGTGGTGGCGGAAGGAGACCCACGGGTTCGAGGAGGAGTCGCACTACTGGTTGAAGGTGCCTGAGGCGCTTGCGGGTGAGCACCACAAGGAGCCGGTCTGGATGCAGTATCACGAGTCAACCGGCAGCCTTGTACGTCCGACTCGCCCGCTGTGGGGCCTCAAGGTTGAGCAGGACAACAAGCTGGAATGGGAGAGCTGGAAGCACGACAACCATGTGAGCGGCGGCACGAGCATCGAGATCACGCTGCACGGCAAGGTCGTCTGGCGGTGCGGCTCGTACAACAACCTGTTCCGCGCCGTCGCGTACGCGCAGTCGATCATCCTGCGGCTGGCGGACCTCCCGGTTGACCTCAATGCGCCCGAGCGGGACCTCAAGGATCGGCGTATATGGTACCACGACCAGCCGGGAATCATCCGCGACTACGAGATGCCGGGCGACCGGCTGATCATCGAATACGACGACCCCGACGAGTCCAAGGGCTTCAACATGATGACCGCGTGGAAGCTCACGGATAAGGACCCGATACCAGATGCGTGGCACGGGTCGCACATCGTTCACGACAGCATCTTCAGCGACCATATATGGTGGTTCAGGGACGAGGGTGCGACGTGCCCTCCCGGGAGGGTAGGTCCGCGATGAAGTGTTTGTCTTGTGGATGGTACCGTGGGAGCGCGGTGGTAGGGATGGGTTTCTGTTTCGCGGCAGGAATCGTCCTGATTGGGATGGGGCAGCAGTGGTGGGCCGTCATACCGATGGTGCTGGCAATCCTGTTCGCGGGCATGGCGATGCACCGCGACAAGTCCAAGGAAGGGAGCTAGTGATGGCGAAGATGGGGAGGCCGAAGAAGTTGAGGATCGGGCAGACCGTTCGTGAGTTGCGGACAAAGCGGGGGATGACTACCACAGACCTCGCGAAGAAGGTCGGCATCTCGCAGGCGCAAATCAGTCGTCTGGAGAACGACGAGCAAGGTTTCCGGTCCGGCACGCTCGTGAAGCTCGCCAAGGCGCTGGCCGTCCGGCCCTGGTTCCTGTTCATGCTGCCCGAGGAGCAGGCCAAGGCAGGGAAGATGGCGACCGTCTGACGGAGATTCCGGGGAGGACAGGCGAGGTTTCTAGAGCCACGCTTGGGGAGAGTGGGAGCGTGTAGCTTAACGGGAGAGCGTCTCCGTTCGGGAGGAGATGCGGGTTCGACCCCCGCTGCGTAACTCGTCTTGAACCTAACTCCCTGGATGATGGACCTGACGGAGAGGGAGCCGATGCCTTGTCGCGTGGAACTCCAACCCGACCGACATAAGAAGGAGATCATCAACGCGCGCAACCCGAAGGACCAGACGTTTGGACGCTTCGAGGGTAAACTGCCGAGGATGGTGGGCTTCGTGGGTCACGTCCCCGTGAAGGAGTGCACCGTGACGTTCAAGGCGGGGGGCCAGATCGTTCGTGACACGGGCGCGTTGGATGGGGCGCGATTGGTCTGTGTGGGGATGTCGAAGGACGTGGGGCACTTTGACTACGGAACTGGTCGGTACGAGTTCATGTGGCCCCGGATGCCCTCGTGGTATGACGTTATCACCGTCGAATACGATTGGATAGAGTAATGGCGAAGGTATCCCCCGAATTGATGGCGAAGCTGAACGCGCAGGGGGCCGCGATGCCCGAGGTTCCCGAAGTTCCCACGATTACCCTCAGTGCTGACCAACAAGCGGCGTTCGATGCGGCGGTGGCGGGTGAGAACCTGTTCATCACCGGGCCGGGGGGCACCGGGAAGACCGAAGTCGTGAACCGTATCATCACGGGACTACGCTCTAGCGGGAAGACCGTTGCCGTCACCGCCTCCACCGGCATTGCGGCCATTCGACTGTCCGGCTGTACGATCCACTCATGGTTGGGTACGGGCATCCTGAAGAACCCGGGAGAGCTGAAGAAGGCGCTCGCCGACCACGAACTGTACAACGCGAAGAAGATCGAGCAGCGGATGAAGGATGCGGATGTCCTCGTCGTGGACGAGGTGTCCATGCTGTCGGGGGATTTCCTCTCGATGATGGACTCCTGGATCAAGTCCTGCCGGAAGGTGAGCCTGAAACGGTTCGGCGGGTTGCAGGTGATCTTCACTGGAGACTTCCTCCAGTTACCGCCGGTGGAGAAGCGCGGCGACAGGTTCGAGTACCGATACGCGTTCGAGTCACCGGCGTGGAAGGCTCTGAAACCCGCTCCTATCGCTCTGCGCCACGTATTCCGGCAGGACGACGAGGAGTTCATCGGCTACCTCTCTAAGCTCCGCAAGGGGCAGGTCGATGAGAAGATGCTCACCTACTTCAACGCGCGAGTCGATGCTAAGCTGGAAGATCCAACACGGCTGTACGCGCGCAACGACCGGGTGTACTCCGTGAACTACGCGTACCTCCAGCAATTGCCCGGGGAGAAGCGAGAGTACGAGGCGGACATCGACTCCGAGGACGACAGGTGGGCGGAGAAGATCGTGAAGGACTGCATCGCCGACTACATCGTCGAGTTGAAGGTGAACGCGCCGGTGCTCTTCTTGCGCAACAACCGGGAGGCCGGATACATCAACGGCGAGAGGGGTACGGTCGTCGAGATGGCAGACGGGAAGGTCACGGTTCGGAAAGAGACCGGACACGTCGTGGAGGCCCGCCCGGAAACCTGGGAGTTGCGCGATGCCGACCAGAAGGTCCGGGCGACTCTGACGCAGATCCCGCTGAAGCTCGCGTGGGCCATGACGATACACAAGTCGCAGGGGATGACGCTCAGTAGGATGGAGTGCGATGTCGCGGAGTGCTTCGCCCCGGGGCAGACCTACGTGGCCCTGTCCCGCGCGAAGTCAATCGACGGGCTCGCGCTGAGCGAAGAGATGGAGTCCGGGCATGTGGAGGCCGACCCCACACTCGTGGCGTACTGTACTGAGTTGGGGATCTAGGAGTGTGGTCGGTGCGTGGGCTGGCAACACCCACGTCTCCTAAGCAGAAAGGTGGTACGGGTACTTACGCCACCCTGAGAGCCGGTCGGGAAAATGCGAGGGGCGGAGGGCCTTCCCCTGAGTCCGTTGATGCCCATGCGAACCGACAGCGCACGAACGGCAAGACCGGCCACCGACTACTACCAAGGAGGATGCCATGACCGTTGAGTTCGTGTTGGTCGATGACGAGAAGGGCGAGTACAGCGATGCGTTTATGACGCTGGAGATGCCCATGCCCCCGCGCGTCGGGGAGTGGTTCAACGAGTGCGAACAACACGAGCACGGGGACTTCACGGTCAAGGACGTGAGCTACTGTGTCGGTTCCGAAGGTGTAATAAGTGCCGTCGTCTTCTGCGAACCGCAGGTGAAGTAGAACTACGACCCTCCGACGGGTCGGCCAGACAGGCTTGCGCAGGTTTGCCGGTTAGGCTCCGGCCCCCTGCTCCGACTGCCGGGCAGATGTGGGCCACATAGCTAGCCGGTGGTCACGGCGAATGGGCCGGGGCGCAGGCAGCCGTCCGGTACCGCGACCGTGATTGTCTGACCGACCCGTCGGGGGGCCGTACAGTATGGAAAAGGACGCGGGGTGGCGCAGTGGCAGCGCGGTGGGCTCATATCCCACAGGTCGAGGGTTCGACTCCCTCCCCCGCTATGCTCCTATGCGAATAGGGTTGACGGCAGACCTCCAGTTCGACGAGCATGTGCGGTATTCCACATTGGGGGATGACGGAGTACCGACGAGACTACGTGACCAGTTGGACTGTTTTCGCTGGATCGTGGATACCTGCCACAAGAGGGACCTTGATCGCCTGTACGTGTTGGGGGACATCTTCGACTCTCGTACGACGATCAGCTTATCCGTGTTGGATCTGGTGTGCCGAAACTTCAAGATCGCGGACACCCTGCCGATATACCTGCTCGTTGGAAACCATGACAGCTATTTGCGGGACCCCCGGCGGAACAGCCTGCAGGTGCTGCGGGGCGTAGTCGAAAGGGTGATCGAGGAGCCATACGTCGAAGGACGCTGCGCATTCGTGCCGTGGTGCGACGACATAGGGCAGTACGGTGAGTGGATCGACGGTGTGGCGGGGACCACGGCGGAATACCTGTTCACGCATGTGCTGATCGAAGAGGCCGGTTACCCGGGGAAAGGCGTTCCGCTGGAAGTGCTGCGTCCCGCGAAGTGGCGGCGGATATTCGCGGGAGATGTACACTCCCCCGTGGCGTTCGTGTGGGGGGACTGCAGTATCCAGTACGTTGGTTCTCCCCTGCAGATCGACTTCCGCGACACGGGCGATTGGCGGGGATTCGCGATCTTCGATACGGAGTCCGACGAATTGGAGATGGTCGAGAATCTCAAGAGCCCGCGTTTCTACCTCGTCCGGAACGAGGAGGAGGCCGCACAGGTGGAGTCAGACGACTTCGCGAGGGTAAAGGTCGAGAATCCTGTGAAGCAGGCAAAGCTGCTGGAAGACCTGCGCAGCCGCGTGGCGTGGGTGGACGGGGACTGCGTCGAGGTTGTGGACTCGAAGCCGCGCCTTGAAGTCGAGGCGAAGACTACGCGGAAGGAAGTGCTGAAGAAGTATTGCGAGTACAAGGGCGTGAAGACGGACGTCGATACGCTCGTCGAGCTAGGGTCGGAATTGCTGGAAGAAGCGGAGGGGTGAAATGGGCAACGCATTGGGCCGCACGTTCGACGTACTGGAGGATGGGGAGCGGATATCCGGGCAGCGGCAGCGTGTGCGGGACTTCATGCTGTCGCGGACACGGTATTGTTCGCTGAAGAGCATCGCCAAGGCGGTGGGGGACCCACCCGCGTCGGTATCCGCTCGTCTCCGGGACCTGCGGAAGCCAGAATTCGGTGGATACGTCGTGCATACCCGTCGGAGATCGCGGGGTGTGTGGGAGTCGCGTGTGTACACGCCGGGAGACCCCGACATCCCGCCCGACGCGATCAAGGACATCCTGGTTAGGAGGTCGAACACCGATCACGACTTCCTCCGGGCCGTCAGTGAACTACGTGCCCTGCTCATCCGCACGCGTGAGGTACTCCGCAAGGGTCGTTCGGGTGCGGCGGAACAACTGCCGAAAGCCAGCGCCATGCTGACCCGCGCGATTGCGAGTCTGCCGGGGAAGACGGCGCTCTGACGATGGAGGACGTCTTCACCGACTTCTACGCGCGCAACCGATGGGGTTCCCCGGAGAGCCGGTCCGGGAAGGGCTCCACGCTTGTCTACACCCAACGGCTTCGCCGGGAACTGCCCGTGCTGCTCGACGACCTGGGGGTCCGTACGCTTGTGGACGTACCCTGCGGGGACTTCCACTGGATGTCCCGTGTGATCCCGCTAGCGAGAGAGTTGCGGGCGTATATCGGTGGGGACATCGTGCGGGATCTAGTGGAGCAGAACAGAGCGCGCAACCGCGCGGGAAACGTGACGTTCGAGCATCTCGATATCACGCGGGACTCCATACCTCCAGGAGACTTGCTGCTTTGTCGGGACTGTCTGTTCCATTTCCCATATGCCGATATCCTTCGGGCATTGGAGAATTTCCTGGTGAGTCAGGCCCCGTGGCTGTTGACCTCGACGCATCCGAGGACTACACAGAATCAACAGGTACGGGTCGGCGGGTTCTTCGAGTTGAATCTGGAGATACCCCCGTGGAACTTGCCTCCCCCTGCTGCTGCGATAGACGACTGGGTTCCGGGATTCCCTGAGAGGCACCTGGGGTTGTGGCACCGCGTGGACATCGCACGCGCCGTACGGGAGGTTCGCTGGTGAGCTTTCGGGTCAACCGAGTCGATTACGAGTATTTCGGCCCATTCAGGAAGGCTTCAGTGGACTTCTCCGCGAAGGGGTTGACCGTCATCGAAGGTCAAATCCACGGCATGAAGGGGTGCGACTCGAACGGGTGCCTTGCGGGGGGTACGCTGATTGATTGCCCCCGCGACTTGAAGAAGTATCCGAAGGGCGTCCCTTTGCGCGAATTGGTTGGAAAACGGCCATTCGTGTACGCATGGTCCAATGGGCGGATGGTAGTTCGTCGTGCTGTGAAGGTATGGAGGACAAAGAGGAATGTGCCGGTTATCCGTGTTCGTGTTACCAAGTATGCTACGAACAAGGGCGCAGGACAAGGAAATCGGTATATCCCCCCATTGGAACTGGTCGGTACGCCTGACCATCCAGTGCTGTTGTCGGATGGGGTGACGTGGAAGA
>Ga0316577_10001707_pt1:7500-10543 | contig 10543 bp, 6 predicted proteins | sample S5NA_FD_203073 | JGI IMG/M metagenome (GOLD analysis project Ga0316577, IMG submission 203073) | Rhizosphere microbial communities from salt marsh grasses in Alabama, United States - S5-7_050615r2r1 | ecosystem: Host-associated > Plants > Roots > Rhizosphere | place: USA: Alabama... | reverse complement strand
ACATGTCCAGTGAACCATTGAAGTTTTGATGAACCCGGACCAGTGAATCATTGAAGTTAACGTGTCTTCTTTGAACCAGATGGTGGGTTTGGCTCAATGATGGTTAGCTCCCGGACTGAGGCACCGAGCCATATGGATTATAGACACGTTTCTCATACAATTCGATAGAATTTGTACTCCATGCTTTCCGGAAGAGAAGATGCATAGGACATGAGACTTGAGAGGCGGAACCCATATGCGACAAGTCCCATGATAGGAGACATCATCCAAGGGAAATGCCCATGATCGAAGTTATCAACCATTATATGTGTTGCAACTTATACCAACACATACTTGGCTCCGTGGTGATGTCTTTCGGGCATGACAAAATTACTTATTCCCCACAATGTCATGATTGATGGATGATGGTCTCATTAAAGCGATCTCTCCTTAGGACATGGCAGAACATGTAAGAGAACTATGGATTACTTTGTGCACGGATAAGTGTAACTGCCATATCCAAGGGCTTGGATAGGCTGAGTCCTGAATATGGCTCTTTACGGTCGGGTAACATAAAACCATAGCGTGACCCGGTTACGGTCGGGTTACGATAAACCCATAACATGACCCGGTCATGGTCGGGTTACGAAACCCGTAACATGACTGGGTCATGGTCGGGTTGCTGTGAGTTTCAACGGTAAGCTAAAGTTGCATGCTTTCATTGTCCGGTCATGAAATTGCCATATCTGGGCTTCTGGGTCCGTGCTGCACCCAAACGTATTGGTGCCCGAGGCTACCGGTCCGGTTAACAGTCAGGAAACCACGAATATGGCAGTTTTGTGGGCAAAAAAGATCTAAAAAGTCTTATCCCGGCCTCGGGTTTGAGTGAGGCTTGGTACATGGGTCCCGGTGAGAAACAAAAAACTCAAACATCAGTGGGTTTAGTCCGGGAAATGGAAAACTCGTAACATGGCCAGGTTACGGTTGGGTATGAAAAACCCGTAATGTGACCTGGTTACGGTCGGGTTACGAAAAAATCGTAACATGACCCGGTCATAGTCGGGTTGCTCTGAGTTGCTCGGGGTAAGCCAAAATCCCATGATTTCATCGTCCCATATGGAAAATTGCCTTATCTAGGCCTCCGGGTCCGTGCTGTGGCCGGGTCAAAAAAAGTGTGCTCAGCGTTACAAAATTCCCCCGTACTCCTGGGAGGCTGTAAGTTCCTAAGGTATATTAGGGGGAGGGGGTTGCTCTGAGAGGACCCTCCGGGTTGTGATGGGATAAGCCAAGTATGGATGTTTTGAGCCCTTGACACGGTCCCCCTCGTGTCGTGGCCTCGGGTAAGACCCTAACTTACGTCCCAATCGTATGGGTACCCGAGGCTACCGGACCGGTTAACAGTCGGGAAGGAAAATATTGCAGTTTTGTGGGCAAATGACGGAAAAAGTCTTACCCGGACTCGATTTTGTGCGAGGCTGGATAGACGGGTCCCGGTGACCTGGTTACGGTCGGGTTACGAAAAATTCGTAACGTGACCCGGTCACAGTCGGGTTGCTCTGAGTTGCTCGGGGTAAGCCAAAATCCCATGATTTCATCGCCCCATATGGAAAATTGCCTTGTCCAGGCCTCCGGGTCCGTGCTGTGGCCGGTTCGGTTAACAGTCGGGAAAGGAAAATATGGCAGTTTTGTGGGCAAATGACGGAAAAAGTCTTACCCCGGACTCGGGTTTGTGCGACGCTGGGTAGACGGGTCCCGGTGACGTGGTTACGGTCGGGTTATGAAAAAATCGTAACGTGACCCGGTCACAGTCGGGTTGCTCTGAGTTGCTCGGGTAAGCCAAAAACCCACGATTTCATCGTCCCATATGGAAAATTGCCTTATCCGGTCCTCCGGGTCCGTGCTGTGGCCGGTTCGGTTAACAGTCGGGAAAGGAAAATATGGCAGTTTTGTGGGCAATTGACGGAAAAAGTCTTACCCCGGACTCGGGTTTGTGCGAGGCTGGGTAGACGGCCCCGGTGAGGAAATCTCGTAATGTGACCTGGTTACGGTCGGGTTACGAAAAACTTATAACGTGACCGGGTCACAGTCGGGTTGCTCTGAGTTGCTCGGGTAAGCCAAAATCCCATGATTTCATCGTCCCATATGGAAAATTGCCTTATCCGGGCCGCCGGGTCCGTGCTGTGGCCGGGTCCAAAAAAGTGTGCTCAGCGTTACAAAATTCCCCCATACTCCTGGGAGGCTGTAAGTTCCTAAGGTATATTAGGGGGAGGGGGTTGCTCCGAGAGGACCCTCCGGGTTGTGATGGGATAAGCAAAGTATGGATGTTTTGAGCCCTTGGCACGGTCCCCCTCGTGTCGTGGCCTCGTGTAAGACCCTATGTTACATCCCGAACGTATGGGTACCCGAGGCTACCGGTCCGGTTAACAGTTGGGAAAGGAAAATATGGCAGTTTTGTGGGGAAATGACGGGAAAAGTCTTACCCCGGACTCGGGTTTGTGCGAGGCTGGGTAGAGACGGGTCCCGGTGAGAAAATCTCGTAATGTGACCTGGTTACGATCGGGTTACGAAAAACTCATAACGTGACTGGGACACAGTCGGGTTGCTCGGGTAGGCCAAAATCCCATGATTCCATTGGTCCCATATGGAAAATTGCCTTATCCAGGCCTCCGGGTCTGTGCTGTGGCCGGGTCAAAAAAAGTGTGCTCAGCGTTACAAAATTCCCCCGTACTCCTGGGAGGCTGTAAGTTCCTAAGGTATATTAGGGGGAGGGGGTTGCTCCGAGAGGACCCTCCACGGCGGGATGGGGTAAGCAAAGTATGGATGTTTTGAGCCTTAGGCACGGGTCCCCCTCGTGTCATGGCCTTGGGTAAAACCCTATGTTACGTCCCAGACATCAGGGTACCTGAGGCAACAGACCTTGTTAGGGCCCCGAACGGATAGGTGCCAGATTTGTGGGATGAATGATGGAAATGGACATATCCTGGCCTCGGGTTTGAGCGAGGCTGGGTAGACCGGTAAGGGGAAAACTCAAACATGAGTGAGTTGTCCGATAATGGGAAATGTC
>Ga0316577_10001705_pt1 | contig 10549 bp, 11 predicted proteins | sample S5NA_FD_203073 | JGI IMG/M metagenome (GOLD analysis project Ga0316577, IMG submission 203073) | Rhizosphere microbial communities from salt marsh grasses in Alabama, United States - S5-7_050615r2r1 | ecosystem: Host-associated > Plants > Roots > Rhizosphere | place: USA: Alabama | collected... | reverse complement strand
CTTCAACGCATCCTGCTATTCGATAACATCCAACTGGCCTGCGGGACAGCCCAATCCCGCTTTGATGCCTCGGCCCGGCTTCTTTCCGTCCTCTACTATTTCGGCTTCTCCCACGCTGCGATCATCCTTGACCCGAGTATCGATCCTTCCTTCCCCGACGAATTCGCCGCCCGGTGGCCGGAGGTCGCCCGACGGCTTGCTTCCCGTCCCCTTCCCTCTGAGGCTGGCCGTTCTCAGGGAAGCGCGTCTGCTCAGGCTCGCTGGGTCCCCAAGCGCCCGGATCATCTTGTGAGCCACGAGACGATGGTGCAACTGCTGGCCGGGAGATTGGGGCCCTACCGGCTGCTAGATTCACGCAGCGCCGAGGAATATGCCGGGATATTCACCGGCTACGACTATATCCCGCTGGCAGGCAGAATCCCCACGGCCGAAAGCGTCGTCAATGGCGACTACCAGGTATCGGGGACAGAGGATCTGGAGGCCGTGTTAGCGCGGCTGGCCGACACCCTGGAGCGCATGGGAATCGACCACAAAGACCGGGTTGTCTGGTATTGCGGCACCGGCTGGCGCGCATCCCGGATGTGCGCTTTGACCCGGGCCTTGGGATATACGAATGTGGCCATTTACGATGGGGGCTGGAACGAATGGCATCGACGCCATCCCCAAGATGGGAGCGAGAAACCATCGGGGATTGAGGTCTGGGGCGCGCCGGATCAAGGGGGACGTCCGGCGATTCCAGATTCTCCGAAATTCGACGGAGAAGATGTTGCCCGCCAGCCCTCATAGCGGCCCCAGCCCGGAACTGCGAGTGCCTACACCTGTCTTGGATTTGACAAATTCTCAAGTCCAAGTTACAATTTCTACAAGTTGGTAATTCCTACAGATAGGGAGCAATGTCTCAATGCTTCAGTCGGTTGAAGCGCTTGTCGAACAATTTCGCAGAGAAGGTCGCAAGATCACGCCTCAGCGGCGTGCCATCTTTGAGGCATTGATCCAGGACGACAGTCATCCTACAGCCGAGGAGATCTATCAACGCGTCTGGTCTGAGATGCCCGACATCTCGCGCACCACGGTCTATAACACCTTACACGAGTTGGTTGCCGTGGGTGCGCTGATGGAGGTTGAGGATCTATCCGAAGGTGGGACTCGATACGACACCAGCACCAGCCAACATCACCACCTGTTTTGCCTTGGCTGCCACACACTGGTCGATATCGATCGGGATTTTCAGTGTTTAGAGCTTCCGCCAAACGAGACAGCGGGCTACCGCATCGTCCGCCGGCAGGTAACATTCTACGGCTACTGTTCCAACTGCCAGGAGAGATAGAGCGGGTAGCCGGGCCAGGAAAATCGATACAGGTTCATCGCAGAATCGTGCCGCATGGCTGCGGCAGTGGTCGATATGCTATGAACCTGTCTGTTTGTTGAGGGCGAGATGGTCTTGCGAGGAGGTGTATATAGGAAAGTGATCATGGCCAGATAGGCAGCGAAACACCATGATTCATAGCAGCACTGTTCACAAGTTTAGACAATAGAAGGAGGCAAACTTATGAATGACGAAAACAAAGGCCCGGCAATGGGTGGAGCCCACCAACGAATGGGCGGCGGTGGCACGTCGAACCAGGATTGGTGGCCGAACCAGTTGGACCTGCATATCCTGCACCAGCATTCCCCCCTGTCCAATCCGATGGGCGAGGACTTTGACTACGCTGAGGAATTCAAGCAACTCGACCTGGAGGCTGTGAAGCGGGACCTCTATGCGTTGATGACCGACTCGCAGGACTGGTGGCCGGCCGATTACGGTCACTATGGCGGGCTCCTTATCCGCATGGCGTGGCACAGCGCAGGCACCTACCGTATCGGCGACGGCCGCGGGGGTGGGGGGACCGGCAACCAACGCTTTGCGCCCCTCAGCAGCTGGCCGGACAACATCAACCTGGACAAGGCGCGCCGGCTGCTCTGGCCGATCAAGCAGAAATACGGCAGGAAAATCTCCTGGGCCGACCTGATGATCCTCGCCGGCAACTGCGCACTGGAGTCGATGGGCTTCAAGACCTTTGGCTTCGCCGGCGGGCGCGAGGACATCTGGGAGCCGGAAGAGGACATCTATTGGGGCTCGGAGGCCGAGTGGCTTGGCGATAAGCGCTACTCCGGCGACCGGGAACTCGAGAATCCGCTCGCCGCCGTGCAGATGGGCCTGATCTATGTGAACCCGGAAGGGCCGAACGGTAACCCGGATCCGGTCGCCTCTGGCCGTGACGTCCGCGAGACTTTTGCACGCATGGCCATGAACGACGAAGAGACCGTCGCGCTCGTCGCCGGCGGGCACACCTTCGGCAAGGCCCATGGCGCTGGAGATCCGGCACTGGTCGGTCCGGAGCCTGAGGCCGCCCCCATCGAGGAGCAGGGCCTCGGCTGGAAGAGTAGCTTTGGCAGTGGCAAGGGCGGTGATACGATCGGCGGCGGACCCGAAGGTGCCTGGAAGCCAAACCCGATCCGGTGGGACATGGGCTACCTGCACGTGCTGTTCAAATACGAGTGGGAGTTGGTCAAGAGCCCGGCCGGTGCGTATCAGTGGCTGGCCAAGGACGTGGACGAAGAGGATATGGTGGTTGACGCCCACGACCCGTCAAAGAAGCACCGGCCGATGATGACCACGGCGGACCTCTCCCTTCGCTACGACCCGATCTACGAGCCGATCGCACGACGCTACCAGCAGAACCCCGAAGAGTTCGCGGACGCCTTTGCCCGGGCGTGGTTCAAGCTGACCCACCGCGACATGGGTCCCCGCTCGCGCTATCTTGGGCCGGAGGTCCCGGTGGAGGAACTGATCTGGCAAGATCCGGTGCCTGCCGTCGATCATGAGCTGATCGACGCACAGGATATCGCCGACCTCAAGGGCAAGATCCTGGCTTCGGGCCTGTCGATCTCGGAACTGGTCTCGACCGCCTGGGCGTCGGCATCCACCTTCCGCGGCTCCGACAAGCGCGGCGGTGCGAACGGGGCGCGCATTCGTCTTGCGCCGCAAAAGGATTGGGAAGTTAACCAGCCGGCCCAACTGAAGACTGTGCTGCAGGCCCTTGAGGGAATCCAGAAGGCGTTCAACAGGGCGCAGTCAGACGGGAAGAAGGTTTCACTCGCCGACTTGATCGTCCTGGCTGGATGCGCGGGCGTCGAGCAGGCAGCAAGGAATGCCGGCCACGATGTGACCGTTCCCTTTACGCCGGGACGCACGGATGCATCGCAGGAGCAAACCGACGTGGAGTCATTCGCCTATCTCGAACCCGCTGCTGATGGGTTCCGTAACTACCAAAAAGCCAAGTACGCCGTATCGGCAGAGGAGCTGCTGGTTGATCGTGCGCAATTGCTGACGCTAACCGCTCCCGAGATGACGGTTCTCGTTGGCGGTATGCGCGCCTTGAATGCCAACTTTGGACAGTCCCAGCACGGCGTCTTTACGGAGCGGCCAGAGACGCTCACCAATGACTTTTTTGTGAATCTGCTCGACATGAGCACGACATGGAAGGCAACCTCGGAAGACGGAGACGTGTTCGAGGGCCGTGATCGCGCAACGGGCGAACTCAAATGGACCGGCACCCGCGTCGACCTCATCTTCGGCTCGAACTCCCAACTGCGGGCCCTGGCGGAAGTCTATGGATGTGGGGACTCCCAGGAAAAGTTCGTGCACGATTTCGTAGCGGCATGGAACAAGGTCATGAACCTGGACCGCTTCGACCTCGCCCGGTCATAGCCAGACGACTTGGGATTTTTGCACAGCTAGCCAACGATAGGTTCAGTGGCGGCGCACCAGGCGCCGCCACTGAACTTTCGTTTGACGGATGACCCGCCCTCTGTGCTTTGCTACCTGGCCAATCTTAGAGTACAATGTGGGAAAAGGCCTGGGAGGGCGACCATGAGGGACTCGTCATTCTGGAGCGTTGCTGTTTCGCGGGTACTCAGCACGTATGCCATCGCGATCTTTGCGGTGCTGTGGGTCGGGTTCGCCATCGCACTCGTGGTGAATCTTGACTGGCTGGACTCGCTATGGAATTGGGTGGGAGGGTTGCCCCCCGTGGCAGAGATTGTGGTCTGGGTGCTTTTTCTCCCCATCGTGGTCGGTCTCTGGATCTGGCAATCCTCGTGGACCACGCTCGTACGCCTGCTGGCCTTAGCCGGAATCGTTTTATGGACCTTTGTTGCCATGTCCAGCTTTGTGCGTGTTGTGCGACAAAGGCCTGCTGGCACAGGCTAGGCGTCACACCGGGCAGTGAGCCACCAGGGCCGATGGCATGAAATCTAGCTACGAGCGTGGACGGCGGCTCGCTGATCCTCGTGATAATATTGAGATTCAGTATCAGCCAGGGAACATTGCCTACCAGGCGTTCGCCGCTTTGAATGATCTCTGCTTCACGAATGAGCCCATCTCGGAGTACGACTTCCAGACGATGAGAAACGCCGGCTTTTGGTGTCTGTATTCTGGTGGGGCGCTCGCAGGCTATTGTCATCTTCAGATCAAGGAAGCCACCGCCCACATTGCACGGATCGCCGTCCACCCCGACTACCGATCGCGAGGCCTGGGCTCACGGCTCATGGACACCATGATCGACCACGGCGTGACCAATCAGGTGAAGGCCATCACGCTGTGGGTCCAACAGGACAATCCCCGGGCCATCAGCCTCTACAGGAAGTACGGCTTCTCGATCGTCGGCGAGAGTGCCCAATTCGAGGTGGACATTGGCAGCGAGCCAGCAGGGCACATACTCGCCGTCCCTATCTCCGAGTACGATGAACAGGCCTTCGGAGCGGTGCCCCCAGGCGCGGCCAAGAGAAGAGAGGCCCACAACCCTCCTCATACCCATGTCCTCCTGTTTGTGCGAGAAGGTGAGGTGGTGGGATTTGCCCGATTTTCCCCAACCTTTCCCGGTTGCTCGCCATTCGAGGTCCTGGCAGATGTCCCTGTTGGCGCGCTCGTCTCCTCGCTGGCCGGCTATGCACTGCCGGACAAGACGCGGATACGAATCACAACCGGGAACCCCATCGCCCTGAATTATTTCCAGGCGAATGGCTACCACGAGAACTATCGATTGTACGTCATGGCCAGGGAGTTGCCGTGAGGAGGCTTCCGGGTCGTCGCCGAACCAACTTGGAGGGACAGAACCGTGCAAGCAGTCGTATTCCCAGCCCCTGAAACGGTGAGCATAGAGTCGGTGCCCGATCCTGCCCCGCAGCGGGATGAGGTGGTGGTGCAGGTGGCGGCCTCGGGCCTGTGCGGGACCGACCTGCACATCTATCGCAACGAGTACATGTCAGATTTTCCCGTGATCCCGGGCCACGAGTTCGGCGGGGTGATCACCGAAGTGGGCCAGGATGTAACCGACTTTCGGCCGGGCGACCGGGTGGCCGTGGATCCCAACCTCTACTGCGGCCACTGCCATTTCTGCCGCAACGAGCAGGCCAACCATTGCCTCAATTGGGAAGGCATCGGCATCACGCGACCGGGCGCTTTGGCCGAGTACGTCGCGGCCCCGGCCCGCGCCTGCTACCGGCTGCCCGAACACCTGACGGACGCCCAGGCCGCCTTTGTCGAGCCGGTGGCGTGCGTGGTGCACGCTCTCAAGCGTTTCCGCGTCTGGCCCGGCGACGAGGTACTGATCTTTGGCGCCGGGCCGATGGGCTTGCTCCTGGTACAGGCCCTGCGCCACATGGGGGCCTCGCTGATCGCGGTCGTCGAGAAGCAACCTGAGCGGCTGGCCCTGGCCGGCCAATTGGGTGCCGGCGCGACGGTTTTGCCCGGCCCGGACCAGGCCGAGGCCCTGCGCGCGCTGGCCCCGTATGGTTTTGGGCTGGTGGTGGACGCCACTGGCGTGCCGGCCGTCATCGAGCGGGCGTTTCACTACCTCAAGCCCCGGGGGCAGTACCTCCAGTTCGGGGTGGCGCCCAGGGAGGCACGCATTAGCCTCAGCCCGTATGACCTCTTCCAACACGACTGGACCGTGGTCGGCTCCTTTGCCCTGTGTTATACCTTTCAGCCGGCCATCGCCTGGCTGTCGAGCGGGGTCGTGCGGGTGGAGCCGCTGATCAGCCACATCCTGCCCCTGGCCGAGTTCCCTGTGGCCCTGGAGGCCTTTGCCGCGGGGCGGACCATGAAGGTCCACCTGCGGCCGTAATCTATTTGAGGAGGCGTGATGACTGGAGGATCTCGTTTGCAACAATCGACTTTGTTGAGCTCGGAAGATGGCTTTGCCTTTCGTGACCTCAATAAGAACGGCCGGCTGGACGTCTACGAAGATGCGCGCCAGCCCATCGACGCTCGCGTGGAAGACCTGTTGGGCCGGATGACGCTAGCGGAAAAAGCCGGCATGCTCTTTATCAATGGCGCCCCCGTCAACCCGGATGGCTCCATCGAGGAGAAACCGGGCGCGCCGGGATTCGCGGCTCGCACGGCCATGTCGCAGGTGAGCGACCAGCAGATGACCCACTTTAATCTGTGGGACATTCCGGGCGCCCAGGCATTGGCCACCTGGAACAACAACCTCCAGCGGTTTGCGGAGAGCACGCGGCTGGGCATCCCGGTCACACTGGCCTCTGACCCGCGCAACCACTTTACCCACAACATCTTTGCCATGGCCGCCACCGACTTTTCGCAGTGGTGCGAGACGCTGGGCTTTGGCGCGCTCCGCGACCCGGCCCTGGTCCGGCAGTTCGCCGACATCGTCCGGCAGGAATACCTGGCGGTGGGCCTTCGCGTGGCTCTGCATCCGCAGATCGACCTGGCGACGGAGCCGCGCTGGGCCCGCATCAGCGGCACGTTCGGGGAGGACGCCAAGCTCACGGCCGAGCTGGCCGTGGCCTACATCGAAGGGCTCCAGGGGCCGCGGCTCGGTCCGGACAGCGTCGCCTGCATGACCAAGCACTTTCCCGGCGGCGGCCCGCAGAACGAGGGGCTGGACCCGCACTTTGAGTTTCACCGCGGCCAGATCTATCCGGGCCACAACTTTGCCTACCACCTGATCCCGTTCGAGGCTGCTATCGATGCAGGCACCGCCTCCATCATGCCCTACTACGGCGTGCCGATGGACCAGACCGACGAGAACGTGGCCATGTCCTTCAACAAGACGATCATTGCCGGCCTGCTGCGCGAGAAGTATGGCTACGACGGCGTGGTGTGCACGGACTGGGGCTTGATTACCGGCATGCGCTTTCCCGACGCCTACTGGCCGCCGCGGGCGTGGGGCGTAGAGCACCTCAGTGAGGCCGAGCGGGTGCGCAAGGCGCTGGACGCCGGGGTCGACCAGTTCGGCGGCGAGAGCCGGCCGGAGCTGGTGGTGGAGTTGGTGGGGAGCGGCCGGATGACCGAGGGGCGCATCGACCGCTCGGTGCGGCGGTTGCTCCGCCAAAAGTTTCAACTGGGCCTGTTCGAGGACCCCTTTGTGGACGAGGCCGCTGTGCCGCAGGTGTTGGGCCGGCCCGCTTCTCACGCCGCCGCCGCGGCCAGCCAGCGACGGGCCATGACCCTGCTCAAGAACGCCGGTCCAACCCTGCCGCTGGGTGGCCGGCCCAGGCTCTTTGTCAAGAACATGGAAACGTCGGTCGCGGCCGGCTATGGCGAGGTCGTAACCAGCCCCGAGGAGGCCGATTTCGCCATCCTGCGCCTGCAGACGCCCTGGTACCCGGTCGAGACCCAGAATCCCTTTGCTCAGGCCTTTCATCATGGTGACCTGGATTTCAAGGACGAAGCCCTGGCCGAGATCCTGGCCTTGCTGCACACTGTGCCGACCATCGTCGTCATTTACCTGGATCGTCCGGCCGTCATCCCCGAGATCGACGCTGCCTGCCAGGTGTTGCTGGCCGACTATGGGGCCAGCGACGTGGCGGTGCTGGACGTGGTCTTTGGGGTTGCCCGGCCGGAAGGCAAGCTGCCCTTCGAGCTGCCTTCCTCGATGGCGGCCGTTCGCGCCCAGAGAGCGGACGTGCCCTACGATTCGGAATCGCCGCTGTACCCATATGGGTTTGGGCTGACGCTGTAGCATGGCGCTGAACTTGATATTTGTGGTCTCATCAGGTAGTATGAGGTCACATTGTTCGATAGAGAGGAGCGAATTTTGTTACAGGTAACCGTCGGCATCCGTGAGCTGAAAAGGCACCTGAGCAGCTACATCCGTGAGGCGAGATCCGGGGCATCTGTCATCATAACCAACCGCGGAGAACCGGTCGCGCGACTGATGCCCATGGGGCGATCACTGGAGGAACGGATGGGGGATCTGGTTGATGCCGGGCTGCTCGGCTGGAGTGGAAAAAAGCTGGCGGGCATCACGCCCGTGGTCCACAGACAGGGCCAGCAGAGCGTTGCCGACCTGCTGCTAGAGGATCGAGAATGATCACAGCCGCGATTGTGGACATTGACACCTATGAGGATGTGCTCGATCGGTTGGAGGATCTGGAAGACCTGGAGATGCTCAAGGAGATGCGAGAGAAGCCCCTCAGATTCAGAAAACTAGGCGAGTTCTTGTCGGAGTATGCCCCGAGTGTATGAGGTCTACATCGAAGGAGCTGCGTATCGGTGAGGTCAATCATCGTAGTAGACGGCGGCAATAGGCCGCGGGGCGCGGCGGAAGCGTGTGCTGGTCAAGATCATTGGCGAGTGAGACGGTGGAGGTGATCGGTTGAAATACACCTACGAGCGGGGACGGCTGATTATCCGGTTGTATCCCGTTGTGTGGTGGATCTCTGCCGCCATGGGCATAATAGTAGGCCTCCCCCTGGCCCTCCGGCCTGATTTGTGGGTCACTGGCCTTACATTCGTTGGCGTTGGTGCTTGTGCCGCCCTAACCCCGGCGACAATCATCACCGCCGACAAGTCGCGGGCCACGCTGGCCATCGATCGCTGGTATCTCTTTTTTCACGTGCGTCGAGAGTACCCCTTTTTCGAGGTTGCAGAGGTCCAACTCGTGAGTCGGTTTTCGCTTGGCGAGCCATGGGTGAGCGAACGGCGCGGCACGTACTTTCGCGTTGTCGTCGTTCTCACCTCTGGGCGAGTCGTGTCTTTGCAGCCAGCATATAGCCAGAACCATCGCAGCCGTGTCAAGATGGCGCAACGCCTGGGGGACTTTATCGGCGTGCCGCGGCATTAGAAAGGACGACTAACCTTGTCATTGTTGTCTCGTTCAAGACTTGGGACGATCTCCTCCCGGGACAGGCGTATCGCCCTGGCCCTTGGCCTGGCCGCCTTGGCGGCCCTGGGGCTGGGTGCCGGCTGGGTCTATCGCGAGCAGATCGGCTGGTATGTGCAGCTGGCCCGGGCCTACTATGAAGCCCGGCGCTTCTATGCCACCTACGAGCACCTGGAAAAGAATGTCACCTTCCATCCCACCATGCAGCCCCGCCTGGACATCTATTCGCCGCCCTCAGGCACGGGCTATCCCGTGCTCTTTTTTGTCCACGGGGGGAGTTGGAAGGACTTTCGCAAGGAGCTTTTTGCCTCGGTGGCCATGAAGCTGCTGCCCGAGGGCATGGTCGTGGTCATCCCCGACTATACCCTCTATCCCGACGCCGGCTACGAGCAGATGGCCGGCGAGATGGCAGCGGCCCTGAGCTGGACATTGGAGAATATCGAGACCTACGGCGGCGACCCGGCGCGCGTCGTCGTCGCCGGCCATTCGGCCGGGGCGCACCTGGCCGGCCTGGCGGTCATGGACCCCCGTTTCCTGGCCGCCTACGGCCACCGCAGCGCCGAGATCCGGGGCCTGGTGGGCATGAGCGGCGTGTACGACGTCCAGGCCGAGTATGACTAGTGGGTCGAGCGGGGCACCTATCCCGAGGTGATCGTCGAGGTGATGGGCGGCGAGGAGGGGTTTTCCCGGGCGTCACCCATCGAGTACGTGCGGCCCGACCTGCCGCCGGTGCTGCTCATCCACGGCGACCGGGACGAGACGGTGCCGGTGAGCATCGCCACCAGGTTCCACGTCGCCCTGCAAGCGGCCGGGGCGGCCAGCGAGCTGGAGGTCTATGCCGGGCTGGGCCACGCCGACTATCTCTTTGCCGCCCTGAGCCAAGAGCGGCCGCGCCTGGTGGCCGACATCGCCGCCTTTGTGCGGCGCCACACCTGACTCTTTGGCGCCAGATAGCGGGCTGTCGGAAAAAGGGGAACGATTCTCGTTTGTAGTAGCGACTTCAGTCGCTTTTGGACGGCGGCCTTAGAAGGCACGGCTAAAGCCGCCACTACGAGCGTTCTCGGGCAAGCTGCTCGTCCCCCCGTCGGATAGGGACGTTCGCCGCAAAGGCCGCTGACGCTTCCAGCGGCGCCAAGAAGGCCGCCCAATAGGGTGACCATCGGTCGCTCTGGGCCGGGGCTGGGAATCGAGGGGCCGAAACTTGAGCCCTCGCCCCACCCATGCTACAATAGCCCCGATGAGATCGCTCAGGACGGCCATGATGAGACGTCGAATAAAGACCCCGTCCGCTCCGGCGCCCCGCCCTTCCCAGGAGGGGGGCGAGCGGATCCTGCTGCGCTGCTTTGGCTACCTGCGCCCCTATTGGCGCCTGACCGCCG
>Ga0316577_10001704_pt1 | contig 10549 bp, 7 predicted proteins | sample S5NA_FD_203073 | JGI IMG/M metagenome (GOLD analysis project Ga0316577, IMG submission 203073) | Rhizosphere microbial communities from salt marsh grasses in Alabama, United States - S5-7_050615r2r1 | ecosystem: Host-associated > Plants > Roots > Rhizosphere | place: USA: Alabama | collected... | reverse complement strand
TCGTCTCGATCTTGCGATCGGTCCATCGCCGCCGGTGCACGGGATCGATAAGGTGCTTGTAGGTGTGCCCCACATCGGCATTGCTGATCACCACGTCGGCAGGGAAGAACACCCCGTCGGCCTCGACGCCAACGGTCTTCCCCTCTTCCACCCGGATCCTGGAAACCTCCGTGTCGGTTTTGATGGTTCCCCCCAACTCCTGAAAGAGCCTTCCCAAGGCCTCCACCAGGGAGTACATCCCGCCCCGGGTGAACCACACGCCCCCCTCTCGCTCGAGGAATGGGATCATGAGGTAGATGGCGGGGGTGGAGAAAGGGTTTCCCCCCACGAAGAGCGGATGGAAGGAATAGAGGAATCGATGCCGGAAGTCCTGAAAATACCGGTTCACGAAGGTCGTGACGGGCCAATACGCCTTCAGCTTCGCCATCCGGGGAAGGAAACCCAGCATCCTGCCCAGTCTGTCGAACGGCCTCGAGCCCAGCCGATCCCCTATAACGGCGTCGAAGATGGGTTGGACCTCCTCCATGAAGGCGTCGAACCGGGCCGCGTCCCGGACATTGAACCGGCCCATCTGTTCCTTCATTAAGGCCGGATCTCCGACGTAGTCCAGATGGGTTCCGTCGTGGAAATAGACCCTGTAATACGGGTCCAGCGGGATCAGGTCGACGTAATCCTGTAGCCGCCGCCCCGCCGCCTTGAAGACGGAATCGATGACCTGGGGGGCCGTGATCAGGCTGGGCCCCATGTCGAAGACGTATCCCCGGTCCTTGAGCTGGTAGGCGCGGCCCCCGATCTTCTCTCGCTTCTCCAGGATCGTGACCCTCAACCCAGCAGCTTGGAGTCGGATTCCAAGGGCCAACCCACCGAATCCGCTTCCGATGATGACGGCCCTCCGGCCCTCAGGAGGCTCCGCCCCATGGGTGGCCTCTGGAAGCGAGTCTCTTTTCGAAATATTCATCCTGTTTCCGCTGTTTCTTCCGTGGCCCGGGGCAAGGGTAGTTCGGAGCCGGGCCACGGGCTCCTCTCCATCGAGTCCTCCGACGCTCTCGCGTCCCCGAGGGCGGCTTCGAGCCTCATCTGCTCCTCCACATCGAGGTCCCCGTGCTCCAGGACGAACCGGATGACCGCGCGGTAGACGGGGCCAGAGAACCCACCGCTCCCCCTCGGAAGCACCTCGGTCAGGACCTGGAGGTCTTCCTTCACCGATTGGTCCCTCTCGAGGAAGAAGGGGAGGTAGAAACAGCTCACCAGCCGGAGGTATCGGATCACGGGGTCGTCGGGTGCCTCGTCCACGAGACGGTCGAGGGCGGAGACCCCGCGCCGAAGGTACTTCAGCTTGTTGGGGGGCCAGCGGGAATGCTTGGCTCGGACCACCTCCAGGGCCCCGGCCAGTGCGTTCACGTGGAGAGCCTCCGGCAGCTCCGCGTCGGCGAGGGTGTCGGCCAGAGCCCGGGCGGGCTTCTCCCAGGCCTTCTCCTCTACGCTGAGGAAGTAGAGGGCCCATAAGCGCTCCATTTCCGGAGCGTGGGGAAGGCCCGAGAAGTCGGCTTCCGATCCCGACTCCAGGGCCTCCAGCCTCCTCCGGGCCCAGTCCTGGAGTTCCTCCCGCTCTTGTTCCGCCATGATCCTGCCCTCCCGGTCGATCTCCTGGGCCGCCAGTCCCGGGTGGTCGGCACCTGTTCGAGTGGGGAGCGGAAGGGCCAGAAGACCGCCCATTCCCACCGAGAGGATGGCTCGGAGCATCATGCCGTCGCCTCCCGTCCGTCTTTCAGGGGGGGAAGTGGGGCTTCTCTCCTGACAGTCCTCCTTCTCTCCGTGTTCTTCTTCAGGAGGGAGAGCTCCAGGAGGGCTCGGGCGGCCAGCAGCGCCTTCCGGAGGGGGGAGGTCGTGGCCCGTCGAGTGAGGTTGTCGTAGCCGTTCTTGCGGATCTCCTGGTGGATCCCCTGGTATGCGCGGGCCGCCACGGCAACGGGGCGTTGGAAGAACCCCGGCAGAGCTGGGATGGCCTGGAAAGCCGCCGTGTAGTCCGCGTCGGCCTGTGCCATGAGATCCTCCAGGAGCCTCCGGTACCCCGGAAACATCGGAGAGCCCTCCCGGGCTTTCGCCTCCAGCAGGTCCCGATCCACTCCGTGCCGATTCAGGCGATCCAGGGGGAGATAGAGGCGACCCGCTTTGAGATCCTCCCCGACGTCCCGGAGGATATTGGTGAGTTGCATGGCATGCCCCAGAGCGAAGGCTCGGTCCAGGACCCACGGATCGCGGACCCCGAAGAGCTCCGTGAGCCATCCTCCCACCACCGACGCCACTCGATAGGAGTAGACTCTCAGGGCCTCCTGGGTCTCGAATGTCCGGGGGCGGACGTCCATCCGCACTCCCTTCACCAGGTCCTCCACATAGTCGAAGGGCACCCGGTGCCTCCGGGCCGTTCCCATGACCTCGTCCAGAAAGGGGATCCCGGATCTCTCGTTGCCGTATGCAGTCCTGGCCAGGCGCAGCCAGGTGTCCAGGCGGGCTTCCAGAATACCGGCGGCCACGCCTTCGGCCTCGTCCACCAGATCGTCGGTGAAGCGGCAGAATGCGTATACGCCGGCCACCTTCTCCAGTGCATCCCGGGGGAAGAGCCGAGCCGCGAAACGGAACGTCCTGGCGTGCCGCCCGAAATAGCAGAGACGGGCCTCTGCATTGGCCAGGGGAGCCGCCGCCGATGCCAGATACGCCTCCAACTCCAGGGCCCCGGGGGCTGGCTCCGGGGATGCTGGTCCCGTTCGTTCCGTTTGGCGAGGGCTGACCGAGCGCCTCGGCAGCCTGGAGGAGAACCGGGCTACCTCGTCGGCGGTGGACCGATGAAGCTGCTGAATCCACCCATCCAATACCGTGCCCAGGAGATCGGCGGTGAGCCCCTGGGCCCTGAGCCCGGAGAGGATGGTCCCCACCTCACCCCCCATCTTCAGCACGCCCTTCTCCATGGGGGACTCCTCCCCGTGGGCCCCTGAGGTGAAGAGGCGAGCCAGGATCTCGCCCTCGTCGACCTCGAAATGGGAGGTGTCGATGAGTCCCAGTGGCCAGGTCCATTTGCGTTGACGGAAATCCTGGAGCGGCACCTTTCCACGGTCTGCCCCAGGGCAGTAGTCCAAGAAGTCGTCCACCATCTGGTACAGGCATCCCAGGTGGGCGCCGATGGCCCCCACGGCTTCGGGGGATCCGATGCCAAGAAGACAGGGGGCCAGGGAGAAGACACTCCTGAAAAGCTCCCCCGACTTCCCGGTGATGATGCGGCGGTATTCTGCTTCGGCCAGAATCCTGCCCTGAGCCCTCTCCTGGGCGATCTCCCCAGCCACCGTGCGCTCCACAGCCCGGATGAAGATCTGCAGAAACCGGGGAGATTCCGTGGCGGCAGCCGCCCGGTAGGACGCCGTCAGGAGGTGGTCACCCAGGACCAGGGCGGGCCCGATACCAGCCGCTGCCGACATGGTGGGCTTTCCTCGGCGTTCCGGAGCCTCGTCCAGGATATCGTCGTGAAGGAGCGAGGCCTCGTGGACCATTTCCACCGCCAGGGCTCCCCACCAGAACCGGTCATCCAGATCAGGACGGAGCTTCTCGGGAACGGTGAGGTAGGCTACCAGGGGCCGGAGTATCTTCCCGTCCAGGGCCGGCCGTGGCAAGCCTGCCTCGGCCAGGCGCCCCGCCAGCCGGGCGAGGTTCCCACGCACCCGTTCCGTGGCTTCCTGGACGGCCTCCCGCTGAGTCCGACCCCCGCGAGTCTCCGAGGGGGAGCCCGGACCCCGGGGGGCCAAAGCGACGTCGACCGTTCCGGTCCCAATCATGTTCCCACCGTGCTTTGGGCGAGGGAGGGGTCGAAGCCGGGAGAGGTCCGAGTTCGCAGCACGAGATGCATCCCCCAGGCCAGCACCAGGGCGAGGAGCGTGGCCAGGACGGCTCCCCAGAGGCCGGCTGCCGCGATCATCCCGAGGGGCATTAGGAGGACGACGCCGAAGTAGCTTGCCAACCAGGGGAGGGGAAGCTGGCCCCCCCAACGACGAGCTCCGAGACTCTCCATCAGGCCCATGAGGACCATCCCGGTCCCCATCCACCCCAGGAGATTCACCAGAGGCATGCCGTAGAAGGGGCCGGAGTCCTGCCAGACCCAGTAGGGCGTCAGGTAGCTCATGGCCGGATCCAGCGCCAGATCCCAGGCAGTGAGGAGGTAGGCCCCCAGGGTGATTCGCCCGAGGCGCTGTGAGGCACCGGAGAAGACCGCTCTTGCCATGGCCCAGGAAGGGAGGGCCATGAGGAACCAGCTCAGGGGGATCACTGCGGGAACCCGGCCTCCGAGCATGGGCCCCAGGAGGCCTGTATACTCGTATCCTCCAAAGGGAAAGCCATACCCGGTTCCGACGAATTCACTGAGAAAACTGGCGAGATACACCGCCAGGAACGATGGCACCCAGGAGAGGCGAGCCCGCTGGAGGAGTGGAATGACCAGTACTGTGGCTGACAGTAGGATGTGAGCCCTCGCGAAGAGCTGAAACGAGAGCCCGTAGAAACGGCGGGCGCTGTCGGAGTCGGGAATCAGGTTTGGATTCCGACCGAACACGCCGTATCCCAGGATGGCTGCAACCGTGAATATGGCCAGCGCTCCGAGTCCCACCCATTCCGAGGAGCTCCACCGGCTACGGGTCAATGGTTTCATCTCGAAATCCGTCATGCCACGCTCCCGGGGTGCCCGGAAGTGAACTTCCGGGAGTGGAATTGAAGCCAGGATTGAAACTGCTGGGCCGAAGTGGAGACGGAGAGTTCCTCGTACGGACCCTCTCCGATGTCTTCGGGAGAGATATCCCCGAGTGGCCCCCCCAGGGCCAGGGCGTAAGGGGTTCGCGGCTCATAGAAGTGACCCAGGACCTTCGAGGCACGCTGAAGGTCCGGTAGCGTGCTCTTCGCCGAGAAGGAGATGCAGACCAGGTCCGCAACTTGAGCCCGCTGCACGTTCCCGAACTCCTCCACCGGGACGTTGGGGCCGAGATAGTAGACCTTCCACCCTTCCCGCTCCAGGACGGAGCGGATGGCCTGGGCTCCCAGGTCGTGGTGATCACCCTCCATCGATCCGACCACAGCGACGGGCCTGGGCGCCCTGGGCCAGGGGGAGGGGGGGAGAGCGGATTCCCGGGTTATCCGGAGTCTCGAGAGGGCGTCCAGCACGACCTGAGTCGCCATGTGCTCCTCTCCCACCTGCAGCCGGCCCTCCCGCCACTCTTCTCCGACGCTGGCCATGAACCCCCGAACTCCCTCGTCGAGAAATCGGGTGAAGGGGATTTCCTCTCGTCTGCCCACCTCGAAGAAGAGACCGCTCAGGAGGTCGGTCTCGCCCCTCGCCAACCATCCCAGGGCGAGGCCGATGAGGCGGTGAAAGCCGTCAGATCCGGCGGCGGAGGACACTGCCAGCCACACGTTCGACTCCCACGGATGGAAGGGGTCCAAGGGGGTCGAGATCCCCCGTTCCCTGGCCAGATCCAGGATGTCCGTGAGGTGAATCCGACGATGTCCTCCCTGGGTCTTGGCCGAGGAGATGGTTCCTTCGTTGGACCACCTCTTGACCGTAGACGGGTGGACCCCCAGGAGCTCCGCCGCGGCGGAGGTCGTAAGGAGGAGGCATTCGGCCCTTTTGGTCATGGGTCCACTCATGAGCGATTTCGTCCCGGACGAACCGTCCGTCGAGCGCGAGAAAACATGCATGACGGGAAAATAAACGTTTTGTATTATGTTTGTCAATGCGTTGTTGATGTAATAATCAGCAAAATCCGACAAGCTGCCGCAGCGTAAGGTGAGAGAAGCGAGTCACAGAAGGAGGAGGGCGGGGGCGGCCTCGGCCATTTCGGAGGGAGTCCCGGAGGGATTGTAGAGGGGAGGGGAGGAGGTGAGGGAGGGGCCTGACCCCGGGCGGGGTAGGGAGGCCTCAGGGAAGGTTGAACCCGGGCTCCACCAGCGCTTCGCCCTCCTCCGACATGGCGGGGTAGGGGTGACCTCTCCGCCTGAAGAACTCCGCCAGGTCGGGATGAGTCCACTCGAAGAGGATTCGCCGGAATCGCTCCGGGGGCAGGCGGGACTCTTCATACATTCCGGCTGCGTCCCGCTGGCGGAACGCTTCGTAGAGCACCAGAGCGGTGGCCACGGATACGTTGAGGGAGCGGGCCATGCCCGCCATGGGGATCACGATCCTCTCGTCAGCCACCGTCAGCCCCTCCTGGGAGATCCCTTCCAGCTCGGCTCCCACCATGATGGCGACCTTCCGGGTGTAGTCGGCCCTGCGAAAGTCCACGGCCCCCTCCGATGGGTGCGCGGCCAGGATCCGAAAACCGGACCCATGTAGAAGGTCTGCCGCCTCGCTCACCGTTCGGTGGCGGTGTACCCTGATCCATTTCCCCGTTCCCGCAGAGGTATGATCACTCAGCCCCACCCCTTTTTCCGGGAGGACGGCGTGGGCTTCCAGGATCCCCACCGCATCGCAGTTCCGAAGGATGGCGGAGAAGTTGTGGGTCTTGTTGACCTGTTCCATCAGGACGGTCAGATCAGGTTGCCGCCTGGTCAGGATCCTCCGGATTCTCCGGAAACGCTTAGGGTTCAAGGCGATCCTCCAGCCAACGGTAGAAAGCCTCCTGGGCCTCGACACGGGGCTCCCCGGCTCTTCGCCCCACGTAATGGTTCTCCTGGGATCCTTCCAGGACCCGAGCCTTCGTGTTGTCCGAGAGCTGGAGGTGGAGGAGATGCTCGAGCTCCTCCCTGACCTCTGGGTCGTAGATGGGGACGGCCACTTCGATCCGGTGGTCCAGATTTCTCTTCATCAGATCCGCGGACGAGAGGAAGAGGCGAGGGCAGCCCCCGTTTACGAACCTGAAGATGCGGGCGTGTTCCAGGAATCGATCGACGATGCTTCTGGCCCTCACTCCCCCCTGCGCGGCGTAGGCACCCAGGCGCAATCGGCAGATCCCTCGAATGACCAGGTTGGTATGGACCCCGACGGCTCCGGCGTCCATGATCTCATCCATGATCTTCTCATCTTCGAGGCTGTTCATCTTCAGGACCATCCCCGCGGGATCCCGTTTCTCCGCCCCAGCAGCCTCCGCTGAAATCATCCGGTGGAGGGACTCCCTCAGGGCGAAGGGTGCAACCAGCAGGTGTTTGCACTTCGGATCGTCGGTCTCCTGCAAGAGAAACCGGAATACCTCTTCCACATCATGGGTGAGGCGAGGATCGGCGGTGAGGAGACCATGGTCGCAGTAGAAGCGGGCCGTGATCTCGTTGAAGTTCCCGGTACCGAGGTACGCATACAGGCGACGGCCATCCTCTTCGCGGCGGGATACCAGCGCGATCTTCGCGTGGACCTTCAACCCCGGCATGCTGAAGAGGGTCTTCACCCCCGCGTCGGCCATCTCGTCGGCCCACTGGAGGTTCTGAGCCTCATCAAAGCGGGCCTTCACCTCCACAAAGGCGGTAACCTGGGCGCCCCGCCGGGCGGCATTCATGAGCTCCCTGACCACCTCCGACTGTTCTGCAACCCTGTAGAGAGTGATGCAGATGCGATCCACCTCAGGATCTGCAGCGGCCTCCCTGAGGAACCCGGTGACGTAGTCGAAGGACTGGTAGGGGAAATGGAGGATCCGGTCTTTTTCCTTGAGTGCTTCCAGGATGGAAGGCACCTTTTCGAGACCCGGGTGGGGCAGCGGGGGTAGGGGCGACCGGACGAGTCCCTCCGTCACCCTGGGCCTGGGAAAACTGGCCAGGTCCTCGAGGCTGTGGTAACGCCCTCCCGGGACGAGGTCCTCGTCCTCCAGATGGAAGTGCTCCTTCAGAAAAGAAATGAGACCGTAAGGGGCCTGAAGGTCGTATAGGAACCGGCTGGGGAGTCCCGTCTCCCGCTTCTGAAGGCTCTTGCGAATCTTCTCCACCAGATCCCCTTCGAATTCCTCCTCCAGATACAGCTCGGCGTCCCGGCTGAGCTTCACGCTGAACGCCGACCCCACCTCGTATTCCGGGAACACTTCCGGGAGTGACACGCGGATGACGTCATCCAGAAAGAGGACGTTCAGGCCCTCACCCGGGGCCACCACGAAGCGGGGCAGAGGTGGCGAGGGGACCGTCACCAGACCGTAGGATGGCCTTTCCGAGGCCACGGTCACCTCTGGACCGGGCCAGAGCTCGGCCACCAGGTGGATCTTCCCCGCGCCCAGGAACGGAGGCTCTCGATCAGGGTCCAGGACTCGGGGATCGAGGTAGGGCTGCACCACATCCCGAAATGCCTGCCGGAGATACCTGGTCTGCTCGGGGGTGAGACTCCGGTCGTTGAGGAGGAAGATCCCGTTCGCCTCCAGGTCGGGCAGGATCTCGCCCCGGAAGATTCGACCGAAATCCTCCTGCTGGCCGGTGACAGTGTAGTGGATGTCCCTGAGGAGCCGCGCCGGTCTGAACCCGAGGCTCTTCAGCTTCTTCTTCTTCAGGCGCAGGAGGCTCCGGAGGGAGGCCACCCTGACCCGGAAGAACTCGTCCAGGTTGGAAGAGAAGATCGCCAGGAAGTTGAGGCGGTCGAAGAGGGGAAGCCTGGGGTCTTTGGCCTCCTGAAGAACGCGGCCGTTGAAGGCCAACCAGGAGAGCTCACGGTTGATGAAACGGTCGGGGGGGCGTGGCTCCGGCGTTTCCGCGGAAACGTCTTCAGACCCCGCCGTGTCCGCCGTCGGTGGTGCTGGATCCTGATTCTCCTTGCCTCCTGGAAACGTTTCGGTCATGAGCGAGTCGGGAAAGGAACGAGGTCGGGGCGGCTGATCGGTAGGGGGAGTCTAGGCAAAGTGGCACGCCGATGCGAGGGTCCCGTTCTTCAGGCTCCCGGGCGGTGCGGCGGAACCTCCCGAGAAGAGGGCAACGAGATCAAACTGCGCCCCTCACGGGGCAGGGTGCGTCTGCCGGTGCCACGGGAGGGTGTGCTTGGCACCGGCGGGTTCTCCAGCGAGATTCCGGGGAGCGGCGACTTCGCCGGGGTGGTGGAATCGGTAGACACAGGGGACTTAAAATCCCCCGGGAGCAATCCCTTGCGGGTTCAAATCCCGCCCCCGGCACTGCGGGAACAGAATGCAAGGGAAGGAGTTACGGGACTGCCACGCATGGCGGCCCCGTTCGCTTGCGAGGACGAAGGGACTATCGGGCGTTCCTGTACGACACGAGCCCGCTGAGCAGGCCCCGGGCGAGAGAGTCAAGGGGGGTAACCATCTCGTTGATGAACCGCCCGAAGTTGATCTCGGCTACGATGTGGTCGGAGAGGTCAGAGTGCCGGATCTCGTCAACGATCCTTCTGAGCCGAACACCGCCGAGGTCCTCTTGAACCATGAACGCCGAAACGTGGGGCACCAGTCGATACGCGATCTTCGGATACTCCGTACGCCGTGGCGTTATCCTTCCGCGGGAATCCTCATCCAGGAAGTAGTAATCCACGAGTCGGCGCCGCATTCTGGGATCACCGATCAACCCGAGGCTTCCCGAGCTCACCAGCTCGTCGAAGGTGGTGCGATTTAGGCCAGGCTGATCCCAACCGTATTCCGATCCCACTACGACAGCGTGCAAGAAAGCGAGGGAGTCGCCTATCTCCGAGTTGGGGTCGCTGAGGATCGCAGAGACCCGGTCAAGGGCATCCAGCTTGGCCTCCAGCTCAGCGGACCAGGTGGCGAAGACCAGGGTATCGGCCTCGATGTCCGAGATCAGCCGGCCCAGGATCTCGTCCTCCAGGCGAAGCTCCACCCGGGCGTCATTCCACGAATCGAGGGCCAGGGCGATCAAGACACCCAGGGTCACCATCAGGAGTTCGCCCACGAAGTACTTCCAGTCGAGTCTGAGCTTTCGCAACAACATTTCGGGATGAGCACCTCACTCTTGAGGAAATGGGTTCTTCATGAGGTCTTGTCCCGCCCGATCCCCTGCCAGGAGGCTGCCCGGTCCAGCTCAGCCAGCCACCAGGAGGAAGATTGTACCTCCACCAACCCTCGCGCAAATCCTGCATTCCCCTCCTTCGCAGCCGCGTTGCAGAGAATGGTTGGCGTGGTTAGATAAGGAGCATCTCCCCACCACGCAGGAGGTCCCATGAAAGGACTGATCACCGTACTCGCCGTGCTTGTCGTCGTCGGACTCGCGTTCTTCCTCTACCGCGCTCCAAGCGCTCCACCCGCTGAAATGACCGAGGCCGAGATCGCCCAGATTGAGGCTGAGGCTGAGGACGCGATCGCCGATCGTTGGACCTCTTTTCGGACAGCCCTCATGGGTTCGCACGCCGACGCGTTTTTGTCGCATTGGACGGAGGACATGAGGTTCCTGGAGCCGGGAATGAACTTCGGTCGGGATGATTATGAATCCCTCTGCCAAGAGGTTTGGGGCTCCGGTGGGGCAATCACAGCTTTTGAGGTTGGGCCGTCTGACACCTTTGTTCACGGTAATGCCGCGTACCAGGTCGGGCAGATCCGTGAGACACTGCAATTCCCAGGAGGAGAACCTGAGGAGTTCTACAACAATTTCTTCG
>Ga0316577_10001703_pt1 | contig 10557 bp, 12 predicted proteins | sample S5NA_FD_203073 | JGI IMG/M metagenome (GOLD analysis project Ga0316577, IMG submission 203073) | Rhizosphere microbial communities from salt marsh grasses in Alabama, United States - S5-7_050615r2r1 | ecosystem: Host-associated > Plants > Roots > Rhizosphere | place: USA: Alabama | collected... | reverse complement strand
CCGCCGCGAGGAGCAGAGCGGCCATGCTCGCAGCGGCTCCCATGCAGAACGTCGCCACATGCGGCCTGATGAACTGCATGGTGTCGTAGATTGCCAGCCCGGCGGAGACCGAGCCGCCCGGGCTGTGGATGTACATGTTGATGTCCTTGTCCGGCTCCTCGCCCTCGAGGAAGAGGAGCTGGGCCACGACCACGCTCGCCGTCTGCCCCGTTATGGTGTCGCCCACGAAGACGATCCTGTCCTTCAGGAGCCTCGAGTAGATGTCATAGGACCGCTCGGCGTTCCCCACTCTCTCCACCACGAACGGGATGATGGACATCACTGATCCTCCCTGTCTCCGTCCGTGTCCGCTCCCGGGGCAGCCCCGGAATCGGGCACCTTCACCCATCTCCACTCGGGTGCCGGGGAAGCGCCGCCGCCTTCGGGTGCCCGCTCCGCCGGATCCATTACTGTAATAGTCGCATGCGAGATAACATGTTCCACCGCGAGTCGGTTCCTGAGCCTGTCCAGCACCGAAGACCTGGACTCCTCCGGGCTCCTCCCGGCATCGATCTCCTCGTCGGAGACAGTGAGGCCCTCCTTCGCTGCGATCGCCCTCAGGAGGAGGAATTCGCGCACCTTCTTGGCGGCCATGTCTCTCACGGCCTTCCTCGTCTCGTCGGAGGGCTCGTCCTCGTCAAGCCTGGACATGAAGTCGGCGGAGAGGTTCTCGACCATGTAGTCGGGAGGGTCGAACGGATTCCTGTCCAGTGCGGCGTCTATGGCCTGCCTCTCGGTGAGGTAGCTAATCTCGTCCTCGTGGCGCTTTCGCACGCTGTCCCCGATCCTGGCGCGGAGCTCGTCGAGGGTCTTCACGTCGGCCACCCTGCCTGCCAGCTCGTCGTTCAGCTCGGGCAGGACGCTCTCCCTCACCTCCACGACCCGGAAGAGGTGCGGATCCGCCCCGGGCGTGCCGTCGGCGGTCCTCTCCATCCGAGCCCTGAACTCGTCGCCTGCAGCGGCTCCGAGCAGCAGGTCGTCGAAGCCCGGACCTATCTGGTCCTGGCCGATCCTGACCGGCAGACTGCGCGGCTCGTCTTCGCCTTCGCTACCGGCGGGCACGGCCTCCAGCAGCACCAGGTCCCCCGCGGCAGCCGGCCTGTCCACCTCGGAGAACTCCACCATCTGCTCGCGGAACGACTGCAGGGTCTCTTCGACAGCCCTGTCCGGGTCCACCGAGGGCAGGGATACCTCGACACCCTCGTAGTCGACCGGCTCGGGTGTCTCGAAGAGCGAGAAGGTCAGGTCGAACTCGTAGTCCTGACCGTCCACGGGAAGCTGCATCTCCCCCTCGGGATCACTGTCGTCGAGTATCCAGTCCTGCTCGGACAGCAGCTCCGAGGTCAGGTCCTGCCGTATCCTGTCGGCAACCTCGGCCACGATGATGTTGCCGAATCTCCTGTCTATTATCTCCACGGGAATCCTGCCCGGCCTGAACCCGGGCATCTTCATGTCCCTGGAGATGTCGCGGCGGATGCTCCCGAACAGCCTGGAGACCTCGCCTGCGCTCCGCCTGAAGTGGACCTTCCTCTGATTGCCCTCTTCGGAGACTACCTGGAAGCACTCACCCATTGATACTCCTGACAGTGGTGCGAGAGGGGGGACTCGAACCCCCACGGGTACTCCCACCAGGACCTAAACCTGGCGCGTCTGCCAGTTCCGCCACTCTCGCAGTGGAGGGGAGACCTGACCGGTGGACCACGGGCTGCAGGGCTCCTGGAAACAGCCGATTATGCCGCATACGGCCCGCTACGTCAAAGCGGGGGATATGTTTATCTGTCGCCGCCCAGGCTCTCCCTGACGAGGATCGCCTCCTCGCTGTCCGGGTAGTGGTCCAGGAGCAGGCCGTTCAGCCTGTCCCTGTCATCGGCGGCGCTGTGGGCACCGTATATGGCTGCAGCCCTTGACAGTGCTGCTGGAGCCCTGTCGGAGTTCGGGTACAGGTAGTACAGGGCGACCAGGTCTTCGACGGCCTCGTGCGCCTCTCCCATGGACTGGTGGCTGAGCGCCATGAAGTACATGGCGTCGTCGGCAAGGGAGCTGGTGGGGTACGAGGTGAAGAGGTCCATGAAGCCCTCGGCGGCCACCGTGTAGTTTCCCTGCTGGTACTGCAGGTAGGCCTCGTCGTAGAGCACCTGTGCACCGGGCCCCGCCAGGGAGTCCTGGGTCGCCGGGCCGGTCCCCTCCCCTCCCAGCTTCTGAAGGGCCCGTTCGAGCTCGCTGGTGAGGGCCTCTATCCTGTCCACGAGTTCGGCAGTCCTGGATACCGACTGCGCGGACAGGCCCCTCACCAGGGCCTCGGTGTTCAGGGCGGTGGCGGAGAGGGAATCGATCCGTGCCCGCATCTCCAGCTGCCCGGCCTCGATGTTCTTCACCCGGCCGGGTGCGGCCACCCAGTTGGAGCCCCAGCATCCGGTGAGCAGCAGGAGAGCCGCGGCGGCTGATACGGCCAGTGTCCTACGCATGTCAGTTGCCCGGGAGAACCCTGAAGTGGACTCTCCGGTTCTGCGCCCAGGCCGCTTCGTCGCTTCCGTAGGAGAAGGGTCTCTCCTTGCCGTAGCTCACGGTCTCGAGCCTGCTCGCGCTGATCCCGTAGCCGACGAGGTAGTCGTAGACCGCCTGCGCCCTGCGCTCACCCAGCGCCAGGTTGTAGTCGATCGTGCCGCGCTCGTCGCAGTGGCCCTCGAGGAGCACCCTGAAGCCCGAGTGCGACATTATGTAGTTGGCGTCGAACATCAGGGCGTCCATGGCTTCGGAGTCCAGCTCGTTGCTGTCGTACTCGAAGAAGACGTCGCGGAGCTGCTCCTGATGGACCGCCAGCTCCTCCATGTACGTCGCCATCGTGTCCGGCTGCCATACGCCCACCAGGAGCGAGTCGTCACCGGGGATGACCTCGGTCGAGTCGCTGTCAGGTAAGGGCTCGTCCGGTCTGCACCCGGCGGAAGTTACAGTGAACATGGCCACCAGGACAGCGGCGCACATGGCGAGCATCAGCCTTTTCACCTCTCTGCCTTCCTTTCCATGACGGCTAGTCGCGCTCCCTGAGCGGTGACCACGTCGCGCAGTAGCTCTCGACGCCCTCCGTCAGTTTCCTGACCGTCAGTCTGTTGAGTTCGAGGATGTAGATGGCCCTCGCACCGTCCCTGTCGCTGCTGAAGGCCAGGTGTCTTCCCGTGGGAGACCAGACGGGATCTTCGTTCAGGGTTCCCTCGAATGTCACCTGTCTGATGTCGGACCCGTCGGCATTCATCACGAAGATGTGGAAGTCGCTCCCGACCATGGCGGTGTACGCGATCCTGTCGCCCGAAGGCGACCAGGAAGGGCTGTCGCAGTACCCGTGGGAGAAGGTAGCCCGGTCAGCCCCCCCGCCCCCGCTGTCCATCACGTAGAGCTGGGGATAGCCGAGTCTGTCGCTGGTGAAGACTATCTGGTTGCCTGTGGGGGAGAAGCTTGCCGAGGTCTCGATGGAGTTGCGTGCCGTCAGCCGCTGCAGGTCCCCCGAGTCCACGTCCAGCAGGTAGATGTCCGAGTTGCCGTTCTCGGACAGCGTGAGTGCGATGCTCCCGCCGTCGGGGCTCCACGCCGGCGAGGTGTTGAGCCCGCCCCTGGAGAGGATCTTCGAAGCGGTACCGTCGGACAGGGAGTAGAGGTATAGGTCGCCGTTGTCCGACCTGAAGGCCGTGAAGGCGATCCGGTCCCCGTCCGGGCTCCAGGCCGGAGTGGTGATCACGTCGTCGTCCGAGAGGATGTAGAAGGGGGGCCTCGGGTCGAGGCTCTTCACCGCGAGGTGGTACGTGCCCGAATCCCTCACGATGTAGGCTATACGGGTCGATGCTATCCCCTGCTCGCCGGTGATCTGGTAGACCAGGTCGTCCGCCAGCGCATGCACGAGCGGGTATATGGAGCTTCCCGAGTACTCCTTCACCATGAGCATCTCGCCCGCGCAGGTGACTCCCGCCCGGAGAAGTATGCCCCTGTCGTCGGAGTAGACGCTGGCCTCCACGTGGGCGTAGCCTTCCTCCGCCGTCTCGAGGAGTCCCGAGAAATCGATGTCGTCTATGAGCTGGGCCTCGGCGTCGTCCACGAGCGCCTTGTCCCTGCCCGTCACGGACACGCTCACGGGTACGCATTCGGCGCCGACGGGAGTCATGGGAAGGAAATCGGTGGCGGTCGCGCCGGGTATGAGGACGAGGAGCACGGCGATGATTCCGGGTTTCATTCGCACCACCTCACTGGGGTCCGAGGAACTCGATGTTCAGTACCACAGGGCTCGTTCTGCCAGGGGGCACCGGCGGGATCGAGGCCATCGAGATCGCGTGCTCGACGGCCCGGTCGAAGGCCGGCTCTCCGCTCCGTCTGATCACATCCCAGCTCACGGCTCCGTCGGGGTTCACGGTATAGACGATCCTGTAGGACTGGCCGGGCTGCACCGACGTTCGGAAGTTCCGGCGGATGGCGTTGAACACCCTCCCCTCGTATGTGGCCGGTCCGGGAGCCCCGTCTCCCGCCTCGCCCTCCGAGCCGACCGACACGTATCCCGGCGAGACGGCCGGATTCTCCTCCGCGGGGTTCTCCTCGACGGGGTTCACGTCGACCGGATTCTCCTCGACGGGATTCACTTCGACAGGGTTCTCCTCGACGGGATTCTCCTCGATCGGTGTCTCCTCGACCGCCTCCAGCGATTCGACCACCTCCTGCACCGCCTCCTCGGTCACGGCCGTTTCCTCGACGGCGCCGGAGGCGGTCTCCGGGGGGGCGAGCGTAACCATCTCGACGGTGACAGCCGTTCCGCCTGCGAACATGGGAGCAGGCCTGTGCTCGGTGAAGACCAGCGCCATCATGATCAGGACCACGTGCGCGCCGCCCGAGACGAGAAGCCCCTTCCGCATGCCGGGGTCGAGGAGCCCGTCGGGACGCAGGCTATTCACTTCGCTCGACCGATTCCTGGATCAGACCAACGTTCTCGTACCCTCCCCGCCGGAGTTCCGTGAGGGCGTTCGACACGGACTCGTACCTCACGTCCCGGTCGGCCCTCACGAAGGCGTCGTGCCTGCCTGACTCGATCGCCGCTACGGCCAGCGAAGCCAGGTCGTCCACGAGAACAGCCTGCCCCCCGGCGGAGATGTTCCCGTAGGCGTCAATCTCGATTATCAGGGCTTCGCCGGGATCGAGCCTGCTGATGATCATTCCCTGGTCGGAGGAGGGTGGTCTGACGTCGGTGCTCCTCTGTATGACGGGGGCGGACAGCATGAAGATCACGAGCAGGACCAGGGTCACGTCCACGAGGTTCGTAACGTTGATCCCGGAGAACTGGCTGTACCTCGTACGGATCACTGGAGGCTGCCCCTCCTGCATACGTCCACAAGCTCGGACAGGAACCTGTCGATGTCGCCGGCCAGCGAGTTGATCCTGCCCACCACGAAGTTGTGGAATATGTTGGCCGGAATGGCGGCCAGGAGCCCGGCGACGGTGGTCGTGAGGGCGGCCGCGACACCTGCGCCGACCGCGCTGAGGTCGGCCACGCCCAGGTCCCTCATCCCGATGAAGCTGGCCAGGACGCCCCACACGGTGCCGAGCAGCCCGAGGAGCGGAGAGACGCTGGTGACCGTGGCCAGGAAGCCGATGTTCCGCTCGCGCTCGGACAGGTCCTCGCCCGCCTCCCTCTCGAGTGCGCTCTGGAGGCTGCTCACCTCTTCTGGCGACAGGTTGCCGTCGATGCCCCTGTCGAGTCTCCGCTGGAGGAACCTGCCCGCCTCGGCGTACATCCTGGCCAGGGGACCTATCTCCCTGCTGTGCTGCCAGAAATCGCCGCCCGGCGGCCTGCCCGTGGTCCTGAGAGCCTCCATGAACAGCCGGGAGGATCCCAGGACCTTCCTGAACTCGCGGAGCTTGGACACCGCCACCGCCCAGGATCCGACGGAGAGGAAGAGGATGGCGAGGAGGATCAGCTTGGTGATGAAGTCGGCCTGGGCAATCAGCGTGAATACTTTGCCTATCAAGGTCTGTCCTCCGGGATGACTGCCAGCGCCTCGATCTCGACCAGGGCGCCCCTGGGCAGCCCTGCCACCGCGAAGGCGGCCCTCGCCGGGTAAGGCTCCGAGAAATACTTCTCGTAGATGCCGTTCACCAGCGGGAAGTCCGCGATGTCGGCCAGCAGGAGCGTAACCTTCACCACGTTCTCCATCCCTGTCCCCGCGGCAGCCGCGACAGCCCTCAGGTTCTCGAGGGCCCTGAGCGCTTGCCTCTCGACCCCCGCGGCCAGCTCTCCCGTCACCGGATCGATACCCAGCTGACCGGACAGGAAGAGCAGCCCGCCGGACGCCACCGCCTGGCTGTACGCCCCCACCGGAGAGGGCGCCTCTGATGTGCGTACCTCGATCGGAGCACTCTTATTCACTGTGACCCCCCGGGGTTTACCGAATATACTCCATAATACGCCGTCGATACTCGCCTGTTCCCGCCCTGAGGGGGTTCGGACAGGGGATCAGATGCCGGCCATGCCGGGCGGGGTGATGGTGAGGACGGGACAGGATCCGACGTCCTGCACGTCGAGGTCCCCGACCCTGAACCTCAGCGCGGCGCCTCCGCCGAACTCCTCCCCCATGAAGCCTATGCGCCACTCGTCCCGGTCGGCCACTCCCGCCATGTCGACCACGATGGAGGCTTCGGTCACGGGACCAGCCCAGAGGCAGGGCTCCAGCAGGGAGAATACCAGTGGTTCGGCCCCGGCGAGGTAGCTCCAACCCCTGGAGAGGTAGACCACCTCCACGTCGAATGGCTCACCGTCCACCGGGATCGAGTAGAGGAGTGCGAAGGACCTGGCGGTCTCGGGCACGGCGCTCAGGAAGTCCTCCTCGCTCCCGAAGAGGCTCCGATAGCTCTCCATGTCGTCGAGCACGTACACCGTGTTCGATGGATGGAAGGGATCCCGCCTGACCACGTAGAGGGTGTCACCAACCGCTGCGCGGTCGGCCTCGTAGAAGGGCCTGGCCAGCGTGCTGCAGGCGGGCAGCTCGATGCCGGCCGAGCTCGCGGAGAGGACGGAGCGGCATCCCTCCGGGACCACGCCGAGGTCGAGGCAGAACGTGATGCTACCGGACCCTCCGGCAGGATTCATGGACAGCCTCTCGCTTATCATGTAGTCCCAGTGAGCCAGGCCGCATGCCTCTCCCTCGGTGGACGGTGTGGGGGTGATGACCACCTCCCAGCACCCGAGCGAGGCGGTGGCGGGAAGCCCGGCGGGATCACCGGTGTCTATCGAGCGGGCACGGAAGACAGGGCAGACCCAGGATGCCTGCAAGATGCAGCACAGCAGTGCCAGCAAGGGCAGGGACGCCCTCACCGGCCGCCCTCGCCGCCCGGACCCGGGAACAGGCGTCGCTTGCACTCGGGATCGACCCATTCACAGCCGCACTCGCGGCACACCCAGTCGGGGGAGTCCTCGCTCATCATTATGCCGCCGAGCCTGAGCCTTCCCTCCTTCTCGGCCGCTACCGTGATGGCCGCGGGCATGCCGTAGATAACAGGTATCACCGCCTCGCAGCCGCACTCGGGGCAGACCAGGCCAGTCCCCGTGCACTGGGTGGGAACGCAGCGGCTGCAGCCCTCACATCCCATCTTCCGCCCCGCCCGCATACGTCTTCTCCACCTTCTCGAAGTACTCCATGCACTGCCTCACGTACTCCCGCTTCTCGGCGTAGCGACCGGGGTAGAAGCTCCTCTTGAAGCCGTAGACGACCAGCGTCTTCAGCTCCTTCATGCCAAGCCGGAAAGCCTTCGAGGCCTTGTACAGCTCGTCGGTCACCGTGGTGTCGGAAACCGTCCTGTTGTCGGTGCACAGCACGACCGAGAGCCTGTTCTCCATCATCTTCCGGAACGGGTGGTCGGAGAGGGACAGGAGCGTCGGATCGGTCTGGAGGTTCGAGGTGAGACAGACCTCCATGGTTATCCGCCTGTCGGCGATGAACTGCACGAGCTCGTCTATGTACCTCTCCCTGTCCTCTATGTTCGGGTCCCGGATGGCCCCGGGATCGAACAGCGACGTCCCGTGACCGATCCTGTCGGCGTGCAGCTCCGTTATCGCCTGGAAAATGCTCTCCGGGCCGTAGGCCTCGCCCGCGTGGACCGTCTTGCGGAGGAAGCTCCTGTGGGCCTGCATGTAGGCTTCCCTGTGGTGGACCGGCGGGTAGCCCTCCTCGGGACCGGCCAGGTCGACGCCCACCACGGGGAGACCTCCCTCGTTCCTCGCGAAGGAGGCCGCCCCCACCAGCTCGAGGGATGCCAGCCCGAACACGCGGTCGGGGGTGGTGTACGGGTGCGCGGAGACCATGTCGCTGTAGTACTGGGAGAAATTCTCGCTGAAGAACCTCATGGCACACGCTATGATCCCGTACTCGAACGGAGGCTCCGAGCCGCTCTCAACCTCGTGACGGGCGTTGAACTCCCTCTTGGCGCGGTCGAGGCCGTTGTTCACCGCGCTGAGCACCGAGGGCATGTCCATGCCCCGGGTGGCGTGCAGCTGCGGAGCGAACCTCACTTCGATGTAGCGGACGCCCTCGGCCTGGTTGTCCAGCGCCAGCTCGTACGCCACCCGCTCGAGGTTCTCGTACGACTGGAGGACGGCACAAGTGAGAGTGAACGCCCAGAGGTACTCCTCGAGGTCGGTGTACCTCTTGCGGAACAGGGTCTCCTTCAGGCCCTCGACGGTGTAGGAGGGCAGCTCGACCCCCTCGGAACGCGCCAGCTCGATGAGGGTCGGAAGGCGGATCGACCCGTCCAGGTGCAGGTGGAGGTCCGATTTCGGCAGTCTCCGGATCAACTCTCTGTCCACGGCCTGGTTACACCTCCGTCACGGGTACGTCTCACCGAATATAGTCCCAAAGCCCGGCCCCGGTGCCTCGCCGGACCGGTCGCCGTGACCGGTGACCCCCTCGGGCCATTTCATTGACGGTCGACCGCCGAGCCTGTATCACAGTCCGGCCGAGAAGGTCCCGAGTCGAGGACCGCGGGATCGGAGGAGAACATGCGCCTGTCGGTATTCCCCGCCCTGCTCCCGCTGCTGTCGGTATCCGCCGCCGGACCGTCGGTCTACGAGAGCACGATCCAGACGCAGACACCGGAGGAGTTCCGCTCGGACGAATCGGCAGCGGAGTTCGCCGACCAGGTCGGACGGTACGAGCCCTTCAGGGCGACGGTGATCATAGACGGCGACGGCGACTCGCCGGAGATGGTGATACTGATGGAGGAGGGGCTGTCCGACAGCATCGGGCTGCCGCTGCTCCAGCAGTGGGTGAGCGACATAGAGGCGGGGGGCTACACCACGGAGCTGGTGGAGGTCTCCTACGGCACGCCCGAGGAGATGAAGGCGTTCCTCGACAGCCTGCACTCGGACGGACTCGAGGGAGCAGCGCTCGTGGGCGATCTCCCAGCAGCATGGGTGAAGGTCTACGACACCCAGATCCCGCTCGGGGAGACACTACCGTGCGATTACTTCTTCATGGACCTGGACGGCGACTGGCTTGACCTGTGGATAGGGTTTCCCGGGGACAGCGTCTCCGGACAGGACGGGTTCTACGACACCTTCCAGGGGGAGCTGCAGCCCGAGATATGGGTGGGCAGGATCAAGGTGGACAACCTGTACAACCTCGGGGACCCCGTGGAGATGCTCCAGGCCTACCTGGTCAGGAACCACGAGTGGAGGCAGAGCGGCGACCCCGAGCCCGTGAAGGCACTCTGCTACGTCGACGACGACTGGGCTGCCTCGGGTCCCGCGTACAGGTCGTTCATGGAGCTGCTCTACGAGAACGTGGAACTGGTGAACGAGAGCGGGCAGACGACGGCACAGGACTACGAGGAGGTGAGGCTGCCCGACACCTATTCCTGGATCAGCCCCTTCGTCCACTCGGACCCGAACACACACTTCTGGGCACCGTCGGCGGGGACGACTCTCTGGAGCGAGATCGTGCCCATCGAGCCTCCCGCTCGCTTCTACAACCTCTTCGCCTGCTCCAACGCCAGGTTCACCGCCCCCAGGTACATGGGCGGGGTGTACACGTTCTGCACCGATGCCGGTCTGGCCGCCGTGGGGAGCACCTGCAGCGGCGCGATGCTGCAGTTCGCCTTCTTCTACGGCCCCCTGGGAGGCAGGGCCAGCCTGGGAGAGGCCTGGAAGATCTGGTGGGACGCCATCGCCGACAACGGCCTCTCTCAGATGGAGCTCAACTGGCACATAGGCATGGTCCTGCTGGGTGACCCCTCCCTGGTGCCGGCGATGCACCTGACCGGTATCTGTGAGCCGGATCCTGTCCCGGCAGGCGTCACGGTCGGTGTGAGCCCGAATCCCTCGCCGGGTTCGAGCGTGTCCGTCGTCTACGCCATCCCCGTAGCGGGTGACGTCATCCTGGAGGTCTACGACATCTGCGGACGCCTGGCTCTCGCGGGAAGGGCGGACGGACTCGCGGCAGGCTCCCACGACCAGACCCTCGAAGGGCTCGGTCCCGGTGTCTACTTCGTCAGGCT
>Ga0316577_10001702_pt1 | contig 10557 bp, 6 predicted proteins | sample S5NA_FD_203073 | JGI IMG/M metagenome (GOLD analysis project Ga0316577, IMG submission 203073) | Rhizosphere microbial communities from salt marsh grasses in Alabama, United States - S5-7_050615r2r1 | ecosystem: Host-associated > Plants > Roots > Rhizosphere | place: USA: Alabama | collected... | reverse complement strand
GATCCGTGCCAAATTTATTAAATATAATTCGTCGCTAAATTATCCTATTGATTTTCTAATTCATAATTTCATTCGGCTCGGTCTAACGCGTGCTAAAGCCCTTCAAACAGTCAGTCAGTTTCCAAGAGAAACACGCCGTGGCTACGCTGCACTGAAATCAAATACGTTTTTCCTCAGGAACGGTTTCAATACATTTTTCCGAAATTTTTATTGTCAAAACCTTATCATAACCGGTATTCTACGACCATTATGAAAATTATTAAGTGGAGCGGTATCGGTCTCGGAGCGGTCATTGCCGTTTTTTTATTTTTGTTAATTGGGGCAAGGGCTTACCTGGATACAGATCGTGCTCGGCAACAGGTTCAGACAAAGATCAACCAGACGATTTCCGGTACATTAATTTGGTCCGGTAGCCGTCTTTCCCTTTGGAGGGGTGAGGTTGAATTACACAACGTGCTGCTCAGCTCGTCCACAAATGACAAATTGCTTGAATTGAAGCGTCTTTTTTTGCGTATATCGTGGAATCGACTCCTCAAAAGGGAATTATGCGTTAACAATTTGCTTTTTGAATCCCCCCGAATGTATTTGAAGACGGATCCACTGGGAAACCTCAATCTCGTTCAGGCGCTTTCCCCCCCTGAACCCGAAGAATCAACGTCTGTGGATTCAGGCATTCCGTTTAATGTGGTGATCCGGAAGCTTAACGTACTGAAAGGTTTTTTCCACTACCAGACAGCAGAAGACATGACTGAGGCCCAAAAAGACCGAATGGTTCTTCAAAACGTTAACCTGACCATTGAAGATGCAAACCTTTTAAAAGAAAAAGCCCGCCTTACTTCTGAGATTACCGGCGGAAATATTGCCGGAAATAAGATTGACCGAATTCACTTAAGCTGCCGTCTCACAGACAGATGCCTGACCCTAGATAGTTTGAATTTATATACCGTTGCTGGCAGATTTGATCTCAAGGGCCAGGTGGATTTTAAAAAGGCTTTTTCCAACGGATTTATCTCGTCCCATCCTGATTTAAACGCCATATCCTATCATCTGTCCCTGCGCCAGAAAGACAGTGTGCTCGAAACCATGCCTTTCAACGTATCAGGGATCAAAGGATCCATAACTTCTTTAATGGAGCTCAAAGGGACGGGCATTAACCCAAAGGAACTCATGGCTGAAAGCACCCTTGAACTATTTGCAAGAAACCTGTCCGCCGGGAAGGCGTTTTCCCCCCTTGATGCACACGTAACCGCACAGGCAATCATGGAAAAGGGGCGCGTTACGCTTCATCAGCTGGACGCCCGGGCAGATGAAACTCACCTTAAGGTTGCCGGCAATTATGATATTTCTTCCCGTGAGATTGCCGCTGATTTTAAATTCAACACCCCCGACCTGGCCCACATATTGTCAGTGCTTGGAATCAAATCATCGGGGAAAATAGATACCCATGGCATGTTGGAAGGAACCCTTACGGCCCCCGTTGCCCATGCACAATTACAGGCGGAAAATTTAGGTTTTGAGCAGGTGAAGATCGGCGATGCCAATGCAACCATCCAATTTTCCCAAGGCATGCTTTCTTTGGATCATGGAAAAATTCGCAACCACAATTCATCGCTCGATATTTCCGGCACCGTCCGGATAAGTGATCCCGTCACGGGTGATATTTTAAAAACCCCCGGGTTAAAAATTTCGTTAAACGGAGACGCCCTGTTTATTGAGGACTTTGTTGAGGGAGTCAAAGGGAAATTGACGCTGAACGGACAGATCTCCGGTGACACCGCACACCCTCTGGGACAATTGAATCTTAAAGGACAACATGTCGAGGTCTATACCCGGAAAGTTCAGGAGGTTCGGCTGACCTCAGATCTTGATGGCTGCCGATTCAATTTGGACCCTTTGGAGATTGTGATTGCGCCCGGTGAAAATGTCCTGCTCCAGGGTTGGATTTCTTTAAATAAAGATTACCACTTGCAAGTTGCCTCCCAGGGCATTTCCCTTAAGAACCTAATCCCGCTTGGTTTGGAAAACGGCGATACCGGCAAGGTTTCCTTTAGCTTCCAGGGACAAGGCGGTCTTGAAAATCCTCAAATCAACGGCCAGGTGGTTCTAAAGGAGTTGCGATTCAATAACCAGCCGTTACAGGACGAACGCTTCCAAATTGAAATCAAGGACCGGACCGCAAATATTACCGGAGGTCAAAACATTGCGTTGGATGCAACTTACCATTTGCAAACACATGCTTTTTCAGCCTCCGCCAGATTTGACAACACCAATCTGACCCCTTATTTAAAAATTGCCGGGACAACCAACCTTAATGGTTCCATAACCGGAAAACTCCACGCCGCCGGCAATGCCCGGTTGCCGGATCAGATAAAAGGGTCGGCAGATATTTCCGGGATTGAAATTTTTTCTAAGAAAACCCCGTTGCTCCAAGCCGGCCAGGTCAAGGTTTTTTTTAAACACAAAGAGATTTCCATTGCCGGTGTCCGCCTGAACCTGTTTGAACGAGGCACTTTAAACCTTAAAGGTACCTGCAAATTGAATGGCGACCTTGATATTAACGCCCGTGGCAATTTTCCTTTGGAAGTCATCGCACATCTTTCGGACGGTTTCCCCGATGCCGCCGGTGACGTGCTTTTTTCTCTTTACATGAACGGAAACCTTTCCCAGCCATATATCCGTGCGGATGCTGAAATGAAAAACTGCGGTATGACGGTTCCCGGCCTTTTACAGAGCATGCACGACCTGAACGGCCGTATCCGGGTGACCCCGGAAGCGGTTGTTCTGGATAACATCAGGGGAATGCTGGACTCCGGCAGTTTTGAACTGTTGGGTGCCATTGATCTTAAAGCATTTCGACCCTCACGTCTGGATCTCATGTTAAAAGCCCATGACCTTCCGCTTATGATTCCCGACACATTGGAAACCCGTTTGAACGCCGAACTGGATATTCGGGGCACCCCTGAAAAATCCGTGGTCTCGGGTGACATTCAAATGATCGAAGGAAAGTATTATAAAGATATACGGCTGAATCTTGCGGAAAGCCTCGGTAAAAAATCCCGGGAACAGGCCCTGCCGGCATCGGAGATCCCATGGTCGTTCTTAAAAAATATGACTCTTGATATTACAACCCGTTACAGAGAACCTTTTATCGTAGACAATAACATGGCCTTGTTGGCCCTCGAACCTGATCTTCGCTTATACGGATCTGTGAATCAACCTCTGATCAGTGGAAGGGCCCAGATAGAATCCGGAACCGTCTATTTTCAAAAAAAGGAATTTACTGTCAAAAAAGGGGTCTTTGATTTTATCAACCCGTATAAAATTGAGCCGGCCATTGATGTGCAAAGCCAAATGAAAATTCGGGAATGGACCGTCTTTTTAAATATCTCGGGAACGCCGGATAATCTTAAGTTTACGCTTTCTTCCGATCCATGGGAAACACAGGAGAATATTCTTTCTTTGTTGATAACCGGAAGGACAACACAGGAACTGATCGCAAACGAAGGCGGTTTATCCCGCTCTTCGACACAGATATTGGCGGATATCCTGGCTGAAACCGCTCAAAAACAAATTAAGGATGCCACCGGTCTGGATGTTGTAGAACTGGAATATACGGAAGCAACAGAGCCCGAGACGTCGGATGAGGTAAAAGTAACTGTGGGCAAAGAGCTTTCCCAGAGAGTCACCGTCAAATACGGCATGCAGACAAAAAATGCCCGGGTCATCCAGCAAGTGATAACGGAATATAAATTTCTTGAGAATCTTTTAATAAACGCCTTCCAGGATACTGAGGGACATTATGGCGGCGGGCTTCAATTCAGACTTGAATTTAGATAGAAAGAGGCCCATTACCACTTATAAATTTTTAATAAAATGTATTTTGGGCACATTTTTTATACAAATATAGTTATATGACCAAATGTAAACGCAAAGACTGGATCAAGAAAACCGCAGTGTTGTGGATGATAATCGTATGGTTCGCACATGCCCCTGCATATGCTCAGAACAGGACAGAAGATGACCCCGGATCGCCGATGGTTTCACGGATTGTGATTCATGTCCAGGGGATAAAAGGAGATCCGGACCCGTGGGTTGATCAGGTAAAGCGTCTTATTTTTGTCCGGCAAGGAAAGACCTTTTCCCCAAAACGGTTCCAGGATTCCCTTGACGCTTTGAAGTCCTCGAACCTGTTTAAAGCAATCCATGTTTCTGAATCAGACCGAACAGAAGGTCAATTTACCCTGAATTTTCAAGTAACACCCTACCCTCGGATAAAAGATATAAAAATCAGCGGCGCCTTTCCCCTGTTGAAACGAGAAATTCTCAACGCCATGCAGTTGTATCCGGGAAATGTATATCAACCGGAAACGTTTTTCGGCAAACAGGCCCTTATTACCGAGGTTTTCAAAAATCAGGGTTATATTGCACCGATTGTCGAATTAAACGCCGTACAGGATACGGCCGACGGAAGTGTTGTGGTTTATGTAGATATAAATAAGGGGAAGTTTTTTCATATCCGTGGCTTTGAACTCACAGGAAATCGGGCTTTTTCCGGCCCGCGCCTTAAATTGCGGATCAAAACGTACAAATCGCGCCTGACTCCGGATTTTATGAGGCGTTTTAAAATAAAAACATTGAATCAAGATGTCAAAAACCTCATTCGGTTTTACCGAGAAAAAGGATATCCCGAGGTTGTCGTGACCTCCCTTGTGAATAAAGACGCCAAAGCTCAAAATGCGTCTATTTTTTTAAGCATTACCGAAGGACCCCGCTACGACATTGATTTTCATGGCAATAAGGAATTTTGGGATCTTACGCTTAAAAAAGATTTAATCCTGTTTAAAGAGGGAAATGATAATGATTTTGGTCTAAGAAAAAGTATTCGAAATATAAAGAAACGGTACCATAACGCCGGATATATGGATTGCCGGATAGAGCTGACATCTGAAACCAAACAAGATGCCGGCATGCCCGTACGGTGCATCCGCCTGCTGATTGATGAGGGCCCCCAATACCTCGTAAATTCCATCAACCTTACCGGAAACCATGCGATTGGCTCAAAAAAAATCAAAAAACAGACCGTGACTCGAACACCGGGATTTATGGCAAACGGTGCATGGGTTCAGGAAACCCTGGAGGAGGATAAACGTGCGGTGACCTCTATGTATCTTAAGCAAGGATACATGAATACGGTGGTCACCGATGAAACGACATTGCACAAGGACAGCAAAGAAAACAAAACACGGGTAGACATCACTCTGGACATCACCGAAGGAGTTCAGACGCTCGTAACGTCCGTGGCGATCCATGGATTGACCGTGTTATCAGACGCTGAGGCCCTTGAGGCAATAACCTTGAAACAAGGATCTGTTTTTCGAGACTATATGATTCGCAGTGATGAAAACACGCTGAGTTCCCTGATTTCTGAAAAGGGATACCCCCATGTGAAGACAAAGGGAACTGCGGTCATCAGCAGGGACAACACCCAAGCCGCTATAACATACGAGGTTGATCAAGGACCTTTTGTTCAAATGGGTCAGGTGGCGTGCACGGGGAATTTTCTCACCAAAAGACGAGTTATAGAAAAGGAACTTGAACTCCATCCGAACGATCCGTTTTCGCTGAATAAATTTCTAAAATCTCAGCGCAATATCCGCAATATCGGAGCCTTTGACTCGGTGCGCTTTAACACTTACGGCTTAAAGGAAAAGCAAGACACGGTGAATCTGCTTCTGGAAGTGGAAGAGAAAAAACCTTACTATATTCAATTTGGCGCAGGGTATGACACGGAAAGGGAATTTTACACCAATATACTAACCGGAGACCACAACCTTTTTGGATTAAACAAGGAGGTTCGGGCGGGTGCGGAAATCAGCCAGATCGGGTACCGGGGGGATCTTGAATGGGTTGACCCCCGGTTTATGGGCACTCGAATCAAGTCATCAATAAACATGTTTACCGAAAAAAGAGAAGAGTTTAACACGAATTTTGGCACCAGAGACCGGGGCGTTTCGTTGTCGTTTAACCGTAAATTTTTTCAGAAAGTTAACGGCAATCTTTCTTTTGTTTATACCTCTAAGGAGCAGTACCTTCGGGACGCGGACCCCATACCGATCGGTGATGAAGCTGAATATGATCCCAGAGGAATTTTAACCATAAGCCCTTCAATTATTTATAATTCAGTAGATTCTTATATTCGCCCTAGAAAGGGGGTATTCTCTTCTTTGATTCTGGATGTTTCCAAAGGGATCAACAATTCTCTGGATAATTTTCTCAAGTGTCGTTTCGAAATCCGGAAATATTATACCCCCTTGGAAAACCTGACCATTGCGATGCGAGGATTGGTTGGGGATATTACCCCCTTTGATGACAGCAGTACGATTCCGGAAGATCAACTTTTTTTCCTGGGCGGCACGTCTACGGTTCGGGGATTTGATCAAAACAGACTTCGATTTGACTCCAAGGGTGACGCCGTAGGAGGACAAACTGCATTTCTGGGCAATATAGAGGCAAGAATCGACTGGGGACCTAATGTTGAATTTTCACTTTTTTACGACATGGGCGCCGTAAGAAACGCTATTCTCGACGAGGGGTCCGATGAGTTTCGGTCTTCAGCCGGGCTTGGGTTGCATTATCTCACCCCCATCGGTCCCATAGGGGTTTATTACGGGCACAAACTGGATAGAAAAGCCAATGAAAGTGCCGGGAGTTTTCATTTTACCATTGGGTTTAGGTTTTAGGCGTGGGGAAAAAAACATAAATCGTTCTGACCTTTGATAGGCCCGGAAAAATCATCGGGAAAAACAAACCCTCTTATTTTTATAACCCTAAAAAATCCTTGACAAAGTCGCTGACACCTGTATGTTTTTTCAAGGGGCGGAATCACGCTGTAATATGGGCCATCTAATATTATTCATGAACCGGTTAAAATGTCGGGAGGCGGGCCGTGAAAATTGCTGTTCCCAAAGAGTATCATACCGGAGAAACCCGGGTCCCTCTGATTCCCGGCGATGTGAAAGCGCTTGTTGAAAAAGGCGCAACCGTGGAAATTGAGTCGGGTATGGGAGAGACCATCGGATACCATGACACGGATTATACATCGGTGGGGGCGGATGTTGCTTCTGAACGTAAGGCCCTTATATCTTCAGCGGATATCATCCTTCGCATACGCAAATCCCCCCTTGAAGAAATAAATTGGCTCCGCCAAGGAGCCCTTCACATCAGCTATTTCGACCCCTTTGCCGAAAAGGAACTTTTGGACGCGTTTGTCTCCCATGGTATCAGTGCGGTCAGTATGGAGATGATCCCGAGAACGACACGGGCGCAAAGTATGGATGTGTTGAGCTCTCAGGCAAGTCTGGCCGGATATGTGGCCGTGATTCTGGCCGCGGAACGCCTCCCGAAGATATTGCCCATGATGATGACCCCGTCGGGAACCCTTGCACCGGCAAAAGTATTTGTCATCGGTGCGGGTGTAGCCGGCCTTCAGGCAATTGCCACGGCACGCCGTTTAGGTGCACGGGTGGAGGCATTCGATATTAGACCGGTGGTTGAAGAAGAGGTGCGGTCCCTGGGCGCAAAATTTATTAAAATTGATCTGGGCGTAACCGGGCAAACTGCTGACGGATATGCCAAAGCCCTTACGGATCAGCAGCTCGACATCCAACGTCAGGCCATGAGCGAACACTGTGCCGCCTCAGATATCGTCATTGCGACGGCGCAAGTCTTCGGTAAGAAAGCCCCCATTATAATTACCAAAGAGATGATCGCAGCTATGAAGGCAGAAAGCGTGGTAGTTGACCTTGCCGCCGAGACGGGCGGGAATGTTGAGGGCGTTGTGCCCGGAAAGGAAACCATAATCCAGGGGGTTCGTATCATCGGGTTTGAGAATATGCCCGGTCGGGTACCTGTTCACGCAAGCCAAATGTACTCAAGAAATCTCCTTAATTTCATTATTGAATACTGGGATGATGAAAAAAAGATCATGGAGCTAAACCTGGATGATGAAATTATACAAGGATGTCTGGTAACACATAACCATGAAATTTTCAGCCGGACACTAAAAAACATTATGACCTGAATTTTGTACGAGAAAGCTTCTCAATAAGTTTCATGCAAACTTCAAGGATAAAGGAGACACAGTATGGGTCATGAAGAATGCAGGGCCGCATGTCTGATCTGTATGGGCCTGGTATTGGTTCTGTCAATTTTTGTGGGATTCGAGATTATTTCCAAAGTGCCGGCGCGACTCCACACCCCGTTGATGTCCGGAAGCAATGCCGTCTCGGGGATTACGCTCGTAGGAGCAATTATCGCCGCGGGCACCGCAGGAGGGATCCTGAGCATCATCCTGGGGACGCTTGCGGTGGCATTTGCCACGGTCAATGTTGTGGGTGGATATATGGTCACCGACAGAATGCTGAAAATGTTTAAGCCCAAATCCGATAAGGAAAACGTGTGCCGATAAAACTTCTCATAAATTTAGTTTATATTGTGTCGGCAGTCATGTTTATTTACGGCCTGAAACTGCTGACCTCTCCCGTCACGGCGCGAAGAGGAAACTTCATCTCCGCCGCGGGAATGTTTCTCGCCGTCATCGTCACCCTTTTAAACGGGGACATCATAGATTATAAATGGATCGCTCTGGGTATCATTGTGGGCGGTTTGATCGGCGGTTTTTTTGCCCGCATCGTTCAGATGACGCAGATGCCCGAAATGGTCGCCCTTTTTAACGGCTTCGGCGGCATTGCAAGCCTTCTAGTGGGCACAGCCGCATATCTTTCACTAGAATCTTACCCCCTCTTTATCATGTCCACGCTCTTTCTTGCCGTACTTATCGGTGGCGTAACCTTTTCCGGAAGTATCATCGCCTGGGGCAAACTTTCCGAGGTAATCTCGGGAAAACCCGTCCTTTTTCGTGGCCAAACCATTCTTAACGCATCAATTTTTGTGGTTGCCCTTATGGGCGGCGCTTTCTTTATTGCGAGTCCTGCGAACGGATATCTATCTTTGATCGGAATTATTACCTTTTCGCTGATTCTCGGCGTATTGGCAGTGATCCCCATCGGGGGCGCGGATATGCCGGTGGTGATCTCCCTTTTAAACAGCTATTCGGGTATTGCGGCGTGTGCGGCCGGACTTGCCATTGGGAATAATATCCTCATTGTTTCCGGTGCCCTTGTGGGTGCCAGCGGTATTATTCTCACTAATGTGATGTGCAAGGCCATGAATCGCTCTCTCTACAACGTTCTTTTTGGCGGCTTCGGTGCGGTGACCCGTAAAACCGAGGCCGCTTTTCAAGGGGACGTTAACCCCATATCACCGGAAGATACCTACTACATTCTCGAGGCCGCTTGTTCAGTGGTGTTTGTTCCCGGGTATGGAATGGCCGTTGCCAAGGCACAACATGCGGTTCGAGAACTTTCAGATTTGCTTGAGGAAAACGGAGCCGAAGTTCGCTATGCAATTCATCCGGTTGCGGGCCGAATGCCGGGACACATGAATGTACTCCTTGCCGAGGCCAACGTTCCCTATGATAAGCTGATCGAGATGGAGGAAATCAACCGTTCCATTGCAAGCATCGATGTTTGTTTCGTGGTGGGTGCAAACGATATTGTCAATCCTGCAGCAAGGGAGGATACCCATAGCTCCATTTATGGTATGCCCATTATCCAGGTGGATCGGTCAAAAACGGTCATCGTCCTGAAACGCTCCATGGCCCCCGGCTTTGCCGGTATCGATAACGGCCTTTTTTACAAACAAAACACCCGCATGCTTTTCGGTGATGCCAAATCCAGCATTGAAGCGGTTATCTCACAGTTCAAGGCCGTATGATCGCAACTTAAAAAAGAGAGACCTTTGAACAATGTCTCAAGGAGGGAACCAAATGTATTTTATCGGCAACTTTATTCATGCCACCAATCAAGAGGAAACGCAGGAAACCGAAAGGCGCCACGGCGAGTTCAGCCTGATCATTGATGCCCAGGATCCGTATATTGCTCTGCGAAGTTTTAGAGATCGGATTGTTACGTACAGGGAAACGAGTGATTTTTTTCAAGGAGACTGCTCAGTTTATTTAATTCAGCTGTTCGAATTCAACAGGTTTCCCGTTGGCCAGGCCATGATGTTCAACTACAAATCCGTTGTCGGCGATCCGGATTTGCCGTTTATCCGGTGTTCGCTCCCCAACGATTTGACGGATTCATGTCGACTTTTTGATTGGAAAAACAACATTCCGGAAATCGACGGACAAACAGAAAAACTTTTTCTTCAATTTGAAGCCGGGTCTTCCCGTCTGCTCACTGAACCGGACTCTGATTTTCAGTTGTCTCCCGAGATTCAGTAAAAAACCTGATCCATCGAAGATCCAGCATTGCGGGGAAGGATCAGGTTTTTTAAAGCAAAATAAAAAGGCGGGTATCAACACGTAGATAACGAACAGGAAAAGCCTGGTTAAAAAAATCAAGGAATTCTATAACTCCATTGAGCGAAAGTTTTGGAATAAAATTTACATCATCTTGTATTTTTTGATAAAACGCTCCAATTGAGATTCCTGAT
>Ga0316577_10001701_pt1 | contig 10562 bp, 5 predicted proteins | sample S5NA_FD_203073 | JGI IMG/M metagenome (GOLD analysis project Ga0316577, IMG submission 203073) | Rhizosphere microbial communities from salt marsh grasses in Alabama, United States - S5-7_050615r2r1 | ecosystem: Host-associated > Plants > Roots > Rhizosphere | place: USA: Alabama | collected... | reverse complement strand
ACCGATCGGGATCTGCAGCACCACCGGATTGGCGCCCAACCGGTCGACGAGGGAGTCGACGGCGGCGAAGAAGTCCGCCCCGATCCGGTCCATCTTGTTGATGAAGCAGATACGGGGGACCTTGTATCGGTCTGCCTGGCGCCAGACGGTCTCCGACTGCGGCTCGACGCCGGCGACGGCGTCGAAGACCGCCACCGCCCCGTCGAGGACCCGCAGTGCCCGCTCCACCTCGACCGTGAAGTCGACGTGGCCCGGCGTGTCGATGATGTTGATCCACGTGTCCTTCCAGAAGCAGGTCGTCGCCGCCGAGGTGATCGTGATCCCCCGCTCCTGCTCCTGTGCCATCCAGTCCATGACGGCAGCGCCCTCGTGGACCTCGCCCATCTTGTAGGTCTTGCCCGTGTAGTAGAGGATGCGCTCGGTGGTGGTCGTCTTGCCCGCGTCGATATGCGCCATGATCCCGATGTTCCGGGTCCGGTTCAGCGGGTACTGGCGCAGGTGGGTCAAGGCGTCACTCGAGCTCATCGATCGGCCTACCAGCGGTAGTGGGCGAAGGCCTTGTTGGACTCGGCCATCTTGTGGACGTCTTCGCGTCGCTTGACTGCAGCGCCGGTGCGGTTCGCGGCATCGAGGATCTCGTTGGCGAGCCTGTCGGCCATCCGGTGCTCCCGGCGCCGCCTGGCGAAGTCGACCAGCCAGCGCACGGCCAGGGTCTGGGCGCGGCGGGGGCGGACCTCGACGGGGACCTGGTACGAGGACCCGCCGACGCGGCGCGACCGTACCTCGACCTGCGGCCGGATGTTGTCGATGGCCTTCTTGAGCACCTGGATCGGGTCCTGGCCGGCCCGGCGCTCGACGATCTCGAGCGCGTCGTAGACCACCTGCCGCGCCAGGCTCTTCTTGCCCTTGAGCAGCACCTTGTTGACGATCTGGGTCACCAGGACGCTGCGGAAGACCGGATCTGGTTCGAGGTCGCGGACCTCTGCTGGGGCGCGGCGCACTACGACTCCTTCTTCGATCCGTAGCGAGAGCGCGCCTGGCGGCGTTCACCGACGCCGGCGGCGTCGAGCGTCCCCCGGATGACCTTGTAGCGGATGCCCGGGAGATCCTTCACCCGTCCGCCCCTGACGAGCACGATCGAGTGCTCCTGGAGGTTGTGGCCTTCGCCGGGGATGTAGGCGGTGACCTCGACGCCGGACGAGAGCCGGACACGGCACACCTTGCGGAGCGCCGAATTCGGCTTCTTGGGGGTCACGGTGTACACGCGAGTGCACACTCCGCGACGCTGCGGCGCCCCGGCCAGACCGGGCGTCTTTTCCTTGCTCGGCTTCGGCCGCCGGCCCGAACGGACCAGTTGCTGAATTGTCGGCACGCTGTTCCTCACTCGCCTCGCTGGCGCACCCGTCCCGCGGGACGGGGTTCTCTGACATACGAAGGCCGGCGTTCGGCACCCCACCGGGACCGAGCCGCCGACCCGTCCTGACCCTCCTCCCGGGGCGTCGCAGCCCGGCTTGGGTCGCAGCCGGGCCTGCCCCTCGTGGGAAGAGCTAGGAGACCTGAGTCACGGCCGCCGAGTATAGGCGCGGGCCTGAAATGAGCGCAAAGCGACCCGCCGGCGACGAGGCCGGTGGGTCGAACCGTGAGCGGTCGCGGCGGTCATGCTAGCCGCCCCGCCGCCGAATGGGGCGGATTCCGGTCGCGTCGGGGGCGGCCCGGCCCGGGCCGCCCCCGCTCACACACACGGCTGCCGTCGCCCGCCGGAGCAGGCGACCGGTCACTCCTCGGTCTCCTCCTCGGGTTCCCGCCCGGCACCGAGCGAGGCGAGCCACTCGGCCGGATTGGCCGGCAGCGCCTCTTCCTCGGTCTCGGTGGGGCCCTCGCCGAAGAGGCCGAGGGCGCTCACCACCGTGGCGTCCGGGAGCGAGGGCTCCACCGCCTGGTAGCGGTCGGCGCCGGTGCCCGCCGGGATCAGCTTGCCGATGATGACGTTCTCCTTGAGGCCCCGCAGGAAGTCCGACTTCCCCTGGAGCGCCGCCTCGGTGAGGACCCTGGTGGTCTCCTGGAAGGACGCCGCCGACAGCCACGACTCGGTGGCCAGCGACGCCTTCGTGATACCCATGAGCTCCGGGCGTCCCTCGGCGGGGCGCTTGCCGTCCTGCACCAACTGGCGGTTGGACTCGAGGAACTCGCGGTCGTCGACCAGTTCGGCAGGCAGGTAGTGCGAGTCACCGGGGTTGACGACCCGGACCTTGCGCAGCATCTGGCGCACGATCATCTCGATGTGCTTGTCGTGGATGTCCACGCCCTGGCTCCGGTACACCTCCTGCACCTGGTCGACCAGATACTGCTGGGCGGAGCGGACGCCCTGGATCTCGAGGACCTCCTTGGGGTCGAGCGGGCCCTCGGTGATCTGGGTGCCCGGGTCGATCGTGGTGCCGGCGCGGACCCGCACCCGGGCGAAGCGGGTCAGCGGATACTCCCTGACCTCCCCGTCGGGCGACTCGACCACGACCCGGCGGCCGCCCTCGTCGTCGGGGAGGGCGACGGTTCCGCCGATCTCGGAGAGGATCGCCTTGCCCTTCGGGGTCCGAGCCTCGAACAGCTCGACCACACGCGGGAGGCCGTGGGTGATGTCCTCCCCGGCGACGCCGCCGGTGTGGAACGTCCGCATCGTGAGCTGGGTGCCCGGCTCGCCGATGGACTGGGCAGCGACGATCCCGACTGCTTCCCCCTGCTCGACCATGAGCCCGGTGGCCAGGCTGAGGCCGTAGCAGGCGGCGCACACGCCGTAGCGCTCCTCGCAGGTGAGCACCGAGCGAACCCGGATCTGCTCTGCGCCCGAGGTGGCGACCGCATCGACCACCTTGCGGTCGATCAGGGTGCCGGCCCGCAACTCGACGCCGGCCGGGGTGGTCGCGACCTTGCCGTCCACCTCGATGTCGGAGGCGAGCAGCCGGCCGAACACCCGGTTGCGAAGGTTGCGGATCGGCTCGCCGGAGGGAGTGCGCACCGTGAGCATGAGCCCCCGGTCCGTTTCGCAGTCCTCGCCGCGGACGATGACCTCCTGGCTGACGTCCACCAGGCGCCGGGTCAGGTACCCGGAGTCGGCGGTGCGCAGCGCGGTGTCGGCCAGACCCTTGCGGGCCCCGTGGGTCGAGATGAAGTACTCGAGGACGGAAAGGCCCTCGCGGAAGTTGGCCAGGATCGGGCGCGGGATGATGTCGCCGCGAGGATTGGCCACCAGCCCGCGCATCCCGGCGATCTGGCGGACCTGCATGATGTTGCCCCGCGCACCGGAGCGCACCATCATCTCGATCGGGTTGAACCGGTCGGCCTTCAGGGCCACCTCCATGGCGTCCTTCACGCGGTCGGTCGCCTCGGTCCAGATCTCGATGAGTTCCTGGCGGCGCTCGTCGTCCGTGATGACCCCCTTCTGATAGAGGTCCTCGACCCGGGCCGCCCGCGCCTCGTACTCGGCGAGGATCACCGGCTTGTCGGGGGGCGTCTTCACGTCCTCGAGCCCGATGGTCAGCCCCGCCCTCGTCGAGAAGCGGAACCCGAGGTCCTTGATGCCGTCGAGGAATCGCTCGACGAAGCCCTTGTCGTACCGCTCGATCACCTCTTCGATGAGCGACCTGACGTCGGACTTCATGACGACCGAGTTCACGTAGGGGAAGCCCGGCGGGAACACCTGGTTGAGCAGTGCCCGGCCCAGGGTGGTCTCGAAGGGCTTCGAACCGTCCACCGGCTCCTCGGGGAGGAGCTTGCGGATGCCGTCGGGCATCTCGGTGTACAGCTCGGGATCGCCGGCCAGTTCTCCGACCCGCAGCAGGATCGGAGCGTGGAGGCCGATCTCCCCGAGGTCGTACGCCATCAGCGCTTCCTCGATGTCGGCGAAGATCCGACCCTTCCCGGGCTCGTTCTCGACGAGCTCCGAGAGGTAGTACACCCCGATGACCATGTCCTGGCTCGGCGTGACGACCGGGCGCCCGTGAGCAGGCGAGAGCACGTTGTTGGTGGAGAGCATCAGCACCCGGGCCTCGGCCTGCGCCTCGGACGACAGCGGGAGGTGGACGGCCATCTGGTCGCCGTCGAAGTCGGCGTTGAAGGCCTCACACACCAGCGGGTGGATCTGGATCGCCTTGCCCTCGACGAGCACCGGCTCGAACGCCTGGATGCCCAGCCGGTGCAGCGTGGGCGCCCGGTTGAGCAGCACCGGGTGCTCCTGGATGACCTCGGCGAGCACGTCCCACACCTGGGGGCGCTGCCGCTCGACCATCCGCTTGGCCGCCTTGATGTTCTGGGCGAGGTCGAGGTCGACCAGGCGCTTCATCACGAACGGCTTGAACAACTCCAGCGCCATCGCCTTGGGGAGGCCGCACTGGTGGAGCCGCAGCTGCGGGCCCACCACGATGACCGACCGGCCCGAGTAGTCGACGCGCTTGCCGAGCAGGTTCTGCCGGAACCGGCCCTGCTTGCCCTTGAGCATGTCGGAGAGCGACTTGAGGGGGCGGTTGCCCGGGCCGGTCACCGCCCGGCCGCGCCGCCCGTTGTCGAACAGGGCGTCGACCGCCTCCTGGAGCATGCGCTTCTCGTTGTTCACGATGATCTCGGGGGCACCGAGGTCGAGCAGCCGCTTCAGGCGGTTGTTCCGGTTGATCACCCGCCGGTAGAGGTCGTTGAGGTCGCTGGTGGCGAAGCGTCCGCCGTCGAGCTGCACCATCGGGCGAAGGTCGGGCGGGATCACCGGGACCGCCTCGAGGATCATCGCCTGCGGATCGTTGGTCCCCAAGGCGAAGGGGGTGATGACCTTGAGGCGCTTGGTCGCCCGCTGGCGCCGCTGCGTGGAATTGGACTCGAGGTCCTCTTTGAGCCCCTCGATCTCGGCGTCGAGGTCGAGACGGGCGAGCAGGTCCTTGACCGCCTCGGCGCCCATCCCGCCGCTGTAGTACTCGCCGTAGCGGTCCTTGATCTCCCGCCACAGCTGCTCCGACTCGATGAGGTCGCGCACCTTGAGGTCGCGGAAGGTCTCGTAGGCCTCGCGGACGAGCTCTTCCTCGTACTCGGCGCGCTCCTCGCGGTCCTTCACCTCGCGCTCCGCCTCACGGCGAGCGGCGCTGATCTCCTGGGGCTTGGCGCCGGCCTCCTCCATCTGGTTCAGCTCGGCCTCGAGCCGCTCCAGGCGGGCGTCGCGCCACTCCTCGAGGTCACCCCGCACCAGCTCGATCTCGTGGCGCATCGCCTCCTCGAGCTCGGCGAGGTCGGCGTGGCGCTTCTCGTCGTCGATCCCGGTGACGAGGTAGGCCGCGAAGTAGATGACCTTCTCGAGGTCCTTCGGCGACATGTCGAGCAGGTACCCGAGCCGGCTCGGGACGCCCTTGAAGTACCAGATGTGGGTGACCGGAGCGGCGAGCTCGATGTGGCCCATGCGCTCGCGCCGGACCTTCGATCGGGTCACCTCGACGCCGCAGCGCTCGCAGATGACCCCGCGGAACCGAACGCGCTTGTACTTGCCGCAGTAGCACTCCCAGTCGCGCGACGGCCCGAAGATGCGCTCGTCGAACAGGCCGTCCTTCTCCGGCTTGAGGGTCCGGTAATTGATGGTCTCCGGCTTCTTCACCTCGCCGTGGGACCAGGCGCGGATCTGGTCGGCCGAGGCGAGGCCGATCTTCAGCTCATCGAAGAACTGGGGCAACGGTGCTCCTTCGTTCGTTCACGTGCACGGGGATCTCAGTCACCGCGTTCGGGTCGGGAGATGTCGATGCCGAGCGACTCGGCGGTGCGGAAGGCGTCCTCGTCGAGCTCCCGGAGCTCGACCTCCTCACCGGCCGAGAGCATCTCGACGTTGAGGCACAGGCTCTGCATCTCCTTGATGAGGACCTTGAAGGACTCGGGGATGCCCGGCTCGGGGATGTTCTCCCCTTTGACGATGGCCTCGTAGACCTTGACCCGGCCCCGCACGTCGTCGGACTTGATGGTGAGCAGCTCCTGGAGGGCGTAGGCGGCGCCGTAGGCCTCGAGGGCCCACACCTCCATCTCGCCGAACCGCTGCCCGCCGAACTGCGCCTTCCCGCCCAGCGGCTGCTGGGTGATCATCGAGTACGGGCCGGTCGAGCGGGCGTGGATCTTGTCGTCCACCAGGTGGAGCAGCTTCAGGATGTAGATGTACCCGACGGTGATCGGGGAGTCGAAGGGCTCCCCGTTGCGGCCGTCCATGAGGAAGGCCTTGCCGCGGCCGTCCACCAACTGGTCGCCGTCGCCGTTGGGCAGGGTGTTGGCGAGCACGTCGGCGATCTCGCCCTCGCGGGCCCCGTCGAACACCGGGGTGGCCACGTGGGTCCACGGCTGCGCCCCCACCGCCGCCGGCGAGTCGCCGTCGAGGGGCCGCCAGCCCTGGGCGGCGGCCCACCCGAGGTGGGTCTCGAGGATCTGCCCGAGGTTCATCCGGGACGGCACACCGAGCGGCGACAACACGATGTCGACCGGGGTCCCGTCGGCGAGGAACGGCATGTCCTCCTCGGGGAGGATCTTGGCGATGACACCCTTGTTGCCGTGCCGGCCGGCCAGCTTGTCTCCCTCGGCGATCTTGCGCTGCTGGGCGACGTACACCCGGACCAGCTCGTTCATGCCGGGCGGCAGCTCGTCGCCGGCGTCGCGGCTGAACACCTTGACCTCGATCGCCTTGCCGGACTCGCCGTGAGGCACCTTCAGGGACATGTCGCGCACCTCGCGCGCCTTCTCACCGAAGATCGCCCGCAGGAGCCGCTCCTCGGGAGTGAGCTCGGTCTCGCCCTTCGGGGTCACCTTGCCGACGAGATAGTCGCCGGGGCCGACCTCGGCGCCGATACGGATGATGCCCCGGTCGTCGAGATCGCGGAGCACCTCCTCGGCGACGTTCGGGATGTCCCGGGTGATCTCCTCGGCGCCCAGCTTGGTGTCCCGGGCCTCGATCTCGTACTCCTCGATGTGGATCGAGGTGAGCACGTCGTCGCGCACCAGGCGCTCCGAGACGACGATGGCGTCCTCGAAGTTGTGGCCCTGCCACGGCATGAAGGCCACCAGCAGGTTCTTGCCGAGCGCCATCTCACCGGCATCGGTGGACGGCCCGTCGGCGAGCACGTCGCCCTTCTTCACCTTGTCGCCGAGGCGGGCGATGATCTTCTGGTTGATCGACGTCCCCTGGTTGGAGCGGACGAACTTCTTCAACCGGTGGACCTTCTTGCCGGACTTGCCGGAGACGACGATGGTGTCGCCGGTGATGTCGGTGACCTCGCCGGCCTCTTCGGCGACCACGATGTCGCCGGAATCGCGGGCCGCCCGGCCCTCGACGCCGGTACCGACCAGCGGCGCCTCGGCGCGCAGCAGCGGCACCGCCTGACGCTGCATGTTGGAGCCCATCAGGGCCCGGTTGGCGTCGTCGTGCTCGAGGAACGGGATCAGGGCGGTCGCCACCGAGACCACCTGCTTCGGAGAGACGTCCATGTAGTCCACCTCGGCGGGCGCGACGTAGTCGACGTCGCCGCGGCTGCGGCGCACCAGCACCCGCTCGGCGGCGAAGCGGCCGTCCTCGTGGAGCGGGGCGTTCGCCTGGGCGATGACGTAGCGCTCCTCCTCGGTGGCGGTCAGGTAGTCGATCTGCTCGGTCACCCGGCCCTCGATCACCTTGCGGTACGGGGTCTCGATGAACCCGAAGCGGTTCACCTTGGCGTAGGAGGCCAGCGAGCCGATGAGGCCGATGTTCGGGCCCTCCGGGGTCTCGATCGGACACATCCGCCCGTAGTGCGACGAATGGACGTCGCGCACCTCGAAGCCGGCCCGCTCCCGGGAGAGACCTCCCGGGCCCAGCGCCGAGAGACGCCGGCGGTGGGTGAGACCCGCCAGCGGGTTCGGCTGGTCCATGAACTGGCTCAACTGGCTGGTCCCGAAGAACTCCTTGATCGAAGCCACCACCGGCCGGATGTTGATGAGGCTCTGCGGGGTGATCGCCTCGGGGTCCTGGGTGGTCATCCGCTCCCGGACGACCCGCTCCAGCCGGGTCAGCCCGACCCGGATCTGGTTCTGGATCAGCTCGCCGACGGTGCGCACCCGGCGGTTCCCGAAGTGGTCGATGTCGTCGACCCGGTAGCCCTCGGCCCCCTCGTGGAGCTTGATGAGGTACTTGATCGTGTCGAGGATGTCGTCCTTCGACAGCAGCCCGAGGTTCTCGCTGCGATACGCCTCGGGGTCTTCCTCGTCGCTCGACGCCCGGCCGAACTTCTGGTTCAGCTTGTAGCGACCCACCCGGGTCAGGTCGTAGCGCTTCGGGTTGTAGAACAGCGTGTTGATGAGGCCCCGGGCCGACTCGACGGTGGTCAGCTCGCCGGGCCGCAGCTTGCGGTAGAGGTCGAGCAGCGCCTCATCGCGATCGGCGGTGGTGTCCTTCTCGACGGTGGAGGCGACGACCGGTGCGCCGTCGAACAGTTCGAGCATCTCCTCGTCGCTCTGGGCGAAGTCGAGGGCCCGCAGGAACGTGCTGATGTACTGGCGCCGCTTGCGGTCCACCCGCACGCCGACCGTGTCCTTCTTGTCGATGTCGAACTCGAGCCACGCCCCACGGCCGGGGATCACCTTGGCACTGAAGACGTCCCGGTCGGCGGTCTTGTCGAGGGTCTGGTCGAAATACACCCCGGGCGACCGGACGAGCTGGCTCACCACCACACGCTCGGTGCCGTTGATGATGAACGTCCCGTTGGGCGTCATCATCGGGAAGTCACCCAGGAACACCTGCTGTTCCTTGATCTCCCCGGTCTGGCGGTTCATGAACCGGGCGGTGACGAACAGTGGTCGTGAGTAGTTGGAATCCCGTTCCTTCGCCTCCTCGATGGAAAGCGTCTCGTCCTCGAACCGGTGATCGGTCAGTTCGAGGGCGAGCGACCCGGTGAAGTCTTCGATCGGCGAGATCTCGTCGAAGATCTCGCGGAGACCGTGGTCGAGGAACCAACGGAACGATTCGTGCTGGACTTCCAGGAGGTCGGGGAGCGGGAGGACTTCAGGGATCTTTGCGAACGAAAGACGCTCGGTGCGCGCACGAGCCAAGGAACCTTCCTCCGTTTTCGATGTGGCGGCGGGGCTGTCTCAGGCCTGTCGTGGGACGGCAAAGAGCCAGGATAGCACGTCGCTATCCTAGCTCGGCTAACGGCCGGCTGGACCACGAAGTCGCAACGACCTCAGCTGTTGGTGAAACGATACTGCCGGGGCGATGCGGGGTCAAGGCTCCGGCGCCTCGATCACCCCAGGGCCACCTCGATCCGGGAGGAGTCGCGCAGGTCGACGACCACGTCGATCCCGGCCCCGGCGGCGGCCAGGCGGCTCCGCCAGGTGGAGCGCTCGGCCAGCCTGTCGAGGAACGCAGCTCGTGCCCGCTTCCCCGGCAGCCGCTCGTCCACGGCGGGCACCCCCTCGTAGATCTCGGCGAAGTAGCGGCGCAGGATGAGCACGGCCTCCGAGTTGATCTGCGACACCCTGGCTTCGGTCACGCCGAGGTCGCCGGCGATGTCCCTGAGCAACTCCCCCCCGAAGAAGTACCGGCGGACCACCTCGCCGTGGACGCCGGGCAACTCGGCGACCGCCTCGCGGAGCGTGCCGAGCAGTTCGATCTTCTCGAAGGCGGCGTCGGGCCGGACCGCCTCGCTGTCGTCGGCGAGGCGCTCGCCGACGACGGCTGCGTCGTCGTTCCCCTCGAAGTCGAGGGAGAGGAGCATCGACGACGCCGCATCGGCCTGCATACGAGCCACTCGCTCCGGGGTGACGCCGAGTGCCTCGGCCAGATCCCCGGAGCCGGGCCGGTGGCCGGTGGCCGAGAGCTCGGCCTCGGCTGCTGCCAGCTCGCGCGCCGCCCGCCGGACCGAGCGGCCCACCCAGTCGCGAGACCGGGTCGAGTCGAGCACCGCCCCCCTGATCCTGATGGCGGCGTACCGATCGAACGGGACACCGCGCGACCCGTCGTACCGGCGGGCCGCCTCGACGAGGCCGAGGCGGCCGGCATGGACCAGCTCGTCCCGCTCGACGTGCCGGGGGAAACGGGCGGCCACCCGGCCGACGACCTCGTCCACGAGATGGAGATGGTCCCGGACGAGCCGCTCGACCCGGCTGCGGGCGACCGGCCGGTGACCCGGCGGCGGTGCCGACGCGGCCGACTCGACGAGGGAAGCGAGGAGCGATGCGGCCACGTCGTCGGCGTCGATCTCGTACCTGCCGGCGGCGACGTGCTCCCGGAGGCGGTCCAGTCGATCTCGTCGCCGATTCCCCCCCACGTCCCACGGCCACGACGCGCAGGGAGGCGACGCATCGTTCCGGGACCGGGCGAACGCACCGACGCTCATGATCCATCGCATCGGGACGCCCACCCCCGGGCTTGAGCCGTTCTTGGGGCACTCTTAACCCGGGGCGTTCATGATGCCCGGCGCTTCGGGACGTCAGTCCCCGGGCGGGATCCCCAGCGTCCGCCGGTAGATCGCGTCGCACATCGCTCCGAACGACGGTGGACGGGGCGCCAGGCGGAACGCCTCCTCGGGATCGATCAG
>Ga0316577_10001700_pt1 | contig 10562 bp, 9 predicted proteins | sample S5NA_FD_203073 | JGI IMG/M metagenome (GOLD analysis project Ga0316577, IMG submission 203073) | Rhizosphere microbial communities from salt marsh grasses in Alabama, United States - S5-7_050615r2r1 | ecosystem: Host-associated > Plants > Roots > Rhizosphere | place: USA: Alabama | collected... | reverse complement strand
TAAAAAAGAATGGAAAGCTAAAAGACGGCATGGTTGTTCTGTTAAGGCCCATGGTTAAAGACGACCGAAAAGCATTGGGAGAATTTTTTAACCGGCTTACCCCTTCGGTACTTCAGTATGTGCGCCATGATGTTACCGATCCAAAAGTCCTCAATAAATGGTTCGATCAACTCAATTATGATCGTGTGTTCCCGCTTTTGGCCTTTAAAGACAACACGGTAGTGGCCAATGCAAGCCTTCATCGTGTGGTCTATGGCTGGAGGAAACATCTGGCCACTATCAGGATAGTTGTGGATCCGAAATTCCATGGAAAAGGTCTGGGAACATTGATGATCAACGAGCTTGTCGACCTGGCCCAGGAATTTGGAATCGAAAAACTCATGGTTGAGTTTCCCCTAAGGGCCCAAACAGCCCTGGCGATGTTCAAAAAAGCCGGATTCAGCCCAAGGGCGGTGATTGAGGGACTCATGAAAGACCGGCACGGTGAAAACTTAGACATTGTCATAATGGTGATGGATGTGGCAGCATTTGCCGGTAGGTCTGTATAATTCCCAATGCGATATAGGGGTTAATAGAGCGGTAATATCTCTTTCCCATAGTCAGGAATAGAGGCAAGTAAATCTTCCTTGAGAGCTTTTGCATTGGGGTATCGATCTTCAGGCTTCTTTTCCAGGCATTTCATTATGATGCGCTCGATTTTTTGATCTAAAGCTTTATTGAATTTGCTCGGTGGTGATGGAGGAACGCTAAGGATGATGTCCATGAGTATCTTCTCCACTTCATGATAAAAAGGGTACATCCCTGTATAAAGTACGTACATAACAACCCCAATGGCCCAGACATCCGACCGTCTCTGACTTTTTCCCATAATTTGTTCTGGTGCCATGTAAGGCCTGGAGCCTGTTACAGTGGCGGACATTTCTTTTTCCTTGAGTTCCTTGGCTGCACCGAAGTCCAGCAGTGTTATGGTTCCGTTTGGCCTTACCATCACATTCTCGGGCTTTATGTCCCGGTGGACGACCCCTATATCGTGGGCATGAGCCACCACATCTGTGAGCTGAATAATGACGGACTCTACCTCTTTTTCCTCGAGTTCTCGCTCAATCACCTCGTAAAGTGTTTTCCCAACTATAAACTCCTGAATCAGCACTTTTTTGTTCATTACTTCTATCATCTCAATAATCTTGGGCACACCTTCATGACCGGCCAGATGTCTCAATATCCGCGCCTCTTTTTCGAACTTGGCGTTTAATTTTTTATCCAGGGGAATCTTTACTACAAAATTTTCTGGTGGATCCTTTGTCACATCTTTTACCTTCCACACTTCGCCAAAACTCCCAATCCCCAACCTGTCCACCTTCTCATACCGCTGTTTCATAAGCTCTTTTTCAGTTGACCTAGGATATAAACTTCGAAAAATCTTTTTCCAGAAACCAAGATGGCCGTCTTTTTCAATAGGAGCGATTAGGTCTACTCTTAACCTTGCATAATCGCGGTCATTTCCAATACGGGCGTGGACGTCTATCCTTTTTATAAGTTCCTTGTAATCAAGGGGACAGGTGAGAAAATCCGCCGCACCGACTCTCAAGACCGATGATGCCAGCTCCTCGGAAAAACTTTCCAGAATCACAATTATCGGCCTTCCAAATTTAAGATCTTTGATAAACTGCTCAAGGAAAATGTCGGATTGCGTCAAGGACAAAAGTGCGACATCAATTTTTTTTTTCTCTGCAATCGTTCGCCGGGCATCTTTCAAATCCACAGCTGTATAGACTCGATAACCGTAACTATTAAGAATCTTTTTTAGCTTGGCACCTCTATCTTGATCGCTGTCAATAACCAAAACAAATCTTTTTTTTCCATATGGAGTCTGATCCATATTCTGTTAGCTCCAGAAAATTTGCGTGTCAGCTTTTCGTTTGACACACCAACCCTATTTCACTATACTTCATCTCCACGAAATAGCCGAGTTATGTTTTGAACTTTGCATCAGTTAAACAAAGAAATAGGAGGATTTGCATTGCCCTTAATGGTGTTTAATTCAGAAGAAATTCTCTATTACAGTGTTACCATACTCGTCATCGTCACTTTCAGTTCCGGTTTCACACGGCTTTTCGCTTTAAGCTTCGCAAATGTGAAGCCTGCCGGAGAAGAAGCGGATTTCGATTTCAATCCCTTCGTCAACTTAGATATTGTGGGGACCATCGTCTTTTTTTTGGGAGGTTTTGGCTGGGGTCGCCAGTTGGACGATCAAAAGATCGGCTTCAAGCATCAGAAGTTGGGATGGCTCATGATTTCACTGGTCGCCCCATTTGCCAGTCTGACCATAGCGGTCAGTGCGGCCTACATAAAACAATACTTCTGGACCGACCGTGTTGTCGAGGTCGTACTCCATCTGGGCGCGGCCGTGACCGCTTACCATATACTCCCTATTCCTCCCATGGCAGGTTCTAGACTGATCTACCTGGCGTTACCCAATCAGAATCAGCGTGTCTGGAGAATATATTCAAGGATCGGACCCTACATTATCCTGGCTTTCGTAATCGCTGAGCGTTTTTCGGGGATACCGTTTTTAAAAGAGACGGTTGCACCGGTTTTGGACGTTGTAACGCGGTTTGTCGAATACCATTGATAATCTCCCAACCCAGACAATCCGGAACCAAATAAGCTCATAACTTGAAAAGTCTATGATCTCAGCCAACAAATAGGAAAAACCAGCCAAGCATGTAGCTGAACTGTCGCCACTCAATCGAGTTAATACGAATTTATCACAATTGTTTGTCATTAAAAAAGGCGGAAAGGTCTTAGCCCCTTCCCGCCTTTTTCAATTAACGTATTGTTCTTCTAGTCTGACTGAACTTATGCACCTCTCTTTTGGGGCTTTCTGGTAATAAAGGCAAGCGCCACAGCAACTAGAAGAAGGATGCCTCCGACATAGAATGCCATGTCGTACGATCCGGTTATGTCCTTGATTCTTCCTGCCAGCTTGGGCATGAATGCACCCAGACCCCAGCCGATGAACACGATTCCGTAATTGAAGCCCAGGTTCTTGGGCCCATAGAAGTCGGCTGTGTATGAGGGCATTAGAGCAAGGCCGCCGCCGTAAACCCAGTAGGCGATCATACAGGCCGTGAACGTCATAAAGAGCGATTTGGCCGCAATCATCGCTGGCAGCGCGAATAGACAGAGAGCGGCAACAAACGCATTGAGCATATACGCCCTGTCCCTGCCGATGATATCCGAGTACTTGCCTGTCCCGACCCGTCCCGCAGCGTTCATAAAACCACCGGCAGCAACCAGGATAAATCCTTGCGCCAGGAAGGGCTTAACAATTTTAGCGGCGTGGCCGATAATGAGAAGACCGGCCTGAGTGTTCAGACAGAAAAGAACGATCAAGGCATAGCACTGCCATGTCCCCATCATTTCTCCGGTCTTCCAGTCAACCACAGATGCCGCAGCTTTTTTTGTCGCTTCTGTTTCAGGTGGTTGAGGTCCAACATAGCCTTCTTCAGGCCATGCCAGGACCTGGGCGGCAATGCCGATGACGATCAAGTAGGCAATCCCCAACACCATGAATGACGTAGAGAGAGAATAACTGACAATAAGCCACTTGATGAGCGGCGCCACATAGAATGCCGCACCACCGTAACCCGCGACTGTAACACCAATCATGACACCCACCTGATGCGGTCCGACCCACCTCCGTGTTGCAGGGACCGGAGCAGCATAACCAATGCCCATGGCGATACCGCCGCCGACGCCAAATCCCCACAGGATTCCGGCATAGGAATTAGCTGTTGCAGCGATAATCATACCTATACCCATGAAGACGGCGGAAATGGAGCCAGCAACTGTGGGACCGTATTTATCCTGGATCTTCCCGCCGGGAATCATGAGCAGGGCGAAGATTAAAATACACAATGATGCCGGGTTGGAAGCCTGCTCTGCGGTGAGAGCGTTAGCCCAGCCATGGGCCGTCATGTAAGCTTCATCTGTGAGATACTTGACCCATACAGACCACGCATACAGGCAGCCCAGGCATAAATTAATGGTCGTACCAGCTAAGATTACTGCCCATGCACGTCCAGGAAGTGTATCTACTGGTTGATTATATCCTTTGGCATACTTTGGCATTAAGACACCTCCTTAAAGTTAGAAACATGTGGTTAATTACCGGACCCTTTAAATTACGCTTTAGCTGAAATTCTATGGCACTTTTATGATCTGTTACGAAGGTTGTTAATTCGTCCTTTTAAGGTGTCATTTTGGATGACCAACAGCCACTTTAGCCACATAGCATGAAGCATTCTTAAAATTTCCGGTTTAAAGAAACCATAGCCAATGGAAAAGAGGGTTTTTTTGCTGAACGTGCAGCAAAAAAACATCAGCCTCTTCTCATGGCCGAACTCTGATATCACCTCCTTTCCGGTTAAATGTTAAAATAAGCCGCTTTTTCTTTTGTTTTGGTTATTATAAACCAAAATATTTACTATAAAACTTGATCGAGCAGTTTAAAATCGCTGAAATTCAGTTTGCTGCTTCAGGGCATGTTTCTATGCCTCGGTTAAATATTTCAAATGCAACTTCAAGGGTAGGTTTTAGAAAATCTTTTTTACTGTCAATTAATCTTTTACTTTCTTCCCAAAGAACAACACCTGAAAATAATGCCCACACAATGTCGGCCAATGCCACCGGATGTCTGTCGATAAACTCTCCTTTTTCTATTCCTTCTTCAAAAACTTTTGCCATAGACTTGAATGAATGCCTGGATAAATCTTTAATATCCGTAAGCAGATGAGGCGATAAATTCTTCAGCGTTTCGCTGGATTGCAGATGGAACATATTAATCAGCACAAGAGGATCAAACTCATAGACTTCGTAAAGGGCGTCTTTGAGTGCTTTTAGTTTTTCTTTTGGGTCTTTGAACTTTTCGTTATGTACATGCTCCAGCCGGATGCTCATATATTGCAAAATTCTAAGCGATAGAGAGGCAAACAACTCTTCTTTATTTTTGAAATAGAGGTAAATCGTTCCTGGGCTAAGTTCTGCTTCTTTGGCAATATCTTCCATGGTTGCTTTATTGAAGCTTTTTTTTGAAAAAACTCTTTTTGCAGCAACCATTATTTGCTGTCTTCTTCTGCCTCTTTCCCGTTCTTTCCTTTCCTTTATACCCATATTTACCTGATGAACCATATTTATTTAATTAAGCTTTATATAAATGGTGCTTTTTATTTAGTCAAGAAAATATATTCACTTTTTATTGCGATTGAGAATAATTTTCAATGTTTCAATTGCTTTTTCTACATAACCCGTTGATATTTAAACCAAACATAGATAGTTTTCAACTCATCATGAAGTAATTGTCTGATTTTATTTAAAAAGAAATAGATATGTATCTACAATATAGGGTATTTTTGTTTCAAAAATGATCTATATATAGTGTTCGATCATTCCACAATTTTTTTAAGGTATGGGTTTTCCGTTAAATCGTCAAAAGCAGTTTTTAAGCTTTTGAGTTGAGTCATATTGTTGAAACTAAGTTGTAAAGTATAGGTTGGACTTTCAAAATTGGTTGGCTGAATCAGTTTAAACCTCTTGTCAAGGTTCAATTTTTGATGATATTTTTCATAAGATTTTTCAATGATAGCGATGGTTGGAAAACGCCGTTGTTTTAAACATATTCTTATTTTGTGAACCTTCTGATTTTTATCAAGGTCCTCATTGGTCAAGGTTTTATTTATATCTAATTCTTCAATTACCTGCAGGATAGATTTGTCTTCACGTATGGCGATTTCTTTTACCAGAATTACGATTTCCCTCTGTGTATTAAGGCCTAATTTAAGGGTATTAAAAAGTACTATTAAAGCTTTAGCATCATCTTCCGCCATCCCGGCAAGCTCCAAAACCATAGGGAGCGAAATCGTATTGGAAAGGATGCTGTTTTGAAACGGTTCAGGAAGATGACAAATACCTTTAAGTTTTTTGATCATAGATGGATGTTCAGATAAGCCCAATGCCGACAATTCTGATGATAACCTGTTAATATCTCTGAAAAAGTCGGATAGCATTTCGATGCACTTTGATTTCTCTATTAAGTTCAAAGATCTTTGAAAAGCATTATCTGTGATGGCATATTTTATACATGAAAGCCTCATGGTATCAGGATCGAGAATCATCGCTTCAAGTTTAGGCCATTTCAGGCGCCGACAGGCTTCAATTCTTCGAAAACCGCATATAATCCTGTAGCTCGTTTCCTTTTGCAACAACAATGGAAGATGCAATATTCCAATATGATCTATTGAGCGCATCAAATCGTTCACCTGCGTATTGGTGCTGATACGAAAAGTATCATCACCAAAATCAATCTCCGACAGATTTACGGTCTGATGTCTATAACGCATAGGTTGTGTTGGTGAGTTGGTGGTATGCTTCTTGATATTTATCTCGCGTATTCGTGATGACATATTGTGGCAGGGATGGCGCCGGAGGCTTTTTATTCCAGTTAATGGAAATTAAGTAATCTCGAAGGTATTGCTTGTCAAAACTCTTTTGTGCACCGCCGGGTTGATAGGATGGCTGTGGCCAGAATCTGGACGAATCCGGTGTCAAAACCTCATCGATGAGGATAAGGTCATCATCCAAAAGGCCAAACTCGAATTTCGTATCCGCAATTATAATACCCTTTTTATACGCTAAATCGGCGCCTTTGTTGTAGATTTCAAGACTGATTGTTTTGACTTTTTCAGCCAACGGTTTTCCAATCTTTTCTACGGTTTTTTCAAAATCGATATTAATATCATGAAGACCGGAGTCTGCTTTGGTCGAAGGCGTGAAAACAGGCTCGGGAAGCTTGTCGGACTCTTTTAGACCTTCTGGAAGCTTTATGCCACAGACACTGCCGGAAGTCTGGTAATCTTTCCACCCGGATCCGGATATATAGCCTCTGACAATACACTCGATTGGGAGTGGTTTTGCTTTTTTTACAAGCATGCTCCTGTCACGAAGAACGTCCCCATAAGGTCTACAAATTTCTGGATAATCATCCACATTAGCGGTTATTACATGATTGGGTAAAACCGGCTTCATTATCTCAAACCAAAAAAGTGAGATTTGAGTTAGAATTTTTCCTTTATCAGGGATTGGGTTGGGCATGACCACATCAAAAGCGGAAATTCGATCTGTAGCCACCATCAAAAGATAATCACCAAGATCGTATATATCCCGAACTTTACCCCTTTTTATCAAACTTAACGTTTCTATGTTTGTTTCAATTACCGCCTGTCCCATTCGGTTAGTCCCTTTGTTTAGATACAGTCCTTCAACCAAGGATTTACTGTTTCGAAAATAATTTAATATATTTTTTTAAAATATCAGTTGTTGCGTTATCAATTTCGACGAACTCGATTCCTGCTTGATACTTATCATTTATTCCGGGATTGGTATAAATAATACTACCCCTGATATTAATCACTTCATCTTCAAGGCCAATTGCCAGCTCTATAGCATATTTTGGATCTATTGAAACATGGGTTTCCAACAGAATTCCGTCTTCGCTGACATTTAAAGTTCTTCCCATTCCCTGCGCGACAACATTTTCAGTCGCATCAATACAACTATAGGATATCAAATTGAGTGCATCGATTCTATGATATTGTCTCTTTTCGTTTGTGCTCATGTTTTCCCCCGATGTATATGGTTTAGCAAGCAATCAATTCTCTTATAGCCGAAAACCTGTATTCCAGGGTTTATTTCCGGTTGGATTTTTTATGAAACTCGCATGTGACCATGGAGGTTACCGATATACAGGTTGAAAGATGATCAATAAAATTTTTTAAAGTTGGTTGAAGCTGATTGTATTCTTGTTGGAAGCTTTCGGGCGACATTTTTTTAAATTCGAGATCCTCTGATCCAAAGACAGACGCATTAAATGGTTCTTGTCCAAGATCAAGAAATGGTAAATTACCGAAGAAATCTCCCTCATAAAGACTCCCAAGCGGCACATATCCATGTTCTGTGTGACGGACAATATGAGCGGCTCCTTTAGTGATTTCAAACAAGTTATCTTCACTATCACCCTGTTTAATCACCTGATTTTTGGTGTTAATATAGTCTTCCAACCGTATGTTTTTAGAATGTGCAGCAACTGCCATTTCGGTGGCTTGTTTCATTCTTCTATCAAGACATATGGCAAGGTTTCTAAAGGAATTGGACATACGTAAAAAGTCAACCGAAAGGCTGCGTGAATCGAGCACACCCAGTTGAACATTGGTGACAGCATAAATTGCCGCACTTCGGACTGTTCCCTCTAGCATTAAGAAAGAAGTAAAGCTTCCAATAAATGCGCCTTCGCCGATTCTAAGTAATTTTAGATTACCTGTAGGGGTTTTTTTGACAATTTCTGCTACACCTTCCAAAATGACCCACAACCAGCCACCATGTTTTCCTTCTGCTACGATCTTGTTTTTCGCACGGAATTCTTCCTCATCAACGATATAGGTATAATCGATGAGAGGTCCTTTTATGATTGGAAGTTTAATTGAATCGCCAGAAGATTTTGATTTTTCAGAAAATGACACAGGACCCAACCTTTCTATTTGACCATCGTCGAGCATGCTCAAGGCGTCCAGAATAATTTGCATGCGGCTTTTTTTAATGATCTGTTCACACGAAACAATTTCATCTCTGAACTCAAATTCTCCATCAACCCATCCAAAAAGTGAGTTCAACGCATTTAGCCCGACCAATGACCCCGCCGATGCATTTACAGGGTTGCCTTTGATGAAATATATTTTCCCTTGGGTTTGGATATATCTGCTTGTAATATAAAGAACACCTGTGCTTGAATTTGAACCGAGGAATTGTAAGATATCACCGAGACTAAGAAACTTAAGATTTCCTGCAAGAGCGAAATTTACCATTTTTAATATTTATTGTCCTAATTTCATTTCTTTTTTTAATGATATCAATGTTAGCTTCAAGCATTCCTTTAACGTCGCTCCAACACCTTGACCCGTAATAGCGCTGGCTGGAAAGGAAGGTACTTTAAGCTGTCTGTTTAAATCCCTTTCCATCTGCTCCACGGCCATGATAGGAAGTCCTTCTCCAGAAAGATCCCTTTTATTGTGCTGCATGACAAGAGGAATTTTAAAAATGTTGAGCCCATATTCTTTTAGATTATGTTGTAAATCTTTCAAAGACAGCATGTTTTTTTCACGCCGAACTGCCAGTGAGTCTGCAACAAAAATCACACCATCAACCCCTTTTAATACAAGTCTTCTGGTGGATCTGTATTGAACTTGACCGGGAACTGTATAAACTTGAACCCTAACATCAAAGCCTTTTATTTCACCAAGCCCCATGGGAAGAAAGTCAAAAAAAAGGGTCCTGTCACCTTCGGTATCAATGGAAACCATCTCTCCAGTGACCTGTTTTGTGTATGCCTTATAAATATGTTCCATGTTCGTTGTTTTGCCACATCTTCCAGGTCCGTAATAAACGATTTTACACTCGATCTGTCTTTTTTTAAGATTTAATATAGCCATATAACATCAGCCCCGTAGTATTGGATTAAGATATGTTAAATCACCACAATATGACATTAAATTGATATGTTACAAATTTATCTCACACTTTTCAAGTCTTTTATTATGTCAGGAATTATTAAAGCCTAATGTCCGGAAACTAAAAATTCATTTGTAACGGTATTATGGTCTAATGAACCACAACCTCAATGTCAACACAGTAATCTCCACGTAAAGGGCCTATTGTGATTTCTTTAACCGCAGAAACCAATCCTGAACCTTTAAACAGTCCAACATTAGAATAATACTGAACATCGTGAAGCTCGCTTCCGACTTGAAAATTTTCAATCACATCCTTATCTCTGCTTGGAATGAGAAGGCTGACAACCTTTCCCAATTGGAACCTGACTTTAAATTCATATACATCACCTTTTTGAGGGCCGCTGTCCAGAGATATACCGATTGAGTTAACGTCAAGAACATCCTCATCGTCGGATTCTGATTCAGTTTCAACCTCAGCTTCAACTTCAGGTTCGGGTTCGACTTCGGGTTCAGGTTCAGGTTCGGGTTCATCTTTCTCCAATCCGGAATCCTCTGTTTCGAGAACTTGAACCTGATCTTTTTCTTGGGATGCTTTTACTCTGAGTTCATCCACCTCTTCTTTCGTCTTTGGAAGCGTTTGTTTGACCCCTTCACTTTTCAAGAGGTTTTCAAAGAAAATATATATTTTGTCTAATTGGTTAAGTTGAAATATATCGTCTAAAAGCCATTTTTCATACTGAGATATGGCCTCGTCTACTGAATAAAGTGCCATATGGCATCTTAAGATATTTTTGGCAGCATCAATACGGGTTGAATCTCTTTTCAAAAGTTCATTAAATTCTAATATAGCTCTTTTAAATTGACCGAACTTTGCCAATGCCACTGCACCCTCAAGAGCTTTTGCATCCTCATCTATATCAGGTGAGAACGAGTACATTTTTTTAATCAGGTCTTGAATATTTTCTGAAACCTCGGGTTTTTTGGGTGCCAATTCCGCCT